>Ga0070733_10002923_pt1 | contig 11858 bp, 9 predicted proteins | sample Coa_R1_9_FD_66450 | JGI IMG/M metagenome (GOLD analysis project Ga0070733, IMG submission 66450) | Surface soil microbial communities from Centralia Pennsylvania, which are recovering from an underground coalmine fire - Coalmine... | ecosystem: Environmental > Terrestrial > Soil > Unclassified ... | reverse complement strand
TCGACCGGCACGATCAGCACGGCGACGCCTCGCTTGGCCAAGGCGGCCTGGCAGGCCATCACGGTCTTCTTCCTGGCTTGCTCGGCCGTCAGGATCATGTCGCAGAACACGGAACATTCTTTGAAGACTGACTTGAAGTCCACCTCCTGGATGAATTCGAAACCCAATTCGTTCATCGTCACCTGACTCGCGATCAAGACGACAGGGGCGCGATTGCGATTGGCCTCGTACAAGCCGTTGATGAAGTGCAGGCTGCCCGGGCCGCAACTGCCCGCGCACGCCGTCAGGTTGTGGGTGAAGTTCGCTTCCGCGCCCGCGGCGAACGCGCCGGCCTCCTCGTGGCGAACATGGACCCATTCGATGGAACTGCGCTCCAGGTTCTCGGCAAAGAGATTGAGCGTGTCGCCTACGATGCCGTAGCAGCGCTTGACGCCCGCTTGCTCGAGAACTTCGACGATGATCTCCGCGACTTTCATACCCATATCCATCTCCGGATTGAATGATGATCGAGTGGGGAAAGGCGTGCGGGGCGACGCAGGCCGTGTATATCGTTCCCCTGCTGCTTCGACGATAAGGCGAAACGCAAGAGCAAGCCCATCCTCCTAGCGCGTGGGCTGGATACGTACCTTGGTATGGGTTCGCTTTCGGTTGCGTTACGGCCGCTCGGATTGAGCCGCGGTTGGGCCGCAGATTCCGGCGGCTTATCATTTGCCCGGCGCCAGCAATCTTTGTGGGAATGTGAAATGCCTCTGTCAAAGGTCGATCTGAATCTGTTCGTGGTCTTCGAAGCGGTCTATAGAACGCGAAACCTGACACGCGCGGCGGAGATGCTGTTCATCACTCAGCCTGCTGTCAGCAACGCGTTGGCGCGAATGCGCAAAGCGTTCGACGATCCGCTGTTTGTCAGCACATCGAGCGGCATGATCCCGACTCCCGTTTCGGAGAACATCATCGTCCGGGTGCGTGAGGCGCTGCAGTTGCTCGACTCGAGCACGCACCTCGGAGGACGCTTCGACCCCGCCACCTCCGAGCGTACGTTTCGGCTCAGCATGACCGACCTCACGGAAGCGCTCCTTCTGCCGGCTCTGGAGGAGGTGCTGCAGCGGCTCGCGCCGGGTATACGCATCGAAAGCTACTTCACGACGCGCAGAGAAGTGCCGGAAGCGCTGGCCAGCGGCGCGGTCAATCTTGCGATCGACGCCCCATTGATCGACGACCCCTACCTCGAGCAAGAGCCGCTGGGCCGCGACCGGTATGCCTTGATGCTGCGCCACGACCATCCGTATACGAAGAAGAAGCTGACGATCGACGACTACCTCGGGTTCGGTCATGTCCATGTATCCAGCCGCCCTCAAGGAACGGGTCTCGTCGACGCCGAACTGAACAAGATGGGCCTCCGGCGATCGATTCAGACACGGGTTCAGCACTATCTGGTCGCCCCGTTGATCGCGATGCGAACCGATCTCGTCCTCACGGCCCCGCTCGTGCTTCTTCAGCGCTATGACGCGCGAATCCTGGAGCTGCCGTTCGATCTCCCGGATCTCGAGACGCATTGCTACTGGCATCGAAGCGTGACGGGAGACCCCGCTCATCGTTGGCTGCGCGAGCAGATTGGGCGTCTCATGCGGGAAAAGAACCGGTAGCCGGGACCTGATGAAGCCCGCCGCCCGGTGTCACGAATAGTTATAGCCCGCTATCACGACAATAAATTTCCTGAATGACGCGGCACTGGGTAATCTGCTAGCCAAGTTGAAACGAGGATGGCATGGCAGAACTCTATCTCGTACGGCATGGCCAGGCGTCGTTCGGCGCCGAAAACTATGACGCGCTATCACCTTCCGGTCGTACCCAATCGCATTGGCTAGGCGAGTACTTCGCGCAGGCGAAGTTGCGATTTGATCGCGTGGTCATTGGAACGATGCAGCGGCATCGGCAGACCGCCGACGCCATTCTCGACGCCATGGATGGCCCGCGAGGGGAGATCGCACAAGACGCGGGTTTGAACGAATACGACTTCCAGGCGTTGTTCGCGGCGCTCGGTGAAGCGCACTTGCCACCGGGTTGGTCGGCGGCAAGCTCAAAGAAGGACTTTTACAAAGGGCTCAAGCAAGTGCTGCAGCTTTGGGCCGACGACCGCTTGCCGGGCCGCGTTCCGGAGACATGGCAGCAGTTCCAGGCGCGCGTCGAGCGTGCGCGCATCGACATCCAGCGGGCCGGCGGCAGGCGCGTTCTGGTGGTGAGTTCGGGCGGTCCGATCGCGGTCACGGCCCAACAGATTCTGCAGGCGCCCGCCGCGGCCGCGATCGCGCTGAACCTGCAGATTCGGAACAGCAGCGTTTGCCAGTATGTCTTTAACGAAAGCGCGATGTCGCTGGTCAGCTTCAATTCCGTGCCTCATCTCGAACGTGCCGAGCGGCATGAATTCGTCACCTACGGCTGACCTCATCAGGGATTCCCGCTAAAACATGAACGCCAGCCTTCAATTCGACATCGAAGAACTCACGCGTTATCTGAGCGCGCACGTGCCCGGGTTTCGAGGGCCGTTGTCCGTCGAGAAATTTGCCGGCGGACAATCCAATCCGACGTTTCTCTTGAATGCGCAAAGCGGTCGCTACGTGCTGAGGCGTCAACCCCCCGGCACGCTGCTCAAGTCCGCGCATGCCGTCGATCGCGAGTTTCGCGTGCTGTCGGCGCTTGGCCGTTCACCGGTTCCTGTCGCCCGTGCCTATCACCTGTGCGAAGACCGTGACGTCATCGGCAGCCTGTTTTACGTCATGAGCTACGAAGACGGGCGCATCTTCTGGAATCCGGCGCTGCCCGAAGTGCCGGCCGGGGAGCGCGGCGCCATCTATGACGCCCTGCTCGGCACGATGGCGGCGCTCCACGGCGTGGATATCGACGAAGCCGGATTGTCGGACTACGGCCGGCCCGGCAACTATTTCGCGCGTCAGATCGACGTCTGGACCAAGCAGTATCGCGCCGCGCAGACGGATGGTCTGGAGGCAATGGAGTCGCTGATCGAGTGGCTGCCTGCCCACTGCCCGGAGGAGGACGAAAAGCCTTCGCTCGTGCATGGAGACTTCCGTATCGACAACCTCATCTTCATGCGCGATGCGCCGCAGGTTCGCGCGGTACTCGACTGGGAGCTGTCGACGCTCGGCAATCCGCTCGCTGACATCGCGTACTTCTGCATGTGTTTGCGACTGCCGCCCGTGGGCCATATCGCCGGGCTCGCAGGGCTGGACCGGCGGGCGCTGGGGGTGCCGGACGAGGCGTCGATCGTCGAGCGGTACTGCGAGCTGCGGGGAATGTCGTCGATCGAAAACTGGAACTTTTACCTGGCGTTCAGTTTCTTCCGGCTCGCGGCGATCGCGCAGGGGGTGAAGAAACGAGCCTTGAGCGGTAACGCGTCGAATGACAAGGCGAGACAGGTAGGGGAGATGGCTGGAGCGCTTGCGAAGATGGGCACGGACCTGATCTGAAGACAGGCAAGAAACCGCAACGTGGAGATATGGGAGACGATCTTGACTACTGATTTGTTCGACTTGAAAGGGAAGATTGCTTTGGTGACGGGCGCGAGCCGAGGTATCGGCGAGGAAATCGCCAAACTGCTCGCCGAGCAGGGTGCCCACGTGATCGTGTCGAGCCGCAAGCTGGAGGATTGCGCAGCCGTGGCGCGCGACATCACGCAGGCGGGCGGAAGCGCCGAAGCGCAGCCGTGCCATGTCGGGCGCGTCGAGGACATTCTCGCGATCTTCCAGCACATTCGTGCACGGCATGGCCGTCTGGACATCCTCGTCAACAACGCGGCGACGAATCCGTATTACGGCCACATTCTCGATACCGATCTAACGGCATTCGAAAAGACGGTGGAAGTGAACCTGCGCGGGTACTTCTTCATGTCCGTGGAAGCGGGCAAGCTGATGCGGGAAAACGGCGGCGGCGCGATCGTCAACACGGCCTCGGTGAACGCATTGCAACCGGGCGACAAGCAGGGAATCTATTCGATCACCAAAGCCGCCGTCGTCAACATGACGCGAGCGTTCGCGAAGGAGTGCGGGCCGTTGGGGATTCGCGTGAATGCGCTGCTTCCCGGATTGACCAAAACCAAATTTGCGGGCGCTTTGTTCGACGATCAGGCCACGTATGAACACTGGATGTCGCGCATCCCGCTGCGGCGTCACGCGGAACCGCGCGAGATGGCCGGGACGGTGCTTTACCTCGTGTCCGACGCCGCGAGCTATACCAATGGCGAGTGTGTCGTCGTCGACGGCGGATTGACGATCTAGCCACGCGATCGAAGCACGAATTTCGCCAAAGCGCCAAAGCGCCGGCGACCTCAATCACGATTCTGGAAGAGTAAAAATGGATTTTGCCTATAGCCCCAAGGTCGAAGCCCTACGCACGCAAGTGCGTACGTTCATGGACACTCACATCGTCCCGCGCATCCGGCAATGGCACGATGAAGTCAGTGCGGGCCACTATCCGGTCTCCTTCATGGAGGACTTGAAAGAGCGGGCGCGTGGAGAGGGGCTCTGGAATCTGTTCCTTCCGCATCTGCGAGATGACGAGCCCGGTACTCGCCTGACCAATCTCGAGTACGCGCCGCTTGCCGAAATCATGGGGCGCGTCTCGTGGGCATCGGAGGTGTTCAACTGCAATGCGCCGGACACGGGAAATATGGAATTGCTCCATATGTTCGCCACGCCCGCTCAGCGCGAGCAGTGGCTCAAGCCGCTCCTCGACGGCAAGATCCGCTCGGCGTTTGCGATGACGGAGCCGGCCGTGGCCTCCTCGGACGCGACCAATATCACGACGTCGATTCGCCGTGACGGCGACGACTATGTCATCGACGGCCGGAAGTGGTTCATCACGAATGCCGCCCACCCGAATTGCACGCTCTTCATCGTGATGGGCAAAACGGATCCGGACGCGCCAGGCCACCGCCAGCAGAGCATGATTCTCGTGCCGCGCGATACGCCGGGCGTCAAGGTGATTCGCAATATCACGGTCGTCAATCACGTCGCGCCGGAAGGCCACTGCGAGATCGAGTTCAAAGGCGTGCGCGTGCCCGCATCGAATCTGCTCGGCGAAGAGGGCGGCGGCTTTGCGCTCGCGCAGGCGCGCCTTGGGCCGGGACGCATTCACCACTGCATGCGTTCCATCGGCGCGGCCGAGTTGGCGCTCGAGTTGATGGTGGAGCGGGCCCAAGCGCGCACGGCATTCGGAAAGACGCTGGTTGAACACGGGACGGTCGCCGAGTGGATCGCGAAGTCGCGCATCGAAATCGATCAGGCACGGCTATTCGTCCTGAAAACCGCGTGGATGATCGACAACGTGGGCGCGAAGGAGGCCCGCAAGGAGATCTCGATGATCAAGGCGCTCGTGCCGAGCGTTCACACCGCTGTTTGCGAGCGCGCGATGCAGGTGTTTGGCGCGATGGGGCTGAGTCCTGACACGCCATTGGCCGATAGCTGGACGTGGGGGCGTGCGCTGCGCTTCGCGGATGGCCCCGACGAGGTTCACTTGCAGAGCATTGCGCGAATGGAAGTCAAGGCGCACCGATACGAGCCGGGGAAGGACAATCCCTATCTGACGCCATTGGCGTAGTGCACGGCGCCAGTTTCAAAGCATGGGCTTGCGGGGGGAGCCGTCAGGTTTCCCCCAAGAGCGACTGTGTTTCTTCCGATGGCTCCGCGGTAAGCACGCTTTCGAAGGTGTCCATCAAACTGGACACCGCATATTGCGGGGCCCAGAGCGCTCCCGAATCCTCATTGTCCCGACTGGCTTCCCACGCGGCCAGCGCAGCATTGCCGTAGATGCTGACGAGCGACAGCCGGTGATCGACGATGGCCGGCGGAATCTGCGAAAGCAGGTTCCGGAGCAGCGCATTGCAGCGCTGATAGCCTAGATTCCACTTGTTTTCCAGCGCCTCTCGCAAAAACGCGCGATTGTTCAACTGCAAGTTGGCGATCATGCGGATGTAGGTCGCCTGCCCCGTACGATCCGCCAACTCGAGCATCGGATAGAGCAGCGCACCCAATACCGCCCGCACGTTGATTCCTCCCTCTGCCTCCAGCCTGTCGAGCCGAGCTTGACGGTCTTCGTCGATGAGACGAGCCCCGTCGACCACCAGCTCGCGCGCCAGCTCGAGTTTGTTGCCGAAGTAGTAGCGCAGCGAGGCGCTGTTGCGCTGCTCAGCGGCGGAGATGATGTCCTGCACGGACACGCCATCCAATCCGCGCAGCGCGAACAGGCGTTGGGCTTCTTCTTTGAGTCGAGCCCGCGTCTCCGCTCCATCCGAGCGAAGGGTTTTCCCTGACGTCGTCATTACTTTACCGTGTCGAGTTAATTAACTACACTGGGTTAACTAACCCAGTAGGAGAAACTTAGCATGAAAGTCGTCGTCGTTGGAGGAGGCATTGGCGGGCTCACGACCGCTCTGGCGCTGCTGCGCCAAGGTATCGAGCCGATTGTACTGGAGCGTGCCCCGCAGTTGACCGAGGTGGGAGCGGGCGTCCAGATCGCCGCAAACGGCACGATCGTGCTGCGGGAATTGGGGCTAGAACCTGCGCTCGCGAAGATCGCGATGGTGCCCGAGCGCTTCGACTATCTCGAGTTGTCGACCGGGCGTCTCTTGTACGTCGCCCCGCTCGGCAAGGAGGCGGAGGCGCGTTATGGCGCGTTGCTCTACAACGTTCACCGCGCCGATCTGATCGATTTGCTCGCGAAGGCTTTGCCGCCCAATGTGGTCCGGCTGGGGGTCGAGTGCGCGGCGGTTTCTCAGGATGACGAAGGCGCTTACGTCACGCTGCAAAATGGCGAAGTGATTCGTGGCGATGCTGTGATCGGCGCGGATGGCATTCACTCTGCCGTTCGGACCGCGCTCAGGGGGCCCGAAGAGAAGCAGTTCGCCAACATTCTGATGTGGCGCTCGCTCATTCCCGCCGACCGGCTCACCGGCCTGAAGTTGCCGGTGGCGGGGAACAACTGGTTCGGCGTGGGCAGGAACATCGTCTCGTACTGGGTTCGTAAGGACCTGTACAGCATTCTTGCATCGGTGCCGGCAACCGAAGTGAGCCGCGAGTCGTGGACGCAGTCCGGGGACGTCGCGCAACTGCGGCGCTCGTTCGAGGGTTGCGAGCCGACCGTCCAGAAGATGCTCGAAGCCGTGGACTCGACGTTCATCACGGGGATGTACCACCGGGACCCGATCGACCACTGGAGCGCGGGACGCATCGCGCTGCTCGGCGACGCCGCGCATGCGATGGTGCCCTACCTCGCGCAAGGCGCTTGCCAGGCGATCGAAGACGCGTGGGTCCTCGCCACCTGTCTCAAGAACCATGGGCGGTTCGGCGTTCAGGACGCGCTGCTCGAATACGAACGGCGGCGCCAGCCGCGTACGACGCGGATTCAGGCGGGCGCTCGGTTCGTCGTCGATTGGGCGCATGAGCCCGACGAGGCGCGCGTGCGTCAACGCAACGGACGCCTGAAGGGGCTCTCGCGCATCGATCCGCTGGCTGAGGCTTCGTGGTCGTTCGCCTGGGGGCACGACATCCTCGAGGCCGTCAAGCTGCCGCCGGGCGAAGTCGTGGGCCTGAGCGCGGCGCGCGAAGGAAAGCGGATGGCGCGCCCCGAGAGCCAGCGCGCGTTCGATCTCTGGAAGGGCGTGTTCAAGCCGGATGACATCGCTCGCGGCGACCGGGGGCAGCGAGCCGCCTACGAACGGTTTCTTCTCGAGCAGTTCCCTGCGCCGGCGAGCACCGAAGTGACCGCTGTCGATCTTCATGGGGTGAGCGCGTTGCGGGTGGTTGCGGCAGGGGCCGCGCACCAGGCAACCGTGAAGGCAACCATGAAGGCAACCGTGTTGCACTTTCACGGCGGCGGCTACGTGCTCGGTTCGGCGAAGAGCTCGGTCGAATATGCAAGCCGTCTCTCACACGCCCTGAACGGGCCGTGCTACACGGTCGACTATCGCCTCGCGCCTGAGCATCCGTATCCGGCGGCCATCGACGATGCGTTCAGCGCCTACCGCGGCTTGCTTGCTTCGGGTGTCGATCCGTCGACGGTGTTCCTGAGCGGCGAATCGTCCGGCGGCGGCCTCGCCCTGGCGCTGGCTGCTGCGTTGCGTCGCGCGGGACTGCCGTTGCCGGCCGGTGTCATCGCCATCTGCCCGCTCACCGACCTCACGCTTGGCGGCCCCTCCGTCAAGGCGAATTCGGGAGACGATCCGGCCGCGAATCGCGAGACGCTTTCCAACCTCGTTGCGTCGTACTTCCAGGGTCACGAGCCGACCGATCCGATGGTGTCGCCGCTGTTCGCCGACCTCGCGGACCTTCCGCCGGTATTCCTTTCGGCCGTGGCGGGAGAGGTGCTGGAAAGCGACACGACTCGCTTCGCGCAGCGGGCCAACGCAGCGGGCGCGAACGTGAAGTTGAAGATCGTGGCCGATTCGGTTCACGTGTTCACGCTGTTCCCGTTCCTGCCGGAAACCGCCGAGACGCTCGAAGAAATCGGCCAGTGGAGCCGGCAGCTCCTTCAGAAGTAGAGAGGCGCATCCGCCTGGCGCACGGCGCCAGGTTCGGATGCGACGGCGCGGCTCGCGCCGACCCACTGCATTTCGTCCCATGCCCGGAGTAGACATGACGGCAAACTCAACGCGTCGGCTGATCGACGCGCCGCGGCAGCTATCCGCGCCGCAGACATCGCTTTACACGAATCTCGAAGTCTCCTCGAACCGACATCCGGAAAAGGCCGCCATCCTTTACTACGGCAGTACGGTCAGCTACCGGCAGTTGCGATCCGAAGCCGACGCGCTGGCCGGATTCCTGCAGCAGCACTGCGGCGTCGCCCGGGGCGACCGCGTCGTCCTGTACCTGCAGAACAGTGTGCAGTTCGTCGTCGCGTTCTATGCGGTGCTGCGCGCGGATGCGGTGGTCGTGCCCGTCAATCCGATGAACCGGACCTCGGAGCTGCGACACATTCTTGAAGATAGCGGGGCTCGCGTCGCCTTCGTAGGCGAAGAGCTCATGGAGCATGTCCGGTCGCTGCCGCGCGGGCAGTTGGACGCTGTGATTCCCGCACGCTACGCCGATTATCTTCGCGACGGGACCAATCTGCCATTGCCCGATGTCCTGATGCCGTCCAGTGCGCAGCCTCATGCAGAAACGGTCGACGGCCATGCTGCGCGCATCGGCTGGAACGACGCGCTCTCTCGTGCCTGCACGCCGCGCGAACACGAATCCAGGCCCGAGGATCTGGCGGTCATCCCGTACACGTCCGGCACGACCGGCCGCCCCAAAGGGTGCATCCATACCCATCGCAGCGTGATGCATTCGACGGTCTCGTGTGCGGAGTGGCCGAACCTCGCGAACGAGAGCGTGATGCTGTGCTCCGTACCGCTGTTTCACGTCACCGGGATGCAGAACTGCATGAACATGCCGATCTTCATCGGCGCCACGATGGCGGTCATGACCCGCTGGGACGCGACATGCGCCGCGCATGTGATCGAACGCCACCGGGTCAGCACCTGGATCACCGTCCCCACGATGCTCATCGACCTGCTGAACCTCGCGGACGTCGACCAGTTCGACCTGAGCTCCATTGCGTATTTGAGCGGCGGCGGGGCCGCGATGCCGCAGGCGGTCGCCCAGCAGATCCAGCAGCGTTGGGGCATTCCGTACGTCGAAGGGTACGGCCTCACCGAGACGATGGCGGCGACCCACATCAATCCGCCGAAGCGCAGCAAGCCGCAGTGCATGGGGGTGCCGGTCTTCAACACGAATTCGCTCGTGGTCGACCCCGAGACGCTCGAACCTCTGGGCGTTGGCGAAACAGGCGAGATTCTCGTCAGCGGACCGCAAGTATTCGACGGGTACTGGAAGTCGCCGGAAGCCACGCGAGAGGCATTCGTTCTGATCGACGAGAAGCGTTATTTGCGCACCGGAGATCTCGGCTACGTCGACAGCGACGGATATTTCTTCATCGTCGACCGGCTGAAGCGGATGATCAATGCCTCCGGCTACAAAGTCTGGCCGGCCGAGGTCGAGGCCATGCTGTTCGAGCATCCCGCCGTGCAGGAAGCGTGTGTCATTGCGACCCTCGATCCGCGTCGAGGCGAATCGGTCAAGGCGGTCATCGTGCTCCGGAACGGCGAGCACGCGACGGAAGCAGACATCGTGTCGTGGGCCCGCGAGCGCATGGCGTCCTACAAGGTTCCGCGCGTCATTCAGTTTGCCGCCAGCTTGCCCCGCACCGCGAGCGGAAAGATCCAGTGGCGACTGCTGCAGGAAGAGGAAACGCGGAGTCGAAACGCGCGATCTTAAGACCGCCGGCCGGATTGACCTGCTTCTTGCCAAGCCCCTGGGGAAATCCCTCACGCCTTTGCCCTGCGATGGAATAAGGCGTGCCGCGGAGGCCGATGCGTTCGCGCCGCCGAATGTAAGTTTTCTGGCAGTTGGCGCCCAGGTTTCCCGGCAACGTGTGGTTTTGGGCGCGACGCCTCGAGCGGAGCCGCACGATCCGCGGTCGAGGTTTTCGTCGCGCCGGAAGGGGGATCCCGTCACCTCGGCCCGTTGAGTTGCGCAATAAAAAGAAATCAATCGCCCGTGCTCAGCCGGCCATCAACGAGTGGCAGATGTGGTTCACATGGTTCGTAGTACGACATAATCATAAAATTGGAGTTTTTACATGAGGCAGGTAAGGAGATTGAAGGGGCGGTATCGGCACAAGGCGGGCCTGTTGGCCGCCATCATGTCGACCGCGACGCTGTATTCCGTCACGGCGGCCGCGCAGTCGTCGGTCACGCTTTATGGCCTCGTCGATCAGGGCATTCGCTATACGACTCACGCGAATCCGCAAGGCGATTCTCAAGTCCAGCTCCAAAGCGGCGAAAGCGAAAGCCACTTCGGCTTAAAGGGCGTGGAAGACATTGGCGGCGGAACGAAGGTCCTATTCCAAATCGAAAGCCGCTTTTTCCCGAACTCCGGCGTGACCGACCCCGCCTATCCGTTCTTCAATACGGCGTTTGTCGGCTTGCAGTCGAGCAGTTACGGAAAGTTGACCATGGGACGGCAGATCAACCCGCTGGCTGACGCCGTTCTGAGCGCCTTCGTGACCAATCCCTGGCTCCCGACCTTCTACCAGTTTCGGCCGGAAGTCATGATGGCCCAGGGCGTGTGGACCAGCAACATGGTCAAGTACGCGGCGCGGTGGCAATACCTGACCGCCGAGGTGTCGTATGCGTTCGGCGGCAATGCGGGCGCATTCGGCTCGGGAAGTCAGATTGGGGCATCGCTGATCTATTTGCCCGGCCTGCCATTGCGCCTTGCCGCCGCGTACCTGGACTCGCGCGATGCACAGAACACGTCGGCGCACTTCAGATCGTGGACAGCCGGCGGGTCCTATTCGTTCGGCAATACGACGGTCACTGCCGGCTGGGCCGTAAACCGGCAGGATGCCGGGTTTGAAGGCGATTTCCCTAACGGACCATTCAGCGCGCCGGAACTGACCGCGCTCAAGTTCAACACGTTCGGCACCCGGCAGATGTTTTACGGCGGCGTGTCGCAGCAGGTGGCGGACGCAATCCACGTTTCCGCGAACGTGTGGCGCACGCTTCAGACCGGGAAGACGCAAGCCGCCGATGGGAACGCGACGCAATTCCAGCTGCTCGCGGACTACTACTTGTCGAAGCGCACGGACGTCTATCTGGAGACCGACTACTCGCTGTATCGCGGCGGAATGGTTGGCGCGCAGTTCCAAGGCGTGAATGCGCTGAGCTCGGCGTTCGGCACGACTCAGCTAGGCGTCATGGCCGGCGTGCGGCACATGTTCTAGATGCTATGTGGGAGGGCGGGAGC
>Ga0070733_10002922_pt1 | contig 11858 bp, 12 predicted proteins | sample Coa_R1_9_FD_66450 | JGI IMG/M metagenome (GOLD analysis project Ga0070733, IMG submission 66450) | Surface soil microbial communities from Centralia Pennsylvania, which are recovering from an underground coalmine fire - Coalmine... | ecosystem: Environmental > Terrestrial > Soil > Unclassified ... | reverse complement strand
GACGGTATCGGGAACCGGATTCGATGGCCGATTGCGTGGATCCCGCCCGATCAGCAGCACTGCGCGGTGTCCTGTTTTCCCTACGGCCGCGAGGCTTTCGGCGTAGAATCCACCTGCATCGAGCACAGCGGTCGAACCCAGTGTAAACACCACGGGCGGCGGACCGCCATGGAGGAATCGCTCAAGCGCGGGACTCATTCCCTGCCCCGGTTCCAGCTTGTCGTAAAACGGAAAGCCCGTGATTTCGGTCCGCGCGGGCCAATCTTTTTGCGGCCGCGCGAGGACACTTGAAAACCATCCCTGCGTTCCATGGGGAGAGAACATGTCGTCGAGCAGGGGGTCGTGCAATCGGCTCAATCCCAACTGGGTCCGCAGTGCATTCAAGGGAGCGCCCCAGCGGCGCGCAACGCTTCTGGCGAACCGCAGGAAGAGGTGCGTGAAGCCGGGACCGAGTGCAAAGAGCGGGGTTAGAAACGGCGCTCCGGAGATTACCGACGGGTCGTGCGCGGAAAGAAAGATCGACGGCTGCAGGGCGACGGACACCCAGGGCTTTTTCAAATATTCCGCGACGGTCGGCGTGGCAAAGGCTATCGCGTGTCCCACGATCAGATCGGCGTTGCGCGCGGCTTCAAGCGTGTCTTCGAAGCTCTGTTCGATCCACGGCATAAACAGCTCCCGGAAAACATACTCAGTGCCGGTGCGCGGATGAACCAGACGACGATGGACCTCGGGATTGTCGATCATCGAGCCCAAGTCAGGCCGTATCGGATGGAATCCGAGCCCTTCGCCTTCGACCTTCGCCCGATAGATCTCTGAGGTGGCAATGGTGACCTCATGCCCGCGTTCGCGCAGACCCAGACCTACGGCGATGTAGGGATGCAGATCGCCCAAAGAGCCAAATGTTGTGAGAAGAATGCGCCTCGTAGTGGTCAGGATTTCTCCAGGTCGAGCCCCGACTGCTGCAACGCCCTCCATCCTCCATCGAGGGAGATCGGGTTCTTGTAGCCCATTTTCTGGAGGTTGTCCGCGACAAGGGCGGAGCGGAAACCGCCGCCGCAGTACAGCACCAGCGTGGTTTCCTTATCCGGGTATTTACCCTCTACATCGCGCTCAATCGTGCCTTTGCTCATGTGCACCGCGCCTTTTACGTGCCCGGCGCTGAATTCGTGATCCTCGCGGACGTCGACCAGCACGGGCTTTTCGCCGCGCGCGACCATGGCTTTGTAACCCTCGACGTCCGTTTCGCGAACGCGGGTTTTCGCGTCGTTGACCAGCTTGAGAAATCCTTCGTTATGCGTCATATTTGCGTGCTCCGAAAGCCGCCTGAAAGGCGGCTGCGGCCAATATTGGCCACCCTACAACTACTCGACTCGCCGGATTTTTGCGCCGGTGGCGGACAGCTTCGCTTCGATTTTCTCGTAACCGCGGTCGATGTGATACACGCGGTCGATTACGGTCTCGCCTTTGGCTACGAGAGCCGCGAGCACCAGCGACGCGCTGGCCCTGAGATCCGACGCGATCACTCCGGCGCCAGTCAGGCGGCTGCGCCCCGCAATGATGGCCTGGCGCCCGTCGAGCCGGATGTTGGCGCCCATGCGCATCAGTTCCTGCGCGTGCATGAACCGGTTCTCGAATATGGTCTCGGTGACAATGGATATCCCATCGGCCTGCGTCATGAGCGCCATGTATTGGGCCTGGAGATCGGTGGCAAATCCGGGATACTCTTCGGTCGTCATGTCCACCGGAAGTAAAACGCCGTTGGCGCGCTGGACGCGCAACGTCGTATCGTCCAACTGCGTCACCGTCACGCCGGCCTCGGCCAGTTTCGCCGTTAAAGCGCCCAGATGATCCGGGACGCAGTTGGCGACGCACATTTCTCCGCCCGTGATGGCGGCTGCGATTACGAACGTCCCGGCCTCAATCCGGTCGGCGATGATCTCATGGGTCGCGCCATGCAGTTTCGAAACTCCTTCAACCCGAATAAGGCTTGTGCCTTCGCCTTCGATTCGCGCCCCCATTTTGCGGAGCAAATGCGCCAGGTCCACTACCTCAGGTTCGCGCGCGGCGTTTTCCAATATGGATTCGCCGTCCGCCAGCACCGCGGCCATTAGAATATCTTCGGTGCCGGTGACCGTGATCCGATCGAAGACCACGTGGGCGCCCTTCAAGCCGTCGGGCGCGACGGCTTCGATATAACCGTGCTCCTGCGCGATGCGGGCGCCAAGATGCTCCAGTCCCGCCAAGTGGAAATTAATGGGCCGCGCGCCGATCGCACAGCCTCCGGGCAGAGAGACGCGGGCCCGCCCCGCGCGCGCCACCAGCGGTCCGAGAACCAGGCTCGATGCCCGCATCGTTTTCACCAGCTCATAGGGAGCTTCCGGCGATACGATCGATCTGGTGTTGAGTACGACCCGTTCGGGGTCCGCGTCGTCAATCGCGATTTCCGCGCCGATATCGACGAGCAAACGCTGCATCGTGCGGATGTCGCGCACGCGCGGAATGCGTTTGAGCACCACTTCTTCATCGGTCAGAAGCGCGGCGGCGAGGGCCGGCAGGGCGGAGTTTTTCGACCCGCTGATGGGAATCGTTCCGTGGAGGGGCACGCCGCCCTCAATGACAAATTTATCCATTAGCTGGTTTCCCCCCGCTCCCTGGTTTTCCCGCGGAAGCCGCTTCTTCCCAATTGTCGATCGCTGCGCGAACGTTATTTCCCGCTTCCGCCAGCATAAGTCCCGCGTCTTCGTACGAAGCGCCGGTCGCCGCCGAGATGATACGTTTCGAGCGGTCGAGCAGCTTGGAATTTTTCGGCTGCACGTTCACCATCAGGTTTCCCCGCACATATCCCAGCCGGACGAAGCTGCCTGTCGTAAGCATATTGAGAACCATCTTAGTGGCGGTCCCGGCCTTGAGGCGCGTCGATCCGGCGATGATTTCCGGGCCCGTCAGCGGCGTGATGGCGATCTTAACCCTTCGCGCCAGTTCCGAATCGCGGGTGCAGCTGATTCCGATGGTCAGAGCGTTCAATCGATTCGCCGCGTCAATAGCGCCGAGCACATACGGTGTCCGGCCGCTGGCGGCGATCCCGCAAAGCACGTCGCGGTCGCGAAATCCGCGGGCTTCCAAATCACGAGGGCCAATCGCCGGGTCGTCCTCGGAGGTTTCGGTAGCGCGAGACAAGGCGGCTTCACCTCCCGCGACGATTCCCTGCACAAGTTCGGCCGCCACGTTAAACGTTGGGGGACATTCCGCGGCGTCCAGCACTCCCAGCCTCCCGCTGGTTCCCGCGCCTATATAAAAAAGCCGTCCGCCGTCTCGGAACGCCTGCACGATGCCTTCGACCGCACGCGCGATTCGCGGAATTTCCGCCGCAACAGCTTCCGCCACTTTGCGATCTTCCGAAGCGATCACGCGCAGCATCTCTTCGGTTGAGAGCTTGTCGATATGCGCCGACGCCGGGTTGGCCTTTTCCGTGAGTAGCGCCCCGAGATCCATGCAGTTATTGTAGGGTGGTGACGCGCCGCTTCCCCGAGCTTTTTGACGGCAGGCCCGACCTTTTTGACGGCAGGCCCGACCTTTTTGACGGCAGGAAGGTCACGGTCAGGTACCGAGGCTTTCTCCGCGATAGCGCTGGTAATCCCGCCGACGCTGCGTTGTCCATCACCCAGCGGTCAATCCTTCTCGATCCCGATCTGAAAAAGAGTCCCCGGGAGCATCGCAGGGTCCTGCTCCACGAATATTTTCATTTTGCGTGGGTGCGGCTGGGAAACCCGCGCCGGCTGGCATGGGAGGCGCATCTCGAAAGAGAGTGGAAGTCGGGCGCGCGAGGGGAAGCGGGATGGTCGGCTGAATGGCGCAAGGAACGATTGTCGGACGAAGATGTCGTCGGACGTTCGCGCCGCTGGCGGGAGTACTGCTGTGAGAGCTTTTGCGATACGGCTGCCTGGATCGCGGGCGGGGTCGGCTCCGAGGTCACGCTGGCGCCAACCCGGCGCCGGGCGAGACGGGCGTGGTTCGAAACGCATTTCGGCGGTCGGCGTTTCCCGATATAATCAATTCAGTGGATAGGTTGAGATCTCATTTGCGCCTGGCGGCCATCGCGGGTGTCGCCGCGATTCTGGGCATCGTTGCGTGCTCGCCGTCGAGGCCAACCCACGCGGTCGTGAGGGATACCAGCCAGCGCAAGCATGCGCCGGATTTTGCGCTGAAAGACGCGAACGGCAAGCTGGTGCACCTCACCGACTACCAGGGCAAGGTGGTGCTGCTCGATTTCTGGGCCACCTGGTGCGGCCCGTGTAAGGTTGAGATTCCCTGGTTTATGGAGTTTCAGCGCAAGTACAAGGACCGCGGATTCGAAGTCCTCGGGGTCTCGATGGACGACGACGGCTGGAAGGCGATCACGCCGTTCGTGGAACAAAAGAAGATCAACTATCGTGTTGTGCTGGGCGATGACAAAACGGGCGATCAGTACGGCGGCCTCGAAGCGCTGCCGACCACCTTTGTGATCGACCGGAACGGGCGCATCGCCGCCGTTCATGTAGGTCTCGCCGGCAAGAAAGATTTCTCCGATGCTATCGAAAAGTTACTGGAAGATCGTGCCCTGCCTGCTGGCGGGAACTCTATTCGCTCAGATGGCGCCGACGCTCACCATCGCGCCGGTACCCACGGTTAAAGCGCATAAAGGCGCAGTCGCGGTGGTCAGCTTCAAGGCGGCTTTGCCGCCGGGCTTTCACGCCAACAGCAATACTCCGACCGACGCGTATTTGATTCCGCTGACGCTCAAGTGGACCGGCGGTCCGTTGCAGGCGGACGGCATCACCTATCCGAAGGCGGCGCAGGAGAAGTATTCGTTTTCCGAGAAGCCCCTCTCGGTGGTGACGGGCGAGTTCAGCATCTCGACGAAATTCAAGGTACCGGCCGATGCGCCATCGGGACCCGCCGCTCAAAACGGAACACTCAGGTATCAGGCGTGCAACGATCGCATGTGTTTTGCGCCTAAGACAGTGCCGGTTACGGTCGCTCTCGACATCGAATAGGCTCGCGCAAAGACGCCAAGGCGCAAAGAAGATCAACTGAACGAAAATGCGATTGCGAGGGAGATTGTCGATGCCGCGTTTCGGATCCACAGTTCTCTTGGCCCAGGGCTCCTGGAATCTGTCTATGAAACCGTCTTGTCCTATGAGCTTGAACGGCGGGGGCTTCATGTCGTCCGCCAGTTTGCGATTCCGATAGTTTACGAGAGCGTCCGAATTGAGATCGGGTTCCGCGCGGATTTGATCGTTGAAGACAAGGTGATTATAGAGATCAAATCGGTCGAAGCCCTGGCTCAGATTCACAAGAAGCAGCTGTTGACATACCTCAGGCTGGCCGACAAACGACTTGGATTACTGATCAACTTCAACGCGGTGCTCATCAAAGACGGAATCAGCAGAATCGCCAATGGACTGGGCGACGAAAAATGACTTTGTATTCTTTGCGCCTTGGCGTCTTTGCGAGAGCAGCTTTTAATCCCTCCGCAGGAATTGGCCGATCGATCTCGTCGCCTGCCGCGTCCGGTGTTCGTTCTCGATCAGGGCGAAACGCACGAAGCCTTCGCCCATAGGGCCGAATCCCACTCCCGGTGAGACTGCCACCAGCGCCTTCTCCATCAGAAGTTTCGAGAATTCGAGCGATCCCCGATCCCGGTAGCGTTCGGGCACAGGGACCCAGAGAAACATCGTTCCGCGAGGCGACTGCACCGGCCAGCCGGCGCGGCACAACCCCTCGACCAGAACATCCCGCCGCCGCTTGTACACCTCGCGGATCTTCACGGACTCGTCGTCACACTCCCGCAACGCCACGATGGATGCGATTTGAATCGGCTGAAATACGCCGTAATCGAGATAGCTCTTGATCCGCGCCAGCGCCGCGATCATCTTCGCGTTCCCCAAACAGAATCCGACTCTCCAGCCGGCCATGTTGTAGCTCTTGGACATGGAGAAAATCTCGACCGCGATTTCCTTCGCGCCCGGAACTTCGAGAATGCTGGGCGGAACGTAGCCGTCGAATCCCAAATCGGCGTAGGCGAAATCGTGCACGATCAGCGTGCCGTGGCTTCTCGCCAGATTCACGATCTCGGTCAGAAAAGGCAGATCCACGCAGGTGGTGGTCGGGTTGTGCGGGAACGAGATCAGCAGCATCTTGGGCGGCTTCGGCGATTCCCGGTAGAGCTCTTCCAGGCGGCCGAGGAACGTCTCCGCGTTCGGCATCGGCAGCATACAGGCGTGGCCCTCGGACATGATGACGCCGTACTGATGAATCGGGTACGCGGGATTGGGGGACACCACGATGTCGCCGGGCCCGATGGTGGCGAACAACAGGTGCGCCAACGCGTCCTTCGCGCCCATGGTGACGATCGCTTCGGTGTTCGGATCGAGGTCGACGCCATGACGCCGGTGGTAGCGTTTTACGATTTCCTCGCGCAAATGCTGAATGCCCCGCGAGACGGAATACCGGTGATTGCGGGGATTGCGCGCCGCTTCGATCAACTTTTCGACAATGACCGGAGGTGTGGCGCCGTCCGGATTGCCCATTCCGAGATCGACCACATCCTGCTTCGCCGCGCGTGCTTTTGCCTTCATCTCGTTGAGGACGGCGAACACGTAAGGCGGCAGCTTTTGGATGCGATAAAAGTTCTCGTTGATTTCCGGCATGGAAATTCCAGTTTAGCCCGGAGGGACGGCGAGCGCCAGAACCACGCCCGCTTCTTCATCCAGTACCGGAAAGGGCGTGCCGCCACGAGCGAAATGTTGATCGTGGCGAGGTTCGACGTGCAGTCGCTCGGCGGTCCCGTAGGATTTCCGCGTCCGGGCGGGCCGGTAACGGTATTGCCGTTTTCCACGCGCGTTCAGCCTGGATGCGCGATGATGATCGAGCCGTCATGCGTGGTGATCCCGTCGAAATAGCTGTTGGTGATCGCGATCAGGGCTTCGCGTGACGCGCGCGCTTCTTTCGCGACAGGTTTGTCGGGAGGAGCGGTGACGGTGAGGTTCTCGGGATCGAAGAACTTGCCCGCGGGTCGGCCGGGGAGTCTGCGGCCCGTTGAGACCCGGATCGCCCCTGCGCGCGATGAACCATTCGGCTTCCGCGACCTTCCGGTTTTCGACCTTCACTCGCACGGCGACGATGGCCGGTTCGCCGCTTTCTTCGACCGTGCCGAAGTAGCCGGCCTGCTCACTCACCGGAATCCATATAACGCCGCTGAACTTTGCCCGGAGCGGTCACGGCCTTCCAGGTTCCGGTGGCGAGACGCACGACCACCGCGTTTTCCGTCTGGCGGAAGCCGATGAACAACGGAGCCGCCGCGTGTCACGCAGCTGAACAGGCTGCCGATGCGTGAAAACGTCAGTTGACCCGCTTCGCAACGCCTTCTTCGGTAGCGAAATCGGCCACTTTGCGGGTGATTTTGAGCTCATCTCCGGAAAGCTTCGCTTTGTACTCGATGCGAAGGTCCATGTCCTGAAACTTGAGCGTTTCGACCCAGGACAGATCGTCGTCTTCGATTTTGCCCTCGCGGATTTCGCCGTCACCGTTCGTCGAAGTATATTTGCCTGTGAGTTTCCCTCCGGAGGCTGTCAGATCCCACGTGTACTTCTGATCGCCAACCTGGGTATTGAAAGTTGCCGTCCATTTGCCGGTAGCGCCGGCGGCCCAGGCGAAGGAGAGAAATGCCAAGGTGAGAACCGCGAGTGCGATCGCTCCGCGAAACATCGCTCTGTGAAATATCATTCGACGCGTTCCTTTCGTTTAGATTCCCGCGTACCAGGAATATCCGTAGTCCGGCGATACTGAGCCCAGTCCGTTGCGGATGTTCTTCAGGCTGTCGGTGACCGTGATCCTCGCCAGGAACTTGACGTTCTTGTATCCGAGCTGGCGGGGCACTTTCATGCGCAGCGGTGCGCCGTGCCCGGCGGGAAGCTCCTGGCCGTTCATCCCATAGGCAAGCAAAGTCTGCGGATGCAGCGCTTCAGGCATATCGACACTGTCCCACGAATCGTCAAACGCGAAGTACGCGACGTACCTGGCCTGAGGCAGGATTCCGGCCCTGTTCAAAACGTACGCAAGCGGCACGCCGATCCATTCGGCGATGAAGGACCAGCCCTCTTCGCACGCCTGGTGTGTGATTTGAGTGCGGGAGGGAAAACTCTTCAGTTCCGCCAAAGAGAAAAGCGCCGGACGGGCCACCAGACCATCCACCTGGAGCCGCCAATCGGCGAACCCTCCAGCCAGCAGGCGCCGATAGTTTTCTTTCGCGGGAGGATTGCCGTCTATCGGGACGGATTTCGTGATCTGGCTGCGGTCGAATTCGCGCGCCAGAGAATGGTTCGCCATCAGCAGGCGCTGCGCGGTGTAGGTGAGTGTTTCACCCACCCCGTAGACGCCGCCGTGATCGGGAGGGATCAGGCCATAGCGATCGGCAAGACGCGCGGCAACCGCGAGGCCGGACGCTCCGGCGGCGGTTGCCAATCCGGTCGTAATGAGACCACGGCGGCTGAGTAATTTGCTCATGGACGATCCTTTCCACCGATGATCATAGCCCGCACGTGCGTAGTGAATCCGGCGAGCGAAACCATAGTGATGTGGACGATGAGAAAGAGGACCAGAAAATCTGCCACAAAGAAGTGAATCGTGCGGGCGGATTGTTGGCCGCCGAGCGATGTCACGAGCGCGGGGAAAACGGAGGTGATCGCCGGAGACATGGCGAGCCCGGTCCAGATCATAATTGGAAACAAAATGGCAACAACTGCGATGTAGGTGAGCCGCTGAACGACGTTGTAGGCATGATCCTTACGAAAGTGCTGAGTGATCAGGCCGGAGATCACGTAGAGCAAGCCATTCAGGACGCACACCCACGCGGAAAGGAAGTGCAGCGACCGGCCCCATCCGGTTTGGCCGGTGAGAATAAACGGAAGCGGCAAATTCAGCAGCGAGGGAGTTCCCACGTTCCCCGTTTCGCCCCAATAAAGACGCGGATGAGCCAGCAGGATGGCGATGCCGCTGATCAGCAATCCGAAAAAGCTGAGCGTGTTGATCCAGTGGGTGATGCGGACCAGCGCGGCGTGGTGCGGCGTGCCCGCAAAATCCGGATTCCGGATCGCAACGCCCGGAAAGTACGCGGATCCTGCCATGCGTGTAGTATCACACGGAAATCGCGCGATAAGCGGCAAGCGCCTCGCGCAGGGTATCAAACGTGCGCTGGGGGCCGATGACTTCCGTGAGATGGTGCCGATCCAGGTCTGCCTTCAGTTCGGGTTCCACGTGTGCGAAAGCCAAGGCAACGCCGCGGCCAGAGAGGTCCTGCTGAAGCTCGTGCACCACCTGAGCGGCCGTGTAGTCGATCTTAGTGATGGCGCCTGCATCCACCAGGAGCCAGCGCAAAGGCGATAGCGCGGGGCCGGCCAGAGCGCGAATCTCATCCGCGAACATGCCGGCATTCGCATAGAAGAGAGCCGCGCCAAACCGGTAGATCACCAACCCCGGCTCGGTCACGGCGCCGGGATGAACCGGCGTCGCCTGCCAGATTCCTTTCTGGTCCTGCACCAGGACCGCCGTGTGCGGGCGATAGCTATGGCTCACGATGCGCAGCAGAGACAACACCATCGCGAGGATGATGCCTTGCTCCACGCCAACCAGCACCACCACGAGCGCGGTGATCAGGGCCAGCCAGAATTCACCGGGACTCTCCTGGCGGATGCGATGCAGGCCGCGCAGGTCCGTGAGGTGGATCGCCACGATAAACACGATGGCGCCGAGCACGCATCGCGGCAGGTACTGGAAGGGGCCGGTCAAAAAAAGGAGCACCAGCGCGACGACTGCAGCCGCGGCAACGTGCGTGCCCTGGCTGCGGCCGCCGGAGCGCTCCGCCATCGACGTTTGCGAGGGACTGCCGTTCACCACAAACGTCCCGCTCACCGCCGCGGCGGCATTCGCCACAGCTAGTCCGAGGAGGTCGGCGTTCTCGTCCTGCCGTTCATGGTGGCGCACGGCGTAGACCCGTGCCGTGGCCGCGCTTTGCGCGACGATCATGACAAAGCACGATCCCGCCACGGGGATCAACGGCTGGACATCGCTCCAGGTCACGGCGGGAACGCCGAGATGCGGCAGCCCGCCGGCGACTGGGCCAATCACGCCGATGCCGTGTCCGGCGAAATTCCATAAATCGCTGGCGGCTATTGCACCGGCGACCGCGATGAGTGGGCCGGGCACCCTTGGAGCAAACCGGTCGAGAGCAATTACGCCCGCGACCACCGATGCAGCGAGACCCATCGACGGCAGGTGAATCCGAGACAGACTTTGGACGATCTCAGCCAACTGTAAGACGGTTCGGTGGGAGTGGACCTCCAGCCCGAGCATTTCGCCCAGGACGGCGGTCCCGACCTGGAACCCGACTCCGGTCAGGAAACCCACCAGCACGGTGCGCGAAAGGAAGTCGGCGAGGAAGCCCAGCTTGAGTATGCGGGCGAGAAGCAGCAGTCCCGCAGTGAGCAGTGCGACCATCGCCGCCAGGGCCATGTATTTCGCGCTGCCCAACGGCGCCATGGGAGAGATTCCCCCGGCCAGAATGGCAGCGGTCGCGGAATCGGCGGCCACCACGAGGAACCTGGACGAGCCGAAAGTTGCGAACGCGAGCAACGGCAGAAATAGCGTGTGGAATCCGCTGACGGCCGGCATGCCGGCGATGGTGGCGTAACCGAGGGCTTGCGGGATGCTCATCGCGGCCAGCTCGACGCCGGCTACGGAGTCGCGGACGCTGCCCGCGGCGGTAACGGGACGCATGCCGCGGAACAGGGTTGGCTTGTATTGGGCTGGCGTGTTGGTATTCACGGACATCCAATTGTAATGAAAACGAAACGCGAAAAATCGGCAGCGGAATTCAGTGGATCTGTCGCTTGGGTAGCGAGTCGTACTCCCGCCGGCGACAAGAATCGTCGGGTCCACGAGAACGGAAAAGTAAGTCGGACTAACGCTCCGGCCTTACTTACAATGGTCCTCGATCTTCCTCTTGCGATATCTATCGTGGCAGTTCTGGCAGGCTGTCGACATTACGGCGGCGGCATCGAGAATCTTATCCTGATTTTTGGTTTGCGCCGCCGCATAGGCCGTCATTCCCGAATCCCGAAGCCCCTGAACGAACCTCGCCCAATCCGCGTTCCCGATCGGAACATCCACGCCGTTCGAGCACTTCTGCCCGGGGCGCATGAGCAGATCAGCAAGCTCGGAGATCGCCAAAGCACTGTTCTCGACGGCTTCCCATTTTCCAAACACGCTCGTCAGGGGGTCGGTCGCCATGTTTGGATCTTTGGCCCGCGGCACGTCCGCCGGATTCCCGTCCTGCGCCGAAAAAAAAACGTTAGCCGCCGGATAGAAGGTCCCTCTCATCAGTTGGGTAAGGGTCACCTGCACCCGCGGCGCCGCGGGTCCCTGCGGAGGCGCTTGAGCGTGAGCGCGTTCCATCGGGAACGGCGATAGTGCGCTCACGGTTATCAGCGCCAATAGTGCTCTATTCATTTATTCTTATGTTGTCCTGAATCAGCCCAGGTTACAGGTTAGTGGCGGACCTGGCATCATCACCCACGGCTCCACAAGCACTATTCGCGGTTGTCTATTCCTGGGCGTTCGGTGCGGCAATAGCGATCACGCGACCGTCAGGCATAGTCACCGTCTGGAGGAACCCCAGCGGACTGCCATCCTTCGCGGGGAGGAACTTCACGGAAATGTTATCCCCGGCGTGGAGGGCATTGGGGCCGGTTTTGCCAACGCCTCTCTGGGCGAGGGCCGTGGCGGAGCCGAGGGTCATCACCCATTCGGTGGATGTGCCATCC
>Ga0070733_10002921_pt1 | contig 11862 bp, 10 predicted proteins | sample Coa_R1_9_FD_66450 | JGI IMG/M metagenome (GOLD analysis project Ga0070733, IMG submission 66450) | Surface soil microbial communities from Centralia Pennsylvania, which are recovering from an underground coalmine fire - Coalmine... | ecosystem: Environmental > Terrestrial > Soil > Unclassified ... | reverse complement strand
CGGACCGAGTGCCTTCGGGAGTAGTCCCGGATGCGGTCCCGATCATGCGGTCCGGCAATCCGCCAGGGCGCGATCGATCGCGTTGTGCACCGCTGCAATCGATACGTCGGAGCGCACCACCACTTCACCGACCTTCACGGGCAGCACAAAATGTACGCGGCGCTGGATCGTCTTCTTGTCCCGCAGGAGGCGGATCTGAAGCTCGGTGCGGCCGATGCCGTCGCAATCCGGGATGGGCCCATAGCCATCGAGCGCGCCTGTGATGGCCGCGCTGTCGGCAGGGGAGATCATTTCCAGGTTTCGGGCGAGATAAGTAGCGGCGCGCATTCCCCACGAAACGGCCTCGCCGTGCAGGAAACGTGTGTAGTGTGTCTCCGCCTCGAGCGCGTGCCCGAAGGTGTGGCCGAAATTGAGAATGCGGCGGAGCCCGGACTCCCGCTCATCCGCCGATACGACTTCGGCCTTGATGCGCACGGACTCGGCGATGATGTGATCCACCACTTCGGGAGATTGCGCGAGAACCTCGTCGCGGCGTTCGGCGAGAACCCGGAACAGCGGCGCGCTCATGATGATGCCCGACTTCACGATTTCGTAGAGGCCGGCGACATATTCCCGCGGGGGCAGTGAGGCGAGCACGGAGGGGTCGATCAGGACCGCAAGAGGCTGGTGGAAGCTGCCGATCAGGTTCTTGCCCGCGACCAGATTGACGCCGGTCTTGCCGCCCACCGCCGCGTCCACTTGGGCGAGCAGAGTGGTCGGAATGTGAATCACCGGGATGCCGCGCATGAAGATGGCCGCGAGGAATCCGGCCATATCGGTGACGATGCCGCCGCCCACGGCGACTACGACGCTCGACCGGTCCGCGCCGCGTTCCACCATCTGCTCCGCAAGCTGCTCCACCGGGGCGATGCGCTTGTGATCTTCGCCACCGGCGAAGAAGAGCGTCTCCGATTCGCGGTTGCCGAGCGCCGCGAGCACGCGATCTCCATAAAGTTTCCAGACGTCGCGGGTGGAAACCATAAAGATACGGCCGTGTCCCGGCGGCAGGAACCCGGCAAGGCGCGCGATAACGCCCCGTTCCACCACAGCAGGGTATGTTCGCTGGGGGGTGGCAACCTGAAACCGGGGCACTAAGTCCTGGGACACTAACTCAATAATACCTGGCGATTCACAGCCCGGAGACTGTGCCGCCGCGCGAAAAATGGCGGGAACAGGCAAAAACAGGGCGTTTATAACGCTTTTTCGCTTTACATCGATTGCCTGGTTCCGTATGATTGTAACGGCTCGCGAACAAACAGATGCTTCAGAACCCTATAAATACAGGGTGTCCATGCGTTTGCGAGGTTTGCGAAAAGTTTACATTGGAGGTTTGATGGCCACTCAGAGAATGACGCAGACCCAACTGGTGCGCGGGTTGGCGGAAAAAGGCGAAGTCACGAATAAGCAGTCGCGCGCGATTCTGGAGCACCTCTCCAGTCTGGCGATCAGCGAGGTCAAAAAGAACGGGGTCTTCGTGCTGCCGGGTATCGGCAGGCTCGTTCGCGTGGATCGAAAGGCTCGCATGGGCCGTAATCCCGCGACCGGCGAAGCGATCAAGATTCCGGCCAAGAAGGTGGTGAAGTTCCGCGTCGCGAAAGCGGCGAAGGACGCGATCGTGCCACCTAAGGTAAAAAAGGCGGCGACGACTTAAGAAGGGCAAAAAAACAGGAACCCCGCAACGCCGGCGAGGCATTGCGGGGTTTGATTTTTACGTGAAGCCGTGGCCGCCCGACTTGCCGGCAGCGTGTGAAGCCAACGCCTGCTTCTATTTCCTGACTTCTTCCTTTTCGGGTTCTTTGGCTGGTTGGTCTTCGGTTTCCTTCATGGCGTGTTTGAAGTTTTTGATACCTTCGCCCAAGCCCTTGGCAACTTCCGGAATCTTCTTGCCGCCGAATAGCAGCACCGCGACTCCGAGTACCACCAACAGCTCTGTTCCGGAAAGGCCACCAAGACCAGCAGTCTGAAAGCTTTGCGCAAACATTACGGCCACCTTTCGAATTCCATTGTATACCAGCGCGCTAATGGCCGGAAACCTTGTGGCCCAGCCAGATCAGCAGCACAAGCCCGAAGACGGCGCAACTGCCCATCATCACGGCAAGCGGGATCATTTTCAAACCGGTTCCGGCGGCGAGGTGCCCCAGGGCGAAAGGCGCCAGAATGCCGCCCGTCAACGCGAAGGTGAAGATCCCGTTGAAATAGCCGGGATGATAGTAGGAAAATCGGCTGGCAATGCGTTCGGCGACGAGCGGATAGATGGCGGAAAAACCGGCTCCGGTGAGCAGCAGTCCCACCACCACGCCGAACCGGCTGCCCGCCGCCAGCAGGGCCGTGCATCCGAACAGCGCGCAAAAGGCGCTCACCGCCAGCAACCTTCCGTGGCGCACCACCCTCAGGAGCTTCGCCGCGACAATGCGGCCCGCCGTCAACGCCGCCCAGTACAGAGCCAGCAGGGTGACCGCCGTCGCCGGGCTCAGACCCAGGCGATCGATCAGCAGTATCGACAGCCAGCCCGCAATCGACCACTCGTTGCCGAACTGAAAGAACAAAAGCAGCGCGAACAGGATAGCCAGCGGGCTGCGCAGATCCTTCATCGACTGCGTCAGCGACACCTCCGACACGTGCCGGACGTCGATATGGATAAGGCCGGCGAAAATTCCCGCCATGGCTGGGACGACCGCAGTCACAGCCAGTAACCGGGCGGCGCCGTTTTCCTCGAAGGACTGAGCCAGGAGGAGCGCCGCAAGGACGCTGCCGCCGCCGAAAAAAATCCCGCCCGTGAGAGTGACGGTCGCCGGATTGGATTCGTAGCACGGAGTCATGGCTTCGAGCACGGCCGTGTTCATGATGCCCGCGGCCGTTCCGCCGACGAACAGCGCGAGCGACTCATACCAGACCGGCGCCGGCGGCGCGGCAACCGCCAGCAGCAATATCGCCAGGGCGGCCGCGAAATAACCACCCGACAGCAATCGTTCGAGCGAGATATTGCGATCGAGGCGTTGCGCGAGCATGCCCCCGCCAATGACGCCGAGGCCGAGAACGAGAAAGAAATTGCCGGCGGCGCCGAAATCCGTCCGGATGTGAAAGCCCCAGAGCGGCAATAACCCCCCAGGCAAGGCGAGGAGGAAGCCCGAAACCACCAGTCCGCAGAGAATTTGCCAAGGCTGTGCGGTTTGCCGCGCGGATTGGCGGGGAGACTGCGCGGAGAGTTGTCCCTCGGGTTCCGCGCCTGGCTTCACGGCCGAACTCGCCATCCCTGCATGCTACACCAGAATGCGGAGGCCGACGCGGGCGGCGGACGCGATAGAATCACTTCCGAATGAAGATTCCCCTGACCCCAGTGAGATGCCTGCATCGCGGAATCGATCTGTATGGTTCCAAAGAAGGTGTCGTGTGCGGCGCAAAGCGCTTCACTTACGCGGCTTTCGGCGAACGCTGCCAAAAGCTCGCGTCCGCCCTGCAGCGGGCGGGCGTGATGCCGGGTGACCGGGTCGGATTTCTCAGCCCCAATACGCACCAGCTGCTGGAGGGATACTTCGGTGTTCCGCTGGCCCACGCCATCGTGATGCCGGTCAACATACGCCTCGCCCCCGCGGAACTGGGCGCGATTCTGCAACACGCGGAGCCGCGAATTTTGTTTTACGAGAACGAATTTTCGTCCTATATCGACGCACTTCAACGGGCGTGGCCCCGGATGCGATGCATCAATCTGGATACAGAATACGAAGACTTCCTGGCGAAAGGAACGGCGCAGCGAGCGGACGTCCTTACTTATGACGAGGACTCCATCGCGGAGTTGTTTTATACCAGCGGCAGCACCGGAACCCCGAAGGGCGTCATGTTGTCGCACCGCACCGTCTACATGCACGCGATGGCCGTTGCGGGTGTCTTCAACCACGACGATAACGGTGTCGAACTGCACACTATTCCGCTGTTCCACGCCAACGGCTGGGGGCGCGCGCAGACGGCCACCATGATGGGGCTGAAGCAGGTGATGCTGCGCAAGTTCGATCCCGCGACGGTCTGCCGGCTCATCCAGGATGAAGGCGCGACGACGATGTCGGTGGTGCCGACGATGGCCGGGGCGATGCTGATGTTTCGGGGTCTGGCGGAGTACGATTTGTCGACGCTCAAACAGATTCACATCGGCGGCGCGGCTTCGTCGCCGGAGCTGATCGAGCGCATGGAGAAAACGTTCCACTGCGAAGTGCTGGCCGGCTATGGACTCACCGAAACCAGCCCCGTGGCCTCCAGTTCCCGCAGGAAGGGGACGGTTGTGTATGCGGACGATCGGGAACGCTACCGGCGCCAGGCGATGGCGGGCTGGCCCCTGCAGGGCACGGAGCTCCGTGTGGTGGATGCGGAAATGCATGACGTCCCGCGCGACATGTCGGCCATCGGCGAAGTGGTGATTTTCGGCGATAACGTGATGGACGGCTATTACAAAGATCCGGAAGGCACGAAGGCTGTCATGAGCGGCCCGTGGCTGCGCACCGGAGATATGGCGGTGTGGGATACAGAAGGTTATATCCAGATTGTCGACCGCAGGAAGGACATCATCATCAGCGGCGGGGAAAATATCTCGTCGATTGAAGTGGAGCATGCGATCGCCGCGCACCCGAGTGTCGCCGAAGTGGCCGTGGTGGGCGCGCCCGATCCTGTTTGGGGTGAAGTACCCGTGGCGTTCGTGGTCTTGAAACCGGGCCATGCCTGTACAGAACAGGATCTGCATGATTTCGCCGCGCAGCGTTTGGCGAAGTTTAAATTGCCGAAGAAGTATGTGTTCCGGACGGAATCGCTGCCGAAGGGCGGTACCGGGAAGATTCTCAAGCGCGAATTGCGGGAGCAGTTCTGGCAGGGCAAGGAGCGGCGGGTGCAGGGGTAGGATACGAAGCGTCGTGCGTAGACCGGCGCACAGTGAGTCATAACGACACACAAATGCCTCTGTACACTACGTTACGTCTGAATGAAGGGCCCCTCCATCCGAGTAGAATCAATGGGTTAAAAAGAAGACTTTGTGGGCACAGGTTTGCTATCCTATTCCCGAATCGCTAGAAGTACTCAACCTGCCCTCTGCTGCAACACCGGAGCGATGGGGATGACGGGTCCGAGGCGAGGTGCTTTCGGGAGCCCTGGCCGGAACGATCGGCTCGTTATCCTGCGCTTGAGGGTTGCAGCAGTAGGGGTTTTTCCAGGTTCCCCCATCGTTTAGTACGAACTCAGGTACACTCGTCTTTCCGGTTTGCGTTCCGCTCCCAGTTCCGAAGCCGCCCGATGGGGCGCTGTTTCCGTATTCGCGCTGGCTTCGGCGTGGAACTATCTGGACCGCCTGACGCTCTCGGCCGCGGCGCCGCGCATCATGGCCGAGTTCCATTTGAGCAACACCGGCTACGGCTGGCTGCTGTCGGCGTTTTCGTTCTCGTACACATTCGCGTCACCGGCAGTGGGGTGGTTTCTGGATCGCCTCGGGCTTGAAACCGGGATCGTGTGGGCCGTGGCGTTGTGGTCGCTGGCAACCGCGCTGTGCGGATGGAGCAGAAGTCTCGGGCAACTGATCGGCGCGCGCGTTTTCCTCGGCATTTGGGAATCGGCCGGCGTTCCGGCGGCGGGCAAGCTGAACGCGATTTATCTGGAGCCGAAAAATCGCGCTGTCGGAGCCGCGATGACGCAGGTCGGATTGACCATCGGCAGCATCGGGGCGCCGCTGCTTGTGCTGGTGATGAGCGGATGGCGAAGTCCGTTCTTCGTGTGCGCCGTCCTTGGATTCGCGTGGATTCCCCTTTGGGTCGGCGTGCGGCGCAGAATCCGGCCTTACGAAGAGGTGGCGCCGCGGCGGGCGCCGGGCGCTTTCCGCCATCTGCTGGGAGACAGGCGGCTGATGGTGCTGGTGGGCGCGAATATTCTGTGGATGGGGATCTACACGCTGTGGTCGAACTGGACGACCGTATTTCTGGTGCGGAGCTACGGGCTCACGACGGAAGGCGCATCCCGATATACGTGGGTTCCACCGGTAGCGTCCACGTTGGGAGCGTTTGTGGGCGGGTGGATTTCGCGGCGGGCTATCGACAAGGGGATGCTTCCGGTGCAGGCCCGCGTGATGGCTGCGCTGGTGAGCGCGATCGGATGCCTGGTCACGTCGCTTGTACCGTTCAGTCCAACGCCGTTGTGGGCCATGCTCGGCATTTCCGCCAGCTACTTCTGGGTGACGGCAGGCAGCACGAATCTCTACACGATACCGCTCGATATCTGGGGCGGGTTGCACGCGGGCACGGCGATCTCGGCGCTGGTTTTTGCATATGGGCTCTTGCAGACCGGAATTTCGCCGGTGATTGGGAGTTTAGTGGATCATTTTGGGTTCACGCCGGTTTGCTGGCTGGTGGCGCTGCCGCCGTTTGTGGGGTGGCTGTTGCTGCGTTCGTGCTGCCGCACCGCGCCATTGTAGGGTGGCCAATATTGGCCGCGGCCGCCCTTTCAGGCGGCCTTCGCGCTTGACCATGGAAAATCTTCGGGGGTAACCGCCAACCTCGCCTTTACCGGGTTGTTTTCGATGTAGCGCCGGACGCGATCGAGCCCGGTGCCCGATCCCACCACGTGATCGTAGCTTTCCTGCTGCCACAAAGGTTTACCGGTGCGCGCCAGAATTCGGTTGGCTTCATGAGCCGTGAATCCCTTCAAAGGTCCGAGCCATTTGGTTGAGACGACGCTGGGTGTGATTAGCATGTGGACGTGATTCGGCATCACGACGAAGGCATGTAGTTCATAGCGGTGGAATCTCTGTTCGCCATCTCGAATACACGCAACCATCAGCTTGGCGATCTCGGGGGTAGCCAGAAAATGTGGTCCCGTTTCTGCTTTGTCCAGAATGCTGTCCATCGCCACGAATGCTTTTCCTGCGGTTAGTAGCGCTGGCGGAAACGCTCGACCTGCGGGCAGGGTTCCGTATAGCCGGAACGTTACGAATACCGGCTGGCCTACTGCGTCCCAGTGCGGCAGCCGTCTTTCGTAATGAATCATTGTTGATGAAGTGCGCCAACGAGCAGAGCTTCTCACGGAAGTTTGAAGCCGCCTTAAAGCCGGCTGCGGCCAATATTGGCCACCCTACATGGGATGACTGGTAAAATGTCCCTTATGGCTCAGATCGCGCGCCGGAAGTCGGTGGCGGTGAATATTGGCGGTGTGAAGGTGGGCGGAGGGAGTCCGATCGTGGTCCAGTCCATGACCAACACGGATACCGCCGATGTCACCTCGACCGTGAACCAGATCATGGCGCTGGCGCGCGCGGGCTCGGAGCTCGTACGCGTAACTGTCAACACCGAGGCTGCGGCGGCAGCTGTGCCGAAGATCGTCGATACGCTGAACCTCTTCGGCGTGCGCGTGCCGATCGTCGGCGACTTCCACTACAACGGCCATCTGCTGTTGAAGAAGTTCCCCGCCTGCGCCCGCGCGCTGGCGAAATACAGGATCAATCCCGGCAACGTCAACATCGGTAAGAAGCACGACGATAATTTCCGCACCATGATCGAAGCCGCGATCGAATACGGCAAGCCGGTGCGGATCGGCGTGAATTGGGGCTCGCTCGACGGCGCGCTCCTCACGCGCATGATGGACGAAAACAACAAGCTTCCCGAGCCGAAAGACGCGCGCGAAGTGACGCTCGACGCGATCGTGGCCAGCGCCATTCAATCGGGCGCGGCGGCGGAGCGCTACGGGCTTCCGAAGGACCGCATCATCCTCAGCGCCAAGGTCAGCGGCGTGCAGGATCTGATCGACGCCTACCGCGCGATGGCCGCGCAATGCGATTACGCGCTGCACCTGGGGCTCACCGAAGCCGGACTGGGCTCGAAAGGCATTGTCGCCACCACGGCCGCGCTTGCCGTGCTGCTGCAGGAAGGAATCGGCGATACCATTCGCGCTTCCCTGACGCCTCTTCCCGACGGCGATCGGACCGAAGAGGTTTTCGTCAGCCAGCAGATTCTGCAGTCGCTCGGCATCCGCAGTTTCGCGCCGCAAGTGACCGCCTGCCCCGGCTGCGGACGCACCACCAGCACGTTCTTCCAGGACATGGCCGACCAGATCCAGAATTATCTGCGCGACCGGATGGCCATCTGGAAAGAGCAATATGAGGGCGTGGAAGAGATGAAGGTCGCGGTGATGGGCTGCGTCGTGAACGGTCCCGGCGAATCGAAGCACGCCAATCTCGGGATCTCGCTGCCGGGCACTTTCGAAGAACCGGTTGCTCCCGTTTACGTGGACGGCAAGCTCTCGATCACCCTTCGCGGCGACGCTATTGTAGCCGAGTTTATCGGCATATTGAACAAGTACGTCGATTCTCACTACGCGCCGGTGACGGATCGACAGCCGGTCACGGCTTAGTCGTACACCGAAAAAACGATGCCCCGTTACTTCACGCTCACGGAAGCGCGCGCCGCCCTGCCTTTAGTGGGCCGCACCATCCGTGAAGCGGTGCAGGCCAAGGCGCACTACGCGGAAGCCGAGCGGGAGATTCACGATCTGGCGCAGCGCATCATGATGAGGGGCGGTATGAACGTCGACACGGTGGCGGCCGAGGCGTGGAAAGCGCAGTACGACTCCAACGCCCAGACGCTGAAAAATTCCATGGAGCGAATCGAAGAGATGGGGGTTCTGGTGAAAGACCTCGACATCGGGCTCGTCGACTTTCCCACTCTGTTCCGCGGCGAGGAGGTTTACCTTTGCTGGCGGATGGATGAGGACGACATCGATTTCTGGCACGGCGTCAACGAGGGCTTCAGGGGCCGCAGGCCGATCGACAAGCACTTTCTCGACAATCACCGCGGGGATGGAACGGCATGAACGCCACCAAGGAGCGGACGCGGATCCAGCCCGCAACCGGCGCGCGCGCCGATGAGCTTCGCCGAACGTTCCTCCACGCACGGCCCTTCCGCCACGTGGTGATTGACGATTTCTTCGAGAATGATTATGCCGAGCGGCTGCTCGATGAGTTTCCCAGCTTCGACCAGCGGCTGGCGATATCGGAAAGCGGGCATATCGGGGGCAAGGCCGTCAATACCAAAATCGCGGCGATCAGTCCGGCCTATGAGGACCTTTACGGCTTTATTTCGTCCAAACCGTTTTTGGAATATGTTTCGCGCTTATCCGGGCTGCCCGATCTGATTTTGGACCCGGCCATGTTCGGCGGCGGGACACACGAAAACCTGCATGGACAGGAGCTGGATCCGCATGTCGACTTCAATCTCGACCAGGCGGAGCAGCTGCACCGCCGGCTGAATCTGATCGTGTACCTCAACAAGGGCTGGTGTCCGGAGTGGGGCGGCGGACTGGAGATCCATTCGAACCCCCGGCGGCCGGAAGAGAACCAAATCCAGACGTACAATCCGATCTTCAACCGCGCCGTCCTGTTCGAGACCAACGAGTATTCCTGGCATGGCTTCCCGAAGATCGAGCTGCCGGAAGACAAGCGTCATCTCTCGCGCAAATCGATCTCGATCTACCTGTACACAAAAGACCGTCCCGCGGAGGAAATTGCTCCGAGGCACGGCACCTTTTACGTTCAGAGGCCCTTGCCGCAAGGACTTGCGCCGGGCCATGTTCTGAGCGCCGAAGATATTCTGGAGCTGAGACGGCTGCTTATCAGGCGGGATCACTGGATTGAAAGCTACCAGCGGAAGGAGCTCGACGACAGCCGGAGAACCGAGGCCCTGATCAGCCATATCCGGAGCCTTGAGAAATGCGCGCGGCTGCCGCTTACGGGAAACGTCCTCCAGGAAGGACCTGCGCCCGGATTACACGCGGATTTGTGGGCTTCACGTTCCGTCAAAGCCCGGATTGCGCCGCTGAAGCCGGTCACGGAGTTGAAGTTAAGAGGTACCCGGCCCGAGGGGTCTGCAGCCGGCGTCGTGAGAATCCTCGTCAACGGCGCGCAGAAGGGAAGCGGTGAAGTGGGCGCGGGACCCTTTTCAATTCTGGCCCGCCTCCAGAGAAAACAGAGGGAGCCGTTCGATATCGAGGTGCTGTGCGACTCCCCCGCGGCAAAGCCGGCGGAAGATCTGCGGGATCTCGCCTTCCTCATGATTGAGCTGGGGGCGCTGCACCCGCGCTGGAGCGTGTGACCCTTAGTGGGCCATGGCTTCCGTCGGCGAAAGCCCGCCCCACGCCCGATAAGGAAATTGAAGTGGTATTTGGGCACTCATGCCTGCCCGCGCCGGGACTCATCCCGGCTCATGATTTAACCTGGAACAACCAATCCCAACCCACCGTACAACCCTGCATGCGAATCTTGCTGCTCTTCAGCCTGACCGCCAGCGCCGTTTTCGCCCAGGACGGCGCCGCGATCTACAAAGCCCGCTGCGCCGGTTGTCACGACGCGCCGGCTGGGCGAGTTCCGCCCGTGAGCGCCCTCAAAGCCATGAGCGTGCCCGTAATCCTCCAGGCGCTCGAAAGCGGCGCGATGCAGGCCCAGGCCGCCGGCATGACCGGAGCGGAACGCGTGGCGCTCGCCATCGATCTATCGACACCCGCGCCGAAAACGATGGCGTCCCCACCTCCCTCGGCCATGTGTCAAGCCCGGCCATTCCGCGATACCGCGCAGGCTCCCCAATGGACCGGCTGGAGCACCGATGCGACCAACACCCGTTTTCAGGACGCGAAAGCCGCCGGGCTGACTGCCGCGGACGTGCCAAAGCTCAAATTGAAATGGGCCTTTGGTCTGGGCGATGGCGTTAGCGCGCGCTCCCAGCCCGCCATCGCCGGCGGCCGGATGTTCCTCGGAACGCAGAACGGCGCCGTGTACTCTCTCGATGCGCACACCGGCTGCATCCACTGGACGGCGCAAGTGGACAAAGGCATCCGTTCCGCGGTTGTGTATGGACGTAGTTATGCAGGCGGGGCAGTCTATTTCGGCGCCGGCTCAAACGCATACGCGCTCGATGCGGCCACGGGCAAGCCGCTCTGGAAAGTTTCCGTGGAAGATCACTTCGCGGGGATGATCACGGCCGCTCCCCAGCTGCACCGAGGCGTCTTATACGTCTCCGTGTCGTCGATTGAAGAAGTTCTGGCTCCGTTGCCCACCTACGAATGCTGCACGTTTCGCGGCAGCGTGTCCGCGCTTGACGCGGCGACGGGGAAGATCCTTTGGAAGACCTACACGATCCCCGAGACACCCAGGCCGGTGAAAAAAACTGAGGCGGGCGTGCAGTTGCTTGGCCCGTCCGGCGCGGGCGTGTGGTCCACCGCGACATTCGACGAAAAACGCAGCGCTCTCTATATCGCCACGGGCGACAATTACTCGGATCCGGCCTCCGCAACCAGCGACTCGGTGATGGCCCTCGATTCGAAAACCGGGAAAATCCTGTGGTCGCGGCAACTCGAGACGAACGACGCCTACAACGTCGGTTGCGAGGTTCCCGGAAAAGCCAAGTGTCCGGGCGCTACCGGTCCCGACCACGACTTCGGCCAGCCGCCCATCCTCGTATCTCTGGCAAATGGCCGCAGGGCGCTGGTGATCGGCCAGAAGTCGGGCGTGGCTCACGCGCTCGATCCCGACCATGACGGCGCAATTCTCTGGCAGACCCGCGTCGGAAAAGGCGGACCGCTTGGCGGCCTGCAATGGGGCTCCGCTGCCGATCGCGATTACATGTACGCGGCGGTATCGGATTACATCGTCCAGGTGCCTGACCCGGCCGTCCCGCAGGGATTCAAAAATGCGCTGAACCCGGATCATGCGGGCGGATTGTTCGCGCTTCGTTTGACCAACGGCGAAAAAGCCTGGAGCGCAACGCCATCCGCCTGTGCCGGCCGCCAGGGCTGCAGTTCCGCGCAATCGCAGGC
>Ga0070733_10002920_pt1 | contig 11862 bp, 9 predicted proteins | sample Coa_R1_9_FD_66450 | JGI IMG/M metagenome (GOLD analysis project Ga0070733, IMG submission 66450) | Surface soil microbial communities from Centralia Pennsylvania, which are recovering from an underground coalmine fire - Coalmine... | ecosystem: Environmental > Terrestrial > Soil > Unclassified ... | reverse complement strand
GTCGGCGGAGATCACGCTGATCACGCCGGTGGCGCTGGAGAAGGGGCTGCGCTTTGCCATTCGCGAAGGCGGCCACACCGTCGGCGCCGGCGCCGTAGCCGAGATCGTCGAGTAAACCATCATGCGCGAAATCATCACACTGCAATGCAACGAGTGCAAAAACCGAAACTACACGACCACGAAGAACCGGAAGAAGCACCCGGACCGGTTGGAGACGAGCAAATTCTGCAATTCGTGCCGGAAGCATACGCCGCACAAAGAGGTTAAGTAGACCGGGTCGAGGAATCCAGGGGAGTAGGTTCAACGGTAGACCGCCGGTCTCCAAAACCGGATGTGGGGGTTCGAATCCCTCCTCCCCTGCCAGTTTCGCAGGAGAGGAAACTGGCGGGCGGAGAAGGGTTTCAGTGGCCATTTGGCTGAACAGGGTTCCGTGGCAGAAACGTTGAAAATGAAACAAGAGGGAATTCGGGGCAGTGGAAATGGCGGGGCGGTGGCCTCGTCGTTCGGGAAGTTGGGCGAATACCCGCGGCGGTTGCGCCAGTTTCTTCACGAGGTTCGCGTGGAGATGAGGCAGGTAAACTGGCCGTCGAAGCAACAGGTTTGGTCGACGACGATCGTGGTAGTGATTACGGTGGCCTTTTTTGGCCTCTATTTCGCGCTCACCGATTCGATTTTCAGCCGAGGATCGGTGTGGCTGCTGCATTACTTTCGCAAATGACGGAAACACAGATGGCAAAGCAGTGGTACATCATCCACACCTACTCGGGGTTTGAGAAGAAGGTGAAGGAAAGCCTCGAAAGCCGCGTGGCGGCGTTCGGCCTGACGGACAAGATCGGGCAGGTGATCATCCCCACGGAGTCGGTGATGGAAGTGCGCGGCGGGAAGAAAGTGATTTCGCCGCGAATGTGCTATCCGGGATATGTGCTCGTCGAGATGGATATGGACGAGTACACCTGGCACATCGTGCGGTCGACGCCGCGCGTGACGGGATTCGTCGGCTCGGGGCAGACGCCCTCGCCTCTGACCGAAGAGGAAGTCCAGAACATCTTGAACCGCGCGACCACGACGGCGGAAAAGCCGAAACCGAAGCTTTCCTTCGAGCGCGGCGAGAAAGTGCGCATCGGAGAAGGACCCTTTGCGAATTTCACGGGTGTGGTCGAAGAGGTGAATCCGGATCGCAGCACGCTGAAAGTTTCCGTAACGATCTTCGGGCGCTCCACGCCCGTCGAGCTGGATTTCGCGCAGGTGGAAAAGGTCGCGTAGTGGCGTCCAGCTTCGCGAGCGGCGAGAAGGTTCGAATACTTGACGGGGTCTTCGCGAATTTCACGGGCGTCGTGACCGGCGTGGACGCGGAGCGGCGAACTTTAAGGATTGTGCTGACCGTTCTCAGCCGCGAGCTAACGATCGAACTGCGCTTTACGCAGGTTCAGAGGGCGGCATAGGGCTTTGCAAGATAGGCGCGGCGAATGAGCCGCGCAGGGGACATCGGAAATGGCGAAGAAAGTACAAGCGATGGTGAAGCTGCAGTTGCCGGCAGGCAAGGCGACGCCGGCGCCGCCCGTGGGAACAGCCCTCGGTCCGCACGGGCTCAACATCATGGATTTCTGCAAGCAGTTCAACGCGAAAACGGCGAAAGAGCCCGACGGAATGATTTTTCCGGTGCTGGTGACGGTCTACAGCGACCGCACGTTCACGTTCATCCTGAAGACGCCGCCCGCGTCGGTGCTGCTGAAGCGCGCAGCCGGAATCGTGAAGGGTTCGCCGGAACCGAACCGTAACAAAGTAGGGAAAGTAAGCAAGAAGCAGGTGGAAGAGATCGCCAAAACGAAGCTGCCTGACCTCAACACGACGAACCTGGAGGCGGCGATGCGCTCTGTGATGGGCACGGCGCGCAATATGGGCATCGAAGTTACTGAATAGGCCGGGAGACACAGGCAAATGAGCCGCAACGGAAAAGAAGGCGGAAAGAACATCGATCGCGCGCGAAAGTTGGTGGAAGCGCGCCCGTACAAACTCGAAGAGGCTGCCGAGCTGTTGCGCAAGGCTCACTTCGTGAAATTTGACGAGACGGTCGAGCTGGTCCTGAATCTCGGAGTCGATCCGAAGCAATCGGACCAAATGGTGCGCGGAACGGTGGTGCTGCCGCATGGGCTCGGGAAATCGAAGCGAGTGCTGGTGATCGCGAGCGGCGAAAAACAGCGCGAAGCAAAGGATGCAGGCGCCGATTTCGTGGGCGGCGAGGACATGGTGCAGAAAGTCCAGGAGGGCTGGACCGATTTCGAAGCGGTGATCGCGACCCCGGATATGATGCGCTCCGCGGGACGCCTCGGAAAAGTGCTGGGCCCGCGCGGCCTGATGCCGAATCCGAAGACCGGGACCGTCACGTTCGAGGTCGCTCGCGCGGTTCAGGAAGTGAAGGCGGGCAAAGTGGAGTTTCGCCTGGACAAGACCGGCATCATTCATTCGCCGGTGGGAAGGACCAGTTTCCCGGCGAAGAACCTGGCCGAGAACGCGCAGAGCCTGCTCTCGGCGGTGATCAAGGCCAAGCCGGCGGCCGCGAAAGGCAAGTACATCAAGAAAATCACGCTCACTTCCACCATGGGGCCCGGCGTCCCGATCGATCACGCCGAGGCGGACGCGGCTGTGGCAGTCGCGGCGTAACCGAGAACGGCAGGAGGGAAGATCGGAATGAAGAAAGCCGAGAAGAGAACGCAAGCCGAGAAGTTGCGCGAGCAACTCGCGAACGTTTCGACCGTCATTCTCTCGACCTTCCAGGGCATTACCGTGGAGGCCGATACGAAACTGCGGCGGCAAGTGGAAGCCGCGGGCGGCAAGTATGAAGTCGTCAAAAACACGGTGGCCGAGCGCGCCGCCGAAGGAACACCGACGGCTCCGCTGTTGAAGAACCTGAAGGGCACGAATTCGATTGCATATACGCGTCTCGATCCGGTGGCGCTGGCGAAAGTGCTGACGAAAGTCGCTAAGGATGTTCCGGCGTTTCGGTTTCGAGCTGGATGGGTGGAGGGCCGCGTCGTCTCGATCGAGGAGATTGCGCAACTCGCGCAGCTTCCGGGCAAGGAAGAACTGATCAGCAAAATCATGTTTCTGCTGAACGCGCCCGCGCAGCGCGTGGCCACGGCAATGGCCGCCGTGCCGCGCAATCTGGCGGTGGTAACCAGCGAGGCGGTAAAAGCGGAGAAATTCGGGGCAGGCAGCCACACGCCAAAGCCCGAAACGGCTCAGTAATTCGAGTTTCTTAATTCGGAGGAGGACTGGAAACGCATGGCTAGCAAAGTAGAGACGATCCTGGAAGAGATCAAGGGGCTGACGCTGCTCGAGGCTTCCGATCTCGTCAAGAAAATGGAAGAAGCGTTCGGCGTGTCGGCTGCCGCGGCGGCTCCGATGGTGATGGCAGGCGGAGCGGCGGGCGGCGGAGCGGCAGCGCCAGCGGAGGAGAAGACGGAGTTTTCCGTCGTTCTCACCGAAGTCGGCGCGAACAAGATCAACGTGATCAAGGCGGTTCGCGAAGTTACCAGCCTGGGCTTGAAGGAAGCCAAGGACCTGGTGGACGGCGCGCCCAAGACGGTGAAAGAGGGCGTGAGCAAGGACGAAGCCGCCACGATCAAGAAGAAGTTCGAAGACGCCGGAGCCAAGGTCGACGTCAAGTAGCGGCGCTTGCGGGCTGCCGAGGGCTGCGGCTGGAGATTCGCGTACGCACACGCGCTCCTTTGGAATCCAGAATCTCAAATCACGTCCTTCCCGGACGGAAGGGGCGGGTGTCCGCCTCTGATTTCCGTTCCGGCACAATTTATAAAAAGGATCATCAATGAGCACCCGTAATGGCAATCGCGTCGTTCGGGAACGCGAGCGCTTGGACTTTGCCAAGATTAAGACAACGGTCCAGATTCCCAACCTGATCGACGTTCAGAAAAAATCCTATCAGCGCTTTCTGCAGATGGACCTGCTGCCCAGCGAGCGCGAGGACACGGGCCTGCAATCCGTGTTCACGTCCGTATTCCCGATCCAGGATTTTCGCGGGCTCTCGCAGCTCGATTTTGTCGATTACTCGATCGGCAACTGGGAGTGCAAGTGCGGCCACCTCCGCGGCCTGCACCACTTGCGCGCCACCTGCCGGAATTGCGGCGCCTCCGTGGTCACGAACCCGTACAAGACGGGCGACGTGATTTGCGCGAAGTGTGGCACGTTCAACAAGAACACGCCCACCTTCTGCAACAAGTGCGGTGATCCGGTGACGCTGCAGTTGAAATATGACGTGAACGAGTGCCAGGAGCGCGGAATGACGTATGCCGCGCCGCTGAAGGTCACCATCCGTCTCACGATCTACGACAAGGATCCGGACACGGGCTCGAAGTCCATCCGCGACATCAAGGAGCAGGAAGTTTTCTACGGCGATATTCCCCTGATGACGGAGAACGGCACATTCATCATCAACGGGACCGAGCGCGTGATCGTCAGCCAGTTGCACCGCTCGCCCGGCGTCTTCTTCGAGACGGCGAACAATCGCAGCTATTTCCTCGGCAAGATCATTCCGTACCGCGGCTCGTGGGTGGAGTTCGAGTACGACACGAAGAACATTCTCTACGTTCGCATCGACCGCAAGCGCAAATTCCTGGGCTCGATCTTCCTGCGCGCGCTGGGCATGAAGACGAATGAGGACATTCTCCGCACGTTCTACCAGGTGGAGCGCGTTTCGCTGCATGACAACGGGCTCTACTGGAACGTTTCCGAAGGCCTGGTCGACCGCAAGCTGACTCGCGAAATCAAGCACCCCAAGTCGGGCGAAGTGCTGGTCGGCGCGCACAAGCGCATCTCCGACACGCTGTACAAGGAACTCGTCAAGGCCCGCGTGACGCAGGTGGAAGTGGGCGCCGGCGATCTCGAGGGCGCGCTCACCGTCGGAGAACTTGTGAACCGCCAAACCGGCGAGGTTCTGCTCGAATCGAACAAGCCGGTCACGGGCGAGATGTGGGCGACGATTGCCGAAGCGGGAATCACGGAAGTCGATGTCTGCTTTCCGGAGCGCGACGAAGTGGGCGTGATCGTCTCGCGGACGATCGAAAAGGATTCGATCCGAACGCCCAAGGAAGCGCTGATCGAAATTTACCGCAAGCTGCGTCCGGGTGATCCTCCGACGCTCGAAACGGCGACGGCGCTATTCAACGGCATGTTCTTCGACGCCCGCAAGTACGATTTCAGCAAGGTCGGACGCCTGAAATTCAATATCAAGCTGGGTCTGGAGACTCCGCTCGACAAGCGCACCCTCGATCCCGGGGATTTCGTCGCGGCGATCAAGTATCTGCTGAAGCTGCGCCGCAACGTCGGCACGGTGGACGACATCGATCACCTGGGCAACCGGCGCGTCCGCGCGGTCGGCGAATTGCTCGAAAACCAGTTCCGCATCGGCCTGGTGCGCATGGAGCGCGCGATCAAGGAAAAGATGTCCGTGTACCAGGAAATGTCGACGGCGATGCCGCACGACCTCGTCAACGCGAAGCCGGTGATGGCCGCGATCCGCGAATTCTTCGGCAGTTCGCAGCTTTCGCAGTTCATGGATCAGACCAATCCGCTGAGCGAAATCACGCACAAGCGGCGCCTTTCCGCTCTCGGGCCGGGCGGTCTTTCCCGTGAACGCGCCGGATTCGAAGTTCGCGACGTTCACCCGACGCACTACGGGCGCATTTGCCCGATCGAGACGCCGGAAGGCCCGAACATCGGTTTGATCAGCTCGCTTTCGTGCTACGCGCGAATCAACGAGTTCGGGTTCATCGAGTCGCCGTACCGCAAGGTAAAGGGCGGCCGTGTGACCGACTACGTTCAGGTGATCAACGCGGGTGACAGCGAATTCAAGGTCGGGGAGATCGTCGAGCAGGAGAAGGCCGAAGGAGCCAACGAGGATCTGAAGCGCCGGCGCGTGGTGGTCGAGCCGTATTGCTTTTATCTTTCCGCTTGGGAAGAAGACCGCTATGTCGTTGCGCAGGCCAACGTTGCGCTCGACGACAAAATGAAAATCACGACCGAACTGGTCAACTGCCGCCAAGCCGGGAACTTCGTGCTGAAGGGCCGCGATGAAGTGGACTACATCGACGTGTCGCCGAAGCAGCTCGTTTCCGTTGCCGCCAGCTTGATTCCGTTCCTCGAGAACGACGACGCGAACCGCGCGCTCATGGGTTCGAACATGCAGCGCCAGGCTGTGCCGCTCATCAAGGGAGAGGCTCCGCTGGTGGGAACGGGCATGGAACGCGTCACCGCGCGCGATTCCGGAGCGGTCATCGTGGCGAAGCGCGACGGCATCGTCGACCAGGTCGATTCCGAGCGCGTCATCGTGCGCGTCGAGTCCGATCAGTCGGGCGTGCTGAGCCGCGAAGTCGGTTCCGACATCTACCTGCTCACCAAGTTCAAGCGCTCGAACCAGAACACCTGCATCAACCAGAAGCCGCTGGTGCGCGCGGGCGATCGCGTAAAACAGGGGCAAGTGCTCGCAGACGGACCCTGCACGGATCGCGGCGAGCTCGCGCTTGGCCGAAACGTGCTCGTCGCCTTCGTTCCGTGGCGCGGGTACAACTTCGAGGATGCCATCCTGGTCAGCGAAAAGCTGGTCGAGGAGGATTACTACACTTCGATCCACATCGAAGAGTATGAAATCGAGGCTCGCGATACGAAGCTGGGCCCCGAAGAAATCACGCGCGATATTCCCAATATCAACGAGGGCTTTTTGCGCAATCTCGACGAGAGCGGCGTGATCCGCATCGGCGCCACCGTGAAGCCCGGCGATATTCTGGTGGGCAAGGTGACGCCGAAGGGCGAAACCACGCTGACGCCGGAAGAGAAGCTCCTGCGCGCCATCTTCGGCGAGAAGGCCGGCGACGTTCGCGACGCGTCTCTCTACTGCCCGCCGGGCATCGAGGGAACCATCGTCGACGTCAAGATCTTCTGCCGCAAGGGCGCGGAAAAGGACGAGCGCCACAAGGCCATCGAAGGGGCCCAGGTAGCCAAGCTCGAAAAGAACCTCGCCGATGAGATCCGCATTCTCACCGACGAGCGCCTGAAGCGCCTGACCAGCCTCTTGAGCGGTCAGAAGCTGGTCACCGACCTCCATGACGAGCGCACGAACAAGCGCCTGCTCACGAAAGGCACCGAGCTCACCCGCGACATGCTCGAAAAAATCTCCACGCGCAACCTGAAGCGCTTGCGCTTGAACGAAAAGGATCCCCTGCTCATCGAGAAAATCGACGAAATCGAGGAGATGACGTCGCGTCAGATCGATGTGCTGCGCAAGATCACCGACGAGCGCATCGGCAAGCTCAAGAAGGGCGACGAGTTGCCGCCGGGCGTGATCAAGCTGGTGAAGGTCTATATCGCCATGAAGCGCAAGCTTTCCGTCGGCGACAAAATGGCCGGACGCCACGGCAACAAGGGCGTGATCGCACGCATCGTTCCTAAAGAGGACATGCCCTATATGCCGGACGGCACGCCCGTGGAAATCGTCCTGAATCCGCTGGGCGTTCCTTCGCGCATGAACGTCGGCCAGATTCTCGAAACCCATCTCGGGTGGGCCTCGAAGGAGCTGGGCGAGCTCATCGGAAAGATTCTCGACGACAAGGAATCTCGCGCGGACGCCGTCCGCAAGTGGCTGAAGGAGGCGTTCGGGCCGACTTCGGTGTGGAAGTCGATTGCGCACCTCGACGACGACGCTCTACTCGACGTCGCGCACGGCTTCCGTGAAGGCGTTCCGATGGCTACGCCGGTTTTCGACGGCGCTCGCGAAGCGGATATTCGCCACCTCCTCGAGTTCACCGAACTCCCGGAGAGCGGCAAAATCACGCTCCACGACGGCATGACCGGAGATCCGTTCGCGCAGGAAGTCACCGTGGGCTATATCTACATGCTCAAGCTTTCGCACCTGGTCGACGACAAGATTCACGCGCGTTCCATCGGTCCCTACTCTCTGATCACGCAGCAGCCGCTCGGTGGAAAGGCGCAGTTCGGCGGACAGCGCTTCGGTGAAATGGAAGTCTGGGCTCTCGAAGCGTACGGCGCCGCGCACATTCTGCAGGAGCTGCTCACGGCCAAATCGGACGACGTGTACGGACGTGCCAAGATTTACGAGGCCATCGTCAAGGGTGAGCCGGGTATCGAGCCCGGCGTGCCCGAATCGTTCAACGTCCTTGTCCGCGAGTTGCAGTCGCTGTGCCTGGACGTCGAGCTGATGAAACGCCAGAAGCCCCAGCTCGAAAAGGCTGAAGCGGCGGATTGATCTTTTGAGCGCCGGGCGGATTCTTCCGCCCGCGCGCAACGACCTTCGACAAGTTTTTACCCCGGCGTAGTCGGGGAGGGAGGCAGCCCTTGTATCGTTCTAGTCCTTATGATCGCGCCAGCCAGATTGCGGATTTCGATTCCATTCGCATCAGCCTGGCGAGTCCGGAAAAAATCCGGTCGTGGTCGCACGGCGAGGTGACCAAACCGGAGACGATCAATTACCGCACCTTCAAGCCGGAGCGGGACGGCCTGTTCTGCGCCAAGATTTTCGGCCCCGTCACCGATTGGGAGTGTTTGTGCGGCAAGTACAAGCGGATGAAGCATCGCGGCGTCATCTGCGACAAGTGCGGAGTGGAAGTCACGCTGAGCAAGGTTCGCCGCGAGCGTCTCGGCCATATCGAGCTGGCATCGCCCTGCTCTCACGTGTGGTTCTTTAAGGGATTGCCGAGCCGCATCGGCTACCTGCTCGACATCACCATGCGGGATCTCGAGCACATCCTCTACTTCGAGACGTTCGTCTGCATCGAGCCGGGCGAAGTCCCCGGGCTCAAGGAAAAGGAAACGATTCCGGAAGAAAAGCTTCGCGAGCTTCAGCGCGAATACGCGGGCCGATTTACAGCCGGTATGGGCGCGGAAGCGATCAAGGAGCTTCTCCGTCGCATCGATACCGACAAGCTCTCCGAAGAGCTTCGCGAAAAAATGAAGATCGATCCGAGCCTGCAGAAGCGGATCAAGTACGCCAAGCGGCTCAAAGTGGTCGAGGCCTTTCGCAAGAGCGGAAACAAGCCGGAATGGATGATTCTCGATGTCGTCCCGGTTCTTCCGCCGGAATTGCGGCCCCTTGTGCCCCTCGATGGCGGCCGTTTCGCCACCTCGGACCTGAACGATCTCTACCGCCGCGTGATCAACCGCAACAACCGGTTGAAGAAGCTCATGGAACTCCACGCGCCGGACGTGATCGTTCGCAACGAGAAGCGCATGCTGCAGGAAGCCGTCGATGCCCTCTTCGACAACGGCCGTCGCGGCCGTGTTCTCCGCGGAACGAACAACCGTCCGCTCAAGTCGCTTTCGGACACGCTCAAGGGCAAGCAGGGTCGCTTCCGTCAGAACCTGCTCGGCAAGCGCGTGGATTACTCCGGCCGGTCGGTAATCGTCGTCGGCCCGGAACTGAAGCTCCACCAGTGCGGTTTGCCGAAGAAGATGGCCCTCGAGCTGTTCAAGCCGTTCATCTATCACCGGCTCGAAGCCGCTGGCCACTGCACCACGATCAAGCAGGCCAAGGAGCTCGTCGAAGCGCAGGAAGCGATCGTCTGGGACATTCTCGAGGACGTGATCCGCGAGCATCCGGTGTTGCTCAACCGCGCTCCCACGCTTCACCGCCTGGGCATTCAGGCGTTCGAGCCCGTGCTCGTCGAAGGCAAGGCGATTCGCATCCATCCGCTCGTTTGCACCGCGTTCAACGCGGACTTCGACGGCGACCAGATGGCCGTGCACATTCCGCTTTCGCCCGAGGCGCAGGTCGAAGCGTCCGTGCTGATGCTCAGCTCGCATAACATTCTTTCGCCGGCCAACGGCTTGCCTCTCGCCGTGCCGACGCAGGACATGGTGCTCGGCATCTACTACATGACCAAGTCCAAGCCGAAGGCCAAGGGCGAAGGCCGCGCCTTCGGCTCTATTGACGAAGTCATTATGGCGCTCGAAGCCGGCGAGGTGGAATTGCTCACGCCTGTTCGCTTGCGCTACACCGGCGAAGTAATCGACCTCACCAACGCCTACGACGATCAGGACGTTCCGCACACCGAGCCCGTCCAGCTCAACCGGCAGTTCCTGCACACAACCGTTGGCCGCGTGATCTTCAACGATCATCTGCCGTCGGACATGCCGTTCATCAACGGCTTGCTGAAGAAGAAGGGCGTTCAGGCTCTCGTGCAGTACTGCTATCTGCGCTTCGGGCTTGAAAAGACGGTCGTCGCGCTCGACAAGCTCAAGGAACTCGGCTTCCTGTACGCGACCAAGGCCGGCATTTCCATCGGCATCAGCGATATGGTCATCCCCAGCGTCAAGTACAAGCTCGTCGATGCCGCCGAACACGAAGTCTTCAAGGTCCAGCAGCAGTATCTCGACGGCGCCATCACCAACGGCGAGCGCTACAACAAGGTCATCGCCATCTGGTCGGACGTCACCGAGAAAGTCGCCGACGAGATGTTCAAGGCGCTCGAGGAACAGGACAAGGAAGGCGTGATCAACCCGATTTACGTCATGGCCGACTCCGGCGCTCGCGGATCGAAGCAGCAGATTCGCCAGCTTTCCGGGATGCGCGGCTTGATGGCCAAGCCCTCCGGCGAAGTCATCGAGCAGCCCATCACGTCCAACTTCCGCGAAGGACTGGCCGTGCTGGAATACTTCATCTCCACGCACGGCGCTCGCAAGGGCCTCGCCGACACGGCGCTGAAGACGGCGGATTCGGGCTATCTCACGCGCCGGCTCGTCGACGTGGCCCAGGACGTGATCATCAACGAATTCGACTGCGGCACCGGCGACGGCATCTACGTCGAGCCCATTTTGGAAGCGGGAGTCGAAGTCGAGCCGTTGCGCGACCGCGTCGTCGGCCGCGTTTCGCTCGAGAAGATCAAAGACTACGAAGGCAACACGATCGTCGAGATCAACCAGGAAATCACCGAGGAGCTGGCCAACGCGATTCAGGCCGCCGGCATCGAGCGCGTGAAGATTCGCTCCGTGCTGACGTGCGAATCGAAGCGCGGCGTCTGTGCCCGCTGCTATGGGCGCAACCTGGCCACCGGGCGCTTCGTTGAATTGGGCGAAGCAGTGGGCGTGATCGCGGCGCAGTCCATCGGCGAACCCGGAACTCAGCTCACCATGCGCACGTTCCACATCGGCGGTACGGCTACGCGCGTCACCGAGCAATCGAAGGTCGAGGCTCGCAACAACGGCTTCGTGCGATTTATCGACATGAACGTCGTCGAAGGCCGCGGGAAGACGTTTATCGCCATGAACCGATCCGGCCTGATCGCGGTTGTCGACGAGAAGGGCCGCGAAAAGGAACGCCACCACGTGGTCTATGGCGCGCGCCTGCGCGTGGAAGACGGCCAACCGGTCACCCTGGGCCAGATTATGGTCGAGTGGGATCCCTACACGTTCTCGATCCTGACGGAAACGGGCGGCACGATCCAGTTCAAGGATCTGCAGCCCGGCCTCACGATCGAAGAGCAGGTTGACGAGGTCACCGGCCTTTCCCAGCTCGTCGTCACGCTCCCTGCGGGCGACGAGAAGCACCAGCCCACGATCATGGTGAAGGATTCGGCCGGGCGCGTCCGCAAACGCTATCTCATGCCGTCTCGCGCGCACTTGATGGTGGCCGACGGCGACGAGGTGCAGGCGGGCGACGTGCTCGCGAAAATTCCTCGCGAGACCACCAAGACCAAGGACATCACCGGCGGCTTGCCCCGCGTCGTCGAGCTCTTTGAAACGCGCAAGCCGAAAGACCCCGCGGTCATCAGCGAAATCGACGGCGCGGTGAAGTACGGCGAAATCGCCAAAGGCCAGCGCAAGATCTACGTCGAGAGC
>Ga0070733_10002918_pt1 | contig 11875 bp, 9 predicted proteins | sample Coa_R1_9_FD_66450 | JGI IMG/M metagenome (GOLD analysis project Ga0070733, IMG submission 66450) | Surface soil microbial communities from Centralia Pennsylvania, which are recovering from an underground coalmine fire - Coalmine... | ecosystem: Environmental > Terrestrial > Soil > Unclassified ... | reverse complement strand
CGAAGGTGACGCAGCCGACCGGCGAACCGGGCAGCGGAGCGCAAGCGGTGGGGCAAACAACGGTGACGCTGGAAGAGCATCTGACCAGTCCCGGAGCAACTGTGGTGGCGGTTCGCAACTCTGAGGTCGTTGGCCGGCGCGGTGAACTGGATACGGTCGCCCACTGAAAAACTCCGCATCTCCTCGTGGAAGACCGAGACGCCCTGCTGTCGGCGTGGATCGTAAGTGCGCCGCGTGCCGTCCGGCAGCTCGACTGTCAGCCGGTTTTTCGGAGCGTCGATGCTCTTCACCTGAGCGTACTCGCCTTTCCCGATGCCGGTCTCCTTCGATGCCCGCGAGTAGCGCAGCACATCGCCCACTTCATAGCGCTCGGGCCATATGGGGACCGGTGATGCCGGTTCGACGCACCGGCGATTTTGGAATCGACGTTTATTGTGCCATGTTCGATTAAATTGGCCAGGGCGCTGCCGTCCGCAACTACTTTTCCGTGCAGGTTAAGAGCGGACTCATTGCTTGGGAGTTTAAGGCCGCCCAGCAGGTCCGATGGCTTCTCCAGCATCCCCACGTCCATTTTTCTTGCGTGCACGGACAACAAAAAGCTAACGGTCGTAATCTACCCAGCCACGATACGGTTTTTTCTGCGTGCGTTGTGGAGTGCGAGCTCGCTGGTACTGAATCCGAGGAGCTGATAACGCAAAGTCGTTGGGAGATCTTTGACAATCAGCCAACGGCCAATCGTTTGGATGAGTGGATCGTGGGCACGGAGAACAGGTTACATCCACCATGTTTGGAGGAACCTCTCAAATAGAACTACAGAATGGAACACACATTGTCCAGTGGGCGGCAATATTAAAGATACATAACTCTTGATTTCGGCCGATCAGTCAGCCCTTTGTTTCTTGATCATCCCCCGGATCGAGATGATCAAAACCAAATCCGGCACACAGCTGCCACACAGCTCATTGAATACATCTCATTGAATAATGATGAGTGTTTCTACGGGTGTTCCCTGCCCTGCGGACTGATGGGCAGTCAGTCATCCACTTGCCGCTTGATCCCGGTGGCCAATCCGGAGAGACGGTTATCGAGAACGTGCGCGACCTCTCGCGAGTTGCTTTGGGCTGCGTGGGACGGATGCCTTGGGGATGAAAACGTCAGTGGGAAGTTTGAACCGAGTGCTCAATTTCCGCACTTGTTCTAAGGTGAGATTTCGTTGTCCAGTTATGAACATCGAAACGGCGCTTTCTGAACCAAATTGAGGAATGAGGTCGCGCTGTGTCAGATGTTGCTGTTCAATGAGAAATCGGACAATTGAAACCGGATCAGCCTTGGGCACGGAGTAATGCTCTTCCTCGTAACGTTCCACAAGCAAGGTTAGGAGTTCGATCGCCTCAACTTCAGAGCTCGAAGGATTTTCCAGCGCCGTCAGTTGGAAAAGAGCATCAGTATACATTTCGAGTTCTTCATCGTTGTGTATGACGCGGGGGGCGCCATGCGCAATCATTTCCGCCGGGTTTGCGAGAACTGTGCTCATTATTTTCCGTACCTCCTGTCCCAGTTGCTGCGATTGTCGTATTCCTTATGCGTCAAGAAAGACCGGATGTACACATGCCCTTGCGTTTGCCTTTGGTTCGTCGTCTTCGCATAGTGGATGACAGTTACAAGCCTGTACCGGTTGTGCCTAATATTAAAAATGACGAAGCCTTCTACCGAATCGGCATCTTTGAACGTTCTGCGGACCTCTTCAAAATTGTGCCAGTGAACCGCCTCGACAACGGCGGTCCAGGCTGTAATTTCGTTCGCTGCATCTGGGTAGGTTTCCATCGCCTCATTCAGGTGCTTACGCGTAACGATGTGCACCTATCAAGAATACTTCACAATACGTGAAGTCGTCAAGCAGTTTAGCGGAACCTCAATCTGGTCAGTTATATGCCCTACAATCAATGACTTGGTTGCAAGCCTGCGGCGTCGAGGCCGCTGCTGCGCAGGTCGGGGAGCCTGTCACGGCGCCACTGCTCGAGGCCCACGGCAGGACAACAATTCTCGGTCACGGCTGACGGCCAGCGGTTTCTGCAGATCACTACCGGCGACACAGGAAAAGGCAGGCGGCCGTTAAATGTGATTCAGAACTGGACAGCGCAGCTACAGGGGAAATAGAGGGGCGTTTCGGGTTCGATCCCGATCACTCCGCATGGACTGGGCGACGGCGACAAGGCTGCTGGAACCTTACTTCTGAACTTCTTTCTTAACTGCCGGAATCTCCAGTCCGTTTTGCGCAGACCTTCAATCCAATGCTCGACAAGATCGAGCTGATACCACTTGCCGACCTCCCGACGTACCGACTCCGCAGGATCTTGCCGCAGGGCGATCAATTGGCTCAACTGGTCCTTGGCGCGCTCGCACTCTCCGAGTTGTCCCAAGGCAGCTGCTCGCGCAACATAGGTCAGCTGATATCCGGGTAAGTCAATCTTGACCGGGCAATTGGGGACTAACTTCTCGTTTGCCCGTAATCCGTCCGGTGGAAACTTTCCAGGCCTGATACGGCAGCGGGCCGGTGGCACGGGGCTCACTTCTTGAGGTCCGCTGGCCAGTTTGTCAGCAGAGTGATGGAGGTGGATTTGGTGTGGTCGGTGGTTTGGACTACGAAGTGTTTGGCGTCGGGGCTTACGTCGAAGCTGATGCCGGCGAAGTTGGGGAGATCGAGTTGGAATAGTGGTTCGATGGAGTCGACGTGGAAGTTGGGCTGCGCGAAGGTGTGCGCGGCGATCAGGCGGTTGCCCATGGAGACGTAGAAGAGTTCTTGGCCGCGGCTGAACATGGTGTTCCATCCTCCGGTAGTGGAGACCTGGGTTTTGGCGCCGGGTCCGAAGGGCACAACGTAGACTTCGGGGCGGCCGCTTTCGTAAGAGAAATAGGCCAGCCAGCGGCCATCGGAGGAGAAGCGGCCGTCGTACTCGCTGGCGGTCATGTGGGAGGCGGCGGGCGGCTGGAAGACCTTGCGGTCGCCGGTTAAGGGCAGAATCCAATTAGAGAAAATTCCTTCTTTAGATTCCAGATCGATGGAGAGGTACTTTCCGTCCGGGGACCAGTCGATGGCGGAGCCATTGATATATGCGTCGTTCTGATAGAGAACTTCTTCGGGTTGGCTGCCGTCGAGAGAGCGGCGGCGGATGGAGACCTTGCCATTTTCACGGACGCCGTAGGCTATTTGCTTTCCGTCGGGCGACCATACCGGCCAATAATCCTCGGGTCCGAAAGTGATGCGCGTGGGCTGGCCGCCTGCGACGGGAAGTACCCAGATATCGCTTGTGCCGGATCGTGGGTCCTCGATGGTGACGGCGATTGATTTACCGTCAGGGGAAAATCGCGGATCGGAATAAACCGCCAGCGGACCGGGCAAGCCGATCAGGTTTCCGCTGCGATCAAATAGCTTGAGCTCGGACTGGGCGGAACTCTCGTGGTAGGCGAGAACGCCGTTTTGAGAGACGGAAAAAGTGCGGGCTTCGCCGATGGTCTGAGCATCGCCGGAAAGCTTGAAGGTGCGCGAACTAAAGGGCTGGGCCTGAATGCGTCCGGCACGCACGAACAGGAGATGATCGGAAGCAAACGCCGGACGACCCCCTGGAGCAATGTCGATTCCATCTTGTTCGGGTTTGCCCAGCACTCCCAGTTTGATTCGGACTGGTTGGGACAGCTGACGGGAGACGTAGAGAAAATGTTTGCCGTCGGGGAGGAAATATGGATCTTCGTGCGCAGTTTCATTCTTGTCGAGACGAGTGGCTGGCGAGGTCTGGCCGCCGGAGGCTGCGATCTGCCAGATCGGCCCAAAGTTTTGTTTGCAGAAAAGAATGATGCCAGCGGGACTCCAATCGCCACATCCGCTATAAACTTCATAAGTGTCGGTGAGAGTTTGGGCATCGCCTCCGGAGACGCTGATCGTTTTTAGTTTCCGGTCGGCGACGAAAGCGAGGTAATGGCTGTCGGGCGACCAGAAGGGACTGGTGGCATCTTCGGTGCTGGGAAGCATGGTGGCTTGCGCGGCGTCAAGGGGGCGGAGCCAGAGGTTGGTGTGGCCCTGGTCGTCGACGCCGGAGAAGGCGAGGGTTTTTCCGTCGGGCGAGACGACTACCGGGCCTGCGTCGAAGCCGGAGGCGCGGAAGGCAGTGCCTGGCGGTGGCGGGATGTAGGCGCGAACGGAAAGCGTTGGAGCAGTCGCGCGCTGTAAGGAATAGAAAAGAATCGCGGCAACTGCGAGCAGAACAACGGCGACAGCCAGTAGCGCCCGCGGGAGGAATCTGCGCGGGGATTGCACCGGTGCTGCTGCGACTGGCGTTTGTGGGGATTGCGAAATGCCTTTCAGCTGCAGGCGGACGTCGTGAGCGGACTGAAAACGGTCTTCGCGATCTTTGGCAAGACACGCAGCGACGAGATAATCAAAGGCTGCCGGCGTGGAAGGCTTGGAGGCGCTGATAGGGTCGGGGGCTTTTTCGAGGATGGACGAGGCTACGCTGATCTGGCTTTTGCCTTCGAATGCGCGCTTGCCCATGGCCATTTCGTAGAGGACCGCGCCGAAGGCGAAAATGTCGGCGCGCGCGTCGGCCTCTTTGCCTTCGATCTGTTCGGGAGACATGTACTGGATAGTGCCGACAATGCTGCCGGCGGTGGTCAGTGGGCTGACTGGTGTGGCTCCCGACATGGTGCGGGCGGCGGATAAAAGCGGGGCCGGTCCCGAGCCGGCTGCGCCAAACGACGCGGGTTTCGCCAGGCCGAAATCCATCAGCTTGGTTCCGGACTTGGTCAGCATGATGTTGCCGGGCTTGAAGTCGCGATGCACAATACCCGCGCGATGGGCGATCTCCAAAGCCTTAGCAATTTCCATTCCAATCTTCAGCAGCTCAGGGAAAGGCAGAGCGCCCCTGCGCAGGCGCTCGGCAAGCGTCTCCCCGTCGAGGAACTCCATGACCAGGAAGTCGATACCCTCCTGCGAGCCCACATCGTAGAGATGGCAGATGTGCGGATGATTCAGAGAGGAAACGCTACGAGCTTCGCGCTCGAAACGCTGCTTGAATTCGGGATTGGCGGAAAGATGAGTCGGGAGAATCTTGATGGCAACGGTGCGATCGAGACGCGTGTCTTTCGCGCGATAGACCTCGCCCATACCGCCGGCGCCGAGCGGCGATTCGATTTCGTAAGGGCCAAGTCTCGTGCCAGAGGTCAGAGCCATGCGTGGGCGCAATTATAGCCCGTGCACCACGTTAGAGAGAATCCGACGACAATACGTGACTGCTATGATGCTTTTCTTGATGGACTCGAAAGGTTTGCCAGTTACGTCAAGACGGGTCTAATCGATGTCCACTCTCTTCGCCCGTAGATTGGCTACTGGATCGGCGATATTTCCTCACCAACGGAAAATATTGATGATGCTGCTTGGTGCGCCGCATTGCTGACCTACATAAGCTTTTATCGATTCGATGGTGTTCTTTGGCTTTTTGACGCCTTTGGCAGTAGCATCCGGCCTTCATCGCCGACATACATCTCTTTCCTCAAAATCATGGCAGATCAAAGGCTCGCGTCTCAGCTCGCGGGGACAGTCAAATGCGACTATCGACAGGGGGGAAGCTGAGATCAGTCTGCTTCTTGGGTGCGGGCTGCCTCCACCCGCTGGTGACCCCAGAGTTTGAAAATGAAAATGCTGTTCCCGCGTGACACTCTCTTTGGCTGCTCTCATGTATCGGGACTTGCTGGCCCCGTTGACCTGTTACAGAATCCGAACGTTGACCGGTTTCTGGTAAGGCCTGGTCGATGGTGTGCTATTAATGCCCACTTTCCCCACACGATCCGAACCTTGGGCGTTTGCTTGAATTTGATTTAGTCGGAGAGATCCTCGAAGATTTATGAAGAATCCTTACGCCTGTTGCCTCACCACTTTCTTGCTCCTGTTTGCTTCCGTTTCCTATGCTCAGCTTCCGCAATGCTCCACGCAGAAGGTAAACGGAAATTGTGGTTTGGTGTTCGATCGGCTCGATCCGGTTTCGCTGCCTACAATCCAGATGCGGAAGAACGCTCGGATTCGCGTGACAGTCGTTGAACCTCTCCCCTACGAAACGCTCACTCTGGACCCGTCGACCTTTCAGGCGATCGCTCCAAGCGACCAGACTCAGGGCTTTGCAACGGCAGTGTTCCCTAGTCTCAAGGGAGTGAGCACTCCGGTTTTAACCGCCAAAGCCCAATTCCTGCCTCATGGAGGCGACCCTGCAGGCGTCGCGAAAGTAAAACAGGATCTCATCCAACTCGGAAAGTATCTCGACAACCCTTTCCCCACCGTCCAAGATTTCATTGCGCACGCGCAAGGCTTTTACGGGCAACTTGGAGAGGCCGTCGCGCCACTTCCGAGGCCTCGCGGTGGCGATAGTCAACCCGTCCGGGCGGCTGCAATTCCTGCTGGAACGCCCTATCCATGGGCGAACCCCTATCGTGACTGGCTTTCGATGATGCTGTGCGAGTTGTCTGCGGCGGACTGTGCGAGTGCGGTTCGACCGTCTTTCACTGACCTGATGGCCACAGGCATAACTGTCCAGACGCTGTTGACGCCTCCGGCCCCGGCCCCTGGGGCGACGCCTCCGCCACCCGCGGCTCCATTGAAATTCGATACCACAACTTTCGACGCGCTCGCTAATCGCGTGACAAACGAGATCCAGGCGCTGCAACCGGACGAGCACCCGGAAATCTACGCTGCAGAGTTGGTGGAGTTGCGGGGAAGGGAAACCTCGCTTGTTGTCGCCACTCCGGCATACGCGGCCGCATGGCTGCCGGGAGTAACGGCAATTAACAAAGATTTGCAGACCTACTTTGTAAATCTCAAAGAAACCGCATCAGCTACACACATTGACACACAGGAGGTCGGTTACATCGACGACCCTCGTCGCTTGTCCGTGCAGGCCGCAGGCAGCACGCATCTGTTAGGTAGGCTTGTGACCTACGCGATCAATTCCGTGAATCAAATCGCGGTCATGACAACGGCTGTGCCAACGACAACGCAGAAGACCTCGATCGCGACCATTACTGTCTTGTTTGCAGATCCTATTTTCGAGGTTTCGACTGGCACGCTCTTCTCTTCCCTTCCCAATCGGACGTTCGCAAATCAAACGCTGGTGAATACCCATACCGGCGGCATCCCAACCACCGGGGACATCATCATCACACAATCGCTCATACGCCCCATCGTGATCCCCTATGTAGGAGCCAACTTCAGGCTAGGACATGATTTTCTGGTCGGCAGTCGCCGCTCGGCCGTCTACTTCACAACCGCAGTGGGTTTTAATGCCTACAATACGACTGCTGAGTATGCCGTAGGCCCATCGTTCTCTTGGAGAATGATCATGCTTAGTCCCGTATTTCACATAGGGCATGACGTTCACCTCACTCAGGGCGAAACCGTTGACCAGGTGTGGTGCAACACGGGAGCAGCCGCGGGATCACCGACTGCTTGTGTTGGGTCGCCACCCTCCCCCTCTTCGAAAACTTTTTGGAGAGGGGCTTTCGCGTTGGGTATTGGCGTTCGCGTTCCGACGTCTTTCGGGACTACAACCGGACACTGAAGCAAGCGGAAATAAGCCGGATTCGAGTCGCGCATCTCCTGCCCCCCTGGCGAAGAATGATCTTGGCAAGAGTTTGCAAGTTTTGTTCCCGGTGGACGGGACTGTGGCCCATTGGAATTGCACGATTTAGACGTTGAAATATGGGGGCTCTGGTAAGTCTTTTATTTTCAATTAGGTACCTTGGCGATGGATTGGGTATTCGGACTCTGCCCTGTGGTAACCTTTTGGGGGCAAAACTGCATCTAGATAATTGCTTAGGACGCGCCTATCATAGATAGGGCAGAGGATTAAGGAATTGCGTTCAGTGCTTGTCACATTACGGGAAGGTGCCCTTCCGGAACAGTCGTGCGATCTTGTACACAAGATCGAGACTTGGGAGGGTGTCGTGAAAGCCGGCAAAATTACGGCTGACGCTCATGTTCCACCCTACTTTTTCGTCTACACGGACGCGAACGCCGATCTGGATGAGATTCTGGAACGATTGAAGGATTCTGAGATCGTCCGAGCCGCACAAGTCCCCGCGCAACGATACGCTATTCGCTAGCCTTTTTTCCGCTTCCTTTTGGACGACCTCTTCTTAGTGACGGTCGATGGCGTTGTCGTCGGAGACGACCCCAATCCCAAGAGGTCCAGCAAGTCGAGTCTTCCGGCTCCATAGTCATTGGAAAATTTCGCAGCGCCCATCGCAGCAATCTTGCTCGCATTGTCCATGAGTTGCTGCTTGATGAAGGCTGGCGGTTTTTTGCCAAAACGGGCAAGCAGCAGAGCTGCAGCGGCCGAGACGTGCGGAGCGCTCATGGAAGTACCGCTCCATTGCGCAAAATCCCGCTCGCGCTCGAAGGGATGCGCTTTGTCCAACTCTAACCTTGCCATTTTTCTTTATCGCTCGAAACCCTGTTTGACCGGCATAGGTTGGTAGGGTTGACCAAATCTCCACTCCAGGAGCACTCAGAGCAATGTGCTTCCCGGCGTTGGAAAAGTCGGCGACTGTGTCCCTGTTGTCGGTGGCACCGACGGCGATCACGCCTTGAATGGCGGCCGGATAGCTGACTGGGCTACCCTCCCCGCGTTCGTTGCCCATCGCCGCTATGATTACCGCCCCCTGACGCACCAGCGACTCGAAGCGTGCACTCTCGACGTCGGACGGCGGCTCGGTTCCACCGATGCTTAAATTGATCACGTCGATTTTCTGTTCCTCACACGAACGCAGTGCATCTAGATACATCGCGGGATCGACGATGTACCAATACGAGTTCCTGCTTGCAATGTATTCGGGTTCGTCGGAGAAAATCTTCCAGCAGTGAAGGTCGCATTCACAGATCCCGCTCAAGTCCGCTCCGTCTAGTTTCGCTGCAATTGTGCCGGCTACATGGGTACCGTGACCCACCAGGTCGCGATCGCTTACGGAATCTGCGACGTCCGGATGCTCATAATGGTAGGCTGCGACAGCAGGAAGAGCGGGATGGCTCGTATCGATTCCCGTATCGAGGACTGCCACCTTGATCCTCGCGGCCGATTTGTCCTTTTGCGGAACTTTGTTCCATCGGATTTGGTTCAAGTTCCACATCTTGGCCGGGCCTGGTGGTCGGGAACTAGGTGTCGCACAAAGGTATCGGGCGGGAACGCGTGCTGCAGATCGAATTAGAGGATCGTTCAGCAACTTCTCCGCGCATCCTACCTCATCGACGTCGGGCCGCAATTGCAGGATCGCGACTTCGGCCAACGCATCTGCTTTCTGAGGAGCTTCCAGCATGGCCGCCATGGGCAACATCGCCGGGGTTCGCGTGTTCAAGTCGCCCGTTCTTAGCTTCGCCGCGTGCCCCAAAAAAGTGACTCGCGTCACCACGCCCTCTTTTTGTGCTTGAACAAGTGGCGAGCTCACGAAACCCTGAAAAGTCTTGCCGCCACTTGTAGCGGCATGGGCGGCTCCTACTGCTTCCAGGGTCAGAATCAGTTTGTGGGGGTAAAAGCGCGGCAGATTGTGAAAAGTAAACAGTGGCTCATTCATACCGACATCTCAGTCTGGAGACGAATGTTGCTACCACCAAGAACAGTTGTCAAGGGAAAGACTTCGCACGAAGATCGTTATCGACGATTACGAATGGAAGCCGCGAACTCATTCGATCGAGGCAATATAACCTTGCTAAGTGCTCCTCTCCATTGCGCCGGTTTGTTATCCTGATTTGGGATAAGTTCTCCACCTCTTACTTATAGATCGCGCCAGACAGTCCCAGACGGTAGTCTTGAATTGTCTTAGCGAGGAGCCATTGCCGAGTAGGTCATCACCAAAGTCAGCAGTCTTTATAGGACCCTTCGACGACAGACACCGAAGCCTTTCCGCTCGCCCTTGTTCTGACTTCGTAACAAACAATGCGTCTCCAAAGCTAAGTCGCGCCGCAAACCGGCCCGCCTTGAGCCGATTCAATCGCGCCCTGATTGGGCAATGCGGGGCAGTGCCAGGTGCGTTCCTGAAATCGTAACAAAACCGGCCTAGGGTATACGACTACGGCGTGAAGGGTTAGCGTATTGCGCGAATAGAAGCACCCTTTCTCCCGCTTCATTGCAGGCCCGGGCTTCTTTGTCCCGGTGCAAGTGTCGGTGTCTTCCCAGGGCCACATCCGTAGAACTTAGCTTGGATTTTTGAGGCTTCGGGCGCCCCGCGCTTCGGGTCAACCCCGGCTCGTCCTCGATTCATCGTCAGTGTCAATTGGAAGGAGAAAAGTCATGGGCGATCGAAAAGTATTTTCCGACAGTGTGACCCCCCTCCCCGATCAACTCGGACTTACCCCGCACGGCTTGATGGTCAACTCCATTGAGCCTCAACGACGAAACGAAACGATGACGCTGCTTTTTTCTATGTCGATCCCTGCTGATGCAGGCAACGATTTGGAAGCCAGAGTTGCCCGCGGCGAGGTGATCGGGCTTGATGAACTAAGGCAAAAGTATGCAACCAATCCTGAGGACCTGCAGGCCCTGGTTGCCTGGTTGAAGAATCAAGGGTTCGAGATCGTGAAGGAGTCCTCCGACGGCACCGGAGTTTACGCCAAGGCTACAGTCGACCAGATTGAGCAAAGTCTGGGGGTCAAGATGGTCCGAGTGACGAAAGACGGTTTGACCTACACGGCCGCCCAAAACGCTCCGAGCTTACCAGCCGAGGTGGCCCAGAGCGTGCACGCCATCATCGGTCTGCAGCCGTTCCGGCAAGCGCACAAGCACAACCGGCAGCGTCTTCCGAAGGGTGGCAATCGTGCTTCACTGAATACGAAATCCACCAAGGGCGCAGTCTCCACAGCAACGGTTGCTCCATCTCCGAACATTGCGAACGCTCCGCCCTATCTCGTACAGGAGATCCTCAAGTCGTACAACGCCGACGGCCTGTCGGTCATCGGAAAAGGACAGAAAATCGCAATTCTCATTGACACCTTCCCCAACGATGCCGATCTGACGGCCTTTTGGCAACGCAACAATCTCCCGATCAGCCTGAGCCAGATCGAAAAAATCCCGGTGAACGGGGGGCAACTACCCGCACCCGAAGGCGAAGAAACGCTCGACACGGAGTGGGCCAGTGGGATTGCCCCGGGAGTCACCATCCGGATCTATGCGTACAAGACGACGCGGCCCGGATCACGGGTCGTGCCGGTGAAATTGTTCTGGACCCGAGAAGATGATATGCGGGGCGATCACATCAGGGTTAATCGCCACGCCGCAGTCAACTGCGCAAACGACACGATCGACTTTCACCGCCTCCTGCTAACGAACTCCAGCCGTTCCGTGTTGAATCCAGAACTCTCCCAAGCGCAACAGACCCGACAGGCTAAAGCTGCACATCGCCGCGATGAGGTTGCGGACCCACGCCTCGCCAATCGTCATGCGCTCCAGTAAACCGGCAAAGTGCGCGACAGCGAGCACCACCTGGCCCGCGCCATAGAGGGGCAACAAAACATTGCCTACCCAGTTCACCAGTGTCAGCACAGAGATCCAGTAACGGTCTGGATTGTTCCATGCTGCCTGGTTGCTGAACGACTCCATGGCACGCAAGAGCCCGGAGCACATCAGAGAAGCCAGTGCCGCGTACCCGAGGTGTGAGTACGGGTGACCTTTGCTGAAGCGGTAGACCGCTGCGGCGGCGAACAAACCGGCCATGGTCGGCATGATGACGTTGCCCAGCCAGTTCGTCAGGTTGAGCAAACCGTTTGAAAGATTCACAGGATCACCTCCAATCCTCATCAGCCGGCCATGGCCTGGACCAGCTTCCAAATGGCCGAAACACTCAAGAA
>Ga0070733_10002917_pt1 | contig 11875 bp, 11 predicted proteins | sample Coa_R1_9_FD_66450 | JGI IMG/M metagenome (GOLD analysis project Ga0070733, IMG submission 66450) | Surface soil microbial communities from Centralia Pennsylvania, which are recovering from an underground coalmine fire - Coalmine... | ecosystem: Environmental > Terrestrial > Soil > Unclassified ... | reverse complement strand
CGTCCTTTCCGCTCCGCTCCAAGGATGGGCGATCCCCCTCCGGCTGCTCCGGCCTGTGACCTTGCCTCCCCACTCTCGCCGCCGAGGGGCTCGGGGGTTGTTTTTTTATAAACAACCCCATCCACCAAGGAGACAAGATGAAAGACCAAAACGAAAGAGCGGACGTTTACCAGCGCGTCACCGACCAGATCATAGAAGCCCTCGAACGCGGCGCGGGCGAATGGCGCATGCCATGGCACAAGGGAAAAGCGGACACCTTCGCGCCCAGAAACGCCGTTACCCGCAAACCCTATCGCGGCATCAACGTGCCGAGCCTGTGGGCGACCGCCCAAAAACGCGGTTACGGCTCCGCTTTGTGGGCGACCTATCCGCAATGGCAGCAGCTCGGCGCGCAAGTCCGCAAGGGCGAGAAATCCGCCCTCGTCGTGTTCTGGAAATTCAGCGACAACCCCGGAGACGAAGCGCAGGACGAGCGCGAGCCCGCGGAATCGACCGACCGCAACCGCCGCATTTTGGCGCGCGCCTATTACGTGTTTAACGCCGAGCAGGTGGACGGATTCTTGCCGCCTGTGGCCGAACCGCTGAGCGAAGCGGAACGGATCGCCAACGCCGAGGAATTCTTCTCCAAGCTGGACGCCGAAGTCCGGCACGGAGGAAGCCGCGCGTTTTACAGTCCGTCCGGCGATTACATCCAGTTGCCGCCCTTTGAATCGTTCAAGGATGGCGCGGGCTATTACTCGGTGCGCGCGCATGAAAGCATCCATTGGACCGGAGCCCCTCACCGCTTGAACCGCGACTTGAAAAGCCGGTTTGACGAAGCCGCCTACGCCGCCGAGGAGCTTGTGGCCGAGCTGGGAGCCGCCTTCCTTTCCGCGGATTTCGGCATCTCGAACGAACCCCGCCCCGACCATGCCGCCTACCTCGCGCATTGGCTGCAAATCCTTCGAGCCGATAAACGCGCCCTGTTCACCGCCGCGTCCAAGGCCCAAGCCGCCGCCGATTGGCTCCATGCCCGCGCGTCCGTGTCCTCCCCCGAGCTGGTGGAAGTGTAGCCGCACCGTGCCGGAGGCCGCTTGCCGGGCGGTCTCCGGTTCGCGTTGATTTGCCGGACGGCTCCGCTGTTCCGTTCGTTCTTTATTCGGTGTCCGCTCCGCTGGCGTGCCGGTTCCCGGCTGGGAGCACGCAGGCGTCCCGCCCAGGACAAATCGCCTGTCATGCCGCCTGCCATTCGTGCTCCCGCGCCGCGCTCCGTCAAAGCGTTCGCTCTGTCCTTTTCGTTCCGGCTGTTGGTTCCCCCTTCGTTTGCGAAGGAACCAAACAAGCCTTCACCAGAAAAGGAACAACACATGAAAAAGAACGAAAAGACGGAACAGAAAACCAGCGCCGCCCCGGCCTACACCAACCGCGTAACCCTCGTCGGATTCATCGCCGACAAGCCCGACCAGTACAACGGCTTCGCCGTGCTGCGGCTTGCCACCAAGGCCTCGTGGATCGACAAGACGTCCGGCAAGTGGGAGTCGCACACCGATTGGCATCGCGTCGCGGCTTGGAACGGATTGGCCGACGCGGTGAAAGACTACGCCAAGGGCGACCACGTCATGGTCGAAGGAGAGCTCCGCTCCAGCGAATACGACCGCGAGGTGCAAATCATCGGGGCGGGCAAGGCGATCGTTTCCACGAAGACGTGGGAAATCCGCGCCCGCGCGATCCGCAAGCTGGATCGCAAGCCGAAGGCGGAAAGTCAGCCCAAGGCCGACATCCCGGCCAAGACCAAAAAGAAAGCCGCATAGGGCGGCTCCGGTCAAACCCGGTTCTCTCACGAGAGCCGGGTTTTTCTTCGTCGGGCTTGCCGATTTTGACGCAGTCGGCTATGTCGAGAGCTGGCCCTTGCATGTCTCGCCTCGAAAAAAGAACCTATCTGATCACGACGCTGATTTGGCTGCTTGTGTGCGCGGGCTATAACGCTTGGGACATCCACCGGTACTTGAGCAGCCCTGATATCGGCGGTGTGTACGACCACACGTTGTCTTTTTGCCTTATGATACTTGCGTTTTTTAGATTCCCGATTTGGGTCTGCGGGTTGTTGGTCATTGTGTTAATCGAATCGATCGTCTTCGCAAGATACCGGACCAACAGCGCATCCGACCGGTGAACGCTAAACGTGTGCTCAAGGATAAAGTAATCCACTACCTCCGGGAACTAGCGGATGAAACCTTTCAGCAACGGGTGTGGGCGGGACGATCCCCCACCGAGATGTCCTCGTTTTCGGAAGCGGTCTGCGGTCTGTTTGACGATTCAGGATTAGGAGATGCTCTGGATAGAGACGGGACCGTTTTCACGGACGAAATCGATGGACTTTTTCGAGAGTTGGATGTCGCAATTCATAAGGTCGATGCGTCATGCCCTGCGGAACGCTTTATTCGTTCCCCCGAAATGGCTCGGGTCAGACGGTGGTCCGCTCACTTGCTGTCGTTGCTTGAGGGCCACGACTCCTGAATTCCAGTCCGAAGCTACGCGTAACGCTAGGTCCCATTTTCGTCCGTCACAGTTTGAAGTTCCCATACGTAGTCTTCTTGCCGTGCTTCTTCAAATAGTCCGCCAGCAGTACCGCGAGGCAAAGGGCGTGACTCGTGCTGACGGAAGTGAACCGGTCGCTGAGGTCGCCGACGTGAATGAACGTGTCTTCGTGGGGCCGTCTCCATCGCGGCAACTTGATTTCAACTTGTTGCGCGGCGAGCCATTCGCGCAGCCGAACCTGGGCTTTCTCATGCGTGGAATACGGCCAGACCGGGTCCGACACGCCGAGGAGATCGTGGACGTGTCCGTCCAATACGCGACCCGGTTTGAATTCCTTGATGGTGATGGAGTCCATAAACATCTCTCCACTTGTAACCGACGAGAACGGAACGGCAAGGATTTTATACGAACGGATAATTCTTGAGGTTTTCGCGCGAACTCGCCACACCGTGCCAGATCTTGTTGATCGTCTTTTCGACAGTGTGCAGACTGAACGCACCAATGAAGGAGCAATGCGAATTTCGCCTCGATCCCAAGTTCGCACCGTTGGTCCTCAAGGAAAATCAGGGCAAGAGCATAGGGCAACTGGGGCAAGTCTTGGTAAGAAACGTTTGGGTCGACACGGACGACCCCCTGTATCAGCAAATGCGCGAGGCGTATGAGGATCTCCGGAAGCAAGGGAAGTTCCTTTTTTACAGTTGGCAAATTCGCAGAACGTATACGAAAAAGGAAATCGCCGCGGCGGAGGTGTTTTCCATGGAGACTACAAGCTTGTCCGATCAGGCGGGAGAAGAGTTCGGAACCAAGTACGACGAGCAAGCCGTATGTCCACATTGCGGAGCCGGAGCGAAACAAGTTTCTGAGCTATGGCTCAACCTGTCGAAACTACCGAAATCGGATATCGCCCGCACTATAGCTGGCGAATGGGTCGTTTCGGAGAGAGTGAAGGAATTGTTCACGCGTGCTCGAATCTCGGGAATCGAATTGACGCCCGTGCGCCATCGAGGCCGCAGCAGTACTGGGATGTCGAAGCGCTATCAAATGATTGTCACTGCGACCGCGCATGTTGCGCCGCAGACGAAGGCAGGGATCAATCCATTCAATCCCGATGTCGATGGAAAATGCCGGTGCCCACTCGGGCATGTAATTGGTCTGAATCGACTATCCGAAGTCCACATCGATCAATCTAGTTGGTCACGAACGAATGTTGCTTCAACCGCAGAATTGGTTGGCACTCGCAAGGGGCTCGTACGTCCACGCCCCCTGCTTCTTATTGACGCGCCTTTGCATAAGCTTTTGAAGGCAGAACGAATATCAGGATTCAAGGCCGAGGTTGCTCACCTCGCGTAGTCCAAGAGTCCAAATCCCTGAAAGTAGTTTGCCTCCCAACCCGCTACTTTCCAGTGCAGTGCAAACAATCGTCTTCCTTCGCTCAAAATCGCTTGCCGCGTCTCGTTAAGCAGGCGTATAAACAATGGTCTTCCGTTCGATTGCGAACGGCACGGAACAAGTGAGCAGTTCCGTTCTTTACGAGAAGTTCCGGGTTCTCACCCACCGGAAAAAGAGAAGGAGGACATCATGAAATTCACGAAACAGCTCAACCCGGCGGACGACGCCCAGCCGCCCATTTCCCAACCCGTGCCGATGATCGCCAAAAGCCGGTTGCCCGACGACAGCGATCACCTCGCCGATCTTCAGGACGTCGCCCGGAAACTCCGGGTCAGCAAACGGTACGTGCAAACGCTCGTGCGCCGGAAGGTGATCCCTGTCATCCGGTTGGGCCGCCGCTGCACCCGGTTCGATCTCGACAACGTCATGCACGCCGTGAAGAAATTCACGGTCAACGAGGTTCGGTAGAGGATTCTTCCCGGAGAATGCTCCACGAAGAAGAACGGCGGCACACGCGCCGCGTTCTTCCTCGTGTGGCCTCAGTTGGCCTGCCGTCGCATTCTTTGGAGATTCAAATTCTTTGCCTTAACATCATCTTGTCTATGCTCACGAACCGAGTCTTGCGGAACGGAAAGGGCTATGTCGCGAGGTATCTGGAGCAGAAAGATTACTACGCCGAGGGCGAGAAAGTCACCGGCCAGTGGTTCGGCATCGGCGCGGAAAAGCTCGGCCTTACGGGTGCGGTTCAACTCGAACAGTTCGAGCGCATCCGGCAGGGGCTTCATCCCGTAACCGGCGAAAAACTCCGGCAGCGGTTGAGTCTCCTGCACAGCACCGCCGAAAAAAAGAACAACGCCCGCAGTCTCTACGACCTGACGCTCTCCGCGCCGAAGTCGGTCTCGGAAATGGCCATCCTGCAAGGCGACAAGCGTCTCATCGACGCGCACGACCGCGCCGTCGCGCTGACTCTGGCCGAAATCGAACGGCAGGCGGCCACGCGCGTCCGCGCCAAGGACCAGAACGAAGACCGGATCACCGGCAATCTCGTCGTCGCCTGTTACCGCCACGATTCGAGCCGCCGCCTCGATCCGCAGCTCCACACCCATTGCGTCGCGGCCAACATGACCTACGACAGCGAAGAGCAAAAGTGGAAGGCGTTGCAGGCGGGCGGCATTTATGCGCGCACCACGTTCTTTTCGGAGGTCTATCGCAACATCCTGGCGCAGGAAGTGGAAGCCCTCGGTTACGAGACCGAAAACCGGGAGAACGGATTCGAGATCGCGGGCGTCCCGCAATACCTGATCGACCGTTACAGTCAAGGGAGCAAGGAGCGCGAAGCCGCCGTCGCCGCTTTCATCGAGAAATACGGCGTCGAGCCGACCAAAAATGAAATCGCCGTTCTGGTTCGGGACACTCGACCGGATAAGCTGATCCACATTTCGACGGCGGAAGTCCGCAAGCAACAGCTCGACCGCCTCACCCCGCGCGATTGGAACATCCTCAATGAAGTCCGCGAGAAAGCCGATCTCCACAAACCCCAAGCCAAAACCATCACCGCCGAGGCCGCTTTGCAGCATGGGCTCGATCATGTCTTTGAGCGCGTCTCGGTCGCGCCCGACTACGCCGTTCTCGCCGCCGCGTTGCAGCACGGACGCGGACAGGTGCACTTGGCCGACCTTACCCGCACGTTGCGCGAACGTCAGGCCAGGGACGAAGTTTTGCGCGCCGGAGACGACATCGCCACCCGCGCCTCGCTCGACCGGGAACGGGAAATGGTCGAGACCGTCCGCGACGGACGCAACCAACACGACCGAATGGGCAAGGAGCCGAAAGAATTCAACGCCGACAAATTGAACCCGGAACAAAAACGAGTCGTCGACTTCGTGCTCGATTCGCGCGACTTCGCCGTGAACATCGAGGGAGCCGCGGGAACGGGCAAGACGAGGACGCTGCAAGCCCTCGCGCGCGGATTGCAGGCCGGTGGACGCCTGATGGCCGCCGCCGCCCCGACCGAAAGCGCGGTCAAGGCATTGAAGAAGGACGGGTTCCAGAACGCGATGACGCTGGAAAAGTTGCTCCAGAACAAGGACGCGCATCCCCTCCTCTCCGGACGCGCCATCGTCGTCGACGAGGCCGGAATGATCTCGGGGCGGCAGATGCAGGAACTATTGCGACTCGCGCAGCGTTTCGACGCCCGGATCATTTTCGCGGGAGACACCAAGCAATTGCAGAGCGTTGAAGCGTGCGACTCGATGCGCATTTTATTGAAGGAAAAAGCCATCGCCAGCAAAGGTCTCCTCAAGGTGCAACGTCAGGAGACAAAAGAATATAGGGATGCGATGCGGGCTCTCCGCATCAATCCCGAGAACGGCTTTCACCGGCTGGAAAAGATGGACGCCGTCCATCAATCCGATCTCTTCGACCGTCCCGACGAAGTGGCCAAGGCTTACAAGGCCGCCAAGGGTTCCGTCCTGGTCGTTTGCCCGACCCACGAGGAAATCCGCCGCGTCACCCGCGCCATCCGCGCCGACCTGATCGCCGAGAACAAGCTGGGACCGGAAACGAAGCTGAACCGCTTGGAACCGTTGAACTGGACGGACGCGCAAAAGCGCGATGTGCGCAATTTCGAGCCCGGTCACGTCCTCGTGTTTCATAAAGGCACCAAGGACGCCCATAAGTACGAGGCGTTCACAGTGCAGTGGCAGGAAGGCGAATTGCTCAAGGTACGAAACGCACAAGGACGCGATATCACGTTGACCAAGAAGCAAGCGAAATGCTTCAGCGTCTTCGAGCAATCCGAGATCGGCGTCGCCCCGGGCGACTGGATTTCGATCCAAGCCAATTTGAAAGACGGCCCGTACCGGTTCACGAACGGTGAACGGGTCAAGGTGGCGTCGGTAAACGAACAGGGCGGCATCGTGCTGGAAGACAAGCGCACGATCCCGCACAACTTCCGGCAGTTCACCCACGGTTACGCCGTCACCGCCCACAAATCGCAGGGGTCGACCGTGGACGAGGTCATTATTTCCGGCGACCGCATGTCCAAGGAACTGTTCTACGTCGCCGCGTCGCGCGGACGGAAGAAGATTAGCGTCTATACCGGCGATAAGGACAAGCTGCGCGAAGCCATTGAAGTTTCTGGTCAGCGGATGTCTGCTTTGGAACTGCTGCGCAAGAGCGCGCGCACGGTGGAACGAACGCGCACCGCCGAGCGTCCGCCGCGCGACGTGATGGAAGTCATCGGCAGGGTAATGCAAAAGGCTTGGGATCACATTCCCGCCGTGATTTTCGGACCCGACTACTTACCCAAGCATGACCGCGGCGGAATGGAGAGAGAGCGATGATTTACGCGAAGGACAAGGAACAAGGCTACCGGACGGTTCCCGAGGGAACCTACTACCACGGGATCACGCTGGTCGATGGCGACATCTACCGCGTGCTGATGTGGCACGATCTGCTCAGCATCGAGGGCACCGACACCATCGTCAAGATGACGTTCCGGCTGTTCGACGTCACGATCAAGGGTTCCGGCCTGATCCAGCTCATCCGCGACGCCAAGCGGCATCGCATCGACATCCTTACGGTCACGCCGCGCCATCAATCGTTCACCGGCGGCGAAGGCGTCGTCGTCGAGCAGCTCTACGTGAAGGAAATCCAGCCATGATCTTCGCTCCGTCTCGCCGCGCGCCGGCGGATCGACCGGGCGGCACCGGCACACGCCAGGACACGGCTCCTGTCATGGCCGCTGGCTCTTCGCCCGGTTCCCGCTCCCGGCGCGGCCCGTCTTGCCTTTCCTGTTTTCTGCGTTGGGTTTTCACCGGTCAAAGTATGAAAACTACCAACGCAGAAAACGACGGAAAGGCGAACGACAGGCAAAGCGACATCCTCACGGGCGAAGATGCCATCGATCCCTCCGAGATTGCCTTCCTCGAAGGCGTTCGCCACGGTCTGCTAAGAGCTCACGTCTACACCGTGCCCGATTCGGCACTTCGCGCGAAGGTCGACGAACTGATCAGGGAAGCCACCGCCGATTTCGAAACTCTCGAAGCCGTTTTCCGCCGCCAGTCCTCGCTCTGGTACCGCGTGAAGAGTTGGCTCGCCCTGCCCGCCTTCGCGTTCCGCCAGTGGCCCGTTGCCACCACCCTCTACTTCGCGTTCCTTCTCTCCGTGGCCTTCGCTTACGCTCGCGCCTACGGGTGGCTGTAAGCCCTTGCCGTGAGCGTTCAGCCTTTCCTTTGCCAGATTTGATCACGGCTCCGAGTGTTGCGTTTCCTCGGTAGTCTTGGAAGAAGTACCGAGGTTTTGCAACAGGAGCATAGACAGCAATCAGCGATGAAGAATCAGTTTCAGTGAAGGAGCAGGGCGCGGAAGCAGGAGAAAGAAGGCGGGGAAGAAGATCCGAAGGAAGAAAAAATCTTCAGGGGAAGATTTTTGGAAAGGAAAGAGACACCATCCCCTAAGCTTTGCTTAGGCACTTCGTGGCGCGCTTTTCAGCGCGCGCATGGTGAAGCAGAAGGCCGCACACACCGGAAACAGGGTCCTTGAAGGCGCATCCGGAATCTTGCGGCTTCGCGGCCCTTCGCCGCATCGTTCGCATGCGTTGAAGATGCTAGCCTTGATCATTGACAGGTCTGGCAATGGCCTTTCATGATTGAAGTAGTACAAGCAAAACTATGGCACGAGCAGACCTCTTAATTTCATTGGTGAAGGCCGCGACGGCGGGTGACCAGGCCATGGTACGCAAGACGGTTGAAGCTATGGCCGCCGAGGAACGATCCAAACATCATGGAGTGCTCGCCGAGCAATTAGAGCGCCAAGTTCACCGCAACGGTAACGGCAACGGGAACGGTTCTGCACCCAAGCAAGAATTCGCGCCGACTCGCGTGGTCGCCCATGACGTGGTCCATGAAATCACGCCCCGACGCATGATCAGCGACCTCGTCCTCGATCCTACCGTTCGTCACGCTATCGACGAGCTCGTGCAAGAGCATCACCGAGCGGATTTACTACGTTCCTACAACCTGCAACCTCGAAACCGACTCCTCCTCACGGGCAGCCCCGGAAACGGCAAAACCTCTCTTGCCGAAGCCCTCGCGAGCGCCCTTATGGTCCCGTTTGTCGTTGCCCGATACGATGGGCTCATCACCAGTTTCCTCGGTGAAACCGCTACCCGCCTGCGTCGGCTTTTCGAGTTTGCGCACACCCGTCAATGTGTCTTGTTCTTTGATGAGTTCGATACCCTCGGCAAAGAGAGGGGCGACATTCATGAGACCGGAGAGATCAAACGCGTCGTTAGCTCGCTTCTTCTACAAATTGATGACCTTCCGTCTCATGTCGTTGTCGTGTGCGCAACAAACCACCCTGAGCTGCTTGATCGTGCCGTGTGGCGACGATTTCAGATCAAGCTGGAGCTTTCGCCTCCCGCGCGCAATCAGATCGCTGACTACTTGTCCCTTGCGAGCAAGCGGTTCAACTTCTCCTTTGGGCTTTCGCCCCGGACATTGGCTGATAAACTTTTCGGAGCCAATTATTCGGATCTGGAGAATTTCACTTCCGACATTGCCCGAGCATACGTCATGGCCCTCCCAGAAGCCGACGTTAAGAAAATAACGATCGAGAAACTTCGGCACTGGAAAGCACGCCCAGCCCCGCCAAAGCACAAAGCGCGAGGATAGGCTCCCTCCGGATGGCTGATCTTCCTTTTCTTCTGTTCCCTCGTCCAGTCCCGGCGCCAAGGGGTATGCCGCCACGTGGTGGACGCGCCTACATCAAACCCAGCGCCGCACAACAACGGGCTCGTCTTCAATATACATTCAATCAGATTGTGCAGTCATTCCAAAACCTTCAGGCCACAGTTGCCGGTGTCGATCCCGAGCAAGTGATTGTGTTGGAAACCTTGACGGAGTCTGTTGAGAACGTGGCAAAGGCCGTAATTCAAATCCCCGGTCTCGAATGGTTAGCCGAGAGGGATCTTGAGGACGTACCACCCGAGCTTGGATTTGGCGATCCCGCGACCGACGCGACGATCTCCAAGAGGCTTTATGCACTCATGAGCAACCAGACCGGTATGACTCAGTTGCTCGGTCTGTGGAACGACTGGGCTGCGAACCCCGGCCAGAGAGCCCGTAAAAACTTTGGCCCGTTCAAGCAGCTTTTTACTCTGTTGCGCGACATCCGGCGATGGAGCGCACAAGACCGGATCGAGAACACGGGTATCTTGCAGAGATGGCAGGAGGACGTCGCCGTCCGGACATCCATCTCATTTGAAGTCGAGTTCTGGTTCCGTGCTCAGCAAGTGCAGCAGCAAAGGGCATACGCAGAGATTGAGAATCTAGTCCAAGGCTTAGGCGGACAGTGTCTCGATCAGGCCGCCATACCCGAAATCCTGTATCATGCGGCGCTCGTCGAATTGCCGACTGCCGTGGTGAATCAATTCATCGCTGAAATCCAAGCCCAGAACTACGCCGAGCTCCTGCGAAGTGAAGGTGTCATGTTTTTCCGTCCGCGTGCCCAATCGACGCTCGGCCTCCAGCCCGTCGAGCCTGTTAACCTCGATTTCGCCGATCGGTTGAATGATCAGCCCATCGAGAACGGCGACCCGATAATTGCTGTGCTGGACGGCGTTCCCATCGCGAACCACGCTGCCCTCGCTGGCCGACTAGTGGTCGATGACCCTGACGGTCATGGGCCAATGTACCAAGCAGGGCAGCAGCAACACGGCACAGCGATGGCCTCGATCATCCTTCACGGCGATCTAAATGGCGACGGGCCCTCGTTGAAGAGGCGAATTTATGTTCGACCTATCTTCCATCCGGACTCCTTCAATCTCCGCGAAATTACTCCGCCCAATCGCCTGCTAGTAGATCTCATCCATCGGGCAATTCGACGAATCTTTGAAGGAGACGGAGCACAACCAGCGGTTGCCACCACCGTACGAGTCGTGAACCTCGCTCTTGGAAATCCAGAGCAGCCCTTTGACCGTGAAATCAGTCCGCTTGGCCGTCTGCTTGACTGGCTGTCCTGGAAATACAAAGTCCTCATTCTTGTCAGCATCGGAAATCGAATTGTTCCAATGAATCTGGGTGGGGCTCTCGATGGCGTCGAAGATGAAGACGTTATCGTTCGCGTTCTTCAGGCTATGCAGACAGAACAAATTCAGAAGCGCCCCCTGTCGCCTTCGGAGGCGATCAACTGCCTCTCTGTGGGTGCTGTTCATGCAGATGAGAGTCCGAATTATGTTCAGGGTAATCGGGTCGATTTATTGCGCGGTCGCAGACTTCCGACGCCTATCAGCACAATCGCCACCGGATTCAGGCGTTCCACGAAACCAGAAATTCTCTTTCCGGGCGGACGCCTCCTTTACCAGCCGGACCCTGTGAATGGAAATGGCGTCTTCTCAGCCGTTCAATCGGTACGAGCCCCAGGAATCATGGCGGCGGCACCCGGCATTGCTCCATTGGAAGTGAATCGTGTTGGGCATAGCTGCGGATCGAGCAACGCCACGGCCCTCGCGAGTCGTTGCGCCGTTTTAGCCTATGAAAGGATCTCGGTCATGGATATTCCTCCGGATTGTGAGCCTTTGGATGCCGCCTACGAGGCTGTCCTTCTTAAAGCGTTGCTCGTTCATGGAGCGTCGTGGGGCGACGCCTCGCGTCTTGTCGAGAAGGCCTTCCCGACTCCCGGAGCTGAATGGCAAAGGCTTTCCCGCATCAAACAGCAATTTCTTGGTTATGGGGAAGTAGACATCAAGCGTTGCCTATCAGCCAATGAGCAGCGGGCCACTCTTCTAGGCTGGGCTAGAATTTCTGACGGCGAGGGCCACATCTTCGAAATGCCTCTCCCGCCAGCCTTAGCCGCAAATACTGAACTGCGCCGCCTCACCGTCACACTTGCCTGGCTGACGCCGACCAACCATCAGCACAAGAATTACCGAAGAGCGCAATTGTGGATCGACGTTCCCGAAGAAAAT
>Ga0070733_10002916_pt1 | contig 11876 bp, 7 predicted proteins | sample Coa_R1_9_FD_66450 | JGI IMG/M metagenome (GOLD analysis project Ga0070733, IMG submission 66450) | Surface soil microbial communities from Centralia Pennsylvania, which are recovering from an underground coalmine fire - Coalmine... | ecosystem: Environmental > Terrestrial > Soil > Unclassified ... | reverse complement strand
CAGGATGCTAGCATCGGCGCAATAGCAGAGCATTTCAAGGCTCTGCGGCCGGCGCACTAGCATTCTTGTGCACGGAACAGGAGCGCGCCATGGGTACCATCAAACTTATTCTTGGCATATTCGTCATTGTTGCCTCGGTGTTCCTGGGAGGAGAACTGATTCCTGTTTACTATGCGAATTACCAGTTCGAAGATATTGTGAAGACCGAAGCCACGCTACAGACCTATACCACCAAGCCTGAGGCTGAAATTCAGGATAACCTTTTCAAGAAGGCGCAAGACCTGCAAATCCCACTAAGCAAAGATCAAATCAAGGTCACCCGCCATGGCACTACCGGCACCGGATCATTAAGTATCCGGGCCGCCTACGTGGTTCATGTGGATCTGCCGGGGTACCCGCTGGATCTGCATTTCGACCCCTCAACGGAAAACCACAGCCCTTTCTAAGCAGTGACTCTGACCGCTGTGATTTAGAATGTCGCTGGACTCCAAACTCCATAGCTCGGCCGGACCCGTTTTCTCCGCGTAGGCGTATGCGGGATGTCGATCCGCGCATCTAAGGGAATGGATTCCCATGTTGCTCGGTAAAGCGCATGGTTCTGTCAGAGCGGCACTTCGCTAATCCAAGTGGCCATCAAAGTAAAGATTCCGAAGCGCGGTAGAAAAGCCTCTGGCGGCAAGAGGTCGACTTCCCGCGACCCCGTCATCCGCTTCGCCTTCGCCACCTTCGTCATCGTAGGGATGGTTATCAGCGCCTGGTTTTCCTACTTCTACATCAAGTACGACCGCATCATTGAGCAGCGCTTCAAAGGACCGGTGTTCAGCAGTTCCGCCAAGATCTACGCCGTGCCACACCTGGTTAAAGTGGATCAGAAAATCGAGCCGCGCGAGATTGCGGCCCAGCTCCAGCGGGCCGGATACTCGGACAACGGCACCTCGGCAATCGGAAGCTATCGGCTGCTGAACAGCGGTATCGAAGTCCGTCCCGGCCCGCAGTCCTACCACAGTCCCGAGCCCGCCACCATCCGCTTCCAGGAGGGGCACGTGGTCAGTATCACCGGAAAGTCCGGTGATCTGTCGGCCTACGAACTGGAGCCGCAAATGATCACCGCTCTGTTTGACGTGGAGCAGCGCTCCAAGCGCGAGGTAGTGAAGTACGATCAGATTCCCAAGATCATGGTGGACGCGGTTCTGGCCATCGAAGACCGGCGGTTCTTCCAGCATAGCGGCGTGAATTTTCTCCGCATGGCGGAAGCAGCCTGGATCGACTTCATGCACGAGCGGCATGAGCAGGGCGGATCGACGCTGACCATGCAACTCTCCCGCGGCTTCTTTCTGACCCCGCAGAAGACGATCAAACGCAAGTTGATCGAGATGCTGATTGCGGAGGAACTTGAGCAAAAATTCAGTAAGCAGGAGATCTTCGAGTTCTATGCCAACTGGGTGGATCTGGGTCAGCGGGGTTCATTCACCATAAGCGGACTGGCGGAGGCGTCGCATGCCTACTTCAACAAAGATTTGAAAGACATCACCCTGCCGGAGGCGGCGCTGCTGGCGGGCATTATTCAACGGCCCAGCTATCTTTCTCCCTATCGCCACCCCGAACGCGCGTTAGAGCGCCGCAACCTGGTTCTCGAAAGTATGGTGGAAACCCACGCCATCACCCGGGCCGAAGCCGACAAAGCCAAGGCCACTCCCTTGAAATTAGCGCCTCCCAACGTGGAAGCCAGTGACGCCCCTTATTTTGTTGACCTGGTTCGCGATACTTTGACCAGCAAATTCAACGAACGCGAGTTGAACGAACAGTCCTACCGCATCTATACGACGCTTGATCCGGATCTTCAGAAAGCGGCGGCCCAAGCTGTAGAGAGTGGAATCAAGCTGGTGGATGACCAGATCACGAAGCGTCGCACCAAGCGCATCAAAGTAGGCAAGAATAAGTTCGAGACCCAGGTAGAACCCGGTCCACAGGCACAGGTGGCGCTGGTTGCCATCGATCCGCACACCGGCGAAGTGCTGGCGCTTGTAGGAGGCCGCAACTATGCCTTCAGCCAACTGAACCACGCCGTCGCGAAACGGCCCACCGGGTCAATTTTCAAACCGTTCGTCTATGCTGCGGCCATGAATTCCGCTGTAACCGGTGGGAGTCCAGTATTCACGCCCGCCACCATGGTCACGGACCAGCCCACCACCTTCGCATATGGCGATCAGATTTATGAACCCAGAAATTACAAAGAGGAATATCACGGCGAGGTCACCGCCCGTTATGCTCTCGCCATGTCTTTGAACAACGCCACTGTCAAGCTGGCGGAAGAGGTGGGCTATGACAAGGTCGCGGATTTGGCCAAGAGCGCCGGCATCGCCTCCGTGAAACCCACTCCCGCGATGGCACTGGGAGCCTATGATGCAACTCCTCTCGATATGGCGGGAGCGTATACAGTCTTCGCGAACTCGGGCGTCCGAATTTCACCGCTGCTGGTGAATTCGGTGCGCAACGCGGCGGGCGACGTGGTCATGGACTGGAAGCAGGACAAACGGCCGGTGCTTGATCCGCGCGTGGCTTACGTCATGACCAACATGATGGAAGGCGTTTTTAACTTCGGAACGGCGTACACGGTACGCACGCTCGGCTTCACTGCCCCCGCGGCGGGGAAGACCGGCACTTCCCATGATGGCTGGTTTGCCGGCTATACCAGCAACTTGCTTTGCATCGTCTGGGTAGGGTTTGACGATTACAGCGACATCCACCTGAGTGGCGCCCAAACTGCGGCGCCGATTTGGGCGGAGTTCATGAAAAAAGCCATTACCTTGTGGCCCTATTCAGACGTGCACACATTCACCCAGCCTACCGGCGTGGTCGATGTGCAACTGGACAAAGCGACAAACCTGCTGGCTACACCATCCTGCCCTGACACCTATACGTCAGCATTCATTATCGGTACCGAGCCGACCAACACGTGCGACCAGGGCAGCGGGGTCAAGGGATTTTTTTCGCGGATATTTGGGTTGGGAGGCGACAAGGCCATGCCTCCGCCGGCCGCTGATGCAAGACAGCCGGGCGCTACCCCGAAAGCGGATGACTCCACAGAGGAGACGAAGAAGAAGAAGGGATTTTTCGGCAAAGTGGCCGGTATCTTTAAGGGTGACAAGTCGTCGAACAACGCGTCGCCGGCGCCCGTTGACAGCGGAAATAGTCCGCGCTGACAATCGCGAGCCGGTGTCTATTGCAGAGAGGTGAGCCTATGCGTCGCAGCTTCTTGCTGTTCTGCCTGTCGGTGGCAGTTTTGCTTGCCCGTCCGAGCCTTTACGCGCAAGTCGAGTTGGTCCAGATCACGCCTCCGCCGCAGCGCCGCGCCGAACCACCTGCGCCCAATGCGTCGGCCGAGGAACTGGATGCTCGCGGCGATGACCTGCGCGCTCAAAAAGCGTTTCTCGATGCCCTGGACTACTACCGGGCCGCCCTGGCGAAGAAACCGTCGGCCTCGTTATACAACAAGGTTGGTATCACGGAACTCGAGCTCCGTCGCAACAACGAGAGCGCCAAGGACTTTGCACGCGCCGTCAAATTGGACCACCAGTCTGCCGATGCCTGGAACAATTTGGGGGTGGCATGGTATCTGCAACAGAAATACGGAAGAGCGATCAAAGATTACGAAAAAGCCATTAAGCTGAAGCAGGATATCGCCTCTTTCTACAACAATCTGGGGGCGGCCTATTACAGCAAAAAAGAATGGGAGAGAGCTACGCTCGCCTATGGCCGGGCTTTGCAGCTCGATCCCGACATTTTCGAGCGGACTTCACGGACCGGAGTCACCGCGCAATTGCCATCACCCGAGGAACGAGCGCGCTTCGAATACCTCATTGCCAAACTCTACGCCAAACAGGGTAATTCGGATCGCGCCCTGCAATACCTGAGGCGGGCGATGGAGGAAGGCTACCCCGGGATCAACGACGTTTACAAAGACTCGGATTTCGAGGGTTTGCGCAAAGATACCCGCTTCGCCCAGCTGATGGCGGCGAAGCCTCCGGCAATACCGGAATAAAGATCGATTTTTCAATAATTTGGAAATTACAAAAATTTACATTTTTCCCGCAACTTTTGCCGGGTTTTGTGTTTCTATGGGAAACACTCCTGAAAACACAGGGTGAGTAAGGAGAAACGGTAGCCCATCGGTTGTCGACCCGAGCACGCCCCAAGCAGACAATCGGTGGGCTTTTTATCTGGAGCGTGCAGTCGCTGCCTGGATCCAGGGTTCACCGCGAAGGGCTTGTTGAGTGTGACCGGGTAGATGTCAAGCGCTAACGGGTTTTCTTCGGGCTTCTTTCCCCAATGTACTCCGCCACCACTTGCTCCCACTTGCCCTGAGCTTTCAAAACATACTCAATAGCATCACGCAGAGCGCCGTCGCCGCCCGAGTGCGGAGTAACGTAGTGCGCTTCCTGCTTCACTTCGGCCCGGGCGTTAGCCACAGCAACGGCGAACCCGGAATGGCGCATGGCGGGCAGATCGATCACATCATCGCCAACGAATGCGGCCTCGCTCGCGCCCAATCCCTCTTGCTGAAGAATCGCCTTAAACACGCTCAACTTGTCCTGAATGCCCTGATGGATGTGCTCCAGCTTCAGATCCCGCGCCCGCACCGCCACGGTTTCCGAGATGCGCTTGGTAATCAGTCCAGTCTTGATTCCGCCGAGCCGCGCCAGCGAGATGGCCGTGCCGTCATGCGCATGGAATCCCTTGGCCTCGATCATGGTTGAACTGCCTAAACCAAAGCCGCCGTGCCCTGCGTGCTTTTCCGCATGCTCCAGCGTGGTCTGCTGAAACCCCGGTGGGACGGGAAGAAAAAACAGCTTTCCATCGGTCATGACGCCGTCCACGTCAAAAAGCAGGAGTTTAATCTTGCGGGCGCGCGCTTTAGGGGAGAATTTTGGCATGGCCGGGATTCTAGCATTCGGCGCTGTCCACGTAGAGACAGGTGTCCTCACCTGCCCGGGCGGAGCCGAAGCTCCACAAGGTGTGGCGCTCGGGAGGCGAACAATTAACGAAACCACCATGCTAGAATGCTTGAATGTCTCCGTCCGCCCCCTCGCTGGCCTGGGCCCACCCTCTGGTCAGGGACTGGTTTGTCCAGCGATTTGGCACGCCCACCGAACCGCAGGAACAAGGGTGGCCACATATTCTCGCCGGACGAACTACACTTATCTCGGCCCCAACTGGTTCCGGCAAGACTCTCGCCGCATTCCTTGCCTGCATCGACCGCCTGGTACGCAAAGCTCTCGCCGGCGACTTGCAGGATCGCACCGAAGTCCTCTACGTCTCGCCACTCAAAGCCCTGGGCAATGATATTCAGAAAAATCTTGAAATCCCTCTCGGCGAGATTCTGCAAATGGCCGGCCAACGCGGCCTGCTGATGCCGCAAATTCGCACCGCCGTCCGCACCGGCGACACCCTGGCGCACGAGCGCCGGGCCATGTTGAAAAATCCACCGCACATCCTGGTGACTACGCCCGAGTCGCTGTACATCCTGCTCACCGCGGAGCGGAGCCGGGCGATTCTGCGCGACGTTGAGACCGTGATTGTCGATGAGATTCACGCCGTCGCGGATGACAAACGTGGAGCGCACCTGACGCTGTCTCTGGAGAGGCTGGAGTCGCTCTGCCACTCCTCCCCTCTTGTGCGCATCGGCTTGTCTGCAACCCAGAAGCCCATTGAGGAGATTGCTCACTTTCTCACCGGCAACGGCCGGCCCGAGCCCATCATCGTGAACGTCGGCCACCAGCGGCAGCTCGACTTGGCCGTCGAAGTTCCGGCTACCCAACTGGGCCCCATCGCCAGCAACGAAATGTGGGACGAGATTTACGACCGGATCGTGGAACTGGTTGGCCAGAACCGTTCCACGCTGGTGTTTGTGAATACCCGACGTTTGGCAGAACGCGTGTCGCATCAGTTGGCCGAACGATTAGGCGAGGACAATGTCGCCGCGCACCACGGCAGCCTGTCCCGCAAACTGCGCCTGACCGCCGAGAACAAGCTCAAAGACGGCCAGGTCAAGGTCTTGGTGGCCACTGCTTCCCTGGAGCTTGGAATCGATATCGGTACTGTCGACTTAGTCATTCAAATCAGCTCTCCGCGAGCCATCGCAGTCGCACTACAACGGGTTGGACGTTCCGGCCACTGGCGCGGTGCGATTCCTAAAGGGCGGTTCTTTGCCACCACTCGTGACGAACTCCAGGAATGCGCCGCGTTGGTGCGGGCAATTCGCCACGGCGATCTCGATCGCCTGATGATTCCCGAAGCTCCCGCTGACATTCTCGCCCAGCAGATCGTGGCCATTTGCGCGGCAACAAACAGCGCTTTTAAAGAAGAAGACGGCGGCTGGGACGAAGACGAACTCCTCGATCTTGTCCGACGCGCCTATCCCTACCGCGACCTGACTCGCGAAACTTACGACTCGATCCTCGAAATGCTTTCCGAGGGTATTGCCGCCCGGCGCGGCCGCTACGGCGCCTACCTGCACCGTGATCGGGTGAATCGCAAGCTGCGCGCGCGGCGTGGGGCGCGGCTGGCGGCCATCACCAGCGGCGGCGCGATCCCAGAGAATGCTCTGTTCACCGTGGTCGCTCAACCGGAAGGCACGATGGTTGGTACCGTGGACGAGGACTTCGCGGTCGAAGCCAATGCCGGCGATATCATGCTGCTCGGCAACACTTCGTGGCGCATTCATCGCGTAGAAAGCAAATCCGGCCGGATGCTGGTCGAAGACGCGCATGGTGCGCCGCCCACCATTCCCTTCTGGCGCGGCGAAGCTCCGGCCCGCACCCAAGAGTTGTCCTTCCATGTGGCCGATTTGCGCAAAGCGATCAGCGATCGTTTGCGCAACATCTTTCCGGTTGGCGTTTCGCAAGCCCAGCCCGCAGTCGCGGAAACCGTCGCCTGGCTGAAGCAAGAGTGCGGTCTCGACGACTCCGGCGCCGAGCAGGCGATTGAGTACATCCTGCAGGGCCGCGCCGTGCTGGGAGACGTTCCGACCCAAGACACCATTATCGCCGAGCGTTTCTTTGACGAAGGTGGAGGCATGCAGCTGGTAATTCATGCCCCCTTCGGCGGACGCATCAATAAAGCCTGGGGACTGGCACTGCGCAAGCGCTTCTGCCGCAGCTTCAACTTCGAATTGCAAGCAGCAGCTACTGACAATGGCTTGAATATTGCTCTGGCCGAGCAGCATAGTTTTCCACTGGCTGACGTGTTTCATTTCTTGAACGCAGAAACTGTGCAACCGATTCTCGAGCAGGCCGCGCTTGCCTCGCCATTCTTTGGCACTCGCTGGCGCTGGGACGCTGGCCGCGCTCTGGCCCTCCTCCGTTTCCACAGTGGCAAGAAAGTCCCGCCGCAGATTCAGCGCATGCGCTCCGACGACCTGATGGCTTCCGTGTTCCCTGACGTCGCTGCCTGTCAGGAAAACATCGAGGGCGACATCCAGATTCCCGATCATCCTCTGATCAAAGAAGTGATGAAAGATGTTCTCACCGAGGCCATGGATCTGGACGGCTTGAAGAAGCTGTTGCGCGATATGGATGAAGGCCGCATCCGTTGCATCGCTGTGGACACACCGGTTCCCTCGCAATTTTCACATGAGATTCTGAATGCGAATCCATATGCCTATCTCGATGACGCCCCACTCGAGGAACGCCGCGCCCGAGCCGTCGAGATGCGCCGGATGCTGCCGGAGTCGGTACTCGAGGAGGTTGGCAAGCTTGACCCGCAGGCGATTGCCCAAGTCCGGGAAGAAGCCTGGCCCGATGTACGCGACGCCGACGAACTGCAAGACGTTCTGCACACACTGACTGCCCTGCCCGTCGATCTGGTGGACGATAACGTTTTCCCCTATGTGAGCATTGCTGCTTCACAATGGTCAGGGCATTTTCAAAAATTGGTGCAGGACGGGAGGGCGACAAGCGCCATCGCCTGTGGCCGGCGTTACTGGGTCGCTGTTGAGCGGGCCAAGGCTTTCAGTCTGCTCTTTCCCGGCGCGGTCTTCCATCCGTCTCCAGCGCAACTCGAAACCGCCCTGCCGTCGCGCGACGACGCTTTGCTGGCCCTGGTCACCGGCTGGATGTCGCACCTCGGCCCTGCCACCGCCAGGCAAATGAGCGAACTGCTCGGGCTCCCTTCCTCTGAAATCGACACCGGGTTGCTCCGCATGGAAGCCGGCGGCGCGATCCTCCGCGGAAATTTCACCGGCGGTCATTCCGAGCACATCGAGTGGTGCGAACGGCGACTGCTGGCCCGCATCCATCGCCTCACCGTCGCCACTTTGCGCAAGCAGATTGAGCCGGTCACCGCCGCTCAGTTCATGCAATGGCTGTTGCGCTGGCAGCATGTGGCCCTCAGCACTCAGGTTCAGGGCGAGCGCGCCACGCTCGATATCGTGCGCCAGCTTCAGGGATTTGAAATTCCCGCCAACGCCTGGGAGCGCCAGATTCTGGCGCGCCGCATCGCTGATTACGATCCCAAATGGCTCGATCAACTCTGCCTCACCGGTGCAGTCGGCTGGGGACGATTATCTCCTCACCCTGCGACTCTCGAAGATTCAGCTGCCGGTAAGCGCCGCGTCATACCCACCAGCGTCGCGCCCATCACGTTTTTCATTCGCGAGGAAGCCGACTGGATGATGCCGCAACACTCTGCCAGCCAGCAACCCGAAGCCCGTGGTCTAAGCGAAGGCGCGCGCCAGGTGCTGGATTTTCTGCGGCAGCGCGGCGCGTCATTCTTCGCTGACATCGTCCGGGGCACCGACAAGTTGAAAGCCGAAGTGGAAACCGCGCTCTGGGAACTGGTCGCAGCCGGAGTGGTCACTGCCGACGGGTTTGATAATCTTCGCTCGCTCATCGATCCCAAACGCCGCGCCGGACAAGGCAGCGGACGCAGTGCCCGTCCCCGGCACAGCTCCGGCCGATGGGCGTTGCTCTACACCGATCAGGCAGTCGAGAGGAATCGTGCGGTTGAAGCCACCTGCTGGATGCTGCTCAAGCGTTACGGAATCGTTTTCCGCGACTTGCTCGCCCGCGAAACCAATCTACCGAAGTGGCGCGAACTGCAAGTTGCCTTCCGCCGGATTGAGGACCGCGGCGAGATTCGCGGAGGCCGATTCGTCGACGGATTCATCGGCGAACAATTTGCCCTGCCGGTTGCCGTCGAATCTCTGCGCGCGGCCCGTAAGTTGCCTCCCACCGGGGACACCATCACGTTTTCCGCCGCCGATCCCCTGAATCTCGTCGGCATCATAGTGCCAGGTGAACGCGTGCCCGCAATCTCAGGCAAGATCGTGAGTTTTCGCGACGGAGTGGCAACTCAAGAGCCTGACCAACCGGCCATGCCACAGTCGTTGGCCATGGACTAGAAATCTCAAGGCATTCTCAGGTTCAGCAGAACCGCCGGATCCAGATACACTCCCTCCCAGCGCACCGCCACATGCAAGTGCGGTCCGCTGGCGCGACCGGTTCCTCCGCTCAGCGCAATTTGTTGTCCGCGCTTGACCTGCTCACCTTCCTTCACTCCAATCTTTGAAAGATGCATGTAGATGGTAAGCAGGCCCTGACCGTGATCAAGCACCACGCAATTGCCTTCAAAAAAGAGCAACTGCGCCAGCAGTACCGTACCGGCGTTGAGCGCCGCGACTGGCGTTCCCGCAGGCACTCCGAAATCCAGCCCCTGGTGGACACCTTGCACATTGCCATTAAAAACACGCGCGGTCCCAAACACGTCAGAGATAGGCGCACTCACCGGAGGCAGAAAGCTCCCCGCCCAATTGCGCTCCGGGCTCACTTGCCCGAGCACACGCTGCTTCAACGCCTTGTCCTGGTCGATCTCCTGCAGTTGCTCCGGACTCGGCTCCGTATACTGCTTGGGAACGGTTACTGCGATCTGGCGATATTTCGCTTTTTCCACGGAGATGGCCTGATGAAACGAAACTTCATCCCCGGCTGCTGTCTTGCCGACAAGCGCTAACTCGTACTTGCCCGGCTTGGTTTCCAGGCTGGCGCCGGCAATGCCTCGCCAGGTCTTACTGGACGGATCAAAAGAAAAGAAAACTTCATGCTCCAGCCATTTTCCCGAGACCGACTCTAATCTCTTTGGCGGGGTCACCTGCAACAGAACTGGAGACCCATTCACTACACGCTTCGGTTGCCAGCGCACTGACCAGGAACCGGCCGCCTTACCGTTGGCAGATCCGACACTGGCCTCGGCCCCGGTTACAGACAGCAGAATCAATACAAACAGAGGAATCCAAGTCCCGAGACGTAAAGGGGTGCGCCCCGAGCCAGGAAGTACATTCATCGAATTTCTTCTCCAGCTTCTTTTCTCCAGATTATCTTCTCCAGGAAATTCAAGAGTATCACTCTTGATCGTGGCGATTCGGTTGCACCCTGCGGCGCTCAGCCAGCGCCACCGCCACTTCCAGGGCTCAGGTTAACGAATTGTAAAATTATTGCCGGGTTTAGCCTTCCCATGCTGGCGGATGTAGAATGTCCACCCGCCGTCCCCTTGGAGAGGACTCGCCATGAAACTTCTTGGATCGCACCGCCGCGTAGTACGTCTGTTCGCACTTTTCATCGGCATTTTTCTGATAGCCAGCGCCGCCTCAGCCCAGACTGAACAACTCGTCTACGTGTTTGCCGGCGCAGGCACCGCAGATGGATCTGGCCCCAACGGTGGATTGGTCGCTGACTCCAAAGGAAATCTCTACGGCACAACCACTCTGGGTGGAGCTGCCTATGCGGGTATGGTCTTCGAACTATCTCCGCCAGTTCCTCCCAGCGGCAGATGGACGGAAACTATCCTCTACAGCTTCACCGGCGCGGGCGGTGATGGCGACGGCGCCTATCCCTTCGGCAACCTGGTTTTCGACACTGCCGGAAACCTGTACGGCACCACTTTCTACGGCGGCGCTTCGAATCCCTGCATAAGCGGTACCGTCGGCTGCGGGACTGTCTTTAAGCTCGCGCCGCCGTCTGTCGCAGGGGGAGCGTGGACCGAGAGCGTAATCTACGCCTTTCAGGGTGGCAACGATGGCAATGGTCCTGCCGCCGGCGTGGCCTTCGACCAATCAGGCAATCTGTATGGGACAACTTTTGGCGACGGCGGTATCCTCAGCGACGGCACCGTATACCAGTTGACGCCGCAATCGAACAGTTCCTGGACGGAAACCGTGCTCTATCGCTTTAGCGGCAGCGATGGCAGCCAGCCGGAGAGCACTCCGGTCTTCGATCCGGCCGGCAATCTCTACGCAACCACCAGCGCCGGCGGTTCTTCAGGCCAAGGGACAGTCTTTGAGTTGTCTCCCGCAGGCGGGAAGCTGTGGGCCGAGACTGTGCTCCACAGCTTTCTTGGATTGGACGGTTCCTCGCCTTCCTTTGCCAGTCTTGTCATGGATGCCACCGGACGCCTCGCAGGCACTACCTACGGCGGCGGCCGATCCGGGGGCGGCGTGGTCTTTGCAATGCAACCCCCGTCGTCTTCGGGAGGCGCATGGTCTTACCACAGGATTTACAGCTTCGGCGGACAGCAGTCGGATGGCACAGGCCCCGAAGCTGGACTCACTCTGGGTGCGAAGGATGTGCTTTACGGCACAACCACCATAGGAGGAGTCGGCGGTTGTGGTACGGTGTTCCAGCTAAAACCACCGTCCGGCAACACCGGCTGGACGGAGACTGTTCTTCACAGTTTCAGCGGAAACTACCACGGATTCGACGGGTGCACCCCCGACGCTCCGCTGCTCCTGCACGACGGCGCGCTTTACGGAACTACCAGCGCGGGAGGCGATTCCGCCGGCGATGGCACGGTTTTCAAGATCCACAGATAGCGAACCTTCTCAA
>Ga0070733_10002915_pt1 | contig 11877 bp, 10 predicted proteins | sample Coa_R1_9_FD_66450 | JGI IMG/M metagenome (GOLD analysis project Ga0070733, IMG submission 66450) | Surface soil microbial communities from Centralia Pennsylvania, which are recovering from an underground coalmine fire - Coalmine... | ecosystem: Environmental > Terrestrial > Soil > Unclassified ... | reverse complement strand
TACACTGCTCACCCGCGTCCGCTATCACGGAACAAAAGCGTCAAAAGTTTTCGTCGGCCTCGACGCTCCCAAAGGCTGGCAGCTCCAAGCAATCGCGCCACTCGATTTTTCTGGCCCCGGCGATCAACTGATTCGCTTCACGGTCACCCCGCCCGCCAACGTCGCCGCCGGCGCGTATCCGCTACACCCGTTCGCGCAGCTTGACGGCGAAAAATTCACCACATCGCTCGAACCAATTCCCTCATTGCCCACACGCGATTGGAGCGAGCCGGCTGACGTAACAGTTCACGTCCTAAATCTCGCGGTGCCCGCACACCTCCGCATCGGCTACATCGCCGCTAGCAACGATCCGATTCCCGACACGCTCCGCCAGATCGGCATTCAGGTGGATGTGCTCGACGAAGTTGCGCTGGCCTTCGAAGATCTCAGCCGCTACGACGCAATCGTCGTCGGCATCCGCGCTTACGATCTGCGTTCCGATCTGATGCGTTCTAATCGACGCTTGCTCGACTACGTCCAGCAGGGCGGGTCGCTCGTCGTCCAATACCAGCGCGATCCGCAGTGGGTTTCCGCGATGCCTTACACTGCCACGATGCCTGGCCAGACCTCCCGCGTCACAGACGCAAATTCTCCCGTGCACTTCCTCGCGCCCGATAATCCCCTGCTCAACTCGCCGAACAAAATCACGCTCGCCGATTTCGAAGGCTGGGACCAGGAGCGCGGCCTATATTTCCTGGGCACATTCGATTCGCACTATCAACCGGTGCTCGGCCTCACCGATCCCGGCGAACCGGAAACAAACGGCTCACTCGTCTACGCCCACTATGGCAAGGGCGTCTACATCTACACCGGCCTCTCATTTTTCCGCGAGCTACCGGCGGGCGTCCCAGGCGCGTATCGTTTGTTCGTCAACTTGCTGAGTCAAACTCAGCACAGCGCGCCCCACGATTAAGCTTTCGCCTTTTGTAGCGCCAGTCTTCAGACTGGCAGGGTTCAATTGGAAGATTTAGAAGCGATGCCCGAAATTCCTAACCTTGGTCCCGAACCCCCAATGGTTCGCATCCCCGAAGGCTGGTTCCTCATGGGCAGCGACGCCAACCAACCGGGCCAAGACAACGAACGCCCCGCCCATCGCGTCTGGATCGACGCCTTCGAACTCGCCGCCTGCCAAGTAACCAATGCCGGCTACGCAAAATTCCTGGCCGCTACCAGCCATCGCAAGCCGCTCCACTGGGACGATCCAAATTTCTCCCATCCGGAACAGCCGGTCGTCGCCCCGTCGTGGTTCGACGCAGTAGCGTATTGCGAATGGCTGAGCGCGCTCACGCTCAAACGCTACCGTCTGCCAACCGAAGCCGAATGGGAACGCGCCGCGCGCGGCGGCGCAGAACAGAAACTCTACCCCTGGGGCGACGAGCCTCTCGAATCGCTTGCGAATTACGCGTCGCGGTGGAAGACCGCCCCTGAGTGCGTAGGCCATGCGGAACGCAACGCTTACGGCTTATTCGACATTGGTGCAAACGTTCACGAATGGTGCTCGGACTGGTTTGACGCCGATTACTATCGCGTTTCGCCCGAGCGCAATCCGCAGGGGCCGGCGGATGGAACGCGGAGAGCCTCGCGCGGCGGCTCCTGGCGCCATCAGACGAAAGTATCGCGTTGCGCAGCCCGCGCCAGCATCCCCCCAGAATTTCAATACGCAGATTACGGTTTCCGCGTCGCCCGCGATTTAGCGCGTTGAAGGTGCGCAAAATTAGCTGGTAGCCACGACGACGCCGTCCCTCGTCGTGGGATTTTCTGCCAATAAATCACTCCCTCGCCTTTCTCGCCGTCCTTGACGCTACGATCAGACGCTGCAGCTTTCCGCACTGTCTTTCGGTGGGAGCCCCCGCATTCATGCGGGGGAGGAGCGCTTCCGCGCCTTTTGCGCCCCGACGCATTTTGTCGGGGAGCGCTCCAGAAAAGCTCCGCTTGGAATTTGCGCTTTAGCGCTGGGGCATCTCGGACTTATTTTCGCGCACTGTGGCCACACAAAGGCCAGACTAAACTTCTGAGTGATCCGCTCGGGTGGCGTTCGCGCAGGATCGCGCCAATCCTATTTGCTACACGACTCGCTCACCATCTTGAGGCTCGTGACCTTCAAATGGCCATGCTCGTTGTCGGTCTTCTTCACGCCGGCGTCGGTCGCCGCTGACTTGGCATCTTCCTTCATGTTGTGCGCTTTGGCATTCGCGACCACGCCTTTCAGAGTTACGGTGTGACCCACATGCTCAGCAAGATTCACGGCAGTGTTGCTGTGAGTTTCCCAGGTGCTACCGTCATTGGCGGTAAGCAGAAATTCGTCAGCGCTGTCGCCCTTTGAAAGACAACCCGTAATCGAGCGGACTTCGGCCTTCGGTTTCGAAGTCGCGTCTTGTGCGAACGCTGTCGTAGCCGTCATTCCCACAAAGATGAGCCCTAAGAGAAGCCCTTTCGTCACCATTTTCTGTGCCTCCTGATAAGAGTGAAGTCACTACCAAGGTTGGAAAGCTTTACAAAGCTAGGTCTTGGCGGTAGAGGAGCACATAGAGGGAAGGCCGTAGATGTTCGGAGGAGTTCCCTTACAATTTAATCTCTCATTGCGTCACAACTCGGTCCGATACGAAGGGCGGGATGGGGTTGACTTGCTCGGATGCGCATCGGCGAAAGATAGCTCACCCCGCCATCTGCGAAATTAGCGATAGAATCGGCTCATGCTGAATTTCCTGTCGCGGCCGCTTTTCTTCGCTTTCGTAGTTCTGTGCTTTTGCGCTGTCTCCGCTCGCGGTCAGGGAGCCGAACCAAACCCGCCGCTGGAAAGCCCGGCGCGTGCCGACGTCGAAAAGTTAATTCAAACTTACGGCGCAGATGCCTCCGTGGCCTTCCGCACATTGGATGGCACGCAAGAGCTTTTTATCCAGGCGGACAAGCCCTTCCGCTCGTCGAGTGCGATCAAAATCGCGGTGATGATTGAGATGTATGCCGAAGTGGAGGCGGGCGAACTGCGCCTCAGCGATCCTCTGCTGGTGACGCCCGGCTCGCAAAACGATGCTCAGCCAGGTACGCCTCATGTTGACGCCAAAAATGACCCTACCTACGGGTCAATCGGAAAGACTCTGACGCTTCGGGAACTTTGCGAAGCAATGATTGTACGCGGCAGCCTTCGAGCGGAAAGCTTGCTCATTGAAAAGCTCGACCCCGCGCGCATTCGCAACCGCCTGCATGAACTGGGCGCGGACGGCGTGAAATTTGTAGCCCCCGTTGAGAGCGATATCGCGGTCGCCGAAGGCCCTCAGAATACAGAGACGGCACGCGATCTGATGGTTCTGTTATGGGCGCTTGCCAAGGGCGAAGCCGTCAGTCCCGACGCTTCTCAGGAAATGATGGGCATGCTCGCGCGATCCATCCCATACCAGGGAATTGCGGCGGGATTGCCGGGAAGCCAGGACGCAGCACTGGGCACAGCTGGATTCGCCGAAAACCATCAGGAGGCCGCGATCGTTTACGGGCCACACTCGTTCGTAATCGTGATAGTGATCCGCGACGTCCAAGATCGCACTGCGAGTTTCGCTTTGTCCGCTCAACTCACCCACGCCCTCTCTGTCCCCGTCTGGTAGGCATTGCTATAGATCAATCAACAGGCGGCACATCAGCCGAATGGCACCGTAAGTTTGTCAATCGTCGGCGTTTTTGTGTGGATGATTTTCATGAGTGTTTTCGTTTCGCTCCTTTAATTAATGGTCACCACTTAAGAGAGCGAAAAAGAGGAGGATGCCCACGGCAGGAACAAGTTCAAGACCTGCCATGCGTTTGGTCACAAGGCCAGCAAATACTGCGCCTCCACAGAATGCGAGCCACAAGCTGCCTTCCAGACCAGCGCGCCGAAGGTGAGTGTCTCGCGAACCCTGCGCGTCTGTCGGGGTCGTCCCGCGAGCAGCCAGGGCAAGATGACTTCCGAGCTTGTTGAGCGCGCCGGTGACGAATGTCAGGTTCACTGACTCTGCTCCAATCCTGGCCACGGCCGGATTCATAATGCCCATGGATGCGCTAAGCAGCGCGATTCCAAACTCAGCGATAAATGCAACGCGCAAATTGAGGATAACGAACGCCGCCATGAATGCAGCAGAAGTTAGAAGCACGATTCGATGGGAATGGCGGTAGTTACCGACTAAGATCCAATGCCCGAGAAACGTGCCCACTAGGAAAAAAATTATTGCCACTGCTTCAGGCAAAGCTGCATGGAACTTCTGTTCTCCCACATTGACCCCGGCGATAGTTGTGTTCCCACTCATGAAAGAGATGAATGTATTGAATTGGCGTAGACCATATCCGTCAGTATAGCCAGCCACAGTCGCAAGGCAGATCGCAGTTGTATTTAAACTGTATGCGCTACCGGAGACTTGCGTTTTTCCTGTCACGCCATCTTGAGTCATAGAGGTCATCCATTCTGTTGAGGGTGGAAGTTGTTCAAGATTTGCGATGATGATAGCACTCGGGTAGATGACATCGCAGTTGACCTTAGCTCTTGCGGGATGGGGTTGACTTGCTTTTCGGTGGGGATCTGGATCTTGTAATTCGTACCGCTGGCCTCCGGCCGGCGTCTTTGCCTTTTCGGTGGGAGCCCCCGCATTCATGCGGGGGAGGAGCGCTTCCGCGCCTTTTGCGTCCCGACGCATTTTGTCGGGAAGTGCTCCGAAAAAGCTCCCGCTGGAATCGCGCGCTTCAGCGCTGGGCATTTCAGCAGCCACAACAATCGCTTTCCGTCGTGAGATTTTTTGCGCGCGCGAAAAGTACAGTTCTAGGACTCGCTGCCGTGAACTGTACTTCTCACCAGTCGAATTGTTTCGCTGCCTCGTGGTACCCTGCTCTGTGTTCTGCGAAACAGAATCTGAATTTCAGATCGCGGCCCGAACTCGAGGCACTGGCTGCCTCGCGTTCCGCCGCGCCCCTCAACCGCGTCCTCGCACTTCGCTCATCCCTCATCACTCGTTTGCCCAGAGGAGATTCACCTCCGAAGGATCGTTGCTTATCATCCCCTCCCGAATTCTAATCGTTACACCGCGATTAGAATTTCCGGCAAACACAACAAAACAAACACTCCCCGCGATTTCTAATCGTTACAAACTGCGCCTTTTGAAGCTCGGCACCGCTTGCACAGATCCTTTCACTGCCGTTCCTTCCAGCCTCCACCCTCCAATCCCGCGCCTCCAGAACCCTTGGCCGCCATGTGGCGGGCGGCTAATCGCAAATCTGGAATTAGAATTCCGCGTAAGCCCCATAAGAATCACCAAACTACAATTTTCTAATCGCAAATTTTTAGCGATTTTATGGTTCCCTGCCCGTGCCACGAATCGCGAATCGCAGGCGACGGAATTTCTAATCGAGAATGCGCGATTAAAATGCGAGCTAAGTGGCAAGGATTCCAGCCGTTTGCAAATTTCTAATCGAGAACGGATGGGAGTTTCTTGTTCCGCCGCACTCACCCGATCCAGCTCGTCAGTAGTCCCATCTTCGAATCCCCAAACCTCTAATCCGAACCTCCAAAACAGCCCGTCGCATTCGCGACACATGCACCGACATCCCTTCGCTTCGCGCTTTTCCGCGGTGCTATGCTTCGTGCGGTTCGAGGAGGAAGAGCGAATGAAGCAACATCTTGGGGGATTCGCTTGCGCCAGCCGCAGAATCGCCGCACTTATCGCAATGTTCATGCTCGCATCCGGCGCTGCGTGGGCTCAGAAGAAGCCGAAGAATAAGGCTGCCGATCAGTCACCGATGCCGAAGGTCCCGATGCCTGTGTCCGACGAGATCGACAAGGACATCGGCGAAATGCTCGCCGCTTTTCAGCTGCACAACATCGAGATGATGCACAAATACTATTCGGACAATGCGGTGTTTGTGAGCGGGGCTTACGCTCCGCCGATTGTGGGCTGGCAGAACTACGTGGAGGACTACAAGCGAAGCCTTGCCTCGTTTCAGGGCATGCAGCTTATACGCCGAAATACGGACGTGTTCGTGCACGGGGATATTGCGTGGGCTTCCTACCAGTGGGAGTTTCTTTCGTCCTACCAGAATAAACCGTACTCAGCGCACGGGCAGACTACGCTGATCCTGCAGAAAGTAGGGGACAACTGGCTGATCGTACACAATCACACTTCGCAGGTTTGCGACCAGGTACCGGAACAACCGCAGCAGTCACCACAATCGCAAACGCCGCCGGCACAGAACCCGGCTGCGCCCGCACCCGCAAAACCGCAGCAATAGCCGCGGCTAGAATTTCTGGTACGCGTCGAAGCCCCAGATCGCGCCCGCGATCACCAGTAATGCGCCAGAAGCGATCATGAGAAGCGTGATCGGCCGGCTGAGTTTGTCAATCTTGGCGACGATCATGCGCTGTTCGGCGGCCATCGAGTCGCCGGCTGCGTCGAGAAAAACTTGATCGTCTTCGTGAGCTTCGAGTGTGCCGCGATAGATGAGAAGGCAAATCAGAATCGCGGTCACTGCGCCCCACGCCATCATTAGAATCATGAGGAAGTCGTGCATCGCTTACCTCCCGCGCCCGCAGGACGTGAAGCCTACAACCGGCTGGATGAGCGGCCCCCGAGCGGGCCCGATTTTGGGGAGTATAGCACTAATGCAGTGCATGGGAGATAGGTCTAGGATTCACGGACTATAACGAGGGCTGTGCGGGCTTGGCGGTTTGTGAAAGCGAGGAGAATCTAGGCGGTGAGGCGTTCGTCGGGAAACTGAATGCCCCAGAAATTGCGGGTGGGGTAGAGAATCTCGACGCCCAATTCAAAGCAGCCCTCGAATTTGCAGGGGCTCACGCGGATCACGCGGAATTCCTGGGTTTCTTGTGAAATGCCGTTGAGCACTTCGATGCGCGAGCCAAGAGCCGGTTGAAACGGGGTGCGCAGCAGCGCGCCGGTGCGGCTGACGGCGATCGCTTCGGCGGGCGCATCAAGAGGCTGGCCGTTGAAATCGTTGGCGAAGACTTGGATTGGGATCCGAATGAAAACGCGGCTGGAGCGCCGGCGCTCAAGCATCGCGCGTGTGGTAGCCATTGCTGCCCCCTTGGCTCGGCATCTTACTGTAGAGCGGGGGGCGGGTGGGGTCAAGCGATCCAGCGCGAAGTGTGCTTCGTTGACAAACCTGCACCTGCGCGGCAAATATGAATTGCAGGACATGCCTGCCGCAAATCCAGCCGGAGGTTTCTGCTATGGTCGACAAGAAGGATTCATCAGCTCGCGGGCGCGCGGAGGCTTTCGCGAATCGGCTGGGCATTCGTTTGCCGATTCTGTTGGCGCCCATGGCAGGAGCCTGTCCTCCGTCGTTGTCGATTGCTGTGGCGAATGCGGGTGGGCTGGGGGCTTGCGGAGCGCTGCTGCTAAAGCCGGATGAAATCAAAGCGTGGAGCGCTGAATTTCGCGAAGGCAGCCGGGGAGGATTTCAGATCAACCTTTGGATTCCAGAGGCGGCGCCGGTTCGAGACATCGAATTGGAAAAGCGGCAGCGCGAGTTTCTTGCGACGTGGGGACCTGCTGTTGCACCGGAAGCGGGTGACGCGAAGCTGCCGGACTTTGAGGCCCAGTGTCAGGCTGTGCTGGCTGTAGCTCCAAAGGCGATCTCTTCGATCATGGGAATTTATGCGCCGGGCTTCGTGGCCGAAATGAAATCACGCGGAATCTTGTGGTTCGCGACAGCTACGACGGTTGCTGAAGCGAAAGCGGCAGAAGGGGCAGGCGCCGATGCGATCATCGCGCAGGGCATGGAAGCTGGAGGGCATCGAGGCGCTTTCCGTGCGGATGAAGCGGAGCGGCAGATGGTCGGTCTGATCGCGCTCTTGCCGCAGGTTGCGGATGCGGTGGCGCTGCCGGTGATCGCTGCGGGCGGGATCGCTGACGCGCGCGGAATTGCCGCGGCGCTGATACTTGGCGCGAGCGCGGTGCACATTGGAACCGGGTTTCTGCGATCGCCGGAAGCGAAGACGCATCCTGCTTACGCCGAGAGACTCGCGCATACCGAAGCTAACGACACGACGGTCACGCGAGCATTCAGTGGTCGACCGGGACGCAGCATCGCAACCGCGTATGTTCGCGCTGCAGCTGCTCCCGATGCTCCTCGTCCGACGCCGTATCCCGTGCAGCGCGGGTTGACTCAAGCGATGCGGCAGGAGGCACTGAAGGCGGGAGATGCGGAACGTATGCAAATGTGGGCAGGACAGTCGGCAAAGTTTGCGCGGGCGGAACCGGCAGGGATTATCGTTCAGCAGTTGTGGGAAGAGGCCTCTCGGCTACTTACGTAATTTGTTTCGTCTCTGACTAAAAACGCCGGCGCTACTTCATGAAATCGCGGATTAGCATTGCGATTTGATCGGCTGCGGTGTCGAGGGCGAAATGACCTCCATCGACGATGTGGATTTCGGCCTTCGGCACGTCGCGGCGGTAGGATTCCGGCTCTGAGGGGTCGAACGAGGACTCGTATTTGCCCCAGATCACCAGAAGGCGAGGCTGCTTCTCACGCATCCAGGCTTGCCATTTCGGGTAGTTGTCGACGTTGGTGCGGTAGTCGTAGAAGAGGTCCACTTGAATCTCGCCCTGGCCGGGTTGGTTGAGAAAGTAAAATTCATCGGTCCAGAGATCGGGGTCATGGCGTTCGACGTTGGGGTCGTCGCCGGCGTGGCGCGAGCGCGTGGTCGCCAGCGAAAGGAGATTCGTGCGCAGCGCGCTTTCGTAGGCGGCGCGATCGGCCCAAAAGGCGCGGCGCGTTTTCCAATTCTCGCCGAGGCCTTCGTTGTGGGCGACGGCGTCCTGGACGATGAGGGTTTCGACCCGCTCTGGATGGGCGAGGATCATGCGAAAACCGACGGGGCCGCCGTAGTCCTGCATGTAGAGCGAGTAATGCGAAAGGCCGAGTGCTTCGGTGAAATGATTCATCACGTCGGCGATGTGATCGAAGGTGTACGCGAACTTTTTCGGGTCTGGCCAGTCGCTGTGGCCGAAGCCGGGGTAATCGGGCGCGATCATGTGGTAACGATCGGAAAGGCGGGCGAAGAGAGGCTCGAACATTCGGGAAGAAGAGGGGAGTCCGTGGAGGAGGAGGAGGGTTGGCGCGTCTTTTGGGCCGGCTTCTCTGTAGAAGATGGAGAGGTCGTCTACCTTTACAGTGCGATATGCGGTCGAGTGTTCCATGGAATGTTCCTTTAGGATCTTTTCGTTATTTTTTTCTCGGGCTTGGGACTGCGATTGGAAGGATGAGAAGAGTACAGCAGCGACGAGGGCTGCGCATGAGAATTGTAGCCATCGGATCCAGCAGGATGAGGCGGAAAGATGCATCGTCGTTCTCCGAGGATGTGAGCTTGTTTAGGTGCTTCGCGTTTAGATTCAGACGAGGACGATCTGGATTCGAGGCCTCGGGCTCAGCGACGGTAGAGGTGTGGGCTGCGCGGGCGGGTCTGAGACCCGTTCCTACTGTGGTGGGAGTTACGTTTTAGGTCGAAGTGACTTTTGTGGATTACGCCGATTGAGGACAAAGCTGCGCTAGAAAGAGATTTCGCGAGCGAGGAAATGTTTGGCGGAGGAATTTTCGCAGGAAAGGCGATTTCCACATTTCCTCGATTTCCACAGCGAAAATTCTTTTTGGTCGTCTTGACCGCTTGTGCTGAGAGAGTTACAAGGGTGGTGCGAGAGCGTTCCGATCGACCGAGTCTCGGAAAGCACGGCAAGCGCAAGCTTGACGAGCTACACGGGGCTCGGGAGATAGAACGGCTTCGGCAAAGTTCGGAGCAGTACAGCGTCACGGCGAGGCTCTAGGTCTGGATCAGCGGTGGGCAGGACGTGCTGCCGTCAGGCTAACACTTGATGGAAGGCGCGACGCAAACCACGGACCTGACCTAGCGCGACTTGCTGTGGCTGGCTTCTGCCGGTAAAACGGTGAGAAGCTGGCAGCTGTGACTTTCGCGACTGAGGAGAAGGGGCGAGCAATCGCCCCTTTTCTTTTTTCAGACCACGATTTCCGCCGCAACACACACTCAGATTGTTCCACGAGCCTCGCCGGAAACTTTTTCGTGCAAGTCTGTTGAATGCGCCTTCGTTGACAAACATCGGAGTGCACGGCAATATGAATTGTTGTTCCTGCCGCAGGAAATGCCCAAGTGGCGGAATTGGCAGACGCGCTAGCTTCAGGAGCTAGTTCTCGCAAGGGAGTGGAGGTTCGAGTCCTCTCTTGGGCACCAACTCTCAAACATTTTTGATGGGGATGCACAATGGTTCGGAGGAGCTTTGCATGGCTGAGGGTCAGCGTGCGATCACGTATCGCGGAGTGGTGAAAGCCGAACATTGCGATCATATGGGGCATATGAACGTGATGTGGTACGTGGGGAAATTTGACGAGGCGAGCTGGCAGCTCTTTGCGGCGATGGGGCTGACGCGTTCATGGATGCAGAAGGAGAAACGCGGGGTTGCAGGTGTAGAGCAGCGCATTGAATACAAACGCGAGCTGCGCGCGGGCGATGTGATCACGGTGCGATCCGCGGTGGATGAGGTGAAAGAGAAAGTGGTGCGGTTGACGCACGTTATGACCAACGATGACACGGGCGAAGTGGCGGCCATCATGCATCTTGTTTGCGTTTATTTTGATACGGAAATCAGAAAATCACTGCCGTTGCCGGCGGAGTTGCGTGAGCGTGCGAGCCGGATGATTGTGGCCGAAGCCGAACAGAAATAGACGGCGCAAAACGCTGGATTACAGGATTACAGGCATAAAGCCTCACCTCTGAAGAGGTGAGCTACATTTATAAACCTTAGCCACCTTTACCGCGACTCAAGAGCCGCGTAAGGCGGTGAGGAGTGCGGCGCCGTTTGGGCTGCCGAGGCCGGTGCAGGCGTCCCAGCCACGGCCGGCGGAGTAGGTGCCATTGTTTCCGGCGGTGATGTCGTGAAACGTGGCTTCGGCTTTCGCGGAATATAGAAGCGGGTTCACGTAGCCTACGTTTGTTCCCAACGATTGATTGATGAGCGCGAAGAGGCCTGCCCAGAGCGGGGCAACGGCGCTCGTACCGCCGATCACGGATTGCTGCCCATCTACCACGACGTTGTAGCCCGTTGCGGGATCGGCGTCGCCTGCGACGTCGGGAACGCCTCGGCCTGCGAAGCCGTTTGGAGCTTTCGGGACATTTGCGCTTTGCTGGAAATTTGGAAGCGCAAACGCCTCGCTTACGCCGCCGCCCGTGGCGCCTTCGTTGGACGATAGCTCGTTCCAGGTTTGCTCGCTGCTGATTGAAGTACCTGAGAGGGCTAATTTTGTTCCGCCGCAACCGACCAGGAACGGGCTCGATGCGGGGAAATCCACGGTGGGATTTCCGCTGGTGCTGCCGTCGGTCGATCCGTTGTCGCCTGACGCTGCGAGGACTGTGACGCCCATCGTTGACGCGTCCTGGCAGGCGGAATTGAGAGCGTTGCGAGACTGGGCCGTCCAGGAATCTTCGGGGCCGCCCCAGCTGATGGAAATGATAGAGGGATTCAGCTTCGCGTCGTGGACGGCGGTGGTGATGGCGTCGATGAAGCCTTGATCGGTGTTGGGCGCGAAATAGACCGCGATCTGGGCCGCTGGTGCGATGGCGCCGGCAACTTCAATATCGAGTTCCACTTCGCCGTCGGGGCCGCTCGCGTCGCCTGTGGGAGAATTTGTTGCGCCGTCGACGGAAATTGCCGTGACTTTTGGCACGGAGATTCCGAGGTTGCTGAAAAATTGGGTGAGATCGGATGTGTTGTATCCGCCTCCTAGTTCGATCAGTGCGATGCATTGGCCAGAGCCAGTTGCGCCTGACGGAAAAGCGTAGGCTTTGGCGACTTGAAGAGGTGA
>Ga0070733_10002914_pt1 | contig 11880 bp, 10 predicted proteins | sample Coa_R1_9_FD_66450 | JGI IMG/M metagenome (GOLD analysis project Ga0070733, IMG submission 66450) | Surface soil microbial communities from Centralia Pennsylvania, which are recovering from an underground coalmine fire - Coalmine... | ecosystem: Environmental > Terrestrial > Soil > Unclassified ... | reverse complement strand
ACGTCGACGCGCACCGACTCTGTGATCGGCTTGCCGACGTCGAGCGTCTCGACGAGAGCCAGCTCCTCGGTGTGCTGTCGGATCAATTCAGCGAAACGAAGAAGCACTGCTTTGCGTTGGCGGGGGGTCCGTCCTGCCCATCGTCCGTCCTCGAACGCCGCCCGCGCCGCCCTGACGGCGCGATCGACGTCCTCGTCCCCGCAGGAAGCCACCTCGGCGAGCACGGCACCGTCACGCGGGCTCGTGTCGACGAACGTCTCTGCCGACAGTGCACCGACGCGCTCTCCGTCGATGAACGCTTCGCCGGAAGGCTGCACTTGCTTTGCGGCGGTGAGCCACGCGTCGTGGCTGCGCCCGTCGAACTTCGTCGCCATGCGTTCTCCTCGTTGGGCGCGGCCTGTGGACGGCGCCATCGGTCAGGGTATCTGGACCCTTTTACGAAGCCTGGCGCCCGTCGGACTCCGGCATCGTCAGCTTCTCGATCTCGCCGGTCACCGGGTCGTTTTCGATGTCGGAGAGTTCCGCCTCGCTGAGGCGCCCCGGGCCGGCGTGCTCAGAGAGCGAGCGGCGGCCGCCGGCGCCCGCCGCGATGCGGGAGCCGAACTCGCCGCTAGCCACGGTGGCGACGAGGCCTTCGATGTCTGGCGTCCAAGAAACGATGTCGCGCAACATCGGCACGTGCTCACGGACGGTCTCGTAGGCGAGCTCGGTTCCTTTGCCGAGCGGCCACCGGCCCCGCATGTCGACGGCCTGCGCGGCGATGATCAGCTCGTGGACGACGTGTCGATGGGCAAGGGAGACGAGCTCGTAGGTCCTTCGCACGGCGAGCGGCGCCATGCTCGCGTGGTCCTCGACGCCTTCGGCGACCTGTCCGACGTAGTCGAGCGAGACTGGGTTGGCGATGGAGCGGGCTTCGGCCGCCAGAGCCGCGCACCAGCGTCCCATCGGCTTAAGGCCGTTCGTCGGTCCCTCCTCGATCGCGAGCTCGCTCGGCAACCCGCTGAAATGCCGCCAGAGGAGCTTTTGCACGCGCTCGTTGGCGACCTGGACGGCGTGGGCGATCGCCAGCCGGACGAGGTCGAACGCCATCGCCACCCCGGCGACGTCGAAGTTGCCGACCGAGACGATGGCGCCCTGTTCGAGGAGGACGAGTGGGTTGTCGCTCGCTGTGTTGAGCTCCGCCTCGAGCGTCGAGCTGGCATACGCCAGAGCGTCGTAGACGGCGCCGTGCGTGCGGGGGATGCATCTGAAAGAGAGCGGGTCCTGCAAGTTCCGGGCCGCGCCCGGTTCCCAGAGATACGACCCGGCGAGAAGCTCGCGAAGCCGGGTGGCGGCGGCATTGAGGCCGATCTGGGGCTGCAGACGAGCAGCGCCCGGGTGGATGATCGAGAGGTTTCCGCTGAAGGCCTCGAGCGAGAGCGCGGCGGCAACCTCGAGCCAGTCGAGGAGATCGGCGAGGTCGTGGAGGACGAGCGAGCCGCGCCCGAGTGTGACGCCGTTCGCGCTGATGAGAGCAAGCGCCTCTTTCGGGGCAAGCTCGATCGGCTCGAGGCCGACCCTTCGGAGCGCTTCGCGCCCGCTCATCACCTTGCCGTTGACCTCGGCCCGGCCGATGCCGATGAGGACTTTTCCGATGTCCGACATCTCCGAAAGGTCACCTTGGCCGACCGAGCCGACCTCGCGGACGATCGGGTGCACGTCGCGGTTGAGGACGTCGACGATCAGCTGGATGAGCTCGCGCCGCACTCCGACGCCGGCCTTGGCCATGCTGTTGGCGCGCGTGAGCATCATCGCCCGCACGACGTCGGTGCCGAGCGGCCGTCCGTACGAGGAGGTCTGGTCGGCGACCGTCGCAAACGAAAAGCGACCGAGCTGCTCGGGTGGGATCCGGTAGCGATAAAACGAACCGAGGCCGGTGTTGAGTCCGTAGACGTCGACGCCACTCGCCATGACGCGCTCGACAACCTCGCGCGCCTCGCGAACCCGGCTCAGCGCCCTTGGCGCAATCGTGATGCGGGCTCGGTCTCGAGCGACGGCGATGACGCTGTCGACCGAAAGGTCCTCGCCCGTGAGCTCGACGCCGCTGCCGCTGAAAACCATTGCCCCGTAGCCCTTTCTCGCCACATTCCTCTCGTCGGCACTCGACCGCGCAATCTGACCCGGCGAGTTATCAGCCAATGACGCGGCCGTGGCACCACCGCACTAGCAGTCTCGCGCCCGGGGTAAGGCTGTACGTGCAACCTTTCCGGGCTGCGCCCACGTCCGAGACCGTTTCCCTTTCGCCCTTTGCTTCTAGGGCGCGAGATGATTCCTGGGGTCGGCGCGCAGAATCGTTCGCACCGGCTCCTTCGAGGACGCATCGGCGGACGGAGATGGAACCGAAGGTGACGAGGCGAAGTCGTGAACAGTGAACAAAACCCGCCGGAGCTCATCGTCTCGGGGCTCCTCGTCGTTCCAGGACATCCACCCGAACGAGGAGAGGTACACGTTGCCAACGGCACGATTGTGGCGGTCATCGCCGGGTCGACCGCAGATTCTCACGGAGTCGCCCGCATCGATGCCGGAAGAGCCCTCGTATTTCCCGGCGCCATCGATTGCCACGTGCACTCGGGCAGTCACCAAGGTGAGGGAATCACCGCGCTGACGAGGTCAGCAGCCGCCGGTGGGGTGACGACAGTGGTGGACATGCCCTACGACGCGGTCGGCCCCGTCGATAGCACCGAGGCGATGCAGGAAAAGATCGCTCGGCTTAGCGACGAAGCCGTCGTCGACGTCGCGCTGCTCGCAACGGTGCGACCCGACGCCGGAGCGGGCGATGTCGCGCCGCTCGTCGAAGCGGGCGCCGCCGGGTTCAAGCTGTCGACCTTTTGTACCGACGCCTACCGCTTCCCGCGTGTCTCCGGCGCCCAGTTCCTCGACGTCCTTGCTGCGGTGCGGGATTCCTCGAGCGTGGTGCTCGTTCACGCAGAAGCAGAAGACGTGATCAAGCCGCGGATCGACGAGGCGCGCGCCTCGGGCGACACGTCACCCCGAGCACACTGTCGCAGCCGGCCTCCTGTCAGCGAGACAGCGGCCGTCCTCACCGCGCTCGAATATGCGAGAGCGACCGACGCCCGGCTTCATCTGTGTCATCTGAGCCTGCCGCGCTCGGTTGATCTCGTGCGGCGGGCCGTCGAAGAAGGAGTCCATGCGACGTCGGAGACGTGCCCGCACTATCTCGTGTTCTGTGACGAGGACATGGATCGACTCGGGGGCCGTCTCAAGATCAATCCTCCCGTCAGGTCGGCGGAGGACCGCGACGCTATGTGGGGGCGGGTTCTGAACGGCGCCATTGACGTCGTCTCCTCAGACCACGCACCGTGGCCGCTTTCATACAAGACGAAGGAAAACATCTTCGACAATCATTCCGGCGCGCCTGGTGTGGAGACTCTCTTCGCAATCGTTGCGGGTGGCATCTTTGCCCGCGGCGGCTCAGCCGGCGACGTCGCTCGGCTCCTTTCTGACGGCCCGGCACGACTGTTCGGCCTCAACAACTCGAAGGGCTCGCTCGAAGTCGGCAAGGATGCCGACATGGTCTTTTTCGATCCGGACGCCGCTTTTGTCGTCGACGAGGCGAAGCTCCACTCGAATGCGGGATGGAGCCCCTACCACGGCTTGAACCTCTCGGGTCGGGTAACGATGGCCATCTCGAGAGGTGAGGTCGTCTACGACGGGTCGGAGGTCGTCGGAGCACCCGGACGGGGAAGGCTCCTCCAACCGGGTAGGCCGCATGCCGCCAACGCCGCGGCCAAAGGAGATAGCGATGGTTGAGGCCGACCTTGCCCGCCGCCAGAAAGTCACCGCCGCGCGTGGCGCGACCGTTCGATGTCAGGGCTGGCGACAAGAGGGATTGCTAAGGATGCTCGAGAACGTGCTAGAGGTGGGCGAGCGACCCGAAGATCTCATTGTCTACGCCTCTCGCGGCAAGGCGGCGCGGGACTGGAATTCGTACGAGCGCATCGTCGCGAGTTTGAGTCGGCTCTCCGAGAACGAGACACTGGTCGTTCAGTCGGGTAAGCCGATCGGCGTGTTCGCAAGCTCAAGCGAGGCGCCGCTTGTCGTCATGGCGTGCTCGAACGTCGTCGGCCACTACGCAACCGCCGAGAACTTCGACAAGTTGGAGCGAGATGGCCTCACGATGTGGGGCGGACTCACGGCGGGGGACTGGCAGTACATCGGGTTCCAAGGCGTGCTGCAGGGCGTCTACGAGGTGCTGCGCGCCGTGGCGAACGAGCACTTTGACGGTTCGCTAGTCGGGCGACTCGTCCTCACGGCCGGCCTCGGCGGGATGGGATCCTCACAGCCGCTCGCCATCACGATGACCGGGGCGCGGGGCCTTGTCGTCGAGGTCGAAGCGGCGAAATGTTGGCGATCGCTCGAGCGAGGTCACCTTTCTTTGGTGACAGAAGACCTCGACGAGGCACTGGCGGCGTTGTCGGCTCCTCCGTCACGGTTGACGCCAAACGATGGCTCGCTCGTCGTCGGTCTCGTCGCCAATGCTGCCGAGGTGTACCGAGACCTGGCCGCGAGTGGCATCGTCCCTGACGTCGTCACCGATCTGTGCGCCGCGCACGACGCCGTTTTCGGCTACTGCCCGATCGGCTGCTCGATCGAAGAGTGGGCTTCTTTGCGTGTAAGTGACCCCGCGCTCGTAGCGGAGCGCGCCCGCGAGTCAATGGCAATCGAGATCGAGGCGATGCTGGCTTTCAAATCAAAAGGAGCCATCGTCTTTGAGAACGGCAACAACTTGCGCGTACAAGCGGCCGAGGCCGGTGTGAAAGAGGCGTTCAGTATCGACGGGTTCGCCGAGCGCTATCTGCGGCCGCTGTTCTGTCGGGGCATCGGGCCGTTCCGCTGGGTGGTTCTGAGCGGAGATCGAGGCGACCTCGACAGGCTCGATGCGCTGGTCGTCGAGATGATCGACCGGCGAGAGGTGAGAAGCTGGATCGAGCTCGCCTCGTCGCGCGTAACTCCGCAAGGGTTGCCGGCGCGGAGCTGTTGGCTCGGCCACAAGGAGCGCTCGCGTTTCGCACTCGCCGTAAACGACCTCGTCGGACGAAAGGAGCTCGCTGCCCCCGTCGTGTTCACCCGTGACCACTTCGATTCGGGGGGGATGACCCACCCCCACATCGGAACAGAGGGGATGGCGGACGGAAGCAGCGCCATATCTGACTGGCCGATTCTCGATGCGCTGCTGTTGTGCTCGGTTGGCGCGGACCTCGTCGCCGTCCACGCCGGGGGCGCCGGGTACTCGGGCTATATGCAGAGCGCCGGCGTCACGATCGTCGCGGACGGTACTGAAGCTGCGGCACGTCGACTCGAGCTCGGCCTCGACAGCGACTCCGGCCTCGGAGTGCTGCGCTACGCCGACGCCGGTTACGACATCGCCCGAATGGTCGCCGCGGATGCGGCACTCGGCCTCCGCCTCTGAGGCCGGGGGGTTTGAAAGGACGTTTGTGCGCGAGCTGACTTCATCCGACGCTCTCGACGCCGTCTGGGGCGGATCTGTTCTTGCCTGCGGAGGTGGTGGCTGGGTCGAGCACGGCCTTATGATGGGCGAACTCGCCACGGGCCTCGGACGCCCTCTTCTTTGCTCGATTGACGATCTCGCACCAGACGATGTCGTCGTCACCGTCACCGCGATCGGTGCCCCGGCTTCGCCGAACTGGGAGATTCGACCGCTCGACTATGTGCGCGCTTTCGAGCTCGTCGCGCAACGGGTCGGCCGACCAGTCGAAGCGGTGATGACGGCACAGAACGGCTCGTCGACGACGCTCAATGGTTGGATCCAAGCGGCGATCCATGGCATCAAGGTGCTCGACGCCGCCGGCGATGTGCGCGCCCATCCAACGGGAAAGCTCGGAGCGATGGGCCTTACCGAGCGGCCCGGGTACAAGACGGTGCAAGCCGTTGCCGGCGGCAACCGGGAGCTTTGTGGCGGGATCGAGCTCGTCGTCGAAGGTGACGTCACTCCGACCTCTGACATCTTGCGCGACGTGTGCGTGCGGGTCGGCGGGTTCATCGCCGCGGCGCGTCACCCGGTGGAAGCTGACTGGGTGCGCGACCACGCGGCGCTCGGGGCACTCAGCTTCGCTCTCGCGCTCGGCTCCGCGATGCGATCGGCAGGACCGGATGCGACCGCAGTCGTCAACGCGGCCGTCGAGTCAACCGGTGGGTCGGTGCTCGCGCGGGGAAAGGTCCGTTTCGTCGAACCGTTGCGCACCGAGGCCGGGTTCGACCATGGCAGTTTCGCGGTCGACGAGCATCACGTTCGTTTTCTCAACGAGCACATGACGGTCGATCGCGACGGAGAGCGTGTCGCCACCTACCCGGACGTGATCACGGTTCTTTCGACCGAATCCGGCCGTCCGCTCGCTATCGCCAAGATGAAAGAGGGTGACGAGGTGGCTCTGTTCACGATCGACCGCGCCCACCTTCCACTTTCTTCTGGCACGCATGACCGGACCGCTCTTAGTGACGTGGAACAGATCATGGGAGTGGCACTAGTCGACACAGCGAGCGGCTGATCGTGGGTACCCCCGTGCCGTCGACGGCTCCCCGGCTCGACCGCTTGCAGGCGGACCTCGACCGCATTGCCGAGTTCCGCGATCCGGAGGCTTCCGGGTGGACTCGACGGGTGTTCTCTCCGCTCGACCAGCAATGTCGCGAGTGGGTCGCTCAGCAGATGGCTGCGGCGGGGCTCGACGTGCGGATCGACGCGGCGGCCAACGTCATCGGGACCCGCAAGGGACTGGCGCGAGCATCCGCGGTGGTCAGCGGATCGCACACAGACACGGTGCAAGGAGGAGGACGCTTCGACGGGATCATCGGGGTACTCGGAGCGATCGAAGTCGCTCGTTGTCTAGAGGACTCAAGAGCAGAACTCGCGCGCGACTTCGTCGTCGTCGATTTCTTAGGTGAAGAACCGAACGACTTCGGCTTGAGTTGCGTCGGGAGCAGAGCGATCGCCGGGTCGCTCGACGCCGAACATCTTGAGCTCAAGAACGCCGCTGGTGCCAGCCTGGCCGATGCACTCGCGGCCGTCGGCGGTGATCCAGCACAGATCGAAACGGCGCGCTGGGAGCAAGGAAGTGCCCACTCGTTTGTCGAACTCCACATCGAACAGGGGCCGGTGCTCGAACAAGCAGGGGTGGCGATCGGCGTGGTTTCGGGAATCGTCGGCATCCGACGATTGCTCGCAACCTTCGAAGGTCGTCCAGACCACGCCGGGACGACTCCGATGCGACTGCGCCACGATGCACTGTGCGGAGCGTCGGAAGCGATCCTCGCCATCGAGCGACTTGCCGGGGGCACCGGCACTGCCGGGGGGTTGCCAAGCGAATCGGGTGGTGTGGCTACTGCCGGCCGGATCAAAGTGAGACCCGGGGCGCTGAACGTAGTTCCTTCCGAGTCGCAGTTGTGGGCCGAGGTGAGGAGCCAAGACGAAGCCTGGCTCGACGATTTCGCTGGCGAGCTCGACGCCACGGTCGCGGAAACGGCTCGTCGGCGCGGCCTCGAGATTGAGCTTCGCTGGCTCTCGCGCGAACGCCCCGTCCTCACGAGCCACTCCGTGTCCGATCTCATCAAAGACGCCGCCAAGTCGCTCGGGTTCGAATCAATGAGAATTCCGAGCGGAGCCGGACACGACGCTGCTCACATGGCTCGGCTGTCACCGGTCGGCATGATCTTCGTCCCCTCGCGCGACGGCCGCAGCCACTGCCCGGAGGAGTGGACCGACATCGAACAGATCGGTAAAGGGGTCGCCGTGCTCGCAGAGACGATTGTGCGGCTGTGCGCACAGCCCGACCCGTCGAGTTCGATGCGTTGAGCCTCGAGAGATGGCGGTTGATGCGTTGCTAGCGTCGCTCGAATGGACGTCGTCGTCGAAGGGGAAGTGGTGGAAGGTGACCACCGCGGCCGTCTGCTCGGCTTTCCGACTGCAAACCTTGAGCCTGGCGACGCAGAGGAGCTCCTCAACGACGGGGTTTATGCCGGCTATACGACGCGAGCCGACGGCTCGCGCTACTTGGCGGCCATCTCAGTCGGTCGGCGTCCTACCTACTACGACGACGAGGGCCCAGTCGTCGTCGAAGCCCACCTCCTCGACTTTGACGGCGACCTGTACGGCGAGCGCTTGCGCGTCGAGGTGAAAGAGCGGCTCCGTGGCCAACTCCGGTTCACCTCAGAAGAAGAGCTGAAGCGACAGATGGCGGACGACGTCGCCGCCGTCCGCGCTTCCATGGTCTCGATCGGTGAATAGCTCGACTGAGTAGACCAACAACGATCGGTCGGCCTATGCCCAGGCCCGCCACGTTGACCAACACGAGTCAACCCAACAGATTCGTGCCATGACACGATGTCTCAAAAAGCTGATCGACGTTGGCTTCGCTACCGGGGAGAGTGCTTGTTGAGTCGCTTTCGATGGCGGTTGAGATCATCTGCTTACCGACTGGTGGTCTCGGCGCTAGTCGTATGCGGCGTCGCGGGCGCAGGTATCGACCTCGCCACCTCGTCGTCTGCTTCGGGGGCCGGTGGGGGAGGGAGTTGGCCGACATACGGAGGCAACTTCCAACGTTCCGCATTCCAGCCGCAGAGCCCGCGGCTTCGACCGCTCAGGGTTCTGTGGAACTCGTCGAAGCTCGGTGACATGTATGGCGAGCCACTGATCGAAGGTTCTCGCATCTATGTCGCCTCCGAGGCCGACACGGTCTATGCGCTCTCCGCCAGGACTGGCCGGGTCGTGTGGCGACGGGTGGTCGGCAAGCCCGTCAGTTCGAGCGTTCTGCCGTGCGGAGACATCTCGCCGACGCTCGGGATCACTTCGACGATGGTTCTCGATGCGGCCAACCAGGAGCTGTTCGCGTCAGCTGCGGTCACGAGCGGTCGGGCAGTCCGCCACGAGCTCGTTGCGTTGGACGCGACGACTGGCCGCGTGATCTTTCGGCGCTCGATCGACCGCCCCGGCTGGGATGGGGGTGCCGAGTTGCAAAGAGCCGGGCTCGGGATCGACGCCGGCCGGATCCTCATCGGTTTCGGTGGAAACTACGGCGACTGCGGCGATTACCGCGGGTACTTGATGTCGGTTCCTGAAAGCGGTGCGGGGCCGATATTCAGATACGCCGTGCCAACCAAACGAGAAGGAGCAATCTGGGCTCCCTCAGGTGAGACCGTTGAGCCCTCCGGCGACATTCTTTTGGCCACGGGAAACTCTGCGTCGACGACGTCATACGACGGAGGAGACAGCGTCATCGAGCTCACACCCGAAATGCGTCGTGTCGCCTCTTTCGCCCCGACGAGCTGGCGCGACGACAATCGCAGCGATCTCGATCTCGGTTCGAGCGCACCTGTGCTTGTACCAGACAATCAGGTGCTGATTGCAGGCAAGTCGGGCACCGCCTATCTGCTCAACGCCAGCCATCTTGGGGGGATAGGGGGACAAGTCGCGTCGGTATCGGCCTGCAACGACCGAGGGGGGGACGCGGTGTTGGGAAACGAGGTCTTCCTCGCGTGTCCGGATTCCTCGATGATCGCGTTACGCGTCGGCGAACGTTCGCTCTCGATCCTTTGGAACGCACCGTCTGGGGTGTTGGGCTCGCCGACGATCGCCGGAGGCCTGGTGTGGAGTGTCGCCAACGGCGAACTCGATGGTCTGACACTGTCTAGCGGCAAGGTGGTTGTGCGGAAGCAGTCTGTTTCCACCGAGAATTTCGCGGCACCTAGCGCAGGAGACGGTCTCCTCGTGATTGCCGGGTCTTCGAGTGTCGAGGCCTTTGTCGGTCCTTCCGGTTATGAGGGGTAGAAAACCACCGCAGCGCCAAGAACGAATCGGATTCTTCTCCGACTCGTTCGTGGGACGAGGGTCAGGAACGCGCCGAACGACGGTTCGGGGACCGGTCCTTCGACTCGGCTTCCCTCGTGCTGGCATCGGATTCAATCTGTTCCCATAAGGTCTCGCAGGCGCGCCAGGAATCGCCGTTCGCGTCAACCACAAGGCCAATTGGACGCCCGCAAGCACAAAAGGGTTCGAGATCCTGCATTGGTGTCACGTATGGCACCCGTAGATGCTTCATGCCGAGACATTAAACCTCGAGCGGGACGCGAATCGGGGTAATACGGGCGGAGAGTGGGGCGACCGGGCGGGAGTCGAAAACTCAGACCGTAACCAATTAAGGCGGGTTTCACTCACGGATTGCTTGGCTCGCACCTTCGCTTTAATCGTTGCGAACCCGAGTTTCCTGTAAATAGAGAGGCCCTTAGTTGCAGAAATCCTCTCGTTTGCCTAACGGCGCAATGACGTATCGATAACACGTCGAGGGCACGCTCAATACATCGGGCACAACGCGATCGCGACGTGCGCGGTGAACAGGATGCTCTCGCTCGGGATGGCCATCGAATCGGTGAGCCCGGGGGTGGAATCCAACTGAGAACGGTGAATCCCTGTTCAAAGGGACGTCATATAAGGAGGTTGTTATGAAGAGAATTCTGCGAAGATCCGCTTTTGCAGCTCTCGTGATCACGCTCGCGTTTCCGACGGCGGCGTTGGCCGCGCGGGCGGACCACCCATCGCCGAAGCCGCCCACTCCGACGGTGATGTTCGTGCTTCGAGGCACGATCCTGAATTACATGCCAGGCGTTTCGGTTGAGATCGATGTGAAGAGTGCGAACTTCCGCCGGGCAAAACTGGACGGACAAATGCTTACCTTCACGGTTAACTCAGACACGAAGCTGGTCCGCCTAGGCACTGACAGCGGCCCTCTTTCAGACAAGGGCATCGTGAAGGTGCGCGCTCCTCTGAATTCCGTGGTTGCCGGAACGGCTTTCGAGATCATCGACCAGGGTAAGGCGAGCGTCTAAGAACTTTCGTTCGACGTCGTAGAAGTCGAACTCTGACGAAGCCCCGTTGGCGGCGCAGCCCTCGCGCCGCTAACGGGGCTTTCTCGCGCGCAAACCGAATTCGGAGCGCCACAGATCAAGTCAATCGACACACCCCACGGAGTGCTCCTACGAATCCGAGCCTTTAGAAGGTCCGAACTGAGACCGATCCAGTAATGGTCGCCTTCCGGTATGGGGGCTGAGTCAACGCCGCCTAATGGTTCAACGACTCGCACGCTGGAGCGGTCCGCGAGCGGCGACGCTTGCCTTTTACTACTTTCATCGCGAACCCACCTAGCTACAGGAGGCGACCATGCGGTTCGTACAATTCATCGAGTTCAGCACCGACGACATCGACGCATTCTCGGCGGAGGTCGACCGGTGGATAGCGGAGTCCAAGGATTGGCGCACGGCGACGCGTGCCACTTTGTGCGCTGATCGCGACAATCCCGGTCATTACGTCAACATCGTCGAGTTCGCTTCTTACGAGGAAGCCATGGCCAACTCAAACGACCCTCGAACGGCCGAGTTCGCGAAGAGATTGGAAACAATGACATCCGGGGAACGGAAGTTCCGCAACCTCGACGTTCTCCGTGTTGAGGAGATGTAGGTTCCGAGAACCGTCCAGGGACGCGTGCGGTCCGCGATACGTCGCTCTGGTTGAAGCGGTCTAACCAGAGGAGGGGGTCGTACCGTTTAGGTAGCGGGAATCTGTGCACGTTTCCGACTGAAGCGTCCCGTCCGCGTCCGATTGGAGAACCGTGGGGGAGAGGTATGACGAACGCGTGACAATCTCATAACAGGATGCGTAGAGAACTCAAACAGCTGCCAGGCAGATTGTTGATGCCCCGTGGAATCTGGGCGTTCTCAAGGAGAATCAATGACTGCCAAGCGCTTTCTTCAGATAGGTCTAGCTAGCGCAGTATTTGCTGGCGGATCGCTCTTCGCGCTGACCGGGCTCGCCTCGGC
>Ga0070733_10002913_pt1 | contig 11882 bp, 11 predicted proteins | sample Coa_R1_9_FD_66450 | JGI IMG/M metagenome (GOLD analysis project Ga0070733, IMG submission 66450) | Surface soil microbial communities from Centralia Pennsylvania, which are recovering from an underground coalmine fire - Coalmine... | ecosystem: Environmental > Terrestrial > Soil > Unclassified ... | reverse complement strand
TTCCAGGTCTCGCAGTTCTTTTTCTTCCATCGCATCGTTTCCTGCCTTTTAGACGGTATTTTATCACCTCCTCGCATTTGTTTTCCTGTGGATGGGGTTATTTAGATGCGATTGCCCTGGGGCAAGAAATACAATACTTGACATTAAGTGATCAATATTCTACATTTAGATACCTGAGGTTATGCTTATTTTCCAGCTTTTGTTTCTGCGGTTACATCCGGTTGTAAGTGAGGGTTCTGCGTATTCATTAGGGCGGAAGGTAGGCATTTTTGGCGATAAGCTGAGAGGGGTTTGAGTTATGAAGAGCATCCTTGCAATTGTACTACCCATTCTTGCATTTGCCGTGCTAGTGACTGTCCCTCTTTTCATATGGGGAGGGCAGAGCTACAGCTTTCTCATTAATCAGGAGAAAGCTATAGCCAGTTTTATTCTCGTAACGCTTGAATTAGCCGGTATTGCCTTTTCCATTGTAATAGTTGTCTTCGTAATCATTCAATATGCCCAATATGTTCGTTCACGTCGCTTCGTTTTCGATGGGTTTAGTAATGAATCAAAACTTAATGATGCTTTGAAAACGCCGCTCGTTCTGGGTATACTAGCGCGGGAGGAACTAGTGAATCAGTTCGAGGCTATATACAATGAACTCAAGGGATATTATGATAATGTAAGTCAAGACTTTGAGGCATTTGCTGTTGATGAGCTACATATTCAGAAAGATCCTTCAGGGAACAATATTGGAAGGTATGTATCAGTAGATCAAATTAATACAGGTGGAATGATTGAAGACCAGAAGGAAATAATCAGGTCCTTAAAAGATCCTAAAGGTATTAATTTGATGAAACTGGCCGAGGAGATTGCATCCAAAGAAGCTAACAACATGATGGCCATGGCCGGGGAGATTGCACCAAAAGAAATCTCGCCTATCTTGAAATTCATTGAAGCCGTTATCCCACCGCACATTATCAGAGCAACAGGGCATTTACAAGGGTGGAGGGGCAAACCTGGTAGGGTAGGTATCACCTTCGAGTTTGTGGACCTCGGCAGCCAGCGTAACCTGATGGTCCGTACTATCTGGTGGTCGCCAGATGGTGAATTGAACAAAATCAATAACACTTTAACAAATAAGATGACTCATTATTATATCGAACTGTTAAGTCCGGCTATGCATTGGATGGCATTAATGTTCTTGGAAGAGAATTTGATATCACAAGTGCCTCCTATTAATCGTATCCTCAATATCCTCAACATCTTCAATATTCCAAATACCCGCGAAAAAAGGCGTCAGGCACGACTTCTCGCTCTTCTAAGCTTGCAGTACTTCGCTAGTGCCCTTCAATTTCGAGCATACAACAGTTTCTTTATCCAGCTTGCCATCGAACATTTCCGCCGGGCCTTAGTTAAGGATTCGAGTTGGTCCTTACCTTATCTTTACCTAGCTAACTTATACAGCTTTATGGCGCTAGAATCGACTGGAGAAATATATGAAAAGCTGCTCAAGGAATCACTAAATTTATACAAACAGGCGCTTGAGCATACAAAAGAGACGAATGTCAATAAACGACCTCGAATTATAATCGCTTTGGCGCTGGCAGAATTAGCCTCAGGAGTCAAGACAGAGGATGAAGGGCTCATTAACAAGGCAATCCAGAAAGTTGAGGAACTGCAAAAGCAAAGAGACCCTGCCGATTTCGATCCTGATCGAGCAGATTGTGCTGCCTTCCTGTATAATCTGGCAATATTTTACGAAAAAGCTTATGACAATGCGGTTAATATCCCCAATGTTATAGCTAAGGATGAAGCCCGACGCTATCTGGCGTATAGCTTAGTTCGCCCCCAGGATTTTTGGGATGCAGTTGAAAACGATGACAATTTTAAGAGTATGCGTGAAGAAGGAGACTTAGAGATTCTTAAGAAAAAATTGGCTGAGAATCTGAGAGAGAAACCCGAATTGAAGAAGATGACAGGGGAAAATTTCAAAGCTGAGATTAGCGAGATATTGAAAGAGGTGGATCAAACGTTGGGGCGAGGTAACCTTCAGATGGCGACGACTATATAAGAGGTAGGAGGTACCAGCATGTCAGGACTGGTGGAGATTCAGGCCCTGGTGAACGAGGCTCAGGAGAAAATTAAAGAGAGTGATCGCCAATATGTGCGGACAGTCCTCTGGCCAGATATCAAAAGTGCGCTTGGGGTATGTACCGATATCGCCTGGCCGGATCGTAAGAAATTGGGATTGCTTATCCATAAGCGCCTGGAAGAGCAACGCTCAGAGAGAGTAGAGCCTGAGCGAATCATTCTAGAGAAGCTGATAAAACAAATACAAGAAGGGGAAGTGGAGATGCCTGAAGAAGGACCAAGTCCATTGAAATGGCTTCCCTATTAAGTGCTAATTACTGATCTCGCGCTAAGGAACTAGACACCATCCCCCATGTTGTGTAACGGCCAGCAGTAAGCAAGCAGACACAGATGCAAAGATATTGGTGGCGAATTCAAAAATGAACTTCATTTTGAGCACGAATCCTGAGGATTGCCAGCACCGAAAGCGAATTCGCCACCAATATCAAATAAGTATGTCTGCTTGCTTCAAGAGAGAATGAGCCCATTTTCCAGTCACAGACACAACGAGCGGAGAGGCGAGAAGGGAGGCCGTTCAGGTACCTGGCTCGTGTGCCTGTTTGCCTGGCATGTGGCCAGTCCGAGCATAGGTCACGATGGCCTGCCAGTACCAGACCGAGACCAGGAAGACGCCACTGGTCATGGCCACGACAAGCAGCGCGAAGGTCAGAGCGAGAACGCCTTCGGTAGTGTTGAGTTGCTGCGTCGCCTGCACGTGGCCCAGGGTGCTTACTACGGCGAACAGCAGTAAGCAGGGACTGATCCCAAAAAGAGCGAGTCTAAGCCAGAGCAAGCGTCTCCCCACGTGGCTTAGCAAGGGGAGGTTCTCGGCTTCTTGGCCTGCTCGCCTCTGGGTGTGCCAGGTGGCGAAAGCTCCCCAACTCGAGAAGAGTGTCCCAACGAACAGCCAGCCTCCCAAACTGAGGGGGATCAAGTGATTGAAGAAGAGTTCGAGCGCCCCCAGGACGAACGGAATGAGGGCATCGCGCACGTCGGGGATCCAATTCAAGCTGATGATATGCATCGTATACTGACTCCACGTCGTGATCACGGATCCAAAGGCGACTAGGACGAGCAACCACTGAGTGAGGGTGAACTGCTGAGAGTTGGTTGCCACGACAGCAGCGAGATCAGCCAGTGCCACCCCCTGGATCACACTCAGCAGTGTCAAGTAGACTGAGCTGAACTGGTCTTTGAGTTTCTGTTGCACCAGCAGGTGGTGCCCTTGGGGTTCTTGTACAGCCTGCATGCGATTTCCCTCCTCCTGCACGACAGTCTCTAACTGTCATACTGAGAACGGATAAGCCAACAATTGGCCTATCATATCAACAGAAAGACATCAGAAGAGATGAGTTAGAGGGTATCTTACCAGACTCAGTCTGCATTTGCTAGCAAGCAGGCTCACTTAAATTGATATTGGTGGCGAATTCAGTTTTCACGCTCAATTTCTGCAAACTCTCGCTCAAAATGAGCCTGATTTTTGAATTCGCCACCAATATCGCAAAGGCGATGCCAGCTCGCTCCAGGATCTGACAACACAGGCAAGTACAACGTAGGAACCCCAGGTCATTCAGACCAGAGAGCCTGGGACTCGTGAGATGGCGCAAGCTGAGCCGCAAAAAAACACCTCCTCCCGAACCAGTCTTTCCGGCTGGTTGGTTGTTTGCTCAGGCCCCTCACGCGAGAGCGGTTAGTCGACCGGAATCTTGGGCAAGCGAATATCCTGCATCACGGCCCACACGATGGTCAAGCAGCTCGTTTCGGTCGTGAAGGCGTCGATTTGATCGGTGCGCTGGCGCACATTGCTAAACAAGCTTGGAGTGCGCGTTGGTGCTGCGAATATAGCGGTGCATGACCGGTGGGAAGGCATAAAACGTCAACAAATGCTCTTCGTCTTCGCACAGGCTCCGGATGGCCTCGGGATAGCGCTTCTGGTATTTGGCTTTGAAAGCCGCCAGATTCAGCAGGGCCTCTTCTTTCTTCTCCTGCTTCCAGATGCCTGTCAGTTCGGCCATGACCTCTTGCTGCTCGCGCTTGGGAATGGCGCTGAGCACGTTGCGCTGTTTGTGAACCAGGCAGCGTTGACGCGGTGTCGCGGGAAAGAGGGTCGAAACCGCCGCGAGCAAGCCATCATGTCCATCGGTCACCAGCAGATCGACCTCGCTCACCCCGCGAGTGCGTAGGTCTTGGAGCAGGCAACTCCAGCCATCCTTGTCGCGCCTTCGCGCACGCACGGAAGGCCAGCACTTCTCGACTGCCCTCCAGATCCACGCCGAGCGCCGTAAGAATCATGGTCGCATCGGTTTGGGTGCCATGCCGCACCGTGAAATGGATGCCGTCCAGGTAGATGATGCGGTAATGGGGGAGTAACCGACGCTGCCGCCAGGCTTCATACTGCTCGGTCAGCGTCTGATTCAGGCGACTCCCAGTAGTTTTTCTGCCACTTTGCCCACCCGAAGGGTACTGGTGAAGCTTCCAAATATGTCGGTGAGGGCTTCGGCGACCGCGGGTTCATAGCGCGCATAGCGCTCAAACACCTGCGTATGAAAGGCTCCGGCACGGTCTCGGGGAACCTTGAGGTCCTCAATGCGCCCCGTGGGAGTCACCAGATCGCGGGTATAAGAGCCATTACGATAGCCTCGGCGCATGGGGGTACATTCTCCCCACGAGGCTCCGAGGCACTGCTCCAATTCTTCGCGCATGACTTGTTCGAGCAAGACCTGCACGGCGCTCACGGCTAAGTGGCGTAAATGCTGCCGAAACTCCTCCTGCTGGGCTATGAGAGGTGACGACGACTGCGAGGTTGAACCTTTCGGGGACGATGTGATAGGCTTGTGCTTAGGGACAGGCATAGTTTTCTCCTTCCGAGAAAATATGGGAACAATCTATGCCTGTAGTATCCTCTCCGCTCCCCCTCTTCGCAAAGCCTCTGCCTTACACAACACTTGGCATGGTGTCAGGAACTAAACTCAGTAGCCACAGTGACGAGAACAGCTCTGAATGACCTCTTTTTTATGTCGCAAGCTCTCTCGTGCTCGGACGAGTTCGCGTCGCAACTGGTCGAGACCCATGCCTCCTGGTCTATCATACTTTACTTGCTTCCGCCGAGATCAGCAATAGTAGTATTGTTGTCAGGATAGACATGATATACTTCTTGTATGGACAGCACTGAACATCTCATACAAGAGCGAACGCTGCATAGAGAAGAGAATTTTGAGGTCGAAATCTCTGATTTGCCTGCAATGAGCGGTGCCTTCGACCAGCGTTTTACATGGGTAGGACGGAAGATTCTCGCCTGGCAGCAATATAAGCGCCGGCGTCTGATCAGCGTTTTGTGCATGTTCCTGCTAGCGCTTCTCGCATTGTTTGCGCTCCTCAGTAGTCAAACTGGTTCGCTTATATCCTTTGCCGCGCTTCCTTCCCACCAGGCTGCGCCTCCTCCCGCACAGGCGTATGACCGGTACGACCAGCGACCTCTCATGATCTATCCTGGTCACATTGGAGATGTCCTCAAGGTGGCATGGTCGCCCGATGGAAAGCGCCTGGCGGCTGGTGGCAGTGATGCAACTGTGCAGATTTGGGATGCCCGGAGCGGGGACGTACTGCTGGTCTATCGTGGGCATACGGATGCAGTGCTTGACATTGCATGGTCGCCTGATGGCGCGCGCATGGCATCGGCCAGCCGCGATGGGAGCGTCCAGGTCTGGGACACTCGCAGCGGGAAACTGCTCTTCGTCTATCGAGACGGCTCCGGGGCTATCTCGACTGTGGCGTGGTCGCCTGATGGAACGCGTATTGCCTTTGACACTGGTTATGGTTCAGTCGAGGTATGGAATATCGAAACTGGCAGGCGCTTGCTGACCTATCCAGGCTCTCCGCGGAATCTCATAGGCGTGAGAAGCCTGGCGTGGTCGCCCGATGGCACCCGAATTGCCTCGACGGGCGATGAGAACACGGTGCAGGTCTGGGATGCAATGACGGGAAAACATATGCTTACCTATCAAAACCATAACGACCTGGTGAATGATGTGCAGTGGTCGCCCAACGGCTCCTACATTGCTACCGCGAGTTTTGATAGAACCGTCCAGGTGTGGAACGCTGGCAGCGGAAAGTTGCTCTTCATCTATACGGGTCACACTGATTTCGTTTATAGCCTTGCGTGGTCGCCCGATAGCACGAGCATCGTCTCTGCAAGCAAAGACGGGACGGTGCAGGTGTGGAATGCATTCCTCGGCGAGAGGCCGGTAACGTTTCTCAGTCAGGCAAGCAGCGTGGCCTGGGCTCCTCGCGGCCCTCTTATTGCCAGCGGAGGGAGCGATGGGCTGGTGAATGTATGGCTGGCCGCCTAGGTTTAGCCCTCACAAGTCTCTTCAACGAAATGTACCAGTGTTTCCATATCGTCGAGCGCGCGAGAAGCGACCGTATTCTGGTGGCGAGGCACGTTTGCCAGGGCTGAGTGGGCCAGTTGGCATTGGGCAGCCAGAAAGTCGCAACAGTAAGCTTTTGTGGCTGTGCGCGTGAAGATTGCCAGCACTTCATCAACCTGTTGCCTGGTAACAGGCGTCTCCTGAGTATAAACCTGTAAGATGCGCTGGTCTTGCGGATCGGCGTGTTCAAGCGCGTGCAGGATGGGCAGGCTTTTCTTGCGACGGTAGATGTCGCCCGCCGCGGTTTTGCCCGATTCAGCTGAACTGGCCCAGACTCCCAGCATATCATCGCGCACCTGGAAAGCAATGCCGATGGCCTCTCCGAAGCTGCGCAGGCGCGCGATAATCTCTTCGTCGCGCGTGCCGAGTATAGCGCCCATTTCGGCGGAGCAGGCCATCAATTGCGCGGTTTTGCGGCGAATCATATCCAGGTAGGCGGCAACAGAGATCGTTCGTTGGTCCTCAAAGCTGATGTCCAGGTACTGTCCTTCGGCGATTACCAGGCAGGCGTAGTCGAGTACTGTTGCCAGGCGCACGGCAATGGCAGGTTCGACGCCTCTATCTACGACTTTCCACAGCGCTAAACGCGCCAGGGCGAACATACCATCGCCCGTGTTGATGGCCTTTGGGACGCCCCACAACTTCCAGAGCGTAGCGCGGTGGCGGCGCTCCACATCGCCATCTTCGATATCGTCGTGGATAAGGGTAAAGTTATGGGTTAACTCAAGCGCTGCTGCGGCCGGCAAGGCGCTAGATAAATAGCCATTGTCAGTTAATGTATCACCATCGTTTGTTAGACCATTAGCTCCGGCTGCTTCGTAGGCCAGCAGCAGCAGTGTCGAGCGCCATAATTTACCGGGATTGCTGGCGACAGGCGAAAATGCGGTGTCTACCCAGCCCAGGTGGTAACGCATGTATGCATAGAAATCGAAGGTCTCAGTTGCCTCTGAGGATGTTGCTGCGTCGCTGGCCCTTTGCAGCGCGCCGCGCATTTCCTCCAGTATCTCGCGGTGGTAGCGCATGAGCGTGGATTGAATGGTTGGTGTAATTGTCATATATTTGCGACCTGGCGATAGCGCCTGCCTTTTTCCTCCTAGATATATAGGTTCATGGGTGCAAGTAGAATAAGACACCCGCGGCAATTGTTCCTAAAACAACCAGCCAGCGGGTTAACCCTTTAATGCCGCCTATGCTATAAAACGGGGAGCAGAGGCCGCAGTAGCGGATTGTGACTTGGTAGCGGTGACCGCGCAAGCCCTCGCGGATGATGGAAACGTTCTCTGATTTGCGTTGTGTATGCAGTGCATCGCAGATATGGCGACCGCATCCCCCACAGCGAAACTCGTCTATGTAGTGTGAGGTGCGCGAGAGAGACCACTGGTCGGGATATACCTGCGTTCCACAGATATAACATACCTGCGTCTGTGCCAATCGCATCTGCTTCTCGGCGCAGGGGGAATGCTGCTGCTTGGGAAAGTGATCCTGGCAGAAGCCTTTATGACAATCGGGGCAACGCCCAAGCGCTTCCTCGTTGCACTCGTGACATCTTTTCGCGGCAGAGATGGCATTGTTACGCCGCGCCTGTAATTTCGCAGTATCTATAGTTGAGTTTCTCATGCGATACTATCCCTTTGTAGGGACGCGAATGATCGCGTCCTTTCCTGATATAGATATATATAATACGTGGCAAATGGATAAATCAGCGACCCCTGTGGATAGTATAACAGGAGATTTGCACGGGGGCAACGAAAACGGATAGAATGGATCAATGTTATTTTTCATGGGGAGCAATATGCATTCAGGTTCAAACACGAAAGCCGAACCCTCATCAAAACGATCTAACTCTAACAGTCATATATTTCAGCAGCGCATCCCCTGGTGGCAAGATATTGATGCGGCGGTTCATGCTGAACTCGAGTTGCAGCCGCCGGGTGAAATGCTGTTGCAATCTGTTGATGTGGTGATCGTTGGCGGAGGCGTAGCGGGGTTAAGCGCGGCGCTCGCAGTTAAGGAGCGAGATGCAGGGATGCGCGTGCTGGTACTTGAGCAAGAGGCTATGCTGGGATATGGTGCGACGGGGCGCAATGCCGGAATTTTTACGCCTGGCATCAATATGGCTATGTCTGAAATAGCGCCTGGAAGCCCCGCGCTCGCCTTCTATCCTGAAACGACGGCTATTTTCCACAGGCTCATAGAAGAAGGGCAAAAAAGCAGTACGCTGCTTTGTACACGTAAGACGGGCGCAATCAACATGGCGACGAGCAAGCGCGCAGCGCACAAGTTGGAACGCGAGACGCACATCAGGGTGCAGTCGGGTTTGCGCGCCGAGTTATGGACGCCAGCGCAGGTAGCGGAAGCAACACAGGGGCGGCTCGATATGAAATCGGTAGTCAGCGCCATGTGGCTTCCGGATGAAGGGCGTATACAGCCTTTAACGCTGCTGGCGTACCAGGCACGGCGAGCGCGGCAGCAATATGATGTGGATATAGCGGGGCAGGCGCGCGTCACAGGTTGGGAAGCGGTAAGTACACACGCACGGCCTGCTCACTGGCAGGTAACGCTGGCAGATGGAAAGGCACTGCAAGCGCGCGCGCTGGTAGACTGCATTGGGCCAACTGTCGAGGCTAATGCGCGTATCTACGCATTGGCCTTCAAGGCTGATTTTCCTGAGACCTTTCCCCTGTTCTGGGATGCATCTCCCTATACCTATGCCGATTATCGACCGGGAAATGGCCGCCTGGGTGTAAGTGGAGGGCGCTACGGCAAAGCCGGTGTTGCGAAAAATGACCAGGCGTACTATCGACGCCTGGCCGATGCCACGCGCCGCTGGATTCCTGAACTGCGAGGCAAACGTCCGGCTTATCGCTGGGCGGTTGATCTTGAAGTGACGCCTGATTTGATACCGGAGATGCGCATTCTGGATGAACGCGCGCCGGGTGTAGCTATCGAGGGCCTGGGCGCGCAGGGAGTCTTGCCAGGCATGGCGCTTGCTCAACAGGCGGCTGATTACCTGGTTGATCGACTTTCGAAGTGATGATTTATGAAGGGGTTTTATGGACGAGCTGTTACCCGCGACGACATGGGCAGGTCATCGGCTTGAATGGGGCCAGCAAACCTATGTGATGGGCATCATCAATGTTACGCCCGATTCCTTTGCAGGTGACGGCATCGCCGGTGCGACCATGACGTTGGATGAGATTGCAAGCAGCGCGGTTGCCCAGGCGCGGCGTTTTGTAGCCGAAGGCGCAATCATGATCGATGTGGGCGGTGAATCGACTCGCCCCAACTTCGCGCCTATCGCTGTGGAAGAAGAGGTGGAGCGCGTCATTCCGGTGATACAGGCGCTGCGCTCCAGCCTGCCCGGCGAGATCCTGATTTCGATTGATACCTACAAGGCGGAAGTTGCGCGGCAGGCGTTGGATGCCGGCGCCTGTATCATCAACGATATTTGGGCCTTGCGTCACGATGCCGCGATGGCTGCGCTGGTGAGCGAGCGAGAAGTTCCGCTGATCTTGATGGCGAACATGCGCGGCTTCCAGAAGCGCGAAATTGTGAGCGATGTGACACGCTTCCTGGCGCACAGCATCAATATGGCGCTGTCGGCAGGGATTGCCTGGGAGCGCATCATCATCGATCCTGGCATCGGTTTTGGCACAACGCCGCAGGAAAATCTGACGCTGCTGCAGCGCCTGGGCGAATTGCGAGCGTTGGGGCGACCCATCCTGCTGGGCGCGTCGCGTAAATCAACCATTGGCTTTGTGCTCGGTGGGCTGCCGCCAGAGGAGCGGGTGGAAGGCACAGCGGCGGCGGTTGCGCTCGGTATCGCGCAGGGGGCCGATATCGTGCGCGTCCACGATGTGCGCGAGATGATGCGCGTGGTGAAAATGAGTGACGCAATTGTGCGAGGGAACTTTAAAGTATGAACTATCAAGAGGCTTTAGCCTATCTGTACAGTTTGAGCGATTTTGAACGCGGCGGGCCATATACGCACGCGCCGGAAGAGAATCTCCCGCGCGAGGCGCGCCTGCTCGCGGCGCTGGGTAACCCACAGCAGCGTTATAGCTGCACGTTGATTGCAGGTACTAAAGGCAAGGGATCAACCGCAGCATTTATTGAGCGGGTGCTGCGCGAAGCTGGTCTGCGTACCGGGCTTTATACACAGCCCGACCTGCACACTTTTCGCGAACGCATGCGTGTTAATGGGCGTCTCATAAGCGAGCAGGAAGTGGCTGAACTCGTGACTGAACTGCGCGCTGTGGTAGAGCAGATTGAGCGAGAGCAAGAGTCTGGCCCCTATATCACTTATGAGGTGGCGACTGCGCTGGCTTTGCTCTATTTCGCGCGCCAGCAGGTCGAACACGCGGTATTAGAGGTGGGACTGGGTGGGAGGCTGGATGCCACGAATGTGACGGAGCCCCTGGTCTCGGTGATTGCCTCGATCAGTTACGACCATATGCAGATATTGGGCGATACTTTAACACAGATCGCCACGGAGAAGGCGGGCATCATCAAACCACACGGCGTAACTGTGACCTCGGCGCAGTCATCTGAAGCGCTGCTTGCTATTGCCAGCGTGCGCAAGGAGCGCCAGTCGGAGTTGATTCGCATTGGAGCGATGGCGGATGATGCCGCGCAGGCAGAAGTTGATGCCGGCATGTTGCCTGCAATAAGCTATCGTTACGCGCTGGAAGAACGCACTGCTGAATTTCAACGCTTTACAGTCGTCGCTCCGGAGCGAATCTATACAGGTCTTGAAATACCTCTGGCGGGTCAACATCAACTGGAAAATGCTACACTGGCGCTGGCTGCGCTTGAAACGCTGCGCGAGAAAGGGGTAGCCTGGGACGAGCATGCGCTGCGACAGGGGCTGCGCAGCGTCTTCTGGCCTGCGCGCATCGAAGTGGTTGCGCACGATCCAACCATCGTGGTTGATGGCGCGCACAATACCGATTCGATGCAAAAATTACTGCTTGCGCTCCAGGCGTCGTTTCGTTGGAAGCGGCTGTTCGTTGTGCTAGGGGTAGCGCGCGACAAAGACCTGCAAGGAATTGTAAAGACGCTGGCCGGTGTGGATGTGGTGGTGTTAACCCGTATGGCTAACCCGCGCGCCGCGGCAATTGAGCAATTGCAGACGCTCTTTGAGCAATATGCGCCGCATGTGCAGGTTTATACTGCTGATGCGAGTCAGGGTGCAATGGAACTGGCCTGCGAGCTTGCTGAAAGCAGCGATTTAATCTGCGTCACCGGGTCACTCTATCTCGCGGCAGAGGCGCTGCGCTGGGCTGCTGCTCGCGGTGATAAGCAAGCAGCAGCGACTATTGAAGGCGTCGATCATTGAAT
>Ga0070733_10002912_pt1 | contig 11890 bp, 8 predicted proteins | sample Coa_R1_9_FD_66450 | JGI IMG/M metagenome (GOLD analysis project Ga0070733, IMG submission 66450) | Surface soil microbial communities from Centralia Pennsylvania, which are recovering from an underground coalmine fire - Coalmine... | ecosystem: Environmental > Terrestrial > Soil > Unclassified ... | reverse complement strand
CTTCCGAAGAATCTGCGTGCGGAAGCAGGTCAATCAGTTTTTCTGCTTTATCGCCATATTCTTCCTTAACAGTTTGAATAAATTTCTCCTTGCTTATTTTTTTAACTCCGAACATCGTCATCTCATCCGTTACCCATCCTCCCAGAAAATTCACAGAGTTAAATTTTCCTTCGCTAAATGCTTTATAAAAATCCCCCGGCAGAAAAACACCATCACGTACCGGCCCGAAATGCAGTCCGCTCATTCCAGGCGATGCAGACAGAATACTGTCTGCTGGCAGACTTCTCATGGCTTTCAGATTGTCAGCATGGAGTCTTTGCTGTAAGGCAATCCCGGTTTTTTCTCCTTCCTCCAGTGTGCTCATTTGGAAGCTGCCGAAAATGCCGCCACTTTCTGCAATAGCTCTGTGAAACAATCCCCTGGCTGCGGGACTTGCAATCAGCGAATACACACTGATGGAACCCGCGGATTGTCCCCCGATCGTGACATTTGAAGGATCTCCACCGAAAGCGGCGATATTTTCCTTTACCCATTGTAATGCCGCCACCTGATCCATCAACCCATAATTACCGGATGAACCATTTCCTTCTTTCGTGAGTTCGGGATGCGCCATAAATCCCAGGGCTCCGACGCGGTAGTTGATACTCACAAACACGATTCCCTTTTTTGCATATTCCAAACCGTCGTAAATAGCACATCCGGCGGAACCTGAAATAAATCCGCCGCCATATATCCAGACAAACACGGGACGTTTTTCAGATGCCGAAGAGGCCCCCGTCCAGACATTCAGATAAAGACAATCTTCACTGAGCGGCGAGGGTGGAGCAATAAATTCTTTTGACCAGCATAGGAACGGAACAGGCTCTGCCTGTATGGGGCTGGCAGAGAAAGCCGTGCATTTTTTTACCCCCTTCCAGGCAGCAGGCGGCTGAGGCGACTTCCATCTCAGATCTCCAACCGGTGGCGCTGCAAAAGGAATTCCTTTGAAAATGCGGATATTTTCTTCCCGGTAGCCTTCGACCCTTCCATACTTAGTATCTATGATTCCGGACTGGGCAGAAACGATCACCTGCAGGCATACCAATAAAAAACCCGGTATTATTATCTTTTTAAAATTCATGAGACAAATTACAAATTCATATCGGACAAACAGGCACACTCATTACTGAAACCCCTGATCATTTGGTGGGAGGCCTGAACTCACCTTTTCCAGTCGTAAAATAAGAAAACAAACTCGTTTTGATCCAGTGCGTCCAACCCGGCTCACAGTCCTTGTAACATTCAACATCCGGCGTGAGACCTTCATGCGTGAATTTCAAATCGGTTATACCATCGTGTTCATTCAGATCGAAGATCAATCTGGTATTGGTCCATTCTTTTTTATCCGAATACCAGGGCATATTACAATCTTTCACCAGCCAGACCAGTTTTTTACCGGGAATCAGATCCTCTACGACAAAATTGAAAAAGGAATCCCCGCTCATCTTTATTACAAACTCGTCATTCTTATTCTTAGCGTTCCCGGTAAACGTTACGCCCCACCATTCCGGAACCTGGCTGATCTTTTTGATTGCCTCATCTGCACTGATCGGTGCAGAAATATGACTGGTAAAATCTTTCTTTTCCATCTTTTTTTTACAAAAATAGAAAGACGGATTTAGCCGGTATTGTACAAATCGGAACTAGCTTGTGTAATGTCTCGTTGCGAGCTCATTCATGCTTCCCTGCAGATCAGATGGAATGAAACCGGTGAATCTTTTAAAAGCCCGGATAAAATGGGATTGATCGTAGTAGTAATCATACATAGGGCCTTTTAATTTCTGAAGTTTTTGCCCTGTCGAATATTGCTGGTAAAATTCTTTGAAACGAACAATTTCGGATAGGTTCTTAGGTCCCGTACCCAGATGTTCCGTAAATTTTTTATTGAGCCACCGGGCGCTGTAACCTGTTTTCTTTTCAAGTTGTGAAACAGTAATCAGTCCCCTGGATTCGGATATCCGCTGTATGCAAAAATCATATATGGGATCGGCGACGGACTTTTCCAGCTGCCTAATCAGAAAATGCTGTAGCAATTCCAGTATTATTTCAGGCGTGGTTGCTTCAGCAAGCCTGGATTCAAGTTCCTCTGCATGGTGGCCGATCAGATCCGTCAGTTCCACGATCTGATTTTTTACATGCACATAGGCCAAAGGAAAAAAACGGTAAGCGCCGAGCGGTTTAAATTCAATAACGATCGTGCCGGTCTGCGCATCATGTTTAGGGTTCAGATTGACCGGCGAATCAATCAGGCCGGTTAACGACAACTTGTTTTCTTTTTGGATAATGGTTCTGTCCCCCACATGGGCTACAATCCCGTTACGCCAGGTAAATGTTAATTTAAAATTTGCATTCGGAACGATCAGCTTTTTTTCCTCAGCAGGAAGACGACCGCTGCTCCTGAACACATACATTTTAGCAATGTATGGACTCAATAGCGGATGTGCCGGAACCGGAACGAATTGGAAAGTGGTCATCGACCGCGACGTATTTAGCTATCTTAAAGTTAAAACTAAGTGTTGGTTTTTTATACTATAATAAGGCAGGTTGATTTTTACTTTTTTCCGTGAGGAACATGAATATTTCTGCGCAGAACAGTCTGGACTGTGGAAAGTAATCCATTAGATCAATTTCCTGAATAACGCCATCCAATGATCGTGGTATTTCTTTTCGAATATTTCTTCACTTTCTTTATAGCTTTTATCTTTCTTCCAAATAAAATAAAAGGAATAAAGAAAATCATTCCGGCAATAAATATCATGCCGGCACTATCCCATAATCCGTCTGATGCCCATGATACTGAATAAATAATCAATCCCAAAGCTGCAGCCAATGCAAGAATACGCCCTGTTATAAATATCAGTTTATGAATTTTTTGCTTTCTTTGGTTTGAGTGACCGCCTGAGGATGTAAGGGAATTGGCAGAAGAGTGAATTCTGGATAAAATTTTAAGGGGTCCCGGTTTATCTATGGTTAAGTTTTTCATTTATGAATATTTAAACAATACAGGAATAAAAAACTATGCCAATCCGCCTATAAAGCCGTGGGGGCATGAACTTTGAAATCACCCAAATGGTATAAAAGAGAATAAAATCGATACGCTGATTGAAATTAAAAAGTAACCAATGAAAAAATTATTCCCCTTGCTTTTGATACTGATGTGCGGATGCGGATCAAATAAATCCAAAAATTCCGTGGATTCACCCGATCGTCCGGCAGACACTGTCGGTCAACAGGTCATACCACAACCGCCGGTTTCAGCGGACTCGGCAGGTGCACGAAAAAATCAGGAACGTTCATCTATGGATACGATTAAGCGACCGTAGGTCAGCCGCGGGTGAACCAGGCCTTGCATGAGGCTGCCTGGATTTACGAAACGCCAAGGCAAAGGATGATTTATCTTAACCAACAGATAACCAGATTATTATATTAAAGACCTGAATATCTTCGTGTAACGTCTCCAATAAGCGGTATTTTACGGTCTATAAGTCTCCTTTTTCTCCCTTTCTCCCAACCAGAAAGAAAATAAGAGCATCTCAGTGAAATGAACGCCGTACATCCTTATGTAGGCTAACGTATGTTAAGTCACTTCTATTTTTATCAGGATGTATGCCACATCAACCTCCGAACCACGAAACAGAAATAGCTTCCCTGGAACGTCAGCTAAAGGAATATGAAATCTTCCTGTCGAAATCTATAGAGAAAAATGAAATTTTTGCAAAGACGAAAATTATATTAGCCGAAATAAAAAGAATATCCAGAAAGCTAATGGCATTGAAAAAATTGCACAGACTTAAATAGAAAAACCAACTGCAAACCTATATCGTATCTTGGGAGATGTTACCCGCCAGTTTGAAACCTGCCATTCGCGTTTTGCTGCTTTTTTTTATTTTTCAGGTTGCCTGCCTGACAATGCATGCCCAATCCTTTGTGGAATTCCCGGCATCATTGGAAAATGATTCAATCATCATCAATAAAAATATCTACGGTCACTTCGCGGAGCATCTCGGTCATTGTATTTACGGCGGGTTTTATGTTGGAGATACGAACAAATCCATCCCAAATATCGATGGTGTCCGGGAAGATGTCATTGCCGCTTTAAGAAAGCTAAAAATTCCCGTCCTGCGGTGGCCGGGTGGGTGTTTTGCCGATACCTATCACTGGAAAGATGGTGTCGGACCAAAAGACAAAAGGCCGGCCATCGTCAATAAATGGTGGGGCGGTGTGCTCGAAGACAACAGTTTTGGCACGGATAATTTTCTGAATATGTGTGAGCTCCTGGGTGCAGAGCCCTATATCTCCGGAAACGTCGGCAGCGGTACGGTGCAGGAACTGGCAGACTGGGTGCAGTATACCAATTTTGAAGGCAGGAGTCCAATGAGTGATTTGCGCAACGCAAATGGCAGGAACAAACCATGGCATGTAAAATATTGGGGAATCGGTAACGAAGCCTGGGGCTGCGGCGGAAATATGCGCGCAGAATATTATGCCGATATTTTTCGTAAGTATACCACATTCATGGGTAGCGGATTATTCAGGATTGGGTCCGGTGCTAATTCCGAAGATTATAACTGGACAGAAACGATGATGAAAAATGTTCCGGCATCAATGATCCAGGGCATCGGTTTACATCACTATTCAGTGATCGACTGGAATAAAAAAAGTTCCGCAACAGGATTTACTCCGCAGGATTATTTTATCACCATGCAACGCGCATGGAAAATGGAAGAACTGGTAACCCGGCATTCAGCCATTATGGATAAATACGATCCACTGAAAAAAGTGGCGCTGGTCGTTGATGAATGGGGCGGCTGGTATGATGTGGAAACGGGCACCAATCCGGGGTTTTTATTCCAGCAAAATACGATGCGTGATGCCATGATAGCCGGCGTAACCCTGAATATTTTCAATAACCACGCAGACCGGGTGCGCATGGCCAATCTGGCACAGACGATCAATGTGCTGCAGGCGGTCATCCTGACAAAGGGTAACGAGATCATCCTGACACCAACTTATCATGTGATGGAAATGTATAACGTACACCAGGATGCCACGCTGATACCGCTAAAGATAAAATCAGGTGATTATACCATGGGGAATGAAAAACTGCCGGCCGTGTCGGCTTCTGCTTCGATGAAAGATAAGCGGATCCATATTTCACTGGTCAATATCGATGCAACAAAATCGCAGGAGCTGCAATTGGATCTGGGAAAGGTTTCATTTAGTCAGGTAAAAGGAAGAATCCTGGTTTCCGGTAAGATACAGGATTGCAATACATTTGAAAACCCGACGAAAGTCCAGCCCATGGCTTTTTCAGATATAAAAATATCCGGACAAACCATACACCTTACCATGCCGCCGGCTTCAGTAATTATGCTCGAGTTGAATTGATTCACGTTACTATGGCTGGTGCAGGCCAATTGCGAAAGATTTTCGAATTCCGATTCAGGAAAACTGAAGAGTTGTTTGGGAAATGGGAGAAGAAACGATTTCAATAGAATTTAATAAGTCAGTTAGCAACAACATATCGGTGATCTTATAAACCCTTTACACGCCCGGTCCGGGACGATTATCAATTCGACAGCTGGAAATGAGAAAATAATAAATTGATATAGAATAACTTATACTAACCTGAAAATTATTTTTGGAAATACTAAACACTGTTCAGTATATTTGCACTGTAAACTATTTTCAATGGGCATTTTGGAACGCAAGGAAAGGGACAGGCTCGAAATGCGGGAGCGCATCATCGATGTAGCCATTGAAATGTTCGTAAAGGAAGGGTATGAAAAAACCTCCATCCGTAATATCGCCGAGAAAATTGAATACAGTCCCGCCACCATATATCTCTATTATAAGGACAAGGACGAATTATTATATGATGTGCAGGCACAGGCCTTTGAAAAACTGGATAAGACTTTTCGTGATACGGTCGATGCAGCCGATCCGCTGAAAAGACTGGAACAAATCATGAAAACGTACGTATGGTTCGGCAAAAACAATCCTGAACTCTACGACCTCATGTTCATTATCCGCGCACCTATGAATGTCGTGGGAGAAAAAGAAGACTGGCAGAATTGTCACGACGCTTTTGGTACACTCGTAGCGTGCCTTACTGAATGTATTGAAAAAAAACTCGTCCGCTTTACCGATCCAATGGTTGCCGCAGTGTCAGTCTGGTCCATGGGCCATGGCCTCGTGTCACTCGATCTTCGCGACCGCTTGAAAGTGACAGAGATGAATGAAGAGGAGATTGCTATTACAATTGAAAAAGCCGTAAAGGAATATTTTAAACTCATCAAATCTTAATCATGTATCCAGTCACCAGATTATTCATACATCACATCAAAGAATCCAGGTAAAAATAATCCTGTAAGGACGGCTCTTTTTTTTGCCATTTCACTAAACACTGTTCATTAACTCAACATTATTAATTATGAAAATGCTGTTTATAATCCCTCTCCTTCTGTTAAACGCAGGAACAAGAGCACAGGAGAATGCACTCGATAACTACATTAATACGGCATTCGCCAACAACCAGGGTCTGACAGGTCAGCAACTGCAGCTGGAAAAATCAATGTATGCATTGAAAGAAGCACGCGCACTTTTTCTTCCCAATGTTTCTTTCGGTGCCAGTTACACGAAAGCAGACGGAGGCCGCACCATCGATCTGCCACTGGGCGATTTATTGAATCCGGTTTACCAGTCACTCAATCAGCTCACAGGTTCAACAAAATTCCCCAGTCTACAGAATAAATCCGTTTTATTGACACCGGACGATTATTATGATGCGCATTTCCGTACGACGCTCCCGCTCGTGAACGCTGAGATTTATTACAATGAGAAAATAAAAAAGGAAACTATATCCGGTAACCGCGCGGCAGTGAATGTGTATAAGCGTGAACTGGTGAAAGAAATAAAAACTGCTTATTACCGGTACTATCAGGCGGATAAAGCCATCGAAATTTATAACAATGCCCTTCACCTCGTGAATGAAAATATCCGGGTGAATGAAAGTCTGCTGAAAAATGGCATGCGAAACAGCACGGCGCTCACACGCTCGGAAACAGAAAAACAAAAGATTGAAACCTCCATCACCCAGGCCACCAATAACCGGAACAATATTCAGGCCTACCTTAATTTCCTGATGAACCGCCCGCTGGATTCCGAAATTATACTTGACACGGCGAGTTTCGTCACCGGATCAGCATCACAAACCGGCGTCCTGAATCTGAATACGGAAAACCGGGAAGAACTCCAGCAACTTCAGTCAGCTATTCAGACCAACGAGTTAAACCGGAAACTACAAAGCGCCTATCTCGTTCCAAAACTCAATACCTATCTGGATCTCGGCTCACAGGGCTTTAATTTTAAATACAATGACAAAACCCAATACTATGTATGGGGGCTGAGTCTCGAGATGAATTTATTCGCCGGCGGATTACACAAATCACGCATCCAGCAGGCGACCATTGGTAAACAGGAATCTGAGTCCGGTTATCAGGAAACCTCCTCGCAACTGAAAATGCAACTGGTTCAGTCTGTAAATAATTTACACACCGCCCAATCCGATTATCAGAATGCAAAAAAACAACTTGCACTTGCTGAAAAATATTACACCGACCAGTTTAAAGTTTACAAAGCAGGTCAGCTTTTATATATCGAATTGCTGGACGCACTGACCCAGCTCACCAATGCCAGACTTCAGCTGGCCGTCACCATCGCCAATGTACAGGTTGCTTATGCGGATACCGAACGCAGTGCAGCCACTTATCCACTCAATAAATAATACATCATATGCAACGCTTATTATCTTATCTGCTGATCCTGTCCACAGTTGTCACCATCGCCTCCTGCACCGCCAGGACAGAACCACTCAGGAAAAAAGAATCAACCGCCATTCCGGTAAAAGTCCTTCCCGTTAAACAATACAATGGACTCGAAAGAATTCCTGTCTCCGGACAGTTCACCACGGATGACGAAGTGATGATGTCTTTCAAAACGACCGGCATCATCAGCAGGATATTCGTGAAGGAAGGAGATGCTATTAAAAAAGGCGAGTTGCTCGCTACACTCAACCTCACGGAAATTGATGCCAGTATGCAACAGGCACAACTCGCATTTGAGAAAGCCACCCGGGATCTGCAGCGGCTGAATAACCTGTACAACGACAGTGTCGCCACGCTCGAGCAGGTTCAAAATGCAAAAACGACCCGCGACCTGATCGTTCAACAACTCAGTACGGCCCGTTTCAACAGGCAATATTCCGAAATCCGCGCCGAAGCCAATGGATTTGTTTTACGCAAGCTCGCCAATGAAGGTCAACTCGTGAATTCCGGCAACGCCGTATTGCAAACCAACGGAGCCGGTTCAGGAAAATGGATCTTACGTGCAGGTATAACCGATCAGCAATGGAATGCGATCCGGGCCGGCAACCCCGCAGAAGTAAAGATTGCGTCGCACGACGGACAAATACTGACCGGTAAAGTGACCCGAAAATCCGAATCAGTGGATCCATCGAATGGTTTGTTCAGTATCGACATTACACTGAGTGGAAATCAAACAGGAAAAATTGCTGCCGGCATGTTTGGAACCGGAGTTATCGTAACCGGCAATCATCAGACGACTGATAAATCCGGATCCGAAACCTGGTCCGTTCCTTACGAGGCCCTCATGGACGGCGATGGAAGTTCCGGATTTGTTTTTGTAACAAACGACAGCAAAACAGCGGAAAAAACCAAAGTGGTGATTGCCGGTGTTGAGAAAGATCATGTGATCATCAGCCAGGGACTTGAAAAATCAAAATTACTCATCGTGTCCGGCAGTGCTTACCTCACGGACAAAAGTCTCATTCAAATCATTCCATAAAGAGTACGATCATGAAAATCACCAACTACGCTGTTAAGAATTACCAGTTCACCCTGATCATTTTCATCATGATCATTGTGCTGGGACTTACTACGCTTCTGAATATGTCCCGGTCCGAAGATCCTGAAATGCACGCACCTACATTCACCGTCGTGGTTGTATATCCCGGAACAAGTCCCGGCGATATGGAAGAACTGGTAGTGAAACCTCTGGAAAAAGAAATATGGGGGCTTGAAAACATCAAACGCATACGTACTACCATCGGCGACGGTGTGGCGGCCATTCGCGTGGAATATAAATACAATAGCAATGTGGACAATAAATACCAGGAAATCGTGCGGGTGGTCAATAGTAAGCGGCCGGAACTGCCTGCAGATATCGCGAGTATCGACGTCCAGAAATTCCAGCCATCCGATGTAAATATCATCCAGGTGGCGCTGGTTTCCGAGAACGCATCCCGCGAGAAAATGAAGTTCTATGCGGAAAAACTGCAGGACGAACTGGAAAAACTGCCTGCCCTCAAAAAAGTAGAAATTCATGGCATACCGGATCCGCAGGTAAGAGTTGAACTGGACCTCGAAAAGATGTCACAGATGCACCTGCCACTGAACGCGGTCACAGGAAGCCTGCAGAGCGAGATCGCCAATATACCCGGTGGCAGCATTTATGCCGGCCAGAGAAGTTTTAATATCAAGACCAGCGGAAATTTCCAGTCGATAGATGAAATAAAGAATACGATTGTTTCTTCTTCCGGAAAAAATATCTACCTGAAAGATATAGCAAAAGTGTATTACGGTTTTGAAGACACCAAGTATAAAACAAGGCTGAACGGTCATCGTTGTATTTTTATCACCGCCGCTCAGAAAGAAGGAGAGAATATCAGTAAGACCAAAAAGGGCTATGATGCCGTGCTGGCTCAGTTCAAAAAAACACTGCCCTCCAATATTGACCAGGTGCAGAATTTTGACCAGGCAGATAATGTAAACCGGCGCCTGGGCAGTCTGGGAGAAGATTTTATTATTGCGATCCTGCTGGTAGCCGTTACCCTGCTTCCACTCGGATTTCGGTCAGCCATGATCGTTATGATCTCCATTCCGCTCTCCCTCTCCATCGGATTGGTATTGCTGAATCTGTTCGGCTTTAATCTGAACCAGCTCAGCATCGTCGGACTTGTGGTGGCTCTTGGGTTACTGGTAGACGACAGCATTGTAGTGGTCGAAAACATCGAGCGCTGGATGCTCGAAGGACACAGTCGCATGGAAGCCACACTGAAAGCCACCGGACAGATCGGTAAGGCGGTGGCCGGTTGTACTGCGATGCTGATCATCGCTTTTATGCCACTGGTTTTTATGCCGGAAGGCGCCGGTGATTTTGTCCGTGGTCTGCCCATGGCCGTAATCCTTTCTGTATTCGCATCCATGCTGGTCTCGCTCACCATCATTCCGTTTTTGTCGAGCCGCCTGCTGAAAAATCATATGATACCGGAAGGAAATATTTTCATGCGGGGCCTAAAAAAACTCATCCACGGAAGTTATGCCCGCCTGCTGGACCGGTCTCTGAACCGGCCGGTATTAACCATTGTCACTGCGGTCGTAATATTTGGCCTCTCACTGCAGGTCTTCAATATCATTGGATTCAATCTCTTCCCCGCTTCTGAAAAACCACAATTTTTAATCAATATCACCGCCCCGCCACAGTCCAATATTCTCTACACCGATTACATCACGCGGAATATAGAAGAGGAATTAAAAAAAGAGCCGGCCATTACTTATTTCGCGAGTAATGTGGGCAAGGGCAATCCGCGCATTTACTATAATGAAGTGCCTGAAAACGAAAAGTCGGAATATGCACAGATTTTTGTTCAGCTCGACAATCATACGGCACCGGATAAAAAAATGGCGATCATCGAATCACTGCGCAAAAAATGGACACCTTATCCCGGTGCTAAAATAGAAGTGAAAAACTTTGAACAGGGGCCGCCGGTCATTGCGCCCATAGAAGTACGTGTGTTCGGCGATAACCTCGACACGTTACGCAGCCTGGCGGCAAAGGTTGAAAACATGTTGCAGAACACCGATGGTACCATTTACATTGATAACCCGGTGGACCAGCTCAAGTCGGATATCAAAGTCGATATCAATAAAGAAAAAGCGCAGCTGCTTGGGATACAGACCGTAAATATTGACAAGACCGTACGGCTTGCAGTTGCGGGATTGAACATGGGTAAGTACACAGATCATGACGATAAAGACTATTCCATCTTACTCACGCGCACCAAAGAAGAAATACCCACGCTCGACGTTTTTAACAACCTCTACGTAAACAATGGCCAGGGTGTGGCCGTCCCGGTCGGCCAGGTATCTTCCCTTAAACTGGAAACATCTCCGCAGGTGATTAATCACCAGGAAAAGAAACGCGTGGTATCTGTTAAAGCCAGTGTGAAAAAAGGTTTCCTGTCAGACCGGCTGATCACGCAGGTGACCAGTAAAATGGATAAAATGATTTTACCTGCAGGATATACGTATGAAATGGGGGGAGAAGTAGAATCGCGCAAAGACTCCTTCGGCGGATTTACCAGCATCGTTATCGTAACCGTTTTTCTTTTCATCGCTGCGCTGGTGTTGATCTTCGGCACTTTCAAAAGTACGCTGATCGTACTCTCCGTGATTCCGCTCGGCGTGGTGGGTGCCGCCATGGCATTGTGGATTACGGGCTATCCCCTGTCTTTTGTGGCGATCATCGGTTTGATTGCACTGGCAGGCATCGAAGTGAAGAACACCATTTTGCTCGTGGATTTTACAAATCAATTACGCAGTCAGGGAAGAGATCTGGAATCCGCAATCCGCGAAGCGGGGGAAGTTCGTTTTCTTCCGATCGTTTTAACCTCCCTGACAGCCATTGGCGGACTGATGCCGATTGCCCTGTCAACCAATCCCCTGGTTTCGCCGCTGGCGATCGTGCTGATCGGTGGTTTGATCAGCTCAAC
>Ga0070733_10002911_pt1 | contig 11895 bp, 6 predicted proteins | sample Coa_R1_9_FD_66450 | JGI IMG/M metagenome (GOLD analysis project Ga0070733, IMG submission 66450) | Surface soil microbial communities from Centralia Pennsylvania, which are recovering from an underground coalmine fire - Coalmine... | ecosystem: Environmental > Terrestrial > Soil > Unclassified ... | reverse complement strand
ACATTTTCGGACGCGGGTTCGACTCCCGCCGCCTCCACCACTATAAACTAATGATAATAATGTAGTTACATAACAGTAGAATAAATCGTACAATAAACGTACAATGGATTCGGCAAAGGTGCTGATTCCATGCTCTCGGTTTACTCCAGACACTATCCTCCCTGCCCTTCCGACGACATCAACTACAAGCGCTGCCGCTGCCCAAAGTGGATCAACGGCATTCTCGGACCGGATGGCCCCTTCATCCGTCGTAGCGCGAAGACTCGCAGTTGGGAAAAGGCTGAGGATTTCAAACGGAAACTGGAAGAGGAATATGAGGCGAAGCAGAAAGGACTGGAAGAGGCCTCCCGGCCGGAGCCTGCTCTCGTAACGGTCAAAGAGGCTGTGGCACGATTTCTGAACAGCAAGCGTAACGAGAATCTCGCCGATTCCACACTCGACAAGCTGACCACGATCTTCGAGAAGCAGTTCCTCGCGTGGGCTACTTCCTACGGATTCACAAACGTCACTGAAATCACGACTGCCGATCTAGAAGGCTTTCGTGACACGTGGACCGATGGCCCCCTCGCGAAGAAAAAGAAACAGGAGCGGTTAATCGGATTCTTTTACTACTGTCTGCGACTCGGCTGGATCAAGTCCAATCCAGCGGTTCTGCTGGGTCGAGTCAGAGCAGATGGTCCTCCCACGGATTACTTCCCTGCGCCCGAGTTCGAGAAAATTATGGATGCAACTTACATCTATCAACCCAAAGGCTGGGTGGAATGCCGGAACCAAGCGACACGCCTCCGCATTCTCACGTTGCTAATGCGTTGGAGTGGACTGGCGATCAGGGACGCTGTCACCCTGGAACGGCGCCGACTGAATGAACATGGCGAATTGTTTTTGTATCGTGCTAAAACTGGCAGTCCTGTCTACGTTCCGCTCCCTCCGGATGTGGCGGAGGCCCTGAGAAACATTCCGCCTGGCCCCAGCCCCAATCCGCGGTACTTCTTTTGGTCTGGTAACGGATCACCTAAATCCGTGGTTGGCAACTGGCAGCGAAGCTTCCGGCGACTATTCAAGATTGCCAACCTGCGCGGAGATGACGGCTCGCTGAAGCGTTGCCACCCGCACATGCTCCGCGACACATTCGCCGTCGAGATGCTATTAGCAGGTGTGCCGCTGGAACAGGTCTCAATCTTACTTGGCCACAAGAGCGTGAAGATCACCGAGAAGCACTATGCTCCGTGGGTCAAGGCTCGGCAGGAACAGCTCGCAGCCAACGTTCGTAAAGCCTGGAATGTGCTCGATACGGGCAACAAAACGGCAAGACGCAAATCACCGAAGCGTGTGAAAAGCGCCTGACGTTTCGTTCTTTTTAGGTTGAGCTTTAGCTTGCTCTACGCAACTTTTGATGAACACGGTGAAGAACCGTCTCGGGCACCCGCAACGTCCGATATCCGCGCTTGTGCGACCTTTCTTCGGTGCTCCAGTGAATCACGCCCGGTTCCCTTTCGAATATCTTGCGAACGGTCTTCTCGCTAAGTGCCCAGAGCTTGGCGATCTCGATCACCGAATAGTGCTTCTCGCGAGCTAGTTCAATCGCCGACGCAGCCGAAGGACCGGAAACCGTGTGGAGGGCGTGGGACGATTCTGCTGGTTTTCGAGCGAATTCGGACATGGCATGACCCCAACCGCAGCTGGATGTTAACTAACTTGATTCCAGACGCCTTGATTGTCCAATGAATTCTCGGGCGAGAGCTATTCCCAACAGGAATAAGCTGGCTGAAAGCAACCACTCCCAAAGCCGCTCTGGGCGGGCCGTCTGGCCCGGCGATTCCTAGGCCGACTATGCACCTCTTGCCTAAAGGCATTACGGGACTGAGATCAAGGAAGGGTTCGACGCTTGCAGAGGTCGTAGGGGCAGTGAAATCCGTTCTTGCCAGGCCATTTATCCAGAGCCGAGACGGCGCGCGGGAAGGAATCTCGCAAGAAATCGTTACAAAAGTTCGTTAAAGGAGAGGGAGGTCCAGATAGCAAATTGCCTCTGAGAGGACGTGCTCCCGACCGGAAAACGCTGTCCCCTCAACGCCGCGGCTCCGGGTTTGCCTTTTTGATGCTTACAACTCGGGAGGATGGCGACAATTCAATTGGCTTTGGTGGACGGCGTTGGTAAGCATATCTGCGGAGGAAAGACCGGGCGAACTCGTTCACCAAGCGTGAATCGTCGTCCTTTCTCATAATTACACACGTTTTGAAACACAATGACTCATCAGAAAGAGGCTTTACGACTACACCTTCAGCGCGACAGCCAAGGGCCGTAGGTTTGGTTAGGATGGCCACGCCGACGTGCTCAGATACCAAGTGAATCGCCTCTTGTGGCGTAATAATGTCGTGTGCGCGTTTCGGAGCAATTCCCTCACGTCGCGCCGCGTTCATGATTGCGTCATGAACGACTGGATGAACTCGGCGCGCGAATAGAATCCATTCATCTTTTGCCAGATCTTGGAGCACGAGGTGTTCTTTTTGGGCAGCCGCGTGGCCCTCTGGAAGAGCCGCATAGAGCGGCGTCAGAATGAAGGGCGCGGCCTCGATCTGGGAGTCCTCCGGCGGCGCTGTCACCAGTGCCAAATTCTGTTCGCCTGCTAGAACACTCCGGACCAACTCGATTGAGAACTGACTGATCAGTCGAATGGCGAGCTTGGGGTACAGGGGGAGACGCACCGCAAGAAGGTCCGAAATCCAGGCTTGATCGGCTTCGTGCGAGTGTCCAATCGTCAAGACGTTTTCTGCTCCGTCATGGGCCGTGCGAGCGAGATGAAAGGCCCGCTCCATATGCAAGACCGAAGAGCGAGCCTCTGCGACGAAGACTCGTCCAGCATCGGTGAGCTCCACACGGACAACCCGTCGATTATCGCGAGTGAACAGGCGAAATCTAAGCTGTTTTTCGATCTCAGTGATTTGTCTGCTGAGCGCAGATTGGGTGAGGTGCAATCTCTGGGCGGCCTTCGTAAAGTTCAGCTCTTCGCCCAAGGCAATGACCGCGTGCAAGTGGCGTACTTCGACGTTGGGAAACACTGCTCCAACCCCCGCCCAAGAGTTCGGTGACACCAGGAATGTCGTCCTACCATGTGTGCGTGAAGCGACGAGTGGTTATGAGCTTCGAACCCGGCCAGTTCCGAAAAGTTTCCCGAAGGGCCGAATAAAACGAAACCCCTCGACCCCGAAACCCGCTCCAGAGAAGGGTTCTAGGGAATCATGCCCTACAGACTTGCCTCGCTGATGGCCGGTTTGTACCAACCACCAAAGAAATAACATTTTGGTGCAAATCGGTGGTTTTTCCGTACTAGACTACCGTCAGGATAAGAGTACTCTCACCACATGAGCCCCGCACCGAAGGACGATTCCAACATCAAAGAACCCTGTAATCTGTCTTTCGACGGACTTCGATCACTGGCGGATGAAGTCGTCATTGCTCACTTGCGGGCCGGACACGGCGACGCGCTCGGTGTGCTATTTGATCGTTACCATCGTCTAGTGCTCCATGTCGCTTTGAAAATACTCCACGATGTCGGCGAAGCCGAAGACGTGATGCAAAACGTTTTCATGGAAATCTACAAAGTGGCGGCACAATTCGATCCGGCGCGGGGCACTACTAAAATGTGGATCCTGCGCTACGCCTATCATCGAAGCATGAACCGACGGAGGCAGCTGCAGGTCCGGCATTTCTATACCAGTACGGATATTGCTGCGATCGAGGGCACTCTCTTGACCGAAGGGGCAGGCATTCCCGCTTCCCAGGAGGCTCGAGAGGTCGTTCAGCGAGGCCTTCAAGTGCTCAGTCTGGTGCAGAAGCGTGTGTTGCACTTGGCCTATTTCGAGGGACTCACGATGAAGGAGATCGCCGAGGAGACGGGCGAGTCTCTCGGTAACGTCAGGCATCACTACTACCGTGGTCTGGATAAGTTGCGCGATCAATTGTCGGAAGCCGACCGGACAAGTGAGGTAAGGGTTGCACGCAAGGAGATGGGCAATGCGAAAGCATGAAGATTTCGAAGAGCTCGCCGCATTAGCTGCCATCGGCCAGTTGTCGGTCGAAGAGCACAGGGAATTATTGGAACACCTGCGAGGCTGCGACGGGTGCAGACTTGCGAGCGACCAGTATGACTTCATTCTCGATCAGCTCCCGCTACCCGAGCCTTCAGCGAATGACAGAGACCTCCAGCAGTTGCAGGGGGCGAGCTATCGGCAGAGATTCTTGGAGAGAGCCTCTGCCGAAGGCGTGCGCTTCACACCCGAAGCACTGGGCGAGAACAGACGACGAATTGCAACTTCGTTCTTCAGAAACTGGCGTCCGTATTCCCTGGGTGTTGCCTCTGCCGTCGTAGTCATGGTCGTGGCTTCGGCAGTTGTACTTCCCAAGGTGCTCTCTCGCTTGGCTGTTCTTCAGATAACGGCTTCTAATCCGAAGCCTGCCATCGCCACCCCAGCGCGAGTGGACACACCTACATCTTCCGATTCGAGCCCACGCAATTCAGACGCGGCCAGCGTAACCATCGCCCATCTTCAGCAAGACAGTGTGGACGCAGAAAAACGGCTGGATTTCTTGCGGCGGGAGCTTGCCCGAGCGCAGGCGAGTTACCAGCAACTGCTGCAAGAATCAGAGCGATGGAAGGATCAGGCTGCGCAGCTTCAGAGCAAAGGACAACAGGGTGAAGAGCAACTCGGGCAGGCCAGGACCCAAGCCGAAAAGCTCAGCAAGGACAACGACCAGCTCACGGCTAGCTTGGTGGACCAGCAATTCCGCATTAAGGAGCTGTCGGAAGATATCGAGAATCAGAAAGCCGCCGTGGAACGTGAGCAGCAGTTGACCGCCGCTGCCCGCGATGTCCGCGAGCTCATGGGTGCCCGCAATCTTCATATCATTGACGTGGCGGACCTGGACGGACAAGGCAAGTCGAAGAAATCATTTGGCCGGGTCTTCTACACCGAAGGGAAGTCGCTGATTTTCTACGCGTTTGACCTCTCCCAAAAGGGTTCGGCGTCCAAGGTTTCCTTCCAGGCATGGGGCCAGAACCAGAGCGCGAGTAACAATGTTAAGAATCTTGGCGTCTTTCACATTGACGATCAAGTGCAGAAACGGTGGGTTCTGCGCGTAGACAACCCGGAGTTGCTTAAATCCGTCGAGTCAGTTTTTGTGACAGTCGAGCCTTCCCCCGGAAGGGACAAACCCTCGGGCCAGAAGCTGCTGTACGCTTACCTTGGGACCCAAGCCAACCATCCCTGAGGGAAGCTCGCCTTGCCCGCCCACTGGCAAGGAACCGGGGGTGAATAGACGGTTTTTCCCTCCTTCACCGAGCTCAGCTACCGGCAACGTGCTGAACCTCCGTAATCTTTTCTGCACAATTGGTACAGACCGCATTTCGAGAAGGCATTACTCCGCAGAGTGTGAAGCAAAACCAAAGATCTGGAGCCCTCACATGACCCTTCGCCGGACAACCCTCCCCTTATTCCTTCTCGTTTTGTGTTTGCTTGCGCTTGCGCCGTTTAGCCTAGCTCAGACCGAAGCCGCTACACTGTCGGGTCTGATCACAGATCCGCAAGGCAAAGTAGTGCCGGGTGTCGCCGTGGAAGTCACGAATGTTGACACAAATGTAAGCGCGCATCAAACCACGAATGGTGCTGGACTCTACGTGGTAGTGGGCCTAAAACCCGGGCGCTACCGCGTGAGCGTCATCAAGGATGGCTTCCGCAGGATCGACCTGACCGATTTAGTGCTCAATGTGCAAGATGTGCTGAGCCGCAATTTCCAGTTGCAACTAGGTCCAGTGTCGGCGTCAATCACGGTTGTCGCGGATGCCGCAAATGTGAACACGACGGACGGTTCGGTTGGCACAATCGTGGATCGACAATTTGTGGAGAACTTGCCGTTGAATGGCAGGAGCTTCCAAACACTGATTGACCTCACTCCTGGAGTAGTTACGACTAGCACAAGCGCATACGATTTCGGACAATTCAGTGTCAATGGACAGCGCCCCAGCTCTAACTACTGGATGGTTGATGGCGTGAGTGCCAATCTTGGGACGTCTGCACTTAACTATCCGGGGAGTGCTATCGGCGGAGCAATAGGAAGTTTCAGCGCTATGGGGGGAACCAATAGCTTAGTGTCGGTGGATGCCCTACAAGAGTTTCGCATTCAAACTTCCACGTTCGCGCCGGAATTTGGACGCACCCCAGGAGCCCAGATTTCTATCGAAACCCGCTCCGGTACAAATCAATTCCATGGAACGCTCTTCGACTATGTGCGAAATGACATATTTGATGCAAACGATTGGTTCAATGGGTACACCAATAGTCCGCCGCTGCACAAAGCTGAGGAACGGCAGAATGACTTCGGAGGAACAGTCAGCGGTCCACTTTTGAAAAATGGTACGTTCTTTTTCTTCTCTTACGAAGGTCTCCGTCTCCGTCTGCCACAGACTGAGCTTACAACTGTACCGTCTCTCAGTGCTCGGCAGTCTGCGATCCCGGTCGTCCAGCCGTTTCTAAATGCTTACCCGCTCCCAACTGGCTCTGATCTAGGTAATGGCACAGCTCCTTTCAACCGAAGCTTTTCAAACAGTTCGACACTTGATGCATACAGCATACGGCTTGACCACAAAGTGACTAACAAGCTAATTCTTTTTGCAAGGTACAACTACTCGCCGTCGGAGCTTGTGCAACGTGGCTACGGTGGCTACGAGACGCTGAATACAGTCGTTCCGGAGCACATAAACCTGCAGACCGCAACGCTCGGCACGACGTGGTCCATCTCTCCGGCAATATCCGACGACTTGCGCTTCAATTACAGCCATGTAAATTCCAGCAGTAGCGAATACCTCGACACCTTCGGTGGTGCCGTTGTTCCCTCGATCTCCGGTCTTATCCCGAGTCCCTTTACCCCAAGCGATTCGGGGTTTTTCTTAGATATTCTTTCCCTTTCTTCTGGATTCTTGGAACAAGGTCCAAACGCAGCGAACCGACAGAGCCAATTCAATGTGGTTGACGGACTCTCATTCCAACGCGGCGCACATGCTCTAAAGTTTGGCATCGACTATCGTCGCCTCACGCCGGCAGTTGGTTTGCCTGCGTTTTATGGCCAGACGAACTACTTCCTAAACGCCGCGTCTGCTGAGGCCGGCAACCTCTTTTTTACGAGCGTGGGGCAAAGTCGGTCTGGCAGATTGTTATTTCAGAACCTGGGTATTTTTGCGCAGGACACTTGGAGACTCAAGTCGAGGTTAACATTAACTTACGGTCTGCGTTGGGACATTGATTTTGCACCATCGACAATCGGAGGACCTGATCTCTTGGCGGTGACTGGTTTTGACATAAATGACCTGTCGCAACTCGCTCTCGCACCAAACGGAACACCGCCATACAAGACTTCCTATGCAAATGTCGCACCGCGCATAGGACTAGCCTACCAACTCTCTCAGGATGAACGTTGGCAAACTGTTCTTCGCGGAGGCTTTGGCGTCTTTTATGACCTCGCATCTCCGGAAGTGGGCCCGGCCCTCCGTAGTGGTTATCCCTTTAGCGCCTCGCAGTTTGGTTTCGGCGGAACGTTTCCACTGACCCCGGCGACGCCACCCGCGATCACCGTCGCCAATCTACTCACAGGGACGCTGTTTGCCCTTGATCCGCACCTAAAACTTCCTCGCACACTCCAATGGAATATAGGGCTCGAACAAGGGCTGGGCCGACAGCAGGTGCTGTCTCTGTCGTACATCGGGGCCGCCGGGCGGCGGCTTATACAGTCGACCGATGTAGTTAGTCCGGACCAGAACTTTGGCAGGGCGAATTTGGTAACCAATCTTGGCACTTCCGACTATGACGCGCTACAGCTTCAACTCCAGCGGCGTCTATCCCATGGTATCCAAGTCCTTGCGTCTTATACCTGGTCACACTCGATTGATACGGCTTCTGCCGGTTCAACTGCGAACTTGTCCAATGCTCTTGTACCAGGATCTGGTGTCGACGCAAACCGCGGTCCATCGGACTTCGACATCCGCAATGCATTGTCCGCGGGGGTGACCTATAACGTTCCGCAGCCCAAGGTCAATGCTCTTACGAGCGCAATTCTAGGCGGCTGGGCGCTCCAGAGCATCATTCAGGCTCGCTCTGCTACGCCGGTAAATCTATATGATTCGAATCTCTTCGACGTGTTTGGCGCAATCACAAATATCCGACCCGATGTAGTTCCGGGACAGGCTTTCTATCTATACGGACCGAATTATCCGGGCGGAAAGGCGTTCAACCCGAAAGGATTTGTGGATCCTCCTCTCGATGCTAACGGTAATCCACTCCGGCAGGGTGACTTGCCTAGAAATGCGCTACGCGGTTTTGGTGCAGTGCAATGGGACTTTGCCGTGCATCGCGATTTTCCAATCCGTGAATCTCTGAAACTTCAGTTTCGGGCGGAGATGTTCAATGTCCTGAACCATCCTAACTTTGCGCCGCCCATCGGCGACCTTTCCGGTTCAAGTGGTCCGTTCGGCTTGTCAAACCAAATGCTCGGGCGCAGCCTGGACCAGGGGTCAGGGGGTGCAGGGCTCAACGCCTTGTACCAAATTGGAGGTCCGCGCTCGATCCAGTTTGCGATGAAGCTGCAGTTCTAGTTGTTCGGACCAGCCGGCGAGAGAGCCTGAGAGCACGTTGACTCCACCGGCGCTCAAATACGTCCAGTGACGTGCAACCGCGCGTAGATCCGTTGAATTGGTTGAAAACTATAAATCATGTGTTGGCTCACGTTTGGCAAACGAGGCGAACACTTTGCAGCGACCTCGCAACACACAAGATAGCTCCCGTACCGTGAGACAGTGCATGACACCAATTACCACATCCTGGTGGGTGTGGCGCAAATCGCAACTGGAGGAATTACTATGCTCTTGCGGTCGACTATAGTCCTATGGTTGGTTTGGTGCCCCATAATCTCGTCACAATCGGCAGGACCACCGACAGAGGTGAACACGCGGGAGAGTGGTGCATCTACAACCCTCAACGCACAGGATAGTAAGAGGCTCATCACCGTCGGGGACGTAATCCAAATGACACGATTTCAGGATTTCAACACTGTCTACCGTAAGGATGGAGGGGCTCAGATTTCGCCAGATGGACTACATTTTGTGATAACGCTAAACAAGGGTAATACTAAAAATAACCGTAACGAATATTCTCTGCTTCTCTTCCGCACCGATAAGGCGGGCGCGTCCCCCAAGCCTGACGTGTTGGTCTCACTGTCCTCTTCATCGAATCGGCCAGCCATTCAATCTGTCGAATGGATTACCAACCGCACAATTGCCTTTCTGGGAGAACACCCTGGAGAGCACCAGCAACTCTACACGGTGGATTGCTATACAAAGAACATAAGGCAGCTAACAGATCATTCGACCAGCCTAATATCATACGCCGTGACTGCCAATGGAAGCCGATTCTTCTTTACCGCGGAACAGCCTGCTGAGATGTTCGTAAATGACAAGACGCAACGAGAAGGACTTCTCATATCAAGTCAATCATTATCCGATCTCATGTCTCTTCAGGGCAAGCTCCGATCAGAACGTCATCAGGATCTGTTTGTGCAACAACTAAAATCGGACCGAGAAAGTCTGATCAGGACGGCTGGTGCTATTGGTCCGACCCCCCTGTGGCTTTCCCCAGACGGTCGCTATCTAATTGTGCAAACCTTCCTCTGCCAGGATCCACCTGAAAAGTGGAACGTCTATACCGACCCGCAACTACAGGCACACATTCAGGTAAAACGCACACCGGGAGAGTATCTGCTCGTTTCGCAACTTGAGCTGATCGCCACCGATTCCGATCAAAGCCAGCCGCTGGTGAATGCGCCCCTCGGAAGTTGGAATCCGGAAGTTGCATGGGCGCCCGACAGTAAGTCGGTCGTGGTTTCTCCGACATTCCTTCCTCTAACCGTTAGTGATCCTGCGGAGCTCAAGACGAGACAGTCATCAAAGTTCGTTGCGGAGATCAAGGTTCCCGGCAGGGAAATCATACCAATAACTGACGAAAAGGTCGCAGTGCGTCAATGGAATCCCAGGTCAGGTAACCTTCTACTTGAGACAACTAATGTTCAAAACCAAGGCAACTCAAGACAACAGTCAATCGTCGCCTATTGTAGAGGTAAACCTGGATGGAAGAGAGTAGAGTGTACACCGTCGGATTTGAGTCAAGGCAATCATAGTCAGATCACACTGCAAGAAGGCCTGAACACTCCGCCAAGGCTGTTTAGTGAAGACCTAAAGACCGGGCAGAAGTCGCTTTTGATCGACCCCAATCCTCAGTTTGCCCAACTCAGGTTTGGGCACGTTGACGATATCGCCTTTAGGGCTACGGATGGTCACATCGTAAAAGCAGGTTTGTACCTGCCGCCAGACTATGCGGCGGGGGAAAGATATCCCCTTGTTATTCAGACGCACGGATGGGATCCTCAACAGTTTTGGGCTGCTGGCCCTTTTTCGACAGCGTTTGCCGCCCAACCGCTCGCAGCCAAAGGTTTTGTTGTTGCACAGCTTGAAGAGGACTACACGCGCATTCAGACACCTGGCGAGGTTCCCTACGAAGCTGCCGCGTATGAGGGTGTTATCGATTACCTCGACGGCCGAGAGCTCATTGATCGTGGCCGCGTTGGCATCATTGCTTTCAGTCGGACGGGTTTGGGGGTCGAGTACACTCTTGCCTTTTCGCAATATCGCTTTGCCGCAGCTTCACTGGCTGACACATCCGATGCGGGATATTTCCGATATTTGGCACTGCTGAATACATCTGACGCTGGAAATGCTGCGGACAACGAACGCATCAACGGCGGTGCCCCACTGGGTGACGGCCTTCCTTCCTGGACGAGGAACTCTGCAGATTTTAATCTTGCGAGAGTTATTACCCCAGTGCGAATAGAGGCCAATCAACCGGCATCGCTCCTCTTTGTGTGGGAGTGGTTCGTAGGGTTGAATCACCTAAAGAAACCAGTGGATCTGATCTACATTCCGGATGGAACTCACATCTTGGTGAAGCCCTGGGACAGAATAGTATCCCAACAGGGCAACGTAGATTGGTTCTGCTTCTGGCTCAAGGGTGAAGAAGACCCAGATCCTGCGAAGGCCGATCAGTACGCCCGCTGGCGCGAGCTCCGCAAGCTGCAAGAACAGAACAAAAAGAAATCGGCAAACGCAGCTTCCCCACCCTCTAACTAACTAATGGGGCAGCCGTCCACCTTGTGCCTTCACAAGAGAAAGCTTCAACGGGCAGGTTGTAGACCGTTGATACCGCCGCGCCGGCCTCCCCCTCCAATAAAAAACGGCGGAGTGCAGATTAGCACTCCGCCAGAAATCTAAGGCGATTGATTTATGCCGCCGTCTTGCGGCTCTTCGGCTTTGGTTTGGCCTTCGTCTTTTTATCTCGTTTCGCAGCAAGTTCCTCTGCCACGGCCTTTTGGAGCTTCTCAGTATCTACTCGGTAGCGTTTGGCGGCGTCCATCAGAGCGTCGTCGCGGCTTGCGGTGGATCGCTGATAAGCCGAATCCAGCAGGCTGATTTCCAGAAGCAGCTTGCAGAGTTCCGATTCGTCATACGTGCCTACCTGCTTGGCCAAGAGTTCCTGTGCGGACGCGGAGTCTTTCTTCGCCTCCACTTTGTGCCGCTTCGCCAGAGCTGGGACTTGGCTGTAGGAAAGGTGGCCGATCAGGTAGTTGGCGACCGCCAGCAAGTCGGCCTTCTTTAACGGAGCGGATGCGCGTTGAAGGATCGTGGCCAAGATACGATGGCGAGTCGTAATGGCCAGTTTCTCCTTCTCGATCCGCTTGCGTTCGTCCGCCCGCTCCCGCTCGACTTGCTGCGGAGAAGGCGTGTTGGGGTGGTGGATACGGCA
>Ga0070733_10002910_pt1 | contig 11899 bp, 9 predicted proteins | sample Coa_R1_9_FD_66450 | JGI IMG/M metagenome (GOLD analysis project Ga0070733, IMG submission 66450) | Surface soil microbial communities from Centralia Pennsylvania, which are recovering from an underground coalmine fire - Coalmine... | ecosystem: Environmental > Terrestrial > Soil > Unclassified ... | reverse complement strand
GCTGAGCGAGAGGCAAGGGATTCAAACGCCATCCCTTGCCCCTCGCGCTCCCCCATCCCGGCTCAAACCGGAGAGGGACTAGCGGAAAGTTGTCGTATTCCTACATGATCGGAAATTGGGGGCAGGTCAGGTGGATGCGGGCATTGGTCTTCCTTCGCATGCCTGTCAGGTCATGGAGTGGGGGGCTTCGATGCCGTTCTGGTGAATACAGCAGTCTCGCGAACAAGCGACCCCATAACCACGGCGAGGCGCATCCGGCTACCTATTTCCGCTAAATCCCGGCTACCTAAAATCGCTGTCCCATTGTAGACCCACATATCGGCTTGAAAGGAACCAGAGCCGTGAAGAGTCTGCCATCAGTCAGTTCGACACTTGCGAGCCATGGAGGAAACAGTTGCCACTTGCTTAAGGCGTTTGTTCTTCAACTTCGACGGCATCCACGCTTGCGTAGTTGACGTCGGGGACGAAAGAGACAATCAGCTTGCCTTGAGCGTTGGGGCGGAGGCCATGATAAGTCTCGACCAACGCGCGTCCAGAGCCTGCTGCTTCCACAATATCCAGGTTGCGAGTGAGTGCGACGCCATTGCAAAGAACATCGAAGATGCGCTTGCCCACGCCACTTGTCCTTGAGCGGTCCGATCCCCAGTATTTCTCGGAAAAATGAAGAGTCAGCTTATAACTTCCCTGATCCACAGGAATGGCGTAGTTGAAGTTGCCGTACCGTTCACCGGCATATAGGCCCGGCTCCGAAGTACCGCCAACCGCAACTTTATCGAACGCCAGCTGGCCACTGCTGTAGTAGGTATCGGGCATCCACAGATTGCCGGCTGCGTCCACAAAGAAACTGTTCTGAGCCACCATCCGAATTGGGCGCAGCTGATGGGGCAAGCCGGGTACGATCTCAATCGCATTGATAAGCGGCAGGCCCAGCGAACCAGAAAAGTCGAGGTGAAGATAGCCGTCCTTGTTGGGAGCGATATCCCGAAATACGCGGAGGTCCGCGGTATTTGCTCCAGCATCCGAAACGATGTCAAATTGCTTCAAGAGTGGGCTTCCGTTGAGTTGCACGTCGAACACGCGGCTGTTCTCTCCTCCACCGAGCGAACTGGCAGGGCTGTAGGTAGTTTCGGCGAAGTGAAGTCGCAATTCATAAACGCCCGGAGCGAGAGGTATCTTGTAGGAGAAGACTCCCGTTCGCCCAGTGAGATACAACTCTGGGTTTCGAGTGCGGGCAATATGCTGGTTGGGGAGTTCGGTGGCAAAGCCGCCGGAGAAGTATTGATCCCCGCTCCATACATTCCCTTCTGCGTCTTTAAAAATGGGACGCGAGTATCCGCATCGAATGCGAATCTCTGGCCCCGTTGTAAGAGAAACCGCAGGAGATGACGACTGAGGCGCGCCGCTGGCGTTCGGATGATGGCTGCGATTGAACCGCCACATCGTGAAGGTTCCGGCGATGATCGCCAAGCACGAGCCTATGGCCAGAAATCCCCGGCCGTGAAATACGCGCTTGGGCAACTGCCTTGACGGACCATCTTGCAGATGGATGCGAGCCTTGGCATTTTCTCTTTCCGGGGTGTTGGAAGGCTCTTGGGTCTGGAACTCGCGGTCCGACTTACGCCGAGCCGGCAGCGGCAATGAATTGTGGAATGAGTTCTGCAACCGCGCTCCCGGACTCCGATCAATGAACTCAGGACGATAATGCCCGGTTGCCACCACAATCTCCAGGGGCTGATTTGCACCTTCGCCTTCATAGAATTCCCGCAGCTTCTTTCGCAGCCGAAAAGCCTCCACCCGAACAATCGAGTCCGTGGCCTGGTCGAAGGATTGAGACCGGCCGAAGACGTCCATCGCGATGGAATACTCCTTGATGGCGCCGGTGTCGCCATCGAAATGTCTTTCGCAAATATATTTAAGCAGATTGGCTAATCGCGGCTTGCTTTCGAAGGTGCCAGAGGTAAGTACTGCGTATAGTGCGGCGCGCTCCCTGGCCCTGCGGCCCGGATCTACGTGGTCCGGACGAGGAATTGCTCCTCGAATCGTCATGCCCAAACATCCCCACTGCGTTACTGTCGCCGATTCAGTCTGGTCTTGAACTCTGACTCGTCGATTCAGGTGCAATTCTGAAGCCCGGGTGTCCTGGCCCGAAGCGCACATCCGAAAATATATACCCTTCCAGAACACCGTGTAACATTCGGGATTTAACGGTTACGAAAACCGGAAGGTAACTAAGGATAACGTTTCGTCCCTGGCGTCGATCGCCTAAAGTTGGGTAATCGAAATTGAGGAACCGCCATGAGAAAAGACTGGTTTGTCGCTCCCGCAATATTTGCCACGCTGTGGTTGTGCATCGCGAACGTCGCGTTTGCGGCCGAAGGGCCTTATGGTGGAACTCCAGCGCCCGTTCCTGGCACGGTTCAAGCCGAGAACTATGACACGGGTGGCCAAGGGGTCGCCTACAACGTCACTTCGATCAACGGGACGGCAAACAGTTACCGCTCCGATGGCGTCGACTTGGAAGTCACGACCGACACGGGCGGGGGACACGACCTCGGTTGGACAGCCGGAGGTCAGTGGTTTAAATACACGGTCAACGTAGCCACAGCCGGATCCTATACGGTGACCTTTCGCGTGGCCGCGATCAACGCTGTGACCGATGCCCTTCATATTTCCAACTCTTCGGGAACCAACCTGAGCGGCTCGGTCCACGTGCCCGCGACCGGCGGGTGGCAAACTTGGACCAACGTCACGGCCACCGTTGCTCTGCCAGCCGGTCAGCAGACGTTGACTATCAACCAGGACAATGCGGGCTGGAACATCAACTATGCCACCTTCACGTCTACTTCTGGCGGCGGCGAAGGACCATTCGGCGGCACTCCTGCCGCGATCCCCGGCACGGTGCAAGCTGAAAATTACGACACGGGCGGCCAAGGTGTTGGCTATAACGTGACTTCCACCAACGGGACGGGCAACAATTACCGCTCCGACGGGGTCGATCTCGAAGTAACCACCGACACTGGCGGCGGCTACGACCTCGGTTGGACAACCGGCGGACAGTGGTTCAGGTATACCGTCAACGTAGCCACCGCCGGCACCTACACTCTCACCTTCCGTGTGGCGGCTATTAACGCTGTCACTGATGCACTCCACATTTCTAACTCATCGGGAACCAACCTCAGCGGGTCCGTCAATGTTCCTGCGACCGGCGGTTGGCAAACGTGGACCGACGTAACCGCCACGGTCACACTCCCAGCGGGGGTGCAGACGTTGACCCTCGATCAGGATGCGGCCGGCTGGAACATCAACTACTTCGCTTTTGCGTCAGGCGGCGGAGGCGGAACCGGCTCTTGCAGCGGCGTTTCCAACATCACCGTCGGCTCCACTACATACACGCCGCAATGGTGCCAGGAATTTAATGGCAGCGCAGGCTCTCCAGACACTACCGTGTGGAATTTCGACCTCGGAAATAATGGCGGCTGGGGCAACGGTGAGGTGGAAGTTTACTGCGGGCCGCCGGGATATTCCGGCAATCCGTCGCAGTGCCCCACAACCTTCAGCACTTCCACTGCTCCGGTCTACATCGATGGTAGCGGACACCTCGTGATTCAGCCTAGGAATGTGGGTGGCACGTGGTTATCGGGCCGCATGAATACGGAAGGAAAGCAAAACTTCACGTATGGCATTCTCGTGGCCAGTATCCAGCTCCCGAATACCACCAACCAAGGCCTCTGGCCCGCCTTTTGGACCTTGGGCAGCAACATCACGACGGTTCCATGGCCCACTTGCGGCGAAGCGGACATCATGGAGAACTGGTCTCCGCAGGTCGATAACGGCGCTGGCCCGGCAGGGAACAACTCCACCATTCACACGGCTAAGACTGGAGGCGACGGAGTCGGCGAACGGTATACCTTCCCCAGCGGAGAAGCAGCGGACACCGCATTCCATACCTATGGGATAGTTTGGACGCAGAACGAGATGCAGTTCTATGTAGACAACGCATCATCCCCGTTCTTCACCGCTACGCCCAGCAGCCTGCCCTCGGGAGACACTTGGCCATTTAATCAGAGTATTTTCACAATCCTGAATGTGGCGATCGGTGGCACCTTGGGTGGATCGACCAGCGGCTTGTCCAATCCGCAACCCATGGTGGTGGACTACGTTCGTTGGTATACGCCTGAATAGATATGTTGCCCTTGTGGTCATTTCGCGAAAGGTGAACGTCGGTTCAAAATGCGATGAGGCCACGGCAATCCGTTTAGCACTCGCTACGAATGACTGCAGCGCCGTCCTGATCGCTCGCCAGCCTGAATGCGACGGTCAGTTCTCTGGTCAGGGCATTCACGGGCGGACGATTCATCCGCTGGTCGTGGATTGGTCCGGGTTCGAGGGTGAGAATTATGAAGGTACGAATCAGAAGGATAAATTAGGATAAATAGAAGGATTCTAGTTGTGCTCTAGCAACGCTACGTCAACCGCAGAGGCTTCTCCGCAGCCGGTTTCGGCAGCTCTGTTTTCTTCATCGCATCGAACGCAAAGAATTGTCATGCAGTATTGGATTCAAGGGAGTCTCGTGCGGCACCCCAGCCGCTGCTGTTCGTTTGTTCCTCAGGCTCGGGCTTGATCGATCATCTCTTCCCATGTGCCCTTGGATCGGAGAATCAGTTCGACCGCCTCGCGAATTGCGCCATGCCCGGCCAAGGCCTTGGTAGCGTAATGCGCGACCGCTTTCACCTCGGGTACGGCATCTCCGACAGCGATGGCGAGGCCGGCGCGGCGCAGCAACGGGATGTCGGGCAGATCATCTCCGACAAACGCTATTTCATGGTCCGAGGCTTCCGCTTTACGAAGAATGTCTTCGTACGCCGGCATCTTCAGGGGCTGTTTCATGTAAACGAACTCCATCTTCATTTCGCGGGCGCGTCGCAGCAGGGCTGCACTTTCGCGTCCAGTGATGCAGCCCGTGCGGAGCCCGGCGGTATGAGCCAGGGTCAATCCCTGGCCGTCATGTGCATCAAATGTCTTTATTTCAAGAGCGGTTCCGTCGGATTGCGAAAGCAGCGTAACGCTGCCATCGGTCATCGTCCCGTCTACGTCCATCAACAGTACTTTGATTCGGCTGGCACGCTTCTTGAGTGCCGGAGAGATTTTGGGGAACGTGGTCAACAGAACCTCCTCGGGACAAGAGGATTTTACGTGAATCCTGCTGCCAGACGTGTTGAATCTGCGGGACAGCGCTTGCGGGCCATTGTGCAGAACGCGCCCGCGATCCACCTTGAGCATTGTGGTTCGATGACACTTGAAAAAAAAAGGCCAAGGCTGCGGAGCCCTGGCCCTTTCCAACCGGTATGGCGAACGAGATCGCGTTAGGGGGGCAGCAAAATCGAAACCACGGCGAGTGCCGTCGCGACTGCGTGAACCATGGGATGGGTGAATCAGAGGTTCTTAGAGTGTGGCCAGCTTCAGTCGGCTAAGACGGCATGGGCGGAGGCCCGGAGTGGAGGCTCGCTGGTCTCACTTGCCGACCCGGCAGCGCCCTCGCGTTGATCGTATTCTGATCGATCGAAGCCCATCTTGAGGTCCGTCAAGATGCCGTAGACCTGGTCTTGAGATCCTCGCAGGGCCGCTCCCTCGAGGGATTTCAGCTTCGCGAAAAATGCCTCCGCATCGAATGGTGCGCTGCTGATCTTGCGAACCTTTTCGAAGCGCGTGCTTTCGACTTTTTCGGTCGACTCGTCGACCAGCAGTTCCGTGAGCTTCTCTCCGCCGTGCATGTGAGTGACCCGGATAGGAATGTCCCTTCCGGGACACAGGCCGGAAAGCTGAATAAGATCGCGGGCGAGTTTCTGGATCAAGACCGGCTCACCCATATCCAGCGCAAAAATCTCCCGTGTGTCCGCCAGTGTACCGGCCTGGATCAGCAGACACACCGCTTCCTGAATGGTCATCAGAAAGCGCTGCGCATCCGGGTGCGTAAGCGTCACTGGACCGCCTTGCAGGATCTGCTTCTGAAAAATCGGCACCACGCTGCCCCGGCTGCCCAGCACGTTACCGAACCGCACGCAGCAGAAGTGCGTATGATTCTGGTTCCGCTGGGCCTGAACGATCATTTCGCAAACCCGCTTCGACGCCCCCATCACGGAGGCAGGGTTTACGGCTTTGTCGGTGGAGATCTGAACGAAGCGGCAGACTCCGAAGGCCAGCGAGTGTTCCACCAGGTTGCGGGTTCCGACCACATTGTTAGCGATCGCTTCGCAGGGATTCACTTCCATCAAGTGCACATGTTTGTGGGCGGCCGCGTGAAAGACCACATCCGGACGATGTCTCGCGAATACGCTGTGCACGCGCTCCGGGAAACGCACATCCGCCACCACCGGCAGAATCTCTCCCCGGTCCAGTTCAACCAGGCGCAAATAGGTGTCGTTCAATCCATTTTCATCCTTATCCAGAAGAATTAGCTGCCTCGGCCGAAGCAGGGTCAACTGATATGCCAGCTCGGAGCCAATGGATCCGCCGGCTCCCGTCACCAGGATGGATTTTCCGCTGTAGGTCTCCAGAAGTTCACTGTCTTCGGCCGGGAGCTCCACCGGATTCCGTCCGAGCAGGTCTTTCATTTCGACGTTGCGGAAGTTGGCGATGGTCGCTTTCCCCTGCAGGATCTCTTCGAGAGAGGGAATCAGTTTTACGGAGACGGAGAGCTGTTCACACGTCGCCCAAATTCTTTTCAGCGCATCGAGAGACAGGGGAGCCACACAGACCATCACCTGCTGTACGCCATGCCGCTGAATCGCGGACGCGAGAGTCTCCAGAGTTCCCAGTACCCGCAATCCGCAAATGCTGGTGTGCTGTTTCTTGGGGTCATCGTCGAGGAAGCCTGCGGGGCGAAGATCGGTTCTGGTGCGGATTTCCTTGGCCACCATTGTGCCCGCCCTGCCGGCGCCCACCAGCAGCACCGGTTTCGCGGCAGCGTGGTTCAAAGTGCGGCTGGTCAAGCCTTCGTCCAGGAGGCGACGGACCGCCCGCGCCGTAAGCGATCCGAGATGCGAGAGCAGGCCCGCGAGAATAATTACCCCCAGCGGAACCTTTGCCCACGCGAGTCCCGCCGGGGTGGCGTAGCGGAGAATCAGCAGGAGCGCGGGAAGCGCCGCGAAATTCCTGGTCAACGTGACCGCATCGGCCAGGCCGACATAGCGCCAGACCATGCGATACGTTCCCAACCAATGATTGAGAACGGCCTGGCCCAGCATGCCTGCGGGCAGCAGGCACCACATCTGGTAGCGCGATTCGGCGGGCAAATGCCCATCGAATCGCGCCATGTAGGCCATGAAGAAAGAAATGCCGGTGATCAGGCTGTCGATGAGCTGCTGATTCAGTCCGGAATAGGGGTCGTACTCTGGTTTTCGCATGAGATGCTTGGGCTCCAAGGGAAAAGAGTGAGTGAGATCGTGAGGGCGGATGCGCCCCTTTGCGGGTCTCGGCGGCCGGCTCGTTGAACGCGCTGAATTTAGAAATGGTCTCGAGACAGAAACGAACCTGAAACCTGCGGAAGTTGTCGCAGGTTCAAGCCGGCAACCTAAAAGACGGTTTGCAACAGCACTCGAATGTCGGAGAGAAAAGTGCGCCGCTGTTCATATTCCAGCGAGAGCTTAAGTTTCGCGGGAAGTACCGACGCCACATACTGTTCTTCGATTCCGCTGCCGGAGAGGATCTTTTCTTCGTGGCGGTAAGCCAGAGCCGCGGGATCCGTGATTCCGGGGCGCCCGCGCAGCAGCACGGCATACTGCTGGCGAAACCGTTCGACATACCGTGCCACCTCGGGACGCGAACCCACCAGCTGCATATCACCTTTAAGGACGTTGAACAGTTGCGGCAGTTCGTCGAACTTGTAGTCCCGCAAACGGCGCCCCACACGGGTGACGCGAGCATCCCCGCAGGCGGTGAGCAGACCCTTCTGATCGGCTCCGCTCGTCATACTGCGAAACTTGAACAGATAGAACGGCTGGAACTCTCTGCCGATTCGGAGCTGCTTGTAGAAAATCGGTCCGCCGTCGTCGAGCTTGATCAGCGCCGCGATCACAGCGAAGACGGGAGTCAACAAGATCAATCCCAGGGCGGCGGAGGCAATGTCGAAAGCTTGATGGAGCGCGCCCGATCGCAGCCCTGCGCTCCACGGCTGCGCGGCTCCCGGTGCTTCAGACACGGCGCACCCCCGCCATGCGCACGGACGGGGCGGCCCGGTCGCGCTGGAGAATCCCGGCGACCGCATCGATCACGTCGTGAACATCCCCTTCGGTCATCCGCGGAGACAAGGGCAGCGAGACCATGCGCCGGTACTGTTCGAGCGCCACCGGAAAATCTTCCGGCCGGTATCCATATTTCTCGCGATAGTAGCGGTGCAGATGAACGGGAATAAAATGCACGGACGAGCCGATATTTCGGTCCCGCAGTTGAACGATGAAGTCGTCGCGGGTAAGCCCCAGTCCGGGCAAGTTCAACCGCAGGACATAAAGATGCCAGGCGTGTTCCACGTCCATTCTCGCGATCGGAGTCTGCATCTCCGCGTACTCGGAGAATGCCGCGCTATACCGTTGCACGATCTCCAGCCGCCGCGCGTGGAAACCGGGCAGTTTGCGGAGCTGTCGCAGACCGATGGCCGCCTGCAAATCGGTCATGTTGTACTTGTACCCCGGACACACCACTTCGTAAAACCACGAGCCCTGGGACCCGTAGCGTTTCCATGCGTCCCGGTCCATTCCGTGCAGGGCCCACACCCGCGCCCTCTCCATGAGTTCGGGTGAGGCGACCAGCATGCCGCCTTCGGCGGTGGTCATGTTCTTGGTGGCGTAGAAGGAAAAACAGGTCGCAACCGGGACCTTGGCCGCGGCAAAACCGGAACCGATCATCGCTCCCTGGTAGCGCGCGGGCAGAGAGTGCGCCGCGTCTTCGATGATGGCCAAGCTGTCTTGGTTGGCAATTTCGACGATCGAATCCATGGCGCAGGGATGGCCGTGCAGGTGAACCGGCAGGATGGCCTTGACCTTAATCCCATGTTCCTTCTCGGCTTGTGCGATCGCGCCGCGGATCCGGTTTGCATCCAGGTTGAGACTATCGGGCTCGACGTCGACCAGAACCGGCCGGGCTCCCACATGTTCGATCACGTGGATGCCGGAACAGAAGGTAAGCGCCGTGGTCACCACTCCGTCGCCGGGACCAATCCCGAGCGCCAGCAGCGCCAGATGAAGGGCCGCGGTGCAAGAACTAACGGCGAGCGCGTCAGGGGCATCCACGAAGCGGGCGAACTCCTGCTCGAAGCGCTTCACCTTGGGCCCGGTGGTGATCCAGTCGGAGCGTAGAGTGTCCACCACTTCTTCGATTTCTTCCTCGCCGATCAGCGGCGGGGAGAAGGGCAAAAAGGTCTCTCTCACGCGGAATCCTTTCAAGGTTTTTGCGGGCTCGGAAGGCGCCGGACCGTTCTTCAGACCGTGAGTACTCCGACGCCTGCCCAGCCCTGATCCGGACTGTCGATGATCTCGGTGTGGCGGTAGGAATCTTTGATCTCGCGCCAGAAGCGGTCCACTTCACATGCCGGTTCCAGAGGGAACTTATGCGTGTCATGGGGAGCGATGTCGTGAAAGACAATCATTCCAGCCGGGCGAACTATCGGCGAGTAAAGCGCAAAATCGTGCTTCACCCCGGCGTAGGAATGATCACCGTCGATGAAAAGCAGATCGAGAGTGGGGCTGATTTCTTCCACGGCCTGCCTGGTGGAGTTGAGATGAGAGTCGGCGCGGAGAAGATGAAGCGACTGCCGAGGAGTGGTGAACCTGCGGAGCAGAGAAGCCTGAATGGAGTTGTAGCCTCCGCCGAATTGGCCTCCCGGCAAGTCGACGCTGATGATGGTCGCCTGCGGATGCGCCAGCTTGCACAGAGCAAAAAGAGTTCCGCCGCGAAGAGTTCCAATCTCCAATATCGCCCTGGGTTGGGCCGCAGAGACAACCTTGGCGAACCGGCGAAATTCATCCGGCACCTGCGCCGGACGCATGAGCGGGTTGGAGAGAACAAAATCGACCGGATCATGGGGGGAATACCTGGACCAGGCGAGCACGGTCGGAACGATTCCGCGGAGCCCTTGGTGAAATGAGATAAATGCATTCGATGGCCTCCAAGGGACGGAAGGGGGGATTTCCCAACCACCGCCAGAACGCTGTTCTGACAAGTCAATAGGTAACAATCTTCTGCTGGCGAAGGGCTTTGACCAGGCCCAGAAAAAAGCCGAGGTTGGCCAGGCAGAACGAGAAGGAATATCCGAACACTCCAGCCCGGCGCCGCCTTCGTGTCAGGTCCCAGCCGGCGAATGCGGAAAGATAGAAGACCAGCTGCAACCCCCAGAGGACGGGTCCATGACCTTCGAGGATGCGCGCCGTGCTGCACAGAAAGACGACTGCCAGAAAGAAGGGAGTTATCCAACGGAAAAGCTTGTGCGACACCAGGGCCCAGGCCGTTCCCGGGTAGCGCAGGAAGTTGAGCAGGGCGGGGCGGCTCAGGATGCCGGTCCAGTTCCGCGCGGTCATGCGCGCCCGGGCGCGGAGCTCCCCGTCGACCGTGCTCGGCATCTGGTCGAAAACGATGGCGCGCGGGTCCTGCAGCGCGGCGTATCCCTGCAAACGGACCTCGAGCGGGAGAATGCAATCGTCTCCGTACTGCGGTGGAATGGGACGGAACAAAGCGCGCCGCATGGCGAACGCCGATCCGCTTGCCGTGGCCAGAATTCCCAGGTCCGATTCCAACTGCCGCAGGAACAGCTCAAAGCGCCAATAGGCTCCCTGACCAGTCGATACTGCGCCGTCAAAGCGACCGAAGGAAACCGTGGGCGCGACCAGGCCCACGCGCGGATCGGCAAAATCTTCGGCCATCTGCCGCAGAAGGTTGAATCGAGTTCTGGTTTCCGCGTCGGTGAACAGGAGAATTTCGCCGCGGGCCTGTTCCACCGCCAGGTTTTGCGCGCCGCTCTTTCCCGCACGGCCGGCGGTTCGCACCAGCCGGATGCGCGAATCTTGCCGGGAAAATTCGCCGACGATCTCCTCGGTGCGATCAGTGGAACCGTCGGAGGCGACCAGAATCTCGAACCGGTCGGCGGGATATTCCAGCGCCAGGCAATCTTCCAGCTTGCTGGCCAAGCCTGCCTCTTCGTTGTAGGCGGCGACGATGATCGAGAAGTCGGGCTCGCCCAGCTGTCGCAGGGGCGGCCGCGCCAGCACGCAGCGCAAGATCCACAGAATGGCCGGATAACCCAGCCAGGTGTAGATCAACAGCGTGACAACGACCGCCAGAACGATGGTTTCCCAGTGCAACGGTTCTCTCCTATGTCAATTCCGACAGATCAGTTTGCAAGGTCATTCGGCGGGAAAATTTTCCGCCCGCGGAGCTGCACCCTGGTCACGCGCGGGCCGCGCGAGCGGGGTGCTGTTGGCCCGGAAGTAATGGTTGAGCGCGTACTCAAATCCCTGCCGGCACCACTCAAAGCTTTCGCGATTGCACATCCGGCCGGTTACCTGGTGCGCGTCATGCCACACCCGCAGATCCGAATCGTGGAGCACGCGCAATTGCAGCCGTCGGCAGATCTCCGCCACCGAGAATTCTTCCGCGTACAGAAAGAACCCGTCATCGATATAGCCGCCCGCCTCGAAGTAGGAACGGCTAAAAATGAGGAAGGCCCCATGCGGGGCATAGACCACGGTGCCACCAATGGGAGATGAGTGGCGCCACGAAGATGCAACGAGGTGGCGAAGCTGGCGCACGTAGGGCGACAGCCATTGCTTGAACCACATCAAATAGTAGTGGCGGTACCACAAGTGATAGCGAAATAGCCGGAACCGGGTAGGTCTTCGGCGCAGAAATGGAT
>Ga0070733_10002909_pt1 | contig 11899 bp, 3 predicted proteins | sample Coa_R1_9_FD_66450 | JGI IMG/M metagenome (GOLD analysis project Ga0070733, IMG submission 66450) | Surface soil microbial communities from Centralia Pennsylvania, which are recovering from an underground coalmine fire - Coalmine... | ecosystem: Environmental > Terrestrial > Soil > Unclassified ... | reverse complement strand
TCCAGGAGTTCTAACCCACCGCGGACGGCAAGGTTGCGAGAAATCGTTCAACTGCCGCCGCGCACTGGCGGCCTTCGTTGATCGCCCAGACGATCAGCGACTGCCCGCGCCGCGCGTCCCCGGCGGCGAAGACGCCGTGGACGGATGTCGCATAGGCGGACGCATCGAGGTTGCCGCGCGCGTCCAGATTGCAGCCGAGTGCTTCGACGAGCCCGCCCTGCTCGGGATGCAGGAACCCCATCGCCAGGAGCACCAGTTCGGCGTTGATCGCGCGCTCCGTGCCCTCGACGGGGTCGAATGGCGGCGCCTCCTGCGCCTGCGCGACGTGGAGCGCCTGGACGCGGCCTTCGCCGGTGATCCGCGTCGTAACGACCGAGAAGCCGAGCTCGCCGAGACCCGCGGCCTGGGCCTCCTTCATCGCGTATGAGAGGCGCAGCTTGTTCGGCCAGCGCGGCCACGGCGTGCGGTCGTCGGGTCGCGCCATCGGCGGCTCGGGGACGATCTCCAGCTGCACGACCGAGCGGGCGCCCTCGCGGACAGCCTGGCCGACGCAGTCGGCCCCCGTGTCGCCGCCGCCGATCACGACGACGTCCTTGCGGGCCGCGCTGATCGCGCTGACCGGCGGCGCGGCGCTCGCCGGCTGCGGGCCGAACTCGACGGCCGCCCAGCGATTTCGCGCGTAGAGGTACTCCATCGCGAAGTGGGTCCCCGGCAGCTCACGACCCTCGACGGGCAGATCGCGGGGCACGCGCGAGCCGATCGCCAGCACGATCGCGTCGAACTCGCCGAGCAGCTCGGCCGCGTCGACGTCGACCCCGACGTCGACGCCGAGGCGGAACTCGACGCCCTCGGCCTCGAGCTGCCCGACCCGCCGCTCGACGATCCATTTCTCGATCTTGAAGTCCGGGACCCCGAAGCGGACCAGCCCGCCGGCTGCCTCGTCGCGCTCGAAGACAACGACGCCGTGGCCAGCGCGGCGCAGCTGCTGGGCGGCTGCGAGGCCGGCCGGACCCGAGCCGACGACGGCGACGCGGCGGCCTGTTTCGAACGCCGGCGGGGCCGGCAGGACCCAACCCTCGTCCCATGCGCGGTTGATGATCGAGTTCTCGATCTGCTTGATCGTGACCGCGTCGCCCTCGTTGATCTCGAGCACGCACGCGGCCTCGCAGGGAGCGGGGCACAGGCGGCCCGTGAACTCCGGGAAGTTGTTGGTGAAGTGCAGCTGGCGGATCGCTTCCGCCCAGCGGTCGCGGTAGACGAGGTCGTTCCAGTCGGGGATCAGGTTGCCGAGCGGGCAGCCGTTGTGGCAGAAGGGGACACCGCAGTCCATGCAGCGGCCGCCCTGGTCGCGCAGCTCGCCAACCGGCCGCGTGAGCATGAACTCCCGGTAGTCGCCGGCGCGCTCGACGGCGTCGCGCTCGGGGATCGGCTGGCGGCCGACCCGCATGAACCCCTTCAGCTCGCCCATCAGGCGCTCCCGGCGGTGGCCCGCACTCCTAGCTGACCTCGGCGAGCTCGCCTGCGCGCGCCGATGCCGCCTGCGCGTCGAGGACGCGGCGGTAATCGTCGGGCATGACCTTGACGAAGCGCTCGAGGCTCGTCTCCCAGTCAGCGAGCATCCGCTGTGCTACCTCGGACCCGGTCCGCTGGAGGTGCTCGGCGACGAGTGCGCGCAGCTCGATCGCGTCGGCCTCGTCGAGCTCCTCGAAGGAGACGCTCGCGCCGTTACAGCGCCGTGTCGTGAAGTCGCCGACCTCGTCGTAGACGTAGGCGATGCCGCCGCTCATGCCGGCCGCGAAGTTGCGCCCGGTCGGGCCGAGCACGGCCACGCGACCGCCGGTCATGTACTCGCAGCCGTGGTCGCCGACGCCCTCGACGACAGCGCTCGCCCCGGAGTTGCGCACGGCGAAGCGCTCGCCCGCGAGCCCGCGGAAGAAGGCGCGGCCGCTCGTCGCGCCGTAGAGCACGGTGTTGCCGATGATCACGTTGTCCTCGGCGCGGTAGCCGGCGTCGGCAGGCGGGCGCACCGTGAGGACGCCGCCCGAGAGCCCCTTGCCGGTGTAGTCGTTGGCGACACCCTCGAGCGTGAAGCTGACCCCCCGGGCGAGCCAGCCGCCGAAGCTCTGGCCCGCGGCGCCGGTGAAGCGCACGCTGATCGAGTCCGCCTCGAGCCCCCGCGCGCCGTGGCGCAGCGTGATCGCGTTCGAGAGCAGTCCGCCGACGCAGCGGTTGGTGTTCCGAAGCGGCCGCGCGATCTCGACCCGGCGGCCTTCCTCGATCGCCTCACGCGAGAGCTCGATCAGCTCCCAGTCGAGCGAGTCGCCGAGCACCGGCTCCTGGTTGCGCACGCGGCGAAGCGGCGTGCCCGGCGCGAGCGTCGGGACGGCGAGGATGCCTGAGAGGTCGATCCCGTGCGCCTTCCAGTGCTCGACGGCGCGCGAGCGCTCGAGCAGGTCAGCGCGCCCGACGAGGTCCTCGAGACGACGCAGGCCGAGGCTCGCGAGGATCGCGCGGAGGTCCTCGGCCACGTAGTGAAAGAAGTTGATGACGTGGTCGGGGGTGCCGGCGAAGCGCTTTCGCAGCTCCGGATCCTGGGTCGCGATCCCCGCCGGGCAGGTGTTGAGGTGGCAGACGCGCATCATGATGCAGCCGCTCGCGATCAACGGCGCAGTCGCGAAGCCGAACTCGTCGGCGCCGAGCATCGCCGCGATCGCGACGTCGCGGCCGGTCTTCAGCTGCCCGTCGACCTGGACCCAGATCCGCGAACGCAGGTCGTTTCGCAGCAGCGTCTGCTGCGTCTCGGCCAGCCCGATCTCCCACGGGATCCCGCTCGCGAAGATCGACGACAGCGGTGAGGCGCCGGTGCCGCCGTCGTGGCCGGAGATCAGGACGTGGTCGCTGTTGGCCTTGGCGACGCCGGCGGCGACGGTGCCCACCCCCACCTCGGCGACGAGCTTGACCGAGATCCGCGCGCGCGGGTTCGCGCAGCGCAGGTCGTAGATCAGCTGCTTGAGGTCCTCGATCGAGTAGATGTCGTGGTGCGGCGGCGGTGAGATCAGGCCGACGCCCGGCGTGGAGTGGCGGATCTTGCCGATGTAGGCGTCGACCTTTCCGCCCGGCAGCTGGCCGCCCTCGCCGGGTTTGGCGCCCTGCGCCATCTTGATCTGGAGTTCGTCGGCGTTGACGAGGTAGTCGATCGTCACCCCGAAGCGGCCCGAGGCGACCTGCTTGATCGCCGAGCGGCGCTCGTCGGTGAAGCGCACCGGATCCTCGCCGCCCTCGCCCGTGTTGGAGCGCCCGCCAATGCGGTTCATCGCGATCGCGAGGTTTTCGTGCGCCTCGCGCCCGAGCGAGCCGAGGCTCATTGCGCCGGTCGCGAAGCGCTTCACGATCTCCGTCCACGGCTCGACCTCCTCGAGCGAGATCGGCTCCTGATCGGTTCGGATCTCGAGCAGCCCGCGCAGCGTCGCCTTGCGCGCGGCGTGACCGTCGACGGTGCGCGCGAACTCGCGGTAGGCCTCCTCGCCGCCGCTTCGCACGGCGTGCTGGAGCAGCGCGATCGTGTCGGGATTCCACATGTGGTGCTCGCCGTCGCGCCGCCAGGCGTAGACGCCGCCGACCGGCAGCAGGTCGCTCTGCGCGTGCGGGAACCCCCGCGCGTGGCGGATCAGCGTCTCCTGCGCGAGCACGTCGATGCCGATCCCGCCGATCCGCGACGCGGTGCCGGTGAAGTGGCGGTCGATCAGCGAGCGCGACAGCCCGACGGCTTCGAAGATCTGGGCGCCGCAGTAGGACTGGACGGTCGAGATCCCCATCTTGGAGATCGTCTTCAGCAGACCTTTGCCGATCGCCTTGCGGACCTGGTTCTCGGCGGCGTCGACGTCGAGCGGCTTGCCGGCCTCGTCGAGCAGGAGCCCCTGCTCGACCTGCTCGTCGACGGACTCGAACATCAGCCAGGGGTTCACGACGCTCGCGCCGTAGCCGATCAGCGTTGCGATGTGGTGCACCTGGCGCGCCTCGCCGGTCTCGATCGCGAGGCCTGCCTGAAGCCGCGTTCCCTCGCGGACGAGGTGGTGGTGGACGGCGGCGACGGCGAGCAGGGACGGGATCGGCACCCGCTCAGCGCTGAGCGCGCGGTCGGAGAGGATGATGATGTTGATTCCCTCGGCGATCGCGTCGTGGGCCTCGTCGCAGACGCGCGCGAGGGCCGCCTCCATGCCGTCGGCGCCCTGCGAAACCGGCCACGTGATGTCGATCGTGATCGGCTTGAAGACGTCGTGGGAGATCGTCCGCAGCGTCTCGAGCTCGTGGTTTCGCATGATCGGCTGGTCGAGGATCAGCTGGTGGGCGTGGCTCGGGCTCTCGGCGAGCAGGTTGCCCTCGGCGCCGAGGCCCGAGGAGATGCTCATCACGATGTCCTCGCGGATCGGGTCGATCGGCGGGTTGGTGACCTGCGCGAAGAGCTGCTTGAAGTAGTTGAAGAGCGTCGGCGTCGCGTCGCTGAGGACGGCCAGCGAGATGTCGGCGCCCATCGAGCCGATCGGCTCCTCGGCGTTCAGCACCATCGTCGGCAGGGTCACGCCGATGTCCTCGCGTGAGTAGCCGAACGCCAGCTGCAGGGTCCGCAGCGGGTGCTCGAGCTCGCGCGGACGCGCCCGCGTGAACTGATCGAAGTGGACGGTGTGCTCGTCGAACCAGGCGCCGTAGGGTTTTTGTCCGGCGACGGTGCGCTTGATCTCGGGGTCGGGGACGATCCGCCCGCCCTCGAGATCGATCAGGAACAGCTTGCCCGGCTGCAGGCGTCCGAGGCGGCGGATCCGCGACGCCGGCACCTCGAGCAGGCCGGCCTCCGACCCCAGGATCACGAGGCCGTCCTCGGTCTCCATCCAGCGACCGGGACGCAGGCCGTTGCGGTCGAGCGTCGCGCCGATCACACGCCCGTCGGTGAAAGCGATCGCGGCCGGGCCGTCCCAGGGCTCCATGAAGCAGGAGTGGAAGGCGTAGAAGCCGCCGAGCTCGGGCGGCAGCTCGCCGTCGCGGCCGCGGTAGGCCTCGGGGATCATCATCATCGCCGCGTGGGGCAGCGAGCGCCCGGCCAGCGTCAGGAGCTCGAGCACGTTGTCGAACGTCGCCGAGTCAGACCCGCCGGGGCGCACGACCGGCAGCACCTTCGCGAGGTCCTCGCCGAACAGCTCGCTCGCCATCTGGCTCTCGCGCGCGCGCATCCAGTTGACGTTGCCCTGGAGCGTGTTGATCTCGCCGTTGTGGGCGATCATCCGGTAGGGGTGGGCGAGCTCCCAGCTCGGGAACGTGTTGGTCGAGAAGCGCGAGTGGACGAGCACGAAGGTCGAGGCCATCCGCTCGTCGGAGAGGTCGCGGTAGAAGTAGTCGAGCTGGTAGGCGATCAGCATGCCCTTGTAGACGACCGTCCGCGAGGAACAGCTGGCGATGTACATGCGATCCTCGAAGGCCTTCTCGGCGAGGCGGCGGATCACGTAGAGCTTGCGTTCGAAGGCGTCCTGATCCGTGTCGTGGGCGGGGCCGGCGCCGATGAAGAGCTGGCGGATCGTCGGCTGCGAGGCGCGCGCCGTCGGGCCGATGCGGCGGTCGTCGGTGGGGACGTCGCGCCAGCCGAGCACGCGCTGGCCCTCCTCGAGGGTGATCCGCTCGAGCAACGCGGTCAGCTCGGACTGCTCGGCGGAGTCGGTCGGCAAAAAGCACATCGCGACGCCGTAGCTTCCGGCCGGCGGCAGCTCGAAACCCGCGATCTCGCGCAGGAACTCGTCGGGCATCTGCAGAAGCAGCCCCGCGCCGTCACCGGTCTCGGGGTCAGCGCCCGCCGCGCCGCGGTGCTCGAGGTTGGCGACCGCCTCGATCCCCAGGCGTACGACCTCGTGGCTAGGGATGTTGTCCAGGCGTGCGACGACAGCGACGCCACAGGCGTCGTGCTCGTAGCGTTCGTCGTACAGGCCGTCGGCCTGCTGGGGCTGGCGAATCCTGGTCATTTTTGAGGGATCCCGACTGGTGCGCCGTGAGCGCGACGGCTTGCGGTCACCTGAGGCGGACGCGAATCCTACCAGCGAATCCCGTAGCGCTAAAGGGGCTCGCGGAGCGTCATCGCCTCCCCCCAGGAGCACAGGCGAGCCCTTCCGGGGCACGTTCCGCAGCGCTCGATACCGGGATCCGCGGACACCTCGAAGCGCCCTTTACGCAGCGGCGCGAGCCGCCGCGCGAGCTCGTCCTCGAGCGCATCGCGGTCGCTTGAGGCGTGACGCACCGAGAGCAGCAGCTCCGGCTCGCGCAGAAAGCAATGGGCCACCTCGACCGCCTTCGCGCCCGAGGCGAGGCCGGCGAGCGCGTAGACGAGCCGCTGGATCGCGTAGTCGCTCTCGAGCTGCGCCTCGGGGTCCTCGATGCGGTCGCTCTTGTAGTCGACGATGAGCATCGTCCCGTCGGCCTCGACGCCGGCCGCATCGAGGTAGCCGCGCAGCAGCAGCCCGCCGCGCGTCAGGAACGCGAAGGGCATCTCGCGGCGCACGTCGCGCGCGCCGGCGAGCCGCGCGCAGAGGGGGCTGCGCGAGAAGGCGTCGGCAACCGCGGCGATCGCGCCCAGGTCCTCGCCGGCTTCGAGCGCTACGCGGGCCGCCGCCGCCGCGTCCCTGACCGCGTCGACGCTGAAGGGACCTGGCGCCGCGAAGTCGACGCCCTCGAGCAGCGCGTGGATGACCGTGCCGCGCGCCGCGGCGCCATCCCCCGAGGGGCCGGGCGACGCGACGTCGGGAAGCCCGATCACGCGCTGGAGGTGGTAGCGGTAGGGGCAGCGCTCGAACTCGGCGATCGCGGTGTATGAGAGTGCTCGCTGATCTGGCGCTGAGACGCGCATGGGTGACGCGGCGCTTGGCATCGGATCGGCGAGCGCGGCCGGCGCGACGACGGCCCCCGCGGCCGCTGGGGAGAACGAGGCGGGCGTGACCAGCTCGAGGCGCAGCGGCACGCCGCCCGCAGCCGTCACCTCCTCGACCCCGGCGCCGGCTGCGGCTCGCTGCGCCAGGTCTGCGACGAGCGCCGGGCCGAGCCAGGCGATCGTCGTCTGTCCCCCCCAGCGCTCGAAGCTGCCGGCGCCGGTCAGGATCAGGCGCTCGCGGGCGCGCGTCATCGCGACGTAGGTCACGCGCTTCTCCTCCGCGGCGGCGGCCGCCCTGCGCTCCTCGCGAAGCAGCCCGAAGTCGAGCGTGTCGACCGGCTCGCGCTCGAGTGTCTGAAGGCGCAGGCCGACGCGCGCGTCGTCGGCGAGCAGCGCCGGCTGGCGGTCGGGCTGGCCATGGCCGAGGTCGGCGAGGCAGACGACGTCGAACTCGAGGCCCTTTGCGGCATGGATCGTCATCAGGCGGATTGCCGCCTCGCCGGCCTCGGGCGGGGGCGCCTCGGTCTCGCGCAGCGAGCCGACGCGACCGAGCGCGAGCGCCGCGACGAAGCGCCGCAGATCGCGTCCCTCGCGCTGCTCGAAGGCTCGCGCGAGGCGCTCGAGCTTGCGGACGTTGGCGATCCGCCGCTGGGGCGAATGGAGCGTCGCCAGATGGACGTCGTAGCCGTTGGCGGCGACCGCCGACGCGACGAGCTCGCCGAGGCCGGCGCCAGCGACACCGGCGCGGGCGCCGTCGAGGCGCGCGGCGAGCGCGGTGCTGCGGGCGCCGGGCGCCTCCCCTGAGATCAGGATCTCCCAGGGTGAGCGGCCCGCCGCGCGGGCGCGCAGGCGCAGCTCGAGCAGCTCATCGGCGGAGCAGGCGCCGAGCGGGGAGGCCAGGACGCCGTAGAGGGCGAGCTCATCGCGCGGGTTGGCGAGCGCGCGCAGCCAGCTGATCAGGTCGCGGACCTCGGGCCGCGCGAAGAAGCCGCCGCCGGCCGTCGCGAGCGTCGCATGGCCGAGATCCGAGAGCGCCGCCTCATAGACCCACATCGACGTCGCCGCGCGAAGCAGCACGACGATGTCCTCGGGTGCGGCAACGCCGGCGCCGATCAGCTGATCGATTCGCCGCGCGAGCACCCGCGCCTCGGCGCGGCGCCAGAGCGGGGCGGGCGCGAGCTCGACGCCGAGCGCCTCCTCGTGCTCCTTCCAGCCCTCGCCGCTGTCGGCGACGATCAGCTCGAGTCGCGTCCCCCCGTCCTCCTCGCGACCCGCCTGCAGCGGAACGAATGACTCGCCAAAGCGCTCTCCGAAGACGGCGTTGACGGCGCGCAGGATCGGCGGGCGGGAGCGGAAGTTGACCGACAGGACGCCGGCCGCGCCCAGCTCGGCGAGCCGCGATCGGCGGTTGCGGAAGAGGGCGACGTCGGCGTGGCGGAAGCCGTAGATCGACTGGAACTCGTCGCCGACGGTGAACAGGTTGTCGCGCTCGAGCGCTTCGAGGATCGCCATCTGGCGGGGGTTTGTGTCCTGGAGCTCGTCGACCATCACGCGCTCGAAGCGCTCCGACCACAGCGCCGCGACCTCGCCGTGTTCGCGAAGAAGCGTCCCCGCGCCGAGCTCGAGGTCGTCGAAGTCGACGGCGCCGCGGCGCCGCTTGCGCTCGGCGTAGCGCTCGCCGAAGGCGCGCAGCAGGCCGTCGAGGAGGATCACGGCGGGCGCTCCGAGCGCGTCCGCGCAGGCCGCCTCGTAGTCCGCGCGGGCGTCCTCGTAGTCCGCGCACGCGGCGCTCGCCAGGGCGCTCGAGCCGTTTCGCAGCGCCAGCTCGGCGACCGCCGCCGGGGCGCCTGGGCCGGTCCGCGCAAGCAGCCCCTGGCACTCCTCCAGCCGATCGAGCGCGCGCTCGATCGACTTCGAGGGCTCGAGCGCGGCGAGCTCGGCGGCAACGGCCGCCGCGGCGTGCGCCAGACGCTCGGCGGCGGCGCCCGGCTGCGCGCGCGGACGCGGCACCGGCAGCGCCGGTGTGGAGATGCCGCGGCTTCGCAGCTCGTCATAGACCGCGGCGATCGCCTCGCGCAGTTCGCCGACACCGAAGGCCGCGGCCAGCTCCAGCGCCTCCGGCTGCTCGATCCAGCGCGCCGCCGCGTCATCGAAAGCCGCGTCGCGAAGCTCCGCCGCCTGAGCGTCGCCGAGCACGATGAAGTCCGGCGGCAGGCCCGCCGGCGCCGCATGGGCGCGAAGCAGGCGCATGCAGAAGCCGTGGAAGGTCGAGATGAACGCCGCGAGGCTCTCGTGCGCCGCGTCGCGACGGCCGGCCGTCGCGAGCGCCACGCGGATCCGCTCACGCAGCTCACCGGCCGCGCGGTCGGTGAAGGTGATCGCGAGGATCCGCGAAGGCGCGACACCGTCCTCGAGCACCGAGCGCACGTAGCGCTCGACGAGCACGCTCGTCTTGCCGCTGCCGGCGTTCGCGGCGAGCGCGAGCGGGCCGCCGCGGCGCTCGACGGCGCTGCTCTGCTCGGGGCTCAGCGCGGTGTTCATCGTGCCTCGCTTCGGCAGATCTCCGGGTAGCGGCAGCCCGAGCTGCCGCACGTCGCCGGCCGAGGCTCGAACTTCCCCTCCGCCATCTGGGCAGCCGCGACGACGGCTGTTTCAAGCCGCTCCGCGATCAGCGAACGCAGACCCTCCGCCGTCAGGCGGTCATTGGAAACAAGCGCCGCGGCCGTGTCGACGTCGTCGCGGATCGCGCCGCGGGCGCGCAGGTCGCTGTTTCGGAGCGGCTGGTAGAGCCCGCCCGCGGCCTCCACGCCGAAGAGCCGCTCGGCGGCGAGCATGTAGAGGGCGGGCTGGAGGCGGCCGTCCTCGACCCATCGCGCGAGCGGCGAGACGCGGGCGCTGGTCTTGTAGTCGTAGACGAGCGCCGTGCCGGTTTGCGGGTCGACGTCGAGGCGATCGATCTGCCCGGCGAGCTCGAGGCGGCCGTCGGCCAGGAGCACCGCGGGCTGCTCGGAGTGCTCGAGGCCGAACGAGGTCTCGAAGCGCTGCGGCTCGTGCGTGCTGGCCGAGCGGGCGGCGTGCTCGAGGTAGCGGCGCAGGTCGCTGCGCAGTCGCCAGCGCTCGGCACGCTCGACCGTCTCGCTCGGCGAGAGCGCCGGCGCGGGGGCGTCGAGCGCCGCGTCGAGCTCCTCGAGCGCGACGGGCAGGCTGGCGTGCGTGATCGCGGCGCTGCCGGTTCGGTCTTGGAGGCCTGCGAAGACGCGTCGCAGGGCCTCGTGGGCGGCCGATCCGCGCGCCGTCCAGATCTCATCGGGCGCGAGCTTCTCGGCGCGCAGGCCGCGCTCGACGAACCAGGCCACCGGGCAGGCGGTCCAGCTCTCGAGCGCCGACGGCGAGAAGGACGCGCGCTCGCGAAGGCGCGACATCAGGGAGGCGTCCGCGAGCGGGGCGATCACCCCGTCGCGAAGTCTTGGGCCGCTCAGCGCGTCCTGGAGGCGCGCGAGCGCGGGCGGAGCGTCGGTGGTCCAGGCGATCGCGCCGGCAGCACGCTGCTCACGACGCTCGAAGAGCGCGGTTCCGAACACGTCGATCACCTCGTCGACGAAGAGCGAGCGCACCGAAGGCTCGCCGTCGTCGCCGGCGCCGTGCCAGCTCAGCCGCAGCCAGCGCGTCGGCCGCGAGCAGAGCGCGTAGAAGAGGTAGCGCTCGGCTGCCGGAGCGCCGGTGAGCAGCAGGCCGCTCGCGCGGGCGAGCTCGTCGCGCTCGCCGCTTGAGAGAAACGGCTGTTCTGAGTCGGCGCCGGGGAACTCGCCCTCCTGCAGGCCCGTGATGTAGAGCGCCCGCACGCGCCGCGCGCGAAGCGCGAGCGCGTCGCAGATCAGCACGGCCTGGGCGTCGGTTGAGGGGGCGAGCTCGACGATCGTCGTTTCGAGCGCCGCGGCGATCGCCGCAGGCCCGCCCTCCAGGCGCGCGTCCGCGCGGGCCAGGTCGCGTAGCTCCCGGAGCGTTCGCCGGCACGTCCGCAGCACCGCGGCGTCCCACGGGTCAAGCAACGCCGCATCGCGTCGCCAGGGTGCTTCGAACAGCGCGTCGGCCTCGCGCTCGACACGCTCGATCAGCGCCGGCGGCGGCCGCCGCGCAGCTTCGGCGAGGCGATCGAGAACGTCGGGGGCAAACCCCTGCGCTTCGAGTAGCGCGCGGGCCTCGGCGAGGCCGCTCGTGCCCTCGCGCAGCAGCTGCGCCTCGACGCGGTCGGCGAAGTCGGGCCGGGCGACCGCGCGAAGCCAGCGAACGAGGTCCGCCGCGCCGCCGCCGAGGAGGGCGGCGCGCAGCAGGGCGAGCAGCGCGCCGCCGAGCGCCGTGTCGGCGAAGCGCTCGCGGCGCGCCGCGGTGTACGGGATCGCGCGCGAGTCGAGCACCTGAGCCAGCGCCGCCGCAACAGCCGACGTGCCGCGCGTGACGACCGCGACGTCGCCGGCCGCGCAGCCGGCGCGCAGCAGCAACTCGATGTCGCGACCGATCAGCTCGGCCTCGGCGCGCTCGTCGCCGCCTTCGAGCAGCTCCACCGCGTCCCCGCACGGCACGGGCGTCGCGTCCTCGAAGAGCGCGCGCTCGAGCTGGTGTAGCTCCGGCGCCTCATAGAAGTCTTCGGCCGCTTCGAGCTCGACGACCTCCTCGGCCGCGGGACGGAGCGTTTCGAGCGTCGCGGCGCGCTCTGAGAGCGCGAGGCGACCGCCCTCGCCGGGCAGTGAGATCGTGACCGGCGCACCGACGTGATTGGCCAGCGTCTCGACCGCGTCGAGCTGAAGGGGATCGAGGTCGTCGAAGCCGTAGATGAAGACAGGCGTGCGCCCCCAGCGCTCGGGGGCCAGGCGCAGCGCGTCGAGGGCGGCGGCCGCGAGGAGCTCTTGGTCGAGGCGCCCGAGGCGCTCGAGCGCGGCGCGATAGCTCGAATAGAGGCCCGCGAGCTCCTCGGCGTAGGTCGCGCGCCGCGAGCCG
>Ga0070733_10002908_pt1 | contig 11900 bp, 8 predicted proteins | sample Coa_R1_9_FD_66450 | JGI IMG/M metagenome (GOLD analysis project Ga0070733, IMG submission 66450) | Surface soil microbial communities from Centralia Pennsylvania, which are recovering from an underground coalmine fire - Coalmine... | ecosystem: Environmental > Terrestrial > Soil > Unclassified ... | reverse complement strand
GCTCGTGCACGTCCATGCCGATGCCGTGGCCGGTGCGGTGCGACAGGCCCGGCAGGCGATAATTCCTGCTCCAGCCCTGCTGCTCATAGAAGTCGCGCACCGCCCGGTCGATGGCGCCGACCGGCGCACCCAGCCGGGCGCTCTCGAGCGCGAGCTGCTGGCCGCGCTTGACGGTGTCCCACAGCTGGCGCTGCCGCGCGGAGGCCTCGCCGAATACCCAGCTGCGCGAGATATCGGACTGGTAACCGTGCACACTGCAACCGGTATCGATCAGGATCACTGAGCCTGAGCGCACCAGCTGCGGCACGAGCGAGCCGTGCGGGTAGGCGCTCGCCTCGTTGAGCAGCACCAGCGAGAACTCGTGTACGCCGCCGAGCTGGCCGGTCGCCGCAATCATCAGCGCCTGGATGTCAGCCGCGCTCATGCCGGCCGTGATCCGACCGTGCACGTGGCGCAGCGCCGCCAGCGTGACATTGTTGGCGGCCTGCATGAGCGCCAGTTCGGCGGCTGACTTGTGCATGCGGCACGGTCCGATGAGCTCCTCCGCAGGGACCATGCCGTGCACGCCGGGCGAGGCCTTGCCGACACGCTCAACGATGAAATATCGCGTCGTGGCCTCGACCGCCAGCGGACCGGGCAGATCCTGCCGCTCGCGCAGCGCCGCGGCCAGCAGCTCGAAGGGGCTCTCGTCCTCCTGCCAGGTGCGCACGTCGGCCGGTATCTGCAGCGTCTCGTGCACCGACGGCTCCTCGAAGAACGGCGTCACCACCACCGTGCGGCCGCTCGCCGGTATCAGCGCGGCGGTGGTGCGCTCGGAACGGTGCCAGCGGACGCCGGTGAAGTACTCGAGCGTTGCGCCGGGCTCGACGAGCAGCGCCGCGACCTTGCGCTGCTGCATCAGCGCCTGCACGCGCTCGAGGCGCTCGCCGCGCTCCGCGGCGGCGATGGGCGGCACCCCGCCGGTGAGCGGGGCGAGCTTCGCCACCCCGGGGTCGGCGGCGGCCGTGGTCCGTCCCGCCAGTGAGGCCCCGGCAGCGGCGGCCGCCGCGAAGAAGGCACGTCTGCTAACGCTGGTCATGGGCTTGCTTCCCTTGAGCGCCTGCGGCTGTGGCACGACGGCAACCGCTGCGGTCGCCAGCGCCTGCCCGGAGCATTTGCGCGGTGGATCTTGTGTGACGCCCGTCACTTCCTGCAGCGGGACGTCCGGCCGCGGGCGTCGATTTTGAGAGGCCAGGACACAACGAAATCCGTATTTCCCCTTACGTTAAGCTGGTGAATATACGCTTCAAAGTCATCGCGTTGATCGCCGCGATTTTCCTGATCCTCGGCCTCGCCGAGGTGCTGGTCGAGCGGCGCGTGGTGCTGCCGAGCTTCGCCGAGCTCGAGCGCGCCAACGCGCGCACCGCCATGCAGCGCATCGACAATGCGCTCGACATGACGCTGCGGGGCATCGCGGTATCGGCGGTCGATTGGGGCAACTGGGCGGACACCTATCGCTTCGTCCAGGATCATAACCATGAATTCGTAGCCGCCAACATCAGCGACCTGGCGCTGCGGCAGCTGAACATCAACATGCTGCTGATCATCGATCTCGACGGCAGGTTCGTCGAGGCGAACCAGCTGGACCTGAAGTCGGATCGTCCCCTGAGGCTCGACCTGGCCGCGCGCCGCGACCTGCCGGCCGATTTTCCCTGGCGCATGCAGCTGCGCGAGGGAGCGCCGGTGCGCGGTCTGCTGCGCACCAACCGCGGCATCCTGCTGCTGGCAGCCTCGCCGATACTCGACGGCAACGGCAACGGACCGACCCATGGCATGGTCATGCTCGGCAGACTGCTGACACCTGCGGCGGTGCGCAGCATCGGTTCCCAGGCGCAATCGGATCTGAGCATGCTGGCGCCGACACCGGGCTCGGCAGCCGACGAGCTGGTCGAGACCGACCGGGTCACGCGCGTGTTTCGCACCTACCGCGACATCTACGGCCAGCCGATCATGACGCTGCGCGTCGACGTGCCGCGCGACATCACCGCGCGCGGACGCACCGCGGTGGCCTACGCGTCCAGCTGCCTGACGGCGGCGGCGGTCATCGTGCTCGTGCTGCTGGTCATGGTCCTCAACCGCGCGATCCTGCGCCCGCTCGGCACGGTAACGCGCCACGCGGTGGCGCTCGGCAAGGACCAGGACCTCACCACCCGTCTCAACCTGCAGCGCCGCGACGAGTTCGGCGTACTGGCGCGCGAGTTCGACCGCATGGTGGACCGGCTGGCGCAGTCGCGTACCGCGCTCGTCGACCAGTCGTACGAAGCCGGGTTCGCCGAGCTCGCCAAGGGGGTGCTGCACAACCTCGGCAACGCCATGACGCCGATCGGCGTGCGGCTGGCGCGGCTCGGCGAGCGGCTGCGTGCCGCCCCCGCCGAGGACGCGCAGCAGGCGGTCGCCGAGCTGCAGGCGGCCGTGCCGGACCCGCAGCGCCGCGCGGATCTCGAGGAATTCCTGCGGCTCGCGTGCCGCGAGCTGGCGGTCGTGGTGAGCGAGTCGCGCGCGGACGTCAGCGTCATGACCCGGCAGGCGAACGTGGTGCAGACGACGCTCGCCGAGCAGATGCGTACCGCGCGCAACAACGAGCAGGTCATCGAGCCGGTGCGGCTCACCGAGCTGCTGACGCAATCGCTCGAGATCGTGCCCGATACCACGCGGCAGCGTCTCACGGTCAACGCCGACGACAGCCTGGGGCGCGTCGGCGTGGTGCGCGTGGCGCGCACCGTGCTGCGCCTGGTGCTGCAGAACCTGATCATCAATGCCGCGGACGCGATCCGCGACGCCGGCAAGGAACGCGGGACGCTGCGCGTGAGCGCCGAGATCGTGAGCGACGCGGACCGTCAGCAGCTGCACCTGCAGTGCCGCGACGACGGTGTCGGCATCGCTGCCGAGAATCTCGAGCGCGTGTTCGAAAAAGGCTTTTCCACCAAGTCCCCGGAAACCAATCACGGGATCGGACTGCACTGGTGCGCCAACGCCGTGAACGCGTTGGGCGGGCGGATCTGGGCCGCGAGCGAAGGCCCGGATCGCGGCGCCGCGCTCCACGTACTGGTGCCGCTCGCCGCCGCTGAAAACGCACTCCTCGCCGGAGCTGCCTGAGGTCGCCATGAGTGAAGTGAATCCCACCACGATTCGGGTGCTGGTCGTCGACGACGAAGCCGAGATCCGCGATGCCTACCGGCAGATCCTGCTCGAGAGCGAGGCGAGCGCCGAGATGGCCGGCTTCCACGAGCTGCGCAGCCGCCTGTTCAAGAAGCCCGCCACCGACAGCCAGCGCACGCGCGCCGCGGCCCGCACCACGGTGTTCGAGGCGGTGTTCTGCGACCAGGCGACGAGCGGGGTGGCCGCGGTGAAGGAGTCGCTGGCGCGCAACGAGCCCTTCGCGGTGGTATTTCTCGACATGCGCATGCCGCCGGGCCCCGACGGGGTGTGGGCGGCGACCCAGATCCGCGAGCTGGATCCGGCGGTCGAGATCGTCATCTGCACCGCCTATTCCGACGCCGATCCGGGCGAGATCGGCGGCTACGTGCCGCCGGAAGACAAGCTCTCGTATCTGCAGAAACCGTTTCATCCGCACGAAGTGCGCCAGATGACCATCGCGCTCGGCAGCAAGTGGCGCGCCGAGCGGCGCATCGTGCGGCTCGCCTACTTCGACACGCTCACCGGGCTGCCGAACCGCGAGCAGTCGCACAACCGCCTGGTAGCGGCACTGCAGGCCGCCAGGGAAAAGGGCGGCAATCTCGCGGTGCTGTACCTGGATCTGGACAACTTCAAGCGCGTCAACGACACCCTCGGCCATGCCGTGGGTGATGAGCTGCTGTGCGTGGTCGCCGAGCGGCTGCGCAGCTCGCTGCGCTACGGCAGCGAATCCAGCGCCAGCGTCGCGCGTCCCGGGGATATCGCGCGCCTCGGCGGCGATGAGTTCATGGTGCTGTTGCCGAGCCTGCGCAGCACCGTCGATGCCGGTGGCGTGGCCGAGAGGCTGATCCTGGCGCTGCGCGAGCCGATGCAGCTCGCCGCTAACTGCCTGGTGGTGACCCCGAGCGTCGGTATCGCGATCTACCCGCAGGACGGCACCGACGCCGCGACGCTGCTGCGCAATGCCGACCTGGCGATGTATTTCGCCAAGCGGCGCACCCCCGGCAGCTTCGCTTACTTCGACGTGTCGATGAACGCGACGGCGCTGCATCGCTTCACGATCGAGGAGCAGCTGCGCGGCGCGCTCGAGCGCAACGAGTTCTCGCTGCAGTACCAGCCGCAGTTCGACGTGCGCACCGGCACCATCTCCGGCGTCGAGGCGCTGTTGCGCTGGACCAATGCGGAGCTCGGCGCGGTGAGTCCGACGGAATTCATCCCGGTCGCCGAGGAGACCGGCCTGATTCTCGCGATCGGCAGGTGGGCGCTGCGCGCGGCCTGCCAGCAGGCCCAGGCCTGGCGGACCGAGGGCCTGCCGGTGCAGCGCATGGCGGTCAACGTCTCCGGGCGTCAGTTCGCGCTGGCGGAATTCCCGCCCGAGGTGGGTGCCATCCTCAAGGAGACCGGGCTCGAGCCGGCGGTGCTCGAGCTGGAGATCACCGAGTCGGTGGTCATGGCGGACGAGGCCTGGGCGGAGAAGGCCATCAATCAGCTCAAGGCGCTCGGCATCTCGCTCGCCATCGACGACTTCGGCACCGGCTACTCGAGTTTCGGGCGCCTGCGGCACTTCGCCGTCGATCGCCTGAAGATCGACCGCTCGTTCGTCACCAGTATCACCGACTGCAGCGACGATCGCGCCATCGCCGCGGCCATCATCGCCATGTCGCGCTCGCTGCGTATCAACGTCACCGCCGAGGGCGTGGAGAACTTCCCGCAACTCGCCTTCCTGCAGGAGCAGGATTGCCAGGACGCGCAGGGCTTCCTGCTCAGCCGCCCGCTGCATGCCGATGCCGCACGCGAGCTGCTGCGGCGGGTGAACGAGGTCGGCGATGCCTCGCGCACCCAGCGCCTGAAGATCATCACCGGCTAGCGGACCGCGCGGCACCATCCCGCAATGCGGGCGGCGCGCAGCGCCGCGTGCGCCGCGATTGCGCGTAGAATTGCCGCCTCCAGGATTTCCCGCCCGCACTGATGGAATCGGGAGGTTATGCAGACCGCGCTCGCCGATTTCATCAGGGACACCCCGGCCGGCAGGGAGGCCGACGCCATCCTGCGCAGCTGCGTGCATTGCGGCTTCTGCCTGCCCGCGTGCCCGACCTACCAGCTGCTGGGCGACGAGCTCGACAGTCCGCGCGGGCGCATCTATCTCATGAAGCAGCTGCTCGAGGGCAAGCCGGCCGGCGCGCACACGCAACTGCACCTGGATCGCTGCCTCACCTGCCGGGCCTGCGAGAGTGCCTGTCCATCGGGAGTGCAGTACGGGCGCCTGCTCGACATCGGCCGCGGGCTCATCGAGGAGCGCGTGCACCGCGCGCCGGGCGCGCGCCTCATGCGTTACCTGCTGCGCACGGTGTTGCCGTACCCGCGGCGCGTGCGGGGGCTGCTCGCCCTGGCCGGCGCCGTGCGCCCGCTGCTGCCGCGCGCCTGGCGGGCACGCCTGCCGGCGCGCGGGCCCGCGCCGCCCGCGCCGCGCGCAGATCGCACAGCGCACGCCCGGCACGTGCTGCTGCTCGCTGGCTGCGTGCAACCGGCGCTCGCCGGCAACATCAACCCGGCGGCCGAGCGGGTGCTCGCCTCGCTCGGCATCGCCACGGTGCGCGCCCGCGCCGGCTGCTGCGGCGCGCTCGCCCATCACCTCGCCGCGCACGGCGAGGCGCTGGCGCAGGCGCGGCGCAACGTCGATCTGCTGTGGCCGCAGGTGGAGGCGGGCGCCGAGGCGGTGGTGGCCACGGCAAGTGCCTGCGCGGCGATGCTGAGCGACTACGGCCGGCTGCTGCAGCATGATCCCGCGTACGCCGCGCGCGCCGCCCGCATCGCGGCGCTCGCCCGCGACGTCAGCCAGGTGCTCTACGCGCAGCGCCCGGCGCTCGGCGCCGCGCTCGCCGTGCGCGCCGGCAGCGGGCCCCCGGCCGCCGTGCGCGTGGCGTTCCAGGCGCCGTGCACGCTGCAGCATGCGCTGCGCGTCAAGGGCGTGGTCGAGGCGCTGCTGCACGACGCCGGCTTCACCCTGACCGAGGTGACCGACGGCCAGCGTTGCTGCGGCTCCGCCGGAACCTACTCGGTCCTGCAGCCGCAGCTCGCCGGGCAGCTGCTGCGCGCGAAGGTCGCGGCGCTCGAGGCGGGCGGCCCCGAGGTCATCGCCACCGCCAACATCGGCTGCCTGGTGCACATCGCGAGCGCCACCGCGGTGCCGGTGCGTCACTGGGTGGAGCTACTGGCGGCGAGACTCGCCGATGGCTGACCAGTGGGGCGAGCGCATGCCGCGCTCCGTCGGCCTGCTGCAGACGATTGCCGTGTCCGTCGGCATTGCGATCGGCAGCGGCATCTTCCGCGTGCCCGCCACTGTTGCCGCGCAGTTGCACGCGCCCGGGCCGATGCTCCTGTGCTGGATCATCGGCGGAGTGATCGCGCTGTGCGGTGCGCTCACGGTCGCGGAGCTGGCCGCAGCCCTGCCGCGCTCGGGCGGTATTTTTGCCTACCTGCTCGAAGGCTACGGGCCGTTGCCCGCCTTCCTGTTCGGCTGGACGGAGCTGGTGGTCATCCGCGCGGCGGCGCTCGGCGCGATCGCCACCATCTTCGCCGAGTACCTCGGGTGGTTCGTGCCCCTTGAGCCGGCGCAGGTGCACTACATCGCGGCGCTCGCCATCGTGCTCATCGGCGCCATCAACTACCTCGGAGTACAGCGCGCGGCCGCGGTACAAAGCGCCGCCACCGTGCTGAAGTACGCGGTGCTGCTGGCGCTCGGGCTGCTCGCCTTCAGCGCCACCGGCGGCAGCAGCGCACATTTCACCCCGGCCTGGCCGGCCGGGGCGCCACTGTCGCTGCTCGCCACCGCGCTGATTCCGGTGCTGTGGACTTACGACGGCTGGGCCGACCCCGCCTCGATGGGCGGCGAGATCAGCAATCCGCAGCGCAACCTGCCGCTGGCGCTCATCGCCGGCGCGCTCTGCGTCATGCTGGTATATCTGGTGGTGAACGTCGGCTTCATCTACGCGCTCGCGCCGGCGCAGATGGCAGGCGCGAAGCTGATCGCCGCCGATGTTGCCGCGCGCATCCCGCTGCTCGCCGGCCGCGGCGCGGCGGTGGTGGCGGCGGCGGTGGTGATCTCGGCGTTCAGCGGCCTGAACGCTTCGATGATGACCGGCTCGCGGATCTTCTACGCCATGGCCGACCGCGGACTGTTCCTGGCGCTCGCCGCGCGCGTCTCGCCGCGCTTTCAAACCCCATCCGTGGCCATCGGGCTGGCCAGCGTGCTCGGGGTCGGGTACGTGCTGCTGAACGATTTCGCGCAGCTGGCCGACAAGTTCATTCTCGGCATCTGGCCGTTCTACGCGCTCACCGTCGCCGCGGTGTTCGTGCTGCGGCGGCGCAAGCCGGAACTGCAGCGACCCTACCGCGTGTGGGGCTATCCCTACGTGCCGCTGGTGTTTCTGCTGGCCTCGGCGTTCATGGTGTTGAACGCCCTCATCACCGATCCGCGCAATACCGGCTTCACCTTCCTCATCATCCTCCTGGGCGTGCCGATCTTCTGGCTGCGCCGCCGGCTCGAGCCGGCCTTCAGCTAAGATAGCGTGCCCACCTTATGAGCGCAGCGAAGGCCGGCAACGGCGCGTTAATTTTCATCTTCATCACCGTGCTGGTCGATTCGATCGGCTTCGGCATCATCCTGCCGGTGTTGCCACAGCTCATCATGCAGCTGACCGGCGTGAGCATCGATGCCGCCGCCGGCTACGGCGGCTGGCTGTCCTTCGTCTATGCGCTTATGCAGTTCTTCTGCGCGCCGGTGCTCGGCAACCTGAGCGACCACTTCGGCCGCCGCCCGGTGCTGCTGTTCGCTCTCGGCGCACTCGGCTGCGACTACCTGATCATGGGGCTGGCGCCGCTCATCGGCTGGCTGTTCCTTGGTCGTGCGATCGCCGGTGTCGCCGGCGCGTCTTTCACGCCCGCCTACGCCTACGTTGCGGACGTCACCGAGCCGGCGCGGCGGGCGCAGAGCTTCGGCCTGATGGGCGCAGCCTTCGGCGTCGGCTTCGTACTCGGGCCGATGATCGGCGGTCTCCTGGGCGGCCTCGGGCCGCGCGCGCCGTTCTTTGCCGCCGCGGCGATCGCACTCGCCAACACCGCCTTCGGTTACTTCGCGCTGCCCGAGTCGCTGCCGCCCGAGCGGCGCCGGCCGTTCCACTGGGGGCGCGCCAATCCGCTCGGCACGCTGGCGCAGATGCGCCAGTACCCGGTGGTGATGCTGCTGCTCGGGGCACTGTTCCTGTGGCAGGTCGCCCATCAGGTGCTACCGAGCACCTGGGCGTTCTACACCATCTCCAAGTTCCACTGGACGAGCGCGCAGATCGGCGCCTCGCTCGCCTTCGTCGGCATGGTGATGGCGGTGGCGCAGGGCGTTCTCACCCGGGTGCTGATTCCGGCGCTCGGCGGCGAGCGCCGCGCCGCGCTCGCCGGCATGGGCTGCGCGCTGCTCGCCTACCTCGGCTACGCCTTCGCCACGCAGGGCTGGATGATGTACGTGGTCGGCCTCACCACGTTTCTCTTTGCACTCACCTATCCGTCGATGAATGCCATCGCCTCGCAGCAGATCCCATCCAACGCCCAGGGCGAGCTGCAGGGCGCGGTGGCCTGTCTCTACAGCCTGAGCTCGATCGTCGGGCCACCGCTCATGACGCAGGTGTTCGCGCACTTCTCCGCTCCCGCTGCGCCGCTGTACTTCCCCGGCGCCGCGTTCCTCACCGCCGCGGTGCTCACCGCCGGCTGCGCCGCGCTGTTCGCGCGGGCGCTGCGGCTCGCGCCGCCACCGCTCGCCGCCGCACTCAGCTCCGCGCATCCGGAGCGCTGAATGTCGCCCCGCCACAGCACGCTCGGCGCTCTGCTGCTTGCTGCCGGGACGCTCGCCGCTGCCACGCCGGGAGGCGCCGCGCCGGCCGATGCGCCGCTCCTGCCGCCCATCCACCACGTGTTCCTGCTGCTGCTGGAGAACGAGTCCTATGGCGCGACCTTCGGCAGCGGCTCGGCGGCCCCGTACCTGGCGCGGACGCTGCCCGCTCAAGGCGCGCAGTTGACGCAGTACTACGGCATCGGCCACGCGAGTCTCGGTAACTACATCGCCCTGATCAGCGGCCAGGCGCCGAACGAGGTCACGCAGCTCGACTGCGCGAGCTTCAGCGACTTCGTGCCGGCCGCGCACGGGCTCAACGCCGACGGCCAGCTGCCGGGCACCGGCTGCGTCTACCCGAAGTTGGTCAAGTCGCTGCCGGATCAGCTCGAGGCCGCAGGCTTCAGCTGGCGGGGCTACATGGAGGACATGGGCAACAACCCGCTGCGCGAGTCGCGCACCTGCGGCCACGCGCCCCTCAACGCGCCGGACCACACCCATGTGGCGACCTTGGGGGATCAGTACGCCGCCCGTCACGATCCCTTCGTCTACTTCCACTCCATCATCGACGATGCGGCCCGCTGCGCGGCGCACGTGGTGAACCTTGAGCGCCTGCCGCAGGACCTCGCCAGCATCGAGACCACCGCCAACTACAGCTTCATCACCCCGAACCTGTGCAATGACGGCCACGATGCACCCTGCGTCGATCGCCGCGCCGGCGGGCTCGGTGCCATCAACGCCTTCCTCGAGAAGTGGGTGCCACTGATCCTGCGCTCACCGGCCTTTCGCGCCGACGGGCTGCTGATCATCACCTTCGATGAGTCGGACGGGCAGGGTGCGGAGGGCTCGAGCGCCTGCTGCGGCGAGAAACCCTTGCCGGGGGCTCGCTATCAGCCGGGCTTTCGCGGCCCCGGTGGCGGGCGTATCGGCGCGCTGGCGCTGTCGCGCTACATCCGGCCTGGCACGATCTCGCGCGAGCCCTATAACCACTACGCGCTGCTGCGCACCGTGGAGAGCCTCTTTGGCCTGCCGTATCTCGGCTACGCCGCGGCGACGCATCTCAAGGCGTTCGGCGCCGATGTCTTTACCGCCCCCGGGCCGCCTCCACCCGCTCGATGAGCTCGCTCACCAGCGGATTCTTTCCCGACAGCGACTGCCCGAGCCGCTGGATGGGCGAGAAACTCAGCTCGCGGCCGAAGCGGCCCGGCTGACGCAGCGTCAGGGTGATGCGCGGCGGATTGGTCATCCCGGCGTAGCTCACATTGATGATCTGCGAAAGCGGAATGCGCTCCTCCTCGCTGCCGAAGCGCACCCGCAGTGCATCGCCCTCGTCCACCACCTCATCGGCCAGATCGAAGATCAGCCGCCGGAAGATGAGGTAGAACACCCCCGCCATGACGAGCGGCGCGATCAACACCGGGTAGGGGAAACCGGGGTGGTGCAGCGCTGCGCCGAAGGTGACGGCGATAAACATCGCCAGGGCGCCAAACATGATGAGCGGCAACACCCGCTTCAGGAAGTAGGTGTTGCGCGTGGAAATGCGTTTGCCCGGGTACATGCTCTTGCGTGTCAGCCGCGTTCAACGGCAGCTTAGCGCCGCGGAGCGGCGTTGCCGCAACGCCGCAGGGCGAACCATGAGCGCCGTCACAGGGCAGGGCCTGGCGGCGCGGCGGCTGGACAAATAACTGCCAAGGCAGTAATATTCGCGGCAGTAACTTCAATGGCAGCTAATGCCGCCCGCAAATCCATGAACCGCCGTGCCCTCAGCGCTCTCACGCGTGAAGTGCCGCCCCCCGCAGACGATCGCCTGCGGGTCGGCCATCTGATGGGACGGGCGCGGGCCTCACTTCTTTCAGGGCTGGATGCCGAGCTCGGCCCCTTCGGGCTGAACGGCATGCAGTTCGCCGTGCTCAAGCACCTCGCCGAGGGCGCCGCTGAGACTGCCGCCGACCTGTGCCGTTTCATGCAGTACGACACCGGCGCCATGACGCGCATCCTCGATCGCCTGGAGCACAAGGGCTGGGTGCGGCGCGAGCGCTGCCGCGAGGACCGGCGCGTGGTGTTCCTGCGCGTGGCGGCGGCCGGCCGTGTCCAACTGCCCAAGCTGCTGGCGGTGTGCTCCAGGGTGCTTGAGGCGCATCTGGCCGGCTTCAGCGCCGCGGAGATCAGCGCACTGAAGGACTATCTCGGAAGGATGATCGCGAACGGACAGGGCGCGGCGGACAATCCGCGTTCCTCACAGGGCAGATCATGACCGCACGCATCGCTCTCGCCACATCGCTCCTGGCGCTGACGCTTGCCGGCTGTGTCGAGCGTGGCAACTGGAAGCCTGCGCCGCAGCTCGCGCCGCAGAAGCTGACCTCGGCGCAAACGCTCGAGGGTGCGCCGGTGGATGCGCGCGTGTGGCCGGCGGATGGCTGGTGGCGCAGCTACGGCGATGCGCAGCTCGATGCGCTCATCGCGCAGGCGCTCGCCGGCAGCCCCTCGCTCGAGATCGCCGAGGCGCGTCTGCGCGCGGCGCAGGGGCAGGCGATCGCCGCGCGCGCCGCGCGCGCGCCGAGCGCCAGCGTCGATGCGTCCTTCGTTCGCCAGCGCTTCCCGGAGAACGGCCTGTACCCGCCGCCCTTCGGCGGCAGCTACTGGAACCAGGCGCAGGCGACGCTCGATTTCAGCTATGACATCGACTTCTGGGGCAAGAATCGCGCGCTCGCCGCCGCGGCCAGCGCCGGCGTCGCCGGCGCCCAGGCCGACCAGGCGGCCGCGCGGCTGGCCCTCGCGGTGGCCGTGGTGCGCGCCTACATCCAGCTCGACCTGTCGTACGCGCTGCTCGATGTCACCAACGACAACC
>Ga0070733_10002907_pt1 | contig 11904 bp, 7 predicted proteins | sample Coa_R1_9_FD_66450 | JGI IMG/M metagenome (GOLD analysis project Ga0070733, IMG submission 66450) | Surface soil microbial communities from Centralia Pennsylvania, which are recovering from an underground coalmine fire - Coalmine... | ecosystem: Environmental > Terrestrial > Soil > Unclassified ... | reverse complement strand
ACGTGTTCCTGGATTCAAAGGGCAATATCTACGCCACTACACATTGCGACTACCCGGGGGGCAACGGAACCGTTTACGAGCTGACAAACTCAGCGGGTACTTGGAACTATACCTTGCTGTACGGCTTTTGCTCCCAAAACGGTTGCACTGATGGTTATTTCTCTTACAGTAACTTGGTTGTCGATAGCCAAGGCAATCTCTACGGAACTACGCACGATGGGGGAGCAGATAACTTCGGGGTTGTCTTTAAGGTTACACCGTAACTTACGTCAGTTGCCAAGCCGCGATTCCACCTTGTCAATGCCGCCGCCAAAAGGCCCTCTTCGCAGGAGACTTTCTACCCTAGTCGTAAGTTAATTTTGGGCTCAAGTCGGACTGCTCCACAAGCTCTGCCATTTCGATTGACTATTGTCCTAGGTCGAAGTACGATTCGTTACCCTGTCCCCCGGGGCGTCAGCGGCGCCAACCTGTAAGCCAGCGCGTATCAGATTTCTTGGAGGTTTCATGATCGCCCATTCTCAGCGGCTGAACGTATGGCTGCGAATTTTGTTGGCACTAATCGCAGTGGGAACGACTTCTTTGTTCGCCCAGATCTCATTCAACGATTTCAGTAATGTGAGCAGCCTGGCTTTGAACGGGACGGCGGCCCAGGCCACTAACCAAGCCGGGCAGCAGGTGGTACGCCTGACGGTGGATGGCGTTGGTACATCGGCCGGGACGGCCTGGTTCGCGACCCAGCAGCAATCCATAACCTCAGGTTTCACGACTGTTTTCCAGTTCCAGTTGACCCACAACCCGGCAAACGGTCTTGGACCGGGTGACGGCATCGCGTTTGTTATCCAGAATTCCAGCGGCGATGGATTCGGAACAGCAGCCTTGGGCGCTAGTGGCAGCGGCATCGGCTATGGCTACGCCGATCCGGGACAGCAGGGCTCACCGATCCCTAACAGCTTAGCCATAGAATTCGATACTTATCAAAACAGCCCCTACGACCCGAACGGTAACCATATTGCGGTGCAGAGTTGCGGGACAGACCTGAATACCCAGGATCATGATGCGATTTGCCCAGATGGCAACCCTGCCAACCTTGGTATCGTCGCCGATCTTGGAGGCATCACGCTGGCCGATGGGAATGTTCACACGGCAGTGCTTCAGTATGATCCAGGCACATTGAGCATTTTTGTCGATAACTTAGGAACTCCACTGCTTGTGGTCAGCGTGGATCTTTCGACTCAGCTCGGTTTGAATAATGGAAGTGCGTGGGTGGGTTTCTCCGGTTCCGAGGGCGGATATTACGAGAACAATGACATCTTGAGTTGGACATTTACTCCTGCGAATGCGCAAACCACGATTACCCAGACGCTGACCCCGTCGCCGCAGACAGTCCAGACTAATTACCTTTTCGGCAGTTACAACCACAAACTCCAGTACTCCAACGCGAACAGTGGAGATAGCGTCGCGGTAACGGCGATTCCAATCGACCAAACTACCTTCGATAGCGGTCGCTTATCTGGTACTCCCTTCACCAACGCGCAGTGCGTGATCTACGAAGGAACCGGAGGACTCTGCACCTACTTCGAGGTGCAGTGTTCGGGCAGTAGCGATTGCACGAACCTCAACTACGACTTGTTCAATAACTTCAATACCACCCAAACCATCACCGGCGCTTGCGTCCTAAAGGCTCCGATTGGTACTAACAACTGGCAAAATATCATTGAGAGTTTCACGCAGACCCGCAACGATCCCGGCACGCATGGGGGCAGCAAGGGGTTCTCTGACTTTGTCGTCGCGCAAAATTGCACCGCGCTGCCCTCGGTAACCATCACTTCTCCCGCCAATGGATCGACCGTTATCGAAGGCCAGACGGTAACCATTGGGTTTACTTGCGCTCCTGATCCTAACGCTCCGTTTGTGACCATCACCAGTTGCGCTGGACTGCTTAACGGCAGCCCGGTAAACAATGGTGCACAGGTGGTCTTCAACCAATTAGGGCCCGGAAGCCTGGTGGTGACCGCGACAGATAGCGTGCTGGACACCAACACCCAAACCTCGAACTTCACCGTCGGCCAGGCGCCTGCCTTTACCAGTGCGAACAACGCGACGTTCCAGGTTGGAACAATGGGGTCATTTACCGTAACGACGACTGGTTTTCCAGCGGCGTCGATCACGGAGACCGGCGGGTTGCCGAGCGGAGTGACCCTCGTGAATCACGGTGATGGAACTGCGACTCTTGGGGGCACGCCTGGGCCTAACACCGGCGGGGTATACAACATTACTTTGATGGCCAGCAACAGTGCCGGCAACGTGATGCAAGGCTTCACGCTCACGGTGCTTCAGACTCCGGCGATCACGAGCCCCAACAACACCACGTTTCAGGTGGGCGTGCAGGGTTCGTTTACCGTAACGACGACAGGGTTTCCGACCCCCAGTTTGAGTGAGTCGGGAGGTCTGCCGGGCAATGTTGGCTTCCACGATAACGGTAACGGTACCGGCACGCTCAGTGGTTCGCCAACAAACGGTGGCACGTTCAATATCAGCTTCACCGCTACCAATACTGCCGGCTCGAGCGGGCAGAACTTCACCTTGACGGTGTCAGGAGGGCCGCAGGTAAGTCTCTCACCCACGAGCATCAACTTCGGAAACGTGCGATACGGTAGCTGGTCCTCGCAGAACCTTACGCTGAAGAACGTGGGTACCGCCACGCTCCAGATCAGCAAGATCTCTATCAGCGCCACCGACGACGACTTCTCCTTCTTTAGTTTCTGCGGCAAGTCGCTCGGAGCCGGCAAGAGCTGTCAGATTGCCGTCTACTTCTATGCTGATGATTTGGGTCTGCGCACGGCGACTCTGAATATTGCCGACAATGCTCCCGGTAGCCCGCAACAGGTTCCGCTATCCGCGAACGTTGTTAACAAGCACTAGCTTGATGAAGTGGAAACAACAGCCGGGCCTGCCAAAGGCCCGGCTTTTTTTATGCGGCTACCAACAAATGCCTTCGTACCCAGCCACATTGTCGGGACGACGTGATCTCTCAAGGTTCACGAGATCGATCACGACTTGATCCGGGCGCAGGCTTCGGCGTAGCGTCTCCCGGTCCAGTCCGGCAGCTGCAATCACCACGACTTCGGATCTTTGGATCACTTGTTCCATGCTCGAATTCAGGAGCGAGCCAATGTGGGGAATCACCTCTTCGATGTATTGGCGGTTGGAGCCGATCAGCCGTCCCAGCGAAACATTTTCGTCCCAAATTTGAATTTGCCGCCCTTCGCCCAGTAGTTGCTTGGTCAGTTGCACCTGCGGACTTTCCCGTAGATCGTCGGTACCCGCCTTGAAACTCAGTCCCAGAATGCCGACATTCCGCTTTCCTGTCCGCAGGACTATCTCCACCGCTCGTTCCAAGTGCGCTTGATTGCTGGCCAGAAGAGCATCCAGCAACGGTAACGTGAGGTCGGCTTCCTTTGCGCGATAGCTCAGGGCGCGGATGTCTTTGGGAAGGCATGAGCCGCCGAAAGAGAAGCCCGGCTTCAGGTAGCTGGCAGAAAGATTAAGCTTGGTATCGGCCAGGAACATTTGTGTGACTGCTTCGGCATCTACTCCCATGCTCTTGGCGAGAGCACCTGCTTCGTTGGCAAACATGACCTTCGTCGCATGCCACACGTTACACATGTACTTCACCATCTCGGCTGCACGAAAAGAAGTCTCGAAAATACGGCCCGGAGCCCAGGCATACAACTCGCGCAACTGGTCGCCATGCGCCGGGTCGCCTGACCCAATGATGGTCATTGCCGGCTCTAGAAAATCGGCGACTGCGGTGCCTTCGCGCATGAATTCGGGATTCACACATACCCCGAAATCCTGGCCCATCTTTTTCCCGCTGGCTCGCTCGAGCGCGGGAATCACGGTGGATTCCGTCGTCCCTGGGAGCACTGTGCTGCGTAGCACCACCAGGTGGAACGAGTTCTTTTTGCGAAGGGCGTGGCCGATTTCGAGGCAAACCGACTCGATGTGTCCCACGTCGAGCTTGCCGTTGTGCAGGCTAGGAGTACCGACGCACACAAACGAGACCTCTGTACTCAACACCGCGTGGGTTGCGTTGCTCGTGGCGCGCAGGAGGCCAGTTTTGTTACTCTCCGCGATCAACTCAGCAATGCCTGGCTCGATGATAGGGCTTTGGCCGGACTCAATCGCCCCTACCTTCGCAGGATTGAGGTCCACTCCGGTCGCTTGATTGCCGTGATGCGCCAGGCACGCAGCCGTGACCGTTCCCACATATCCCAAGCCGAAGATGCTGACCGACCGACTCATGAAAACGTCCAATGGCAATCAAAACGAAAAGACTATCACGCTGGCGAATTGGGGAGTGAAATTAGAGGCGCACCACGGTGGATGCCAGCCCATCCACGTGCGGACGAGGCGGAAATGATCGCGGGACCGGTCGCGGACGCAAGTTGACCGACGTGGTGGGCCGCCGGTCGTCTTTGGACACCCAGACGACCAAAGCCACATGCAGCAAAAGATCGCTGATATACACTCAGGGCGGGCAGATTTCAACTCCTCAGCCGTGGTGCATAGCGGCGTGGCATGCGGAACAAAGCGTGATTAGGTTCTGCTCGGAATCGTCGCCGGAATGGCTGCGAAAATCCTTGTGGTGAACTTCCAGGTTAGACATCGCGCCGCAGACCTGACATCTCCAGGAATCGCGGCTTAGTACCTGGTTGCGAAGCTCGTCGTATAGCTCGGGATCAAGCTGTAACCGAGGACGCTTTGCCGGCAGCCGATTCACGATGCCTTCTCGGCAAAGTGGTCCAGAAACGTCTTTCTTTCTTCGCCGGGGAGGAACTTGAAGAAACGCAGAATCGACTGCAACAGGACCTGCGAGTTGCCGTTTTCGAGGTTGGCTCCAGCCAGGAAGTCCGCACAGATCATCTCCAGGCAGTAGCCACGCGACTTGTCCGATCCAAGCATCAGAGCGGCCGTTTCGATTGCCTGCTCGATGACCGGGGTCTGGCTCTTATAGAGCTTGAAGTAGAGAATTTCCCACGGCTCCGTTTCCCGCCCGGTCAACTCCTTCTCCACCTCCTGCTTGAACTCGTCTTTCGGCATTTCTCGTGCTTTGTGCAACCAGGTTGCACAATCGAAGTGCTGCCGGTCCCGTCTGGCTACCTTGGCCAACTCCAGCCCCTTCGTCCATCCCACTTCCTTCAGTTCTTTCCTCGCCTGTGGCGGCAGGTGCTCGTGGATCGACATCAGGTAGTACGCCTTCCTTCTGGACTCCGGAAACCGCCGTTCCAGAAACTCATCGAACGATTTCACGTTCTCCACCCGCCAGTACTGTCCCGCCCGTACTTCGCACAGATACCTGCCGAGTTCTACGAACCGGGTATCCCTCTCCGCTTCTTTCTGCTTCTCCCAAGCCAGAATCTCGTCAATCTTGGTAAGCACGAACATGGCTCGCCGCCGATTGAGCTTGGGCAGCATGGGCGGATCGACCACGACGTGATCGGGACGCAAGTTCTGGCACACCCCAAGCCGAAGATGCTGACCGACCGACTCATGAGAACGTCCAGGGCAATCAAAACGAAAAGACTATCACGCTAGTGAATTGGGGAGTGAAATTAGGGGCACACGCCGGCGGGTTTGCCAGTTCGCCGATAGCCTGTCCTCGACGCGGGCATCAGGGCATCGGTTTGGAAGCGTCGTAGCAGCGCTTGATGCTTGGGTCCCACAGCGAACGTTGGCGGATTGGACAGTACACGCGGTACGCGCAGATATGGCACGTAGGCTTCTGCGCTCTGAGTACCAACACCAGACCGACCACGCCATAAAATGCACCTAGCGCGTACAGCAAATGGGAGATAGAAAACATATCGTCATCCTCGATCATGGGAGTATCCTCCGAAGGAATCGACATGTCTGTGATCTACGTCACATAACGGTATTCCAAACGAAGAAGCAGGTCAGACGGTTCCCAGCAAATGTCAGGACAGCCTTTTCGTCAATCGGCCTACTGGGGTTTCTGGGTTTGATGAGAGCGCGAACTTCTAATTAAATTTCAGGATCACAGAAAGAAGAGGGGATGTGATGGAAGATAAAGACATATTGCTCGTAATGGCAATTTGTGACCTCCTTGGGAAATCGACTTCTCCGCATGCCGTGGAACTTGCTCAGGCGCGGGCAAAGACTGCCTTGGAACGCTGGCGTCAACGTATGGCGGAATCGAATCCCGATGGCCACTAAAATGAACTGCCCACGTTAGGCGTGGCCTCTTGTCTCAATAACTGGCAAGACTGACAATTTCTTGCTAGCGCGATTGAGTTTCCAACTGCCGACGGCAACCCTCGCCTCCCAGTTTGGAGCCGAATGTCTCGAAGACCTCCGCACTGGAAATCAGTCAACTTTCACCGTGCAAGAGCGGTTGAATTTGTGCCTAGATTGTTAGTGCGATCGGCTCTGCCAGGGCGCGAAGCGAGTCCTGCGAGGAGAGCAGAGAGGGAATCAATTTTGGGGAAACCCGCCGCAAGTCATTGACTTGCCACTGCTATGCCCATATCATCCTTAGCGTCGTACTGGAGTCTGTTCGCTTGATTGGCCAAACCATTTCTCACTATCGTGTCCTGGCGAAACTGGGAAGCGGTGGCATGGGAGAGGTATACGAAGCCGAGGATGTCAGGCTTGGCCGATTGGTGGCGCTGAAATTTCTGCCACCCGAACTGGCCGGCGACCCCCAGGCGCTGGAGAGATTCCGCCGCGAAGCCCGTGCAGCTTCTTCGCTGAACCACCCTCATATCTGCACCATCTACGAGATTGATGAATGTGACGGCCAGCGGTTCATCAGCATGGAACGGCTGGAAGGGCAACCGTTGAATTTTCGCCTTGCCGCCGGACGAGTTGCGCTCGACCAGGTGGTGCAGTGGGGCATTCAGGTCAGCGATGCGCTGGAGATTGCTCACCGCAAGAACATTGTGCATCGCGACATCAAACCGGCAAACATTTTCATCACGTTGCGCGGCGAGGCCAAAGTGCTGGACTTCGGCTTGGCGAAGCTGCAAGAGTTCCGCCGGTCGACGGGCGAGGGGAGCAGCACTCCCGACGGTGAGACTCTGGGCGACGGCAACCTGCACCTGACCAGTCCAGGGACAGCTTTGGGAACCGTTGCCTATATGTCCCCAGAGCAGGCCCGCGGTGAAGCCGTGGACGCGCGCTCGGACATTTTCTCCCTGGGCGCGGTCATCTACCAGATGGCTACCGGCGCCTTGCCTTTTCAGGGCAACACGTCAGCGGTAATTTTCGATGGCATCCTTCATAAAGCGCCGACACCTCCGACCCGCTGGAATCCGGACCTTCCGTTGGAGTTAACTCACATCATCAACAAGTCGCTGGAAAAAGAACGTGAGCTGCGCTACCAGACCGCGGTCGAGGTTGGAGCTGATCTGAAGCGGCTGAAGCGCGATCTCGAGTCGGGAAAGAGTGCAGCAGTCAGAGGTGAAAGCGCTCGCGACGCGCAGGCTTCCCGCACTGAACGATCGGTGGCGGTCGTGTACTTCGAAAATTTGAGCGGTGCAAAGGAAGACGAATACTTCCGCGATGGCATGACTGAGGATGTGACCACCGAGTTGCTGAAGGTCAAAAAGCTGCAGGTCTTCCCGCGTTCGGCGGTCATGGCATTTCGCGATAAGCAGATTTCCGCCGCACAAGTTGGGCAGCAGCTCAACGCGGCCTACGTTCTGGAGGGCAGCCTGCGGCGAGCCGGCAGCCGGCTGCGCATCACGGCGCAGTTAGTGGAGACCCGCACTGGACATTCGGTGTGGGCGGAACGTTACGATCGCCAGATGGAGGATGTGTTTGCCATCCAGGATGAGATCGCCCAGAGCATTGCTCATGCGCTGCAGGTAGCGCTGAGCGATGGAGAGAAAAAGGCGATCCAGAAGCCGCAAACCGCCGACGTTCGAGCGTACGACTACTACCTCAAGGGTCGCCAGGCGTTCCACCAGGTGCGGCGCAAGTCTCTGGAGCAGGCGAGTCAGATGTTTGCCAGGGCGGTAGAGATTGATGCTGGCTACGCCCGGGCGCATGCTGGGTTGGCCGATGCCTGTTCCTGTCTATATATCTTCTGGGAGCCGACGGAGACCAATCTGCGCAAGGCGGACGAGGAAAGCCGCCGGGCACTCGAACTGGATCCTGATCTGGCCGAAGCCCACGTCGCCCGCGGGCTGGCGGTCTCACTGAACGGTCGATTTCAGGAAGCGAGCAAAGAATTCGAGGTCGCGCTTACCCTTGACCCATCGCTGTTCGAGGCCTTCTACATGTATGGCCGGGCCTGTTTCGCGCAGGGCAAATTGGCGGAAGCGGCGAGCTTATTTGAGAAGGCTTGTAGCGTCCGCCCTGAGGACTATCAAGCTCCTAACCTGCTGGCGCTATGTTATGACGGTTTGCGGCGGTGGTCGGAGGCCAACACCGCCTACCGGCGTTGCGCCGAGGCAGCGGACAAGCATCTTCAAATCGAATCGAGAGACGAACGTGCACTCTATTTGGGCTCGCAGGCTCTTTGCCGGCTCGGAGAAAGGGAGAAAGGTCTTGAGTGGGCTGCACGCGCCCTGGCAATCGATCCCGAGGAGCCAGCCGTCTTATACAACGTGGCATGCGCGTACGCGGCGGCTGGCAAAGCCGAGGAAGCGATTGGGCTTCTCGACAAAGCTGTGAAGCATGGGTTTGGTTACAAGGAATGGGTTCAAAATGATCCAGCCCTGGATTCTCTCCGCATGCACCCCGAATTCCAGACGGTGATTCAGAAAGCAGGATGAGCATCCCGCTAACTCTGCGGGTCAGGTTTCACGCTGATATGCGTCCTGGGATGCCGAAATCATCGAAAATAACTGATCGTTGAGCACATTCTGGAGGGCTGGAATCAGCACGGACGCTATGGTAAGACCGCAATCCTCCTGTGACTAAACCGGCCCCCTCCCCAAGACTCAGATGGTGTTGACCTGGAGGACCCCACAGGCTAACATTCCCCGCAAATGTCAACGTCCGCGCCAATAATCGGCCAGGTTCTCGGTCATTATCGAGTGCTGGAGCAAATCGGCGTCGGCGGGATGGGGTTGGTCTTTCGCGCTGCCGACGAGCAACTCGAGCGGGATGTCGCACTGAAAGTTCTCCCACAAGGAATGTTTGCAGACGAGGCGGCCCGTAAGCGCTTCCGCCGTGAGGCGCTTGTGCTCGCGAAGTTAAACCATCCCAACATCGGAACGGTATATGAATTCGGAAGCCAGGACGGCATGGATTTCCTGGTTATGGAACTCGTTTCCGGAGTTCCGGTAGATTCCAAGGTAGCCGCCGGGCCACTGCCACAAAAGGAAGTCTTGCGCCTCGGAGTTCAGTTGGCTGAGGGCTTGGCAAGTGCACATGCTCAGGGAGTCATTCATCGCGATCTCAAGCCTGCGAATCTGCGTTTGACGGACGATGGCCGGCTCAAGATCCTGGATTTCGGACTGGCACAATTCGTGCGCCAGCAAAGCGATTTCGGGGTCACCGCCAGCGCAGCGGAGTTCAAGGAAGTTAGTGGCACTCTGCCGTATATGTCTCCGGAGCAGTTACGCGGAGAAATCGTCACCGATTCCCGCAGCGACATTTGGTCGGCTGGCGCTGTCCTATACGAACTGGCAACCGGGCGGCGCGCATTCCCGTTCGCTCAGGCGTCCCTTCTTATCGATGCCATCCTGAACAAATATCCTGACGCACCAAGCGCATGGAAGCCCGACATCTCGCCCGGCCTGGAGATGGTGATCGTCAAATGCCTCGATAAAGAACCGGAGAGGCGCTATCAGTCGGCGCGGGAGTTGCGGGTCGATCTGGAACGATTGACGATGCCAATCTCGCAGCCGGGATTCGCTCAAACTCCAACAGCAAATACGGCGCCCTCTACATCGCAGGCCGTGCCCGCCACCTCCAGGCGTTTGCTCACGACGAGAGTTTGGGCAACGGGTCTTGCGGTGGTGCTGCTCGCGGGGTTGATCGCAACTGTCTTTGTTATGCGAGGGAAGCCGCCCGTGGAACCGCTAAGTCAACCGGTTCACAAACGACGTTCTGTTGCCGTGCTGGGTTTCAAGAATCTCACCGGGCGAGCGGAGGCGGCATGGTTGTCGACGGCTATTCCCGAGATGTTAACCACTGAACTCGCGGCTGGCGAACAACTGCGGACGATTTCCGGAGAGGAAATCGCCCGGACGAAGATGGATCTTTCGCTGCCCGATACCGCCACTCTCGCGGCCCAAACTCTGACCCAGGTGGGAAAGAATTTGGGGGCGGATTTGCTGGTTTCGGGTTCTTATATTGCCTTGTCGGGAGGCAAGATCCGCCTGGATGTGAGGCTGCAGGATACAGCGACCGGTGAAACCTTGATCTCGGTGCCGGAGACTGGAGACGAGAATAATTTATTCGAATTGCTGAGCCGCGCCGGAGCACAGTTACGTGCAAAATGCGGAGCCGGTCAGATTGCAGCCCAAGATGAAGCAGGGGTTAGAGCATCACTACCTTCCACCCCCGAAGCCGCGAGGTTGTACGCTGAGGGACTTGCGAAACTGAGGGTCTCTGACGCTCAGGCGGCCCGTGACCTGTTGCAAAGGGCCGTCATTGAGGATCCAAATCATGCCCTGGCTCACTCCGCGCTGGCCGGGGCCTGGTCACTTCTCGGCTATGACGAGAAAGCTCGACAATCGGCCAAGAATGCCTACGATCTTTCGGCGCCGCTCTCGCGTGAAGACCGGTTGCTCGTAGAGGCGCGTTATCGGGAAAATTCCAAGGAATGGGAGAACGCGGCGGACAGTTACCGAACCCTGTTCGGCTTCTTCCCGGACAACGTTGAGTACGGGCTCCTGCTTGCCAAAACCCAGACCCTTGGCGGAAAAGGCAAAGAAGCGCTGACGACAGTGCAGGCGTTGCGACGGCTTCCTGCTCCGGCCAGCGAGGATCCTCGTATCGACATAGCAGCCTCGGAGGCCTGGCAATCCTTGGGAGACTTCAAGCAAGGGCAGGCCCTCGCTTCTCAGGCGGCCGAACGGGCAAAGGCGCAAAATGCGAAGCTCATTCTGGCCCGGGCGCTCTACGAAGAGGGAGCGGCCTTTGAAAGCCTGAATGACTCAAAAAGTGCCATGGCTGCTGCCGACGAGGCAAGCCGGATTTACCAGTCGGTTGGTGATCGCTATGGTCTTGCCAGCACCCTGGAGGTAACGGGCCAAGCGCTTTTTGATCAAGGTGACTATGCCGGTTCTCTTGGCAAATATAAGGAGGAGCTTGCCATCGCACGCGAAGTAGGCAATCGACGAGGGGAGTCTTCGGCCCTCAACAATCTGGCGCTTGTACTCGATCAGCAAGGAAATATAGAGGAAGCGAAGAAACTTTGGGAGCAGGCTGGCCTCATTTCCCGTGACGTAGGTGACAAGAGCAGTTTAGCCATGAACCTGATCAATGCCGGAGGCGCGCTCAAGGATCAAGGAGACCTGGCGGGAGCCAATAAGTTCTATGAACAGGCGCTTGCCGTTTCCCGTGAAATCAACAACCAGAACGGAATCGCAACGTCTCTGACCGGTGTGGGTACTGTGCGTGACGCTCAAGGGGATTCTGCTGGGGCCAGAAAGGTGCTGGATCAAGCTGTGGCCATGGAGGTCGCGGGCGGGCAGGGAAGCCCATCCAGTGACAAGCTGATTGATATAGGTGACACTGCGCAACACCTCGGAGACCTCGCCGGCGCGCGAAAGAATTACAACGATGCGCTGGCGCTTGCACGTGCTGCTGGTGACAAGAGCTGGATTGCCTACGCACTCATGGGACTCGCAAATGTCGACACGAAGGCGGCCGATCTCACTCAAGCGCGCAAAGATTACGACGAAGCCCTAAGCCTCCGCAACG
>Ga0070733_10002906_pt1 | contig 11908 bp, 4 predicted proteins | sample Coa_R1_9_FD_66450 | JGI IMG/M metagenome (GOLD analysis project Ga0070733, IMG submission 66450) | Surface soil microbial communities from Centralia Pennsylvania, which are recovering from an underground coalmine fire - Coalmine... | ecosystem: Environmental > Terrestrial > Soil > Unclassified ... | reverse complement strand
AACTTGAACTTCAGCGCCAGCTGCAGAATGCGCGGGAAGTGGGCTACGTTGGCGCGGAAGAGCGGCGTCGGCTGGCAGGACGCATCACCGGCCGAGTTATTCGCGCCGCCGTAGCAACTCACCACGCTGTCGGAGTTCCCGACGCCGGCATTGCTTCCGGCCGATCCGCCGTCGCCGCCCAGCCATGAGAACTCGGTGTGGTTGAAGACGTTGAAGGCCTCGGCGCGGAATTCGAAGTACTTGCTCTCGGTAACCCGGAAATGCTTGATCAACGCCATGTCAAAGTTGGTGCGGAAGGGATTGCGCAAAATGTCGCGGCCGGCATCACCGAAGGTGAGGCCTTGAGGCGCGACAAAAGCGCTGAGGTTGTAGAGCACAGGACCCAGGCCTGGTTGCGAGAAGTTCTGCACGTTGCTCTTGGGATTGCTGGCGATGTCAGGGTAAGACTGTCCGCCGAGCCCACCGAGGTTATCAATCTGCGCACTGCCGTTACCGACGCCGGCGTTGTCGGTGGGGATCAATGCCGTGGACGTGCCGCCGCACGGATTGCAGCCCTGGTTGTAGGCGCTAAAAGGCGTCCCGCTCTGCAGCAGCGTGATGCCGGACCATTGCCATCCGCCGAATACTTTGTCCACCAGAGTGTTGCCTTTGAGGAAAGGCAGGTCGTAGACATAGCTGATGGTCAAGGTGTGGCGCTGATCGAAGGTGGAGTTGCCGCGGAACGTGTTCAGCGCATACGAGTTGATCAAAGAAGCGTCATTGGCCGAGGAAGAGTCGTCAATCGAATGGCTGTAGGTATACGCCCCATTCAATTCCAGGCCGCCCAGACTGCGGCGGACGGAGATCTCGACTGCATTGTAGTTGGACTGGCCAGTCTGATCCTTGCGCCCAATGCTGCCGATGCCGGCGAAGGGACGGAAGGCGTCCGGACTCGCCACACCGCAGGCAATGGCGAGATTGACGGCAGCACCTGAGGGCGGCCCACCGGCGGTGCCGGCGGTGTACGGAACCGTCACTCCATAAGACGTAACGGCGTTGGTAGGAACGTTGTAAGCATCCAGTGTATCGGTGCCGTTGGTGAGGTTGCCGCAGTCCGACTGCGAAAGTACCTGTCCCGCAGAATACGGATTACCGCCGGGTTGGAGATAGGCAGGCAAAACCTGGTTGTACTCGTAGGCGCGGGTGAGGTGAACGCCGGCGCTGCCGACGTAAGAAATCGTGGCCACCGTCCCCCTGCCCAGGTCGTGCTGCAGATCGAGATGCCACTGCTGCATGTAGGGCCAAGTCGCTTTACTGGGGATGGAGCCGAAGACCAGCGGAGGGGTGCCTCCGCTCAGCTGGGTCGGGTTGAGATTGCTGTAGTTGAGCAGGTTCGTGGATGTGGTCGCCAGCGTGACGATCTGGGTGTTGATGTTGTAGGGCTCGAGCAGGTCGGTGTTGGACTCGTTGCCGTTCATGTGCTCGTAGAAGATTCCGTAGCCACCGCGGATGGCCCATTTGCCGTCGCCGAGCGGATCGTAGGCGAAGCCGAGACGGGGCGCTGGGTTCCACCAGTGATTATTCATGCAGCCCTTGGGAACGCCCGGGGTCACGCCGCAATCCACCCAGCCGTTAAATTGTGGCGCCAGGCCGTGAGCTCCGGGCCCCGTCACCAAACCCGTGGCCGGATCTATCGCGCTCGCCCCGGCGACGTAGGCAGAGGGCTCGAAGTTGTAGGCGTAATTGTTGAGTTCACGGAACGTGCCGTAGAAGCTCATGCGGAGACCGATATTGAGGGTCAACTTGTTGCTGAGATGCCAGTCGTCCTGGAAGAAGGGCTCAACGATTTTATAGAAGTTGTGCATCTTGAGCTGCTTCTCCTGCTGGGTGAAGCTCTGGATATTTCCCAGAAGCAGGTCGGCGTAGGCGTTGCCGCTGGTATTGATGCCGGTGCCGTTGTTAAAGCTGAGAATACCGTTGGCTGCGGTGGGCGGCTGGGGCAGTTCGTTCTTGTGCGAATCAATGAAATATCCGCCGAAGGTGAGGTTGTGGGTTCCCACGATCTTGCTGATGTTGTCGCGGAAGGCCACGGTCGGGTTGGAGTTGATAGGGCCTTCGGGAACGTAACCGGGATCCTCGGCGAAGCCTCCGCCGAAGCGACCACCGCTTACGCTAATGCCCGGCACTTCGGGACCGCTGAAGCCGTAGCCGTTGGCAAAAATGCCGAGGTCGCCGAACGCTGATCCGCGCTGCCAGGGGCCGGTCAGGGTGGTGGAAATGTGATCCACTGTGTAGCTGGCGACGAACTCATTGAGTAGCGTGGGAGAAACATTTGCCGTCAGGCGGGCAACCATGCTCGCGCCGGGGTTCTTGAAGTTCGTTCCGATGGTTGGAAACGAAGTGCCGTCGGTCCAGAGGGGCGTGGGATAGGCTTCCTGCCAGGAATCGTGAATGTAGCGGAAGCTGGCGCGCAGTTTGCTGTTGATGTTGTGGTCAATCTTGAACAGCTCCTGCCGCCACAACATCTGCAGCGAAGGATTGGAACTCCAGGCATCGGGCGCTCCGCCACTGACCGTGTTCGTGACCATGTTCGGCTGCGGGATCAGGGCGCTGAGAGCGCTGCTTATGCCGACATTGTTTGTGTAGGAAGGGACGACGTTCAGGTTCGGCGTGTAGCCGGCTTGCGGACCGGAACTCAGCGTGTAGCCGGAAACCGACGGGCAATCAGAGAACGAACCGCTGGCATCGGGACACTCATCGTTGAAATTTCCGGCGGTCTCAGCTGCCGTGGGTACCTGCTGGAGTCCGAACGAGTTCGGCGTGATTTCGCGACGCCACTCTTCGGAGTAGAAAAAGAAAGTCTTTTGTTTGTCTTTGTTGTAGTGGCCGGGGATGTAAACCGGCCCGCCGAGGGTGAAGCCGAAATCGTTTTTCTTATATTCGGGGACCGAGGTAGCGCCGAACTGGCGGGCGTTGAAATCATCGTTGCGGAGAAATTCGTAAACGTCACCGTGGAACGAACTGGTGCCGGACTTGGTTTCGACTTCGACCGTACCGGAACCGTTCTTGCCGTACTGCGCGCCGTAGTTTGAGGTGAGAACCTTGACTTCGTCAATCGCGTCAATGCTGGGATAGACGTTGAGCGTGGTATCGCTTCCGTTATCGAGCGCGTCGCCGCCGTCAATTTCGAAATTGTTGTACTCGGTGCGGCCGCCGTTCACGCTAAACGCGACGGTGGAAGCGCCGGGCTCGCCTTCTTCGGATCCGGACTGGTTGGTGACGCCGGCGGATAAGGTCAGCAGTTGGGTGAAATCGCGGCCGTTCAATTCGAGCTGGCTGACTTCTTTTCCGGAAATGGTGCTGCCCAGATCGGAAGACTGGGTTTCGACCTGCGCGACTTCGGAGCCCTGCACGATGATCTCGGTGCCGACGGAGCCGACTTCCAGAGTGGCGTTGACGCGGGCTTTTTGGGCAACGTCGAGCTTTACGCCCTTGACCTCGAACTTCTTGAAGCCCTGCGCGGTGACGGACAGGTCGTAGCTGCCGATGGGCAGAGCGGCGAAGAGGTAGTCGCCGCTGCCGTTGGTGGGAGCGTTGCGGGTGATGCCGTGCTCTGCGTTGGTGATTTGGACCTGCGCGCCGGCAACGGCGGCGCCGCTGGGATCGGTGACGGTGCCGGTGATCGAAGCCGTATCCTGGGCCAGCGCGACCGCGCCAAGCGCAGTCAATGCCAGCACGACACGCCACAAGATTGGTTGCAGTTTCATGGTCACGGTCTCCCCGATGGATGGCGCCACGGGACGGAACTGCTCCGCGGCCTCACCCAAGTTTTTGCCACGTCTCACGACGCGGGTCTTACGTTTCGGATCAGTTTCCCCGGAAGGCGCCGATTCCCCAGACGGCCTATTAAAACGTATCAATAGTGCGTTTCTACTAGGTCCCCTGTCAAGGAAAAACCGCTTGCCCCGGTGAACCCCGATGTACAAAAACCAGCCTCGCGTGCTTTCCGCGCTCCGCGGTTTAGCCGCGCCGGGTGCGCTCTTCGACCTTTCGCGTAGATTCCCTCACCACCAGTTCGGGGGCCACGCGGCGATGGCTGGCTTTCACTTTGCGCTTGGCCAGCGCGCCGTTGATGCCTTCGACCACGATTTGCCCCGCCGCAGCGCCCATGGCTGCCATCGGCTGACGCACCGTGGTCAGCGCCGGAGTGTAGAGAGCCGCGCCGGCCACGTCATCGAAGCCGATCACCGAACATTGATCCGGAACCTGTATACCGGCGCGGGTAAGGGCGCGAATGGCTCCGAAGGCGCTGAGGTCGTCGAAGGCCAGTAACGCCGAGAACGGACGCTTGCGCCGGATCAGGCCTTCGGTGAGTTTCTGCCCAGCTTCAAAGCTGGAAAGCGGGTCGCGGGATTCCGGGAGTTCGACCACCAGCCGGGGATCGATTTTAAGATCGCGACGGGCGGCGAACTTGCGCACGCCGTTCCAGCGGGGCGCGCTGTCGGTGAGCGACTTCGGACCGCGGATGAAGGCGATCTTACGATGACCCAACGAATACAGGTGCTCAAGCGCGAGGTAGCCACCCAGTTGGTTATCCACGATGATGGAACTGATCGAGTCGGTTTCGAGTTCGCAGCCGATCATGGCGGTCGGGATGCGGCTCTTTTCGAGATCGGCGAGCAAGTGAATATCCACGAACAGCCAGTTGGCCAGCACGATGAGGCCTTCGATGCGCCGGTTCAGCAGCATCTCGAGGTAGCGTTCGAAGCGCTCGCGGTCGTTGTGCACGTCGGTGAGAATGGGCAGGAAGGACGCTTCGTAGAGCGTGTTCTCGATGCCGCGCAGCACCATGGTGCAGTAGGGATCGGTCATGTCGAAGACCATGACGCCGACGGTCTGGCTGCGGGCGCTGCGCAGGGAGCGGGCAAACTGGTTGGGCCGGTAGCCGAGGCTGTGGGCGGCACGCTCGATTTTCTTCTTGGTACGTGGGGAGATGTAACGCGCAAGCGGAGCGTTATTCAGAACGATGGAAACCGTCGTCGAGGAAAATCCACTTCTTTTGGCAACATCTCGAATGGTGACCATCGCAACACGAGCACCGGAGCCGGAGGCCGCGGTCGCCAAAGTCTCTCCTTGAATCTGCAGGAAGCAAGCCGGCGAATATACCGGCCGCTTGAATTTCCGCGCAACGCTGGCGGACACTACAACAGAGAGTTGGAACGAGTGTCAAGCCAGCGCGTGAATTCGACAAGAACCTTGCAGCGATTTGCGGCGAGCGCAGTGATGGCTCTTGCGGTCATGCTGGCGCTCGAAATTTCGGCGCGCAGCCAGAGCAAAACGTCGAACAGCGCAACGGCCAGCGCAACCGCGGCGGAAAACCCGGCGGTGATTTTTCAGCGCGGGCAAGAGGCCCTGGCCAAGGAAAATCTCGAGGCCGCGGAGCGCGACTTCCGCCAGGTGCTGGCGCTCGATCCCAACTCGGGCGCGGCGTACGCCAACCTGGGCGTGGTGCACATGCGGCGCAAACAGTGGTCGCTGGCTCTGAGCGATCTCGAGAAAGCGTCAAAGTTATTGCCCAACGTGGCGGGAATTCGGCTGAACATCGGGCTGGTTTACTACCGGCAAAGCGAGTTTTTGAAAGCGATTCCTCCGTTCGAGTCGGTGTTGCGCGATCAGCCCGACGCAATGCAGTCGAGATATCTTCTCGGACTCTGTTATTTCTTCGACGAACGATGGAAAGATGCGGCGGACACGCTGCAGCCGCTGTGGGCGCAAGAGTCCGACAAATTGCCTTATCTGTATGTACTTTCCAATGCGGCGCACCGCGCGGGTGAAAAAGAACTGGACGATCGGGCCACGGCACGGCTGATACAGATCGGCGACGGGTCCCCGCAGTACCGGCTGTTTGTCGGAAAATATCACCTGAATCTCGAACAGTACGACCTGGCCTTGCAGGAATTTCAAGCGGCTGCAGCGGCCGATCCCAAACTGCCCTTTGTGCATTTCAATCTCGGGCTTACTTATCTGAAGAAGCAGGATTACGACCATGCCCGCGCGGAATTTCTTCAGGATGCCGCCATCGAACCCGACCTGGCGCTCGATTATGAGGAACTGGGCGACGTTTATGCGCTGCAGCAAGACGACGCAGCCGCGGAAAAAAGCTACCGGCAGGCGTTGCGCCTTAACGACGGCATGGTGAATTCGGACATCGGTCTGGCGAAAGTGCTGGATCGCGGCGGCCGCTACGAGCCGGCTCTCGCCCAGATCACGCGCGCCGGCGCTCTCGACCCCGAGCGCACCGACATCCATTATTTGCGGGGACAGATCCTGCTGCATCTCGGACGCAAGCAGGAAGGCCGGCAGGAACTGGAAGCCGCAGTTCGAATTGATAACGAACGGCGCACGAAGCGGATCAGGCAACTGGAGAACGGGACCGTCCCGTCGCCCGAACTGATGAGCGATCCGCAGTAGGGAGCGGGCCCGCGATAAGGCGAAGGGAAATTGCTTGCAAAGGAGCTTGCGTTTATGTGTGGGGAGGTCCCTCGGCCCGCGAAGAAAAGCGCGGGCTTTCGGGATGACCTCCAATTTAAGATGACCCCCTATTTAATCGGGAGTCCCAGCTGGCATGCGGTGGTAAACTTGCGCTTCCGGAAACATTTGCTGCAGCAGAGCCTCGAACGTCCAGATTTCTTCGACAGCCGGTTCTTCAGCAGGAGGTCCCGTCCATGAAACGCATTCTGAAAATTGCAGCCATCGTGGTAGGCATTCTCATTCTCGCGGTCATCGCCCTTCCGTTCCTCATCAACGTAAACAGCTTCCGGCCCAAGATCGAATCCGAGGTCACGAGCGCTCTCGGGCGGGAGACGAAGATTGGCAACCTCTCGCTTTCGATCCTGTCTGGAGGGGTTACGGCCGATCAGATTTCGATCGCGGACGATCCCGCCTTCAGCAAGGCTCCGTTCCTGCAGGCGAAATCGCTGACGGTGGGCGTGGAGCTGATGCCGCTGATCTTTTCGAAGACGCTCAACGTGACCGAGATCACGCTCGACCAGCCGGAAATCAACGTAGTGAAATCGGCGAACGGCGAGAAGTGGAATTTCTCGAGCTTAGGCAATTCAAGCTCGGCCAATTCGAGCGGCCGCAACTCCGGCGGCGGAAGCCCGGCGCAACCCGCAGCGGCCCAGCCGCAGAAAACTGAACCGGCGCGCGCGGCGGAGCCGGCGGCCGGCAATCCGAATGTATCGGTGGCGAAGCTGACCGTGAAAGACGGGCGCATTACGATTTCGCGGGTTGCTGCCAAAGACCCTCCCCGCGTCTACGACAAGGTCAACATCGAAGTCACCAACTTTGCGTTCGCGTCGGCGTTCCCGTTCAAGGTTTCCGCTTCCCTGCCCGGCGGAGGCAGCCTTGATCTCGATGGCAAGGCGGGTCCAATCGATGCGACCGATGCCGCCGCGACGCCGCTTGATGCCAAGGTGACGGTGAAGCAGTTCAGCCTGGCGGAGTCGGGATTCGTGGATCCCGCCTCGGGAATCGCCGGGGTCGCTGATCTCGACGAGACGTTGAGTTCCGACGGCCGCGAAGCCAAAACCAACGGCACGCTGAAAGCGACGAACCTGAAGGTCGCGCAGAAGGGCTCGCCCGCCGGCAAGCCGGTGGATCTGACCTATGCCGTGGTTTATGACCTGGCCAAGCAGACGGGCTCGATCAACCAGTGCGACATCGCCATGGGCAAAGCAGTCGCGCACCTAACGGGCACCTACGACACGCGCGGCTCAGTCACGGCGGTAGATATGAAACTGGTCGGACAATCCATGCCGGTGGACGACCTGGAGGCGATGCTGCCGGCGCTGGGCGTGGTGCTTCCACCCAAGGCGGAACTGAAGGGTGGAGACATCAACACGAATCTCGCCATCATCGGGCCGGTGGACAAGGTGGTCATCACCGGAAGCGTACGCATGGAGAACACAGCGCTGGCGAACTTCGATCTCGGCTCTAAGCTGTCTTCAATCTCAGCGCTGTCGGGCAAGAAAACCGGCAACGATACGACGATCCAGAATTTCAGCTCGGATGTTCGCGTCGCGCCCGAAGGAACGAAGGCCGACAACATCAACCTGAACGTGCCTTCCATCGGCGTGCTGACCGGCAATGGCACGGTTAGTCCGGCCAACGAACTGGCCTTCAAGATGAACGCCAGCCTGGGCGGCCTCGGCGTGCCGTTTTCCGTAGAGGGGACAACGTCAGATCCCAAGTTCGTCCCCGACGTGAAAGGCATGGCGACCGGTCTGCTGAAAGGCGTGCTCGGGGGCAAAAATGGGAACCAGAATCCGCTGGGCGGACTTTCCGGATTATTCAAGAAGAAGCAGTAGGGGGGTTTGCCGAGGTTTGCGATCCGGTCAATTCGAAGGCCTTCTCATGGGGAGGTCCCTCGGCCCGCGAAGCCAAGCGGGGGCTCTCGGGACGATGCACGTGTTCTCGGACAACTGGCACAAGCCGCATCAGGCCAAAACCCGCGCCAGAGGCCGGAAGTGGCGCAATTGTGCTATGCTTATGCGTCTCTTGCGCCGCCACGGCGTCTCCCGGGTTTTTCCGGGCAGTATCTAAATTGCAATCCCAGCGTCGTTGACAAGGCGCATGCTGCAGACCATACTCCGGCCAAGCTGCGAAAGTTTGCCCCTGGGATGAACCGCAGTGGCAGCCCTCGCGATGCCAACTGTTCCAGAGTATTTTCGCGCAGCCCGGTGTTGAAGTTTGTTACCTCGTTTCAGTCTTGACCCCAGGAGGATCGTCCGTGTCCAACCCATCAGCCAAAAGAGCCCGCTTTTCGTTTATCGCTATTGCCGTGATTGCCATCGTCGCCGTAGCGGCGGCCATTTTAGTGGCCGCACCGGCAAAGACAGCGTCTCCGGCCAGCCGTGCCCAGATGGCCGCACCAGCGGCCAAACCGGCGGCCGATTCTCGCGTGAAGGCGATGTACTCCGCCCTGCCGCTGGGCTTCGAAGCGAATGAAGGGCAATCCAGTCCCGAGGTCAAGTACCTGGCCCGGGGCAACGGCTACCGGCTGTTCCTCACTTCGTCGCACGCGGTGATGACGGTCAACGGGAAAGGAAGATATTCGGAAGTACTGGACGCGATCATGGATAAGCGCCGCGGCCCGGCCGCGATGATGGCCCACATGAAGGAGCGGGCGCGCCAGCGCGGTGTGCAGTCCATGGCGACGCTGCAGATGGATCTGATGACGCCAAATGCGCACCCGCAGCTGGTTGCCGACGACCTTCAGCCGGGGAAAGTGAACTACTTTATTGGCCGCGACCGTTCCAAGTGGCACTCCAACATTCCACTGTATGGGCGCGCGACTTATCGCGACGCGTATCCCGGCGTGGATCTTGCCTTTCATGGATCCTCGAACGCGCTTGAATTTGACTACCTGGTGAGCCCCGGAGCCGATGCGTCGGCAATCAAAGTCGGCCTCAGCGGCGCGCAGAGTCTCGCGGTCAACGCCGCCGGCGACCTGACCGTTTCGACCAGCGCCGGACCGGTCGAACTGCACAAGCCGGTGGCGTATCAAGATCTCCATGGCTCACGACAGTTTGTGGACGCGCGTTTCGTCGTCAACGGCAAGAACGAAGTTGCTTTCGCGCTCGGCGCCTACGATCACAGCCGCGAACTGGTGATTGATCCGACGGTGACTTACTCCACTTATTTCGGTGGAAACATGACCGATTACGGCATCGCGCTCGCGGTGGATGGCTCAGGGAATAATTACGTGGCCGGAGCCACGGATTCAGCGACGATTCCGGCATCTTCAGGCCAGGGAGGGACCGTCGCTCCCAATAACAACGGTGCAGGCGCAGGCATTAACTTTTTTGACACCTTCGTCACCAAAATCAGCCCCACCGGCACCTGCCTGTTCACGACATTTTTCGGCGGCAGTGCCGACGATGAGCCGACTGCCATCGCGGTTGACGCGAATGGCATTTATGTCGTCGGCGGAACCGACTCGTCCGACTTCCCGACAACCAATCCGAACCCCGCCGGTTCGGTTCAGCCCATCTACAACGGGGGCGGCGCAAACGGCGATATCACTGGCTACGCAGTCAACCTCGCACTCAGCGGGGGCGCACTGGTGTGGGGAACCTACGTCGAGGGCAACATCACTCCGGACAGAACTGTCGCCTATGGCGTAGCCGTAGACAGCGTCCACAACCTTTACATTGTGGGTCAAACATTCTCGGCCGACCTGGGCGGGGGAGCATCAAACTTTCTGCCCAACGGCGGGACGATTAACCTGGGTGCCGGCGCCGGCACCTACTGCGATGGTTTCATCATCAAGCTCAGCGCTGACGGCACAACCTACGACATGGTCAGCTACGTTGGTGGCAGCGGCGCTGATCTGACCACCGGCGTCGCTCTGGACTCGGCCGGCAACATCTATATTGCGGGAGAGACCGAGTCGACTGACCTTCCGGTTACGAATGGTGTGGTCCAATCCCAATGCGGCACAGACGGTACCTGTAACAGCGGGAGTGGCAGCCCCCAGGACGACGCTTTCGCGGTTGCCATTCACCAGAACCTGTTGGGATACATCTACGAAACGTACTACGGCGGAAGCGGGGTGGATGATGCCTTCGCCATCGCAGTGGACTCCAGCCACGACGCATTTCTGACCGGAAGAACCACATCTTCTGACTTCCCGCTCGGTTCCGGGACACCGTACCAGGGTTCATTGGCGGGTACGCAGAATGCCTTCGTCGTGGAGTTGAACCCCGCCGCGACCGCCGCGACCGAAGCGACTTACTTCGGTGGCAACGGAACAGATTGGGGGTTTGGAATCGCGCTGGACAATGCGAGCCCACAGAACGTCTACCTGACCGGCCAAACTTCGTCGTCGTCAAAGTTCCCACTTTCGGTGAACGCTCTCCAGTCATCGCTGAGCGGCAATACCGATGCCTTCGTCAGCTCATTGAAATGGAGCCAGAGCAGCTTGCTCTACTCGTCTTACCTGGGTGGCGGCGGCGATGAAGATCAAGTGACCGGTGATATCGGCGTGGATTCCAGCCAGAACATTTACGTCACCGGCGACACGGATTCGGGCAACGGCACAACCGCGGCTTTCCCTACTACGAACGCCTTGGATGCAACTTACGGTGGCGGCACTTGCACCATCAGCGGCACCAGTGGGCCATGCACAGACGCCTTCATCGCGGCCTTCTCTCCCGCCACCGCACCTGACTTCGGCCTGTCGGCCTCGGCTCCTTCGGCGGTGAGCCCCGGCACGGCGGCGATGTCCACGGTCACGCTGACTGCGGTGAATGGATACTCGTCCGCGGTGAACCTGTCGTGCAGCGTGAGCGGAAGCGGATCGCCGTTGCCGGCCTGCAGTTCATCGAGCTTCGGGACGAATCCGCAAACCCCAACGACCGGAGGCGCTACCTCAACGCTGAGCATCACGACCACGGGTTCTTCGTCGGCTGCGGTTTCCGGCTCGTCGAAGATTTTTTATGCGGCGTGGCTGCCGATCGTCGGGCTGTCGCTGGCCGGGATGGGCTTCAGCACCGCCGGTTCACGGCGCAAGCGGATGCTCGGGTCCCTGCTCTTGGCGAGCGTCATGATGATGCTGTTCTTCCTGCCGGCCTGCAGCAGCAGTGGCAGCACGACGCCCACGGGCTGCACGGGATGCACTCCCGCCGGCAGCTACACGGTCACCATTACGGGCACGGGAACCGACGCGAACACGGTCACAAAAACGACGCAGATCACCGTGACCGTCAACTAACGCTGCTGAGATCAATCAGGCCGCCTTCCTCAGGGAGGGCGGCCTTTCTCTTGGCAGGTGGACCGGCCAGCCTCGCAAAAGGCGGATCCCTGAAATTCAACCTGAGCCATCTCCCCTTTTTTAGCGGGCCTTCGTCTCCCTCACGCCGCTTAA
>Ga0070733_10002904_pt1 | contig 11914 bp, 10 predicted proteins | sample Coa_R1_9_FD_66450 | JGI IMG/M metagenome (GOLD analysis project Ga0070733, IMG submission 66450) | Surface soil microbial communities from Centralia Pennsylvania, which are recovering from an underground coalmine fire - Coalmine... | ecosystem: Environmental > Terrestrial > Soil > Unclassified ... | reverse complement strand
CAACCACAGCACTGGCTGTCACCGGGAGACCTCCTCTATACCTCGCGCGGTCTAATCACCTTCTTTTCTTGGGGTTCGTGCTCATAGTCCTCGAAAGCTGTTTGGGACAGACACGGGATGTGGTTTGCGCTGATGGATCCGGGAGTTTCGGGACAAGGTTCGTCAGTGGAGTAAGCGTGACTGTGGGGCCCACTAAAAATGGCGGATTGTCGACGCGGTCTTGTAGCGGGGAACTCGCTTGGGAAGGCGGAGCATTGCCAGTGTCGAGTGAAGCCTCACAGGTTGACATTGATGTGTTGGGCGCCGATTTGGGATTGGGTACGCCAGTGATTGCATTTCAGGTGAAGAAGCGTGCCGACGACTGGGACGTGGCATATCTCATTTACTCCTTGCAAAAGCCCCCGCGATTGCTACGCACAATCACGGGAGGAGATTCCTTTCGCGCTGCGGATACCGAGCTGAAAGGTAGAGTTGAAATATGGACCGGAGATGTCGGGGCAATCACTGGCTTTGAGGGTTTCCTGCCAGGGGAATTCGACTTCGCACCTACCATGGTTCTCCGATTCGAAGGAAAGCGCCTCATGGATGTAAGTGGCGAATATCAATCACACTTTGATGAGCAAATAGCGAAGGTGCAAGCTCAATTTGACGTGCACGACCTGAACGACTTTCGGGAAAGCGACGGCAGGTTAGCTGCCGGTTCTTCGTTGCCTTTAGATCGGATGCGCCACCTGCGGATCACAAAGATTAAGGTGCTGGAGATCGTGTGGTCTTACCTTTATAGCGGTCGCGAACAAGAGGCCTGGCGCGCTCTCGCGGACTTGTGGCCTCCCCAGGATTCTGACCGAATCCGCGCGGCCATCTTGAGAGCGCAGGCCCATGGCGTCCGCTCGCAAATCGACGGCGTTTCTGCCAGAGTTCCGAGGCTCCATCTCAAGAAACGAGCCTATGTCTTCGATGCGATAACCGAGCCTTTGCAAGGCAACGGGGGGCGCTTCCCTTTTGTGGACTCCCGCCCTCAGGCTATTTTGCTTCGCCGCCCGCCCCCGTCTGGCGTCCAAGAGCCGTTGACGCACTCTGAGCAGATGGTCGAACTAGTGATTGATTCTGCGGGAAAGGTGTGGTCGGCCAAAACCGTGGGTTTCTCCGATCACGAACTGCTTTACGCTGCCAGGGGATGGAAGTTCATCCCTGCGTTTGTGGGTGGTAACGCAGTCGCCAGTCGCTCCCGCATCGAAGTATCACCTTACCGGTAAAACCTGGCAATGTGGAAGCTTCCTTTGTCGATGTTACCGGGCGATAGCGCTCATCAGGAATCGGCAGGATGGAAGCGGGTGGGCCAAGAGTCTGAAATAAGCGGGTGTTTGGATTTGTTGGCGTCCCCGGGGGGATTCGAACCCCCGTTACCGCCGTGAAAGTCGTCCTAGAGTTCGTAACCGATTGAAATTAAACGGTACGGATAGCCCTCTAGGGCACTTATCGGACTGTGGGGACGGGTTATTGGACTGTTAACGGACTGTGATGGCCAGGTTGCTAAGGAGCCCTGAAAATCATGGACCCGACCCTTCTTTCCCTGCTGGATTCGATCCCGCAGAAGTCACCTCGCTCCAAACTCGAAACTCACCGCGAACTGATTCGCCAGCTTCGGCGCAAGGGTTGCACCTATCGCGACATCGTCCGCATTCTTCACGAGCGCGTCGGTCTTGACGTGGCAGTCAGCACGATTCACTCCTTCATCAAGGTTCGCGCCAAACACCGAAAGCAGGTGCAGTATGAACTGCCGCCGCTCGAACCGGAATCGTCTGTGAACACTCGTTTGAGTCCCGACGATGTTGCCTGCCGAATTGCGGCGCTCAAAGCAAAGCCTGTCGAGCAGAAGGCAAGATCCAAGCACTTTCACTTCGAAGAAAGCGAGCCGTTGAAGCTCGTCAATCAAGGAGGATCGCGATGAATACCGAAAAGAAGAATAAGCGCGTCGTCTTCACCATGGGCGGTAAGGGCGGAGTTGGCAAGACTGGCCTGATGGTCGCCCTGGCCGAATGGTTTGAAGCCCACGAGATCCCGTTCACGCTCCTCGACCTCGATACCGAAAACAAGGCTCGCGGATCGTTAAAGCACTTCTTCAACGGAACGGTGGCCAAGGTGAACATCAATACTCCCGCGGGTCTTGATACGTTCATTGATCATCTCGAATCCGGTGCTTCGATCATCCTCGCTGACATGGGTGCGGGGGCGGGCCAGGTGGCAAACGATTGGTTCGACGCCATGTACGAGGATGTTTCGGCTACTGGCGCGCGTTTTACTGCCGTGGGCGTTGTCACGCCGGACCCGGCGAGCGTCGAGAGTGTCCTTGCATGGGCTAATCGCCTGCAAGACCGGGCTCAGTACTTGGTCGTCCAAAACGCGACAAGTCCACAGGCAGACTTCAGCTACTGGGACTCGGCTGAGCAGGCAATCCGTTTCCGCGAAGCGCTGTCGCCGATCGTGATTCGGATGGATTTTCGCTTGGCAGAACTGGAGAACCCAGCACGGCAACATGGTGTCCGTCTTGGCCAGGTTGCCACAAGGCAGAATGCATTCAACGAACTGAAGCGTGCTTCGATCGTGATGCGTGCCGAAAGCTATCGACGGCGGCTCTTCTCCGAATTCGACCGAGCAAAGGAGATGTTTCTGCCATGAACACAGATCAGGCAGCGCTTGCCTTCAGAGAAACGGAAGCAGAAGGCCAGACCTTATTCGACGAACTCGCAGGCTTGGTGCCAGCAGAGAGACGGGCTGAGTACTACCGAGTCATCGCACACACGCGCACGCTGAGCCCAGACGATGAAATGCTTCGGATACTAGAAGCAATGGGCATCCTCGCGCTTCTCACGCGAGAAATGCCCGCAGAGATCGTTGCAGAACGCGAGTCGTTGCGAAAGATTCTGGAACGTTCAGCTTCCCAGGCCACTGCAGTCGAGAAGCGAATGGCTGAATACGCATCACACCTCGAATCACGCATTGCTCAGTTGCCGAAGGAATTGGAAACGGGGTTGGACCCGCCTCGAATTGCAAAGCTGCTGGGCGAGAGCCTGCGACAGTGTTTCCAGCAGTCCGGTCTGCCGGATACCGCAAGAGCGCTTGACCAGTCCTGTTCTGAAATGAACTCCGTCCAAACGCAACTCGTGAACGTGCTTCGGGAAGTAGCTCACCCTGACATCGGAGTGATCGCAAAGGTCAGAAGCGCCAACGACTCGCTCCTGCGGAGCATGACTACTAGGGCGCAACAGATGGACGATTTCCTTGTTAGGCTGGAAAAGCAGGTCTGGGCGATTTGGCTGCCTGTCGTTGCCAGTGCCGCTCTAGCCCTGGGATTCGCGTTGGGTACGTGGTTTGCCCACGCGCGGCAGGGAACGCCGGAAGCGTTAAGTGCCGCTCGGGCACAACAGATGCCAATGCCGGAAGCTCCTGCGCAGCAAGCCGTTCCGCAGCGGAACGCAAAGCATCATTGAGACGGGGCTAGGTCATCAGGGAGTTCACAAGAGAGATGCCGAACATATGGTGTACGGCCGATTTTCATTTCGGTCATAGCAACATAATCCGCTACTGTAATCGACCGTTTCGAAGCGTCGAGGAAATGGATCAAACGATCCTCGACCGTCTCAACGCCTCCGTTAAGGCCAATGACATCCTCTATTTCCTCGGGGATTTCTGCATCGGGAGCAAGGCGAAAGCGCTGGAGTACCGCAAGCAGATTCGCTGCAAGAAAATCTTTGCGGTGCCGGGAAATCACGATAAACAAATTCGCAAGCTGACCGAGGAGTTCTCTTGGCTCAGCAACCTTGCGGAAATCTCTATACATGGCCAGCCCGTCGTGATTTGTCACTACGCCATGCGGGTCTGGAATCGTTCCCATCATGGAGCATGGCACCTGTACGGACACTCTCATGGGAACCTCCCTGACACGCCTTCTTCCCTTTCCATGGATGTCGGCGTTGACACTCACGATTTCCGCCCTTGGCATTCCGACGAGATCAGAGCCCTTATGGCTGATAGGGTGAAAAGACGAACTGCACCGGAGCATCCCTCCCAGTCAAGCATTCACGACTGAGCCGTGTTCTTCGGCGCAATAGGTTTACGCATATTGTGTAGGCTCTTACGCAAATTGCGTAAATGATGGGCGGATGCTCTGACGAACAAGGTCAGGGGTAGCTTGCCTCCAGCAACATCTTTGGCCATCTGTCTCGAACAGCACCAATTTCTAGTATTGAGTAATCTAAAATACTAGTTTATATTTATCATATGCAATACATCCAAAGGAGACTGGCAGGCGTGCTGCTGGACGCAGCTCGACACTTTCCGGCAGTTGTTGTGACAGGGCCTCGACGGGCCGGCAAAACCACTCTTCTCCGCAGGCTGTTCCCGAAAGCTCGCTACATACTGCTCGAAGATCCCGACATTCAGGCACGCGTACGCAACGATCCCCGCGCCTTTCTAGAGGCACTCCGTCCTCCAGTCGTCTTTGACGAGATTCAGAACACGCCCGAATTACTTGCGTATGTTCGCACCGTTATCGACACGGGCCCACGGCGTATGGGGCAATGGCTGTTCACGGGGTCCCAGGAAGCTCCGCTGATGCAGGGCATCAGCGAATCGATGGCGGGCCGGGCTGCCATCCTCCAGCTCCTGCCATTCAGCCTCGCAGAGACCAAGAAAGTGAACCTGTTACACGGGGGATTCCCAGAGGTGCTCGCCCGGCCGAAGGCTCGTAGCCTTTGGTTTGCTTCCTACCTGCAAACGTACTTGGAGAGAGATGTCCGGGCGATTACAAACGTGCGGGACTTGGCGACATTTCGCCGTTTTCTCGCTCTTCTGGCGAGTCGTCACGGCCAGATTCTGAACAAAACCGACCTCGCTGCACCGCTCGGGGTGACCGTTCCCACGATTGGCGACTGGTTGCACATCCTCGAAATAACAGGCCAGGTCATTCTGGTGCCGCCGTATTTCGAAAACTTCGGGAAGAGACTCATTAAGTCGCCGAAGGTGTACCTGGGTGATTCCGGCCTCGCCTGTTACCTACTGGGCCTGACATCATCGGCTGAGCTTGAGCGGTCGCCATTCCTGGGCCCCTTGTTCGAAGGCTTCGTCGCAGCAGAGATACTCAAAAGCCAAGCCGATCGTGGGATGCGCAAGGAACTCTACTATTTTCGAGATCAGCAGGGTCTGGAGGTAGACTTTCTTGTTCCACGTCCTAACGCCAAGCTGTGGCTGGTAGAAGCGAAAGCCGCGAAGACTGTCCGCCCGCCCATGGCATCGCCCTTGACCTCTCTTCAGCGCGCGCTACAAAAACGGGCAGGAAGATTGATAGTGGTCCATCGGAAGTCGCGCCTACAAGTGCCTACCTCGGCGATTGCTAAAGGAGTTGAGGCACTGGACCTAGGCCGATTTGTCGGTGAACTCTTGTCGGCTCGGTGAATTGCAGTCTTGCCGGCCAACAATACTTCGCCAAGGTCCCGACATTGTTCAGATCGCACTGATCACAAAAACTGTGACAGCACACTTGTGGGTTCAAAAGGGACAGCTCTACCCGACGGCTTCGTGGACTTACTCAAAGCTGCCTTCGTCCCGCTCCATGTAAATCGGGGGCCGTACCTTCCTCGCCTCAGCGATCGCCTGCGATAGTCTCGATTTCTCGCTTTTAGCGAAGTCGGCGAGGTTGGGATCGGGGTGGTCAGCAAAGTCCTCGAGAAGTCGCAAGTTTGCCTGGACCTCCGCAGCTCGCGATAAATCCCAACCTGGCAAGCTGAATTGCCGGATGAACTTTTGGAGTACTCGGACGCGGTCGGGAGATTTCTCCAAAATTTTAAGTGCAATGTCAGTCCAATGTGGGCCATCCTTATCCTGCCTAATCGCAGCTATGCCCGAAGCGGCAATCGGATATCGGACATCGGGCAATTCGTTGCACCATCGAAGAAGCTCCCATTCTGGGATCACGTCGAAAGCGTGCGGGTGCAATAGGTCGGCATTCTCTAAAACGCTGATTCTGATCTTCACCATTGTTGCGTCACCGCTGCACAGGGATTGCAGAACGGCCAGAGGTTGGGCGCTGAAGAGAACTTGCAGAAATTCACGGTGCCCGTACGCAGATGCCTCGGATCTCGAAATGGCTTCCTTCAGCTTGGTGCAAACCTCGCGAACGGTAGCAGCTCCCGCGTCTCCGATTAGGCAGTGTTTTCCGATAATCTGCAGTCTCTGTGCGAAGTTCGGGCCAGTGTCCCTCGTGATGTTGAGGCGACGCATAAGCTCGCATCCAATTTCGACGAACTCCTTGGGCGAGACTGAAACTCCGTCGGAAAACAGCCTCATATAGAGAATCTCGACGGCGACATAAATGCCTTCGTCGTGATCAGAAATCCTTAATAGCAAAGTCTTGAGGTTCGGGCCGCTGAGGCCATCGGTTACCCGCCCCCCTTCTAACGAGCGATAGTTGTGGATCGGAGCCTTCCCAAGCTCCAACGAGCGAAGGAGCCGCCGAAGTCCTTGCTCATGAATCTCTCCGATCGCCGTTTCCAGAGCGGGATACCATTGCGCGAGCGCATTGTTGTCGATTGCGTCGTCCAGCATCGCTCCAGCAAGCGCTGCATTTTTTTGGTGGAGGCCGTTCAGAAATCCGCGGAACACCCATGGCGTTGCCGCTTCCATAGGCACTGATTGCAGTTGACCGACCAACTGCTTCCAGATACTAGACGGATCGTTGGCGCCCTGCGCCAAGCCGCGCCCGAAGCTCCAACTTTGGTCACTTCTCGTGCGGACTAATTCTGGAAGAAGCTCTGTGAGCGCGCCGCCATCTGCCGCCACACTCAAGCCGAGCTCGTAAGCGGTATTCTGCAATCGGGACATCGCAGACTCGATGCCCTCGTCGCGGTCGCTGACTAAAGGAATTCCAACAACTGATCCGGAGTTGTCCAAAATGATAGAACGCACACGCTGGATCGTCCCCTGCGGCTGAAGAATCGCCTCGACCCGGGCGAGATTTTCAGTCACATCGGAGGTGAACCCCTTGGAGTCGTAATACGCTGTTTCCCTCGCGGCGCTCCATCCTTCCGCCCAGAAGACTTTCTTCGCGATCGAGGTGCAGATACGTTCCAGGTCCTCATGCATCTGTGCTCCTGTCCAGAGGCCACGAAACTTATCCGCGATGATGGTACGCACGCGTTGAGCCTCGGAGTAGCTGGAGCATGCCAATTCCTCGCCCAATTTTAGGAATCGACTGAACCACTTGACCACTGCCTCCCTAGTCGCAGGCCAGTAGCCGAAATCTCGTGATCGCGATCCAAATCCGAAATTTAGGACGGGGCCGAAATGCCATGCGGTTAAAGCCGCATCGAGGCCTCTCAGGCCTAATTCTCGTTCGAGGGGATCGCTTGAACTTACCAACGAACGAATTACTGATTCCCTTTGCTCCGGAGATGCGTGAGTGCCCGAGTGTATGATTAGGAAAAGCGAGCCGAACGCTTTGGCAGTATCGTTTGCATTTTGGCGGATGGATGACAGCGATCCTTCTGCGCAGGCCAGTGCAGCTTTGGCGAGCAGCGCAACGGATCTTTCGAAATGCTGGGGCTCGTAAGCGAGGGATACCAGCAGTTGCACGTAGCCGGCGCATTTTTTCGCAGATTCGTCGCCTGTGGACCCAAGCACAGCTCGTTCGAGCACCGATAACGTGGCATCCGTGTCTAGTGGTGCTATGTTTCTGAACATACTTTCGCGAAGTTCGTTGAGGTTCAGGACATCTGCCAACAGCCCGCCTACGCCAAGCCAGCTCCTAGCGATTTGCTTTGCCTCTTGGGAGCCGTCAAGATAGCCGAGTCTTCTGGAAAAAGACCTTAGAAGTCTTTCGGGCGCTTCGTTGACCAGGTGTTTTTCGATTATGGTGGTGGGTATGTCTTGGAGTGCTCGGGCGGCCAGCCGATTCGCGATTGCCTGGGGAAGGACGGCCCGCCAGACGCCGCGACGCTGGACTAAACGGCGACGCCCCAGTTCGGCGGCACTCTGAAACATCTCTTGGGCGTTTCTCTTTACCACGGCCCCCAGTCGGAAGAGTTCCGCCTCATCACCGTCGGACACGTCTTCTCCATGAAACGAGTACACGAGCGATAGGCCTTGTGCCACAACCAACAGAGATTCATTCGGTGCATTACGCTGCTCGAACAATCGTTTGAAAAGATTTTCGTCGGACATGCCAGAAATTGTTTCATCGCGGTGAACAGTCTCGGCCAGGCTGATGGCGATTCGTGCGTTTCCGCCCGAGAACTGCGCAATGGTGTGAAGGTCGATCCACGACAAATAGGAAAATCGGTGTTTCAACAATTTTTCGATTAAGGTTTCCGAAGACACTTCCAGCTCGAAAACCTCGGTTCCCTCAGGCTGGTCCTCGCGAATGTCGTACTCGACCGAAATCACGCTCACAGTGGATTCGGGCACCCGGCACACGTCGGAAAGGCGGCGGTGAAGGTCAGGCGGGCAGTTGTCCACCACGACAATTGCCCGCGAGCGTGACGCAATCAGATTCTGGACAAGAGTTGCTGGGGACGGGTCGGGCCCATCGGCCACATCTGTGTAAATCGCCAGTGTTGGATCAAGGCTTGACTCGCCAACGCGGCTGTCGAAAAGGGCTTGGACAAATCTTGTTTTTCCCACTCCTGATAATCCGACGAGACGGACTACGCCGCCAGAGTGACGCAGTCGATCACGAACGCGTTGAATGCCCAGCACCGCTGACAGGCCGGGCTCTGTCGCCTCAGTGTCTGTACGGACGCGGACCGCATCGTCGAGCAGGTATTCTCCGCTGACGCCATCAGGCGCATATGCCCACGCCTCGTACGGGCGCCATCCTGGCAGCGCGCGCCCGATTTTGCTCCTGACCCAGAGAGCCATGCCTGCATGGTCGCGAACCCAACTCGCTACACGCCCTCGGTCGTAGAAATCTAGAGTAAGGTCCTTCGCGTTGGGAAGATCACCCACAGCCTCTCGCATGGCGTCGTGTCTACTTCGAAGAGTCGTTTCCGAGGTTGATTCCGCACTCACGATGATGTACGCGCCTGATCGATTCGCCAGGTCTCGAATAATCGGCCGCAAAACGTCCTTCGGCCGCATTTCATCGAGAATCTCAGTGCGCGGCATGGGGCTCTTTTTCACTTGAAAGCCAGTTTGCGGGCGCGGTACGAAGCCTGTGATCGTTACGCCATCCCCCAAGGCTACGCGAACATCAAGCCCTCCATCCGCCGAGTTCTGATGGCCACCCCAGGTTGCGGCGGCGGCAGATAATCCCCGCTTCCTAAGCTCTGCCTCGCAAAGCAGACTAATCAGGGTGCGAAGCTCGGTGTCGTTCAACAGCGCGATATCGTCTGGCGTGATCTCAAGCATTCTCGTTACGCTGGAAACACAATCATACAAAAAGACCCACCTCGGCGATGCCTACACTCCTGCTGCGGGGCACTCGCTGGCCACGGGGGCCACCGAAACTTACGCTGAGGAGCCCACGGTGTGCGTCAGGCGCTGGGTGCCGAACCACAAGGCCTCGGCGCCGACGGCGCGTCCGCCGGAATTCCGATAAACTTCGCTATTAAGAGAAATGGCACTATCCTTTAATAAGGGGGACACTTATTAAAAGTACCCTGACTGTCGACGACGGTCCGGATTTGATTTCGAACACGTCTGAGATACAGACCGAACAGGATCGAACCCTGTTCGAGCTTGTGCGAAGAACATCCGAATCAGCTCGGGCGTATCGTACCGACCTAAGCCGAAGGCTTAGGGATGGTGTCTCTCTCTTGCCGGCTCTCTTTCTTGCTGGGCGGTGCGGTGCTCGGACAAAGCCTTTTGCCGTGACAGTGGATGTTTCAGAGGTAACTGTTTGACAATTCATGGCGCCGATTCGCAGCGTGACTCTTCGATTCGCTAGGCTCGGATAAGCATCGCGGGTATCTCATTAGGATAGTCGGTGCCAAACTATTTGGGAGTTTCGCCCCGGTCCGCGTCGTCCTGCACGGACTTCGTCGTAGCGGACTTATCGATCGTCGATTTGATAGACAGACCGCATGCAACCGGTGGATTCGTCATCTGCTTGGCGAATACACGGTAGCTCGGCCCGTTCGGGCGCAACGTCGACCAGTATCCCGACCGGGTCAGCAAGGGTTTGTGCTGGACGATGGTCTGGTTGAACAGAATCTTCACTCCACATTCGAGATTGTTCTTCGGCTGGAGGATGCTTCTGGCTGGATCGTTCGCCTTAAGCACACGGTCCGCTCGCCAATTGAAATCGCAGCCATAACGCTTGTGGTCTGCGTAAGCAAGCTGCAACAATCCTTCACTGCGCATGGCTATGGTGCCTTCTGGCTCAGTGTGACGGACGCTGCTGTTCGGGTTCAAGCCGGCCTCAGCGCCTGCTAGCGCCTGGAAGAAGTACGCCCAAAATGTGCGTCTGTCGGCTGTGCCCATTTCGTAAAATCGTGGGCAGAATCGACGCACGCCCCGGGGCACCTGCGAAGAAAGCATTTCGGGCGGCAGCGCCTTCTCGATGATCTGGTCCCATTGTGGATTCCAGGGTGTCTCACCGAGTTCGACCTTTTTCACGTCAATCGGTGTGGGCGGGGCTGGTTTAACGGCCTGCGCATGCGAAGGTGTGGCTAATCCTATACACAATAGGAGACTCGCCATGAACCAAGACGTTTTCAGCGTAGAGATACTCACTTCAGCCTCCGGCACTCGATCTAGCACATTGCTACCCATCGCGTGACTGCTCGCTCCAAGTTCTGACTACAAAGTCATGCAGGGATCGACGCGGGGGCTGGCTAAGCTCTCCTGAGCGATGGCTGGTGGACCCTCACACGACCGTCATCGTCCCATTTGACCTCCGCGTCATCTTCGTTCGCTCGCTGAACTGTGCCGAATTCTCCAGTTGGCCTTCCGAAGTCGCTCAACCCTTCGACACGATCTCCCGGACTCAATTCCTGCTCGCCTGCAGAGGGCTCGGCGAGCGAAGGCTTCTTGGCGCGGTCCGAGTCAGGAGTCGCACCGGGACGCGACAGAGGCGGTTGGGGAGCTTTACGCAGCTTGGGTATCGAATTGCGGCCAGTATGGGACATATTCCATTGTCTCTTTCCAGGAGGTATGAAGAGCGCCTTGACTGCGGCTGTTCATTTCTCGATAGATACAGCATGGGCTAAGAAAGAATGGTTCCGCTGGTCCAAACTGCACAGTCTTGTCGTGGCCGGGCGAACGGAGGTGGTACCACTCATTCCAAACTGCTAGGACACAGTCGCAGGTATCGTCAGCTTGACGGTTGCTTTCGTCAGGTTCCATTCGATGTGCATTGCCCGAGTGGAAGTTCGGGCTTATCCTACCTCTCTGCCGCAACATGGCGTTCGTCTCCTACATCCACGTGCTTTCGGCCGCATTCTTGATGGGATTGGCGGCGGCCGCGCCGATGGGCCCCGTTAACATGCTGGCCATCCGCCGCGGCGTGATCGGCGGTTGGCGCCATACCCTCGCCTGCGGAATCGGTTCCGTCACCGGCGATCTCATCCTTTTCTCTATGGTCCTCGTCGGGGGGCACTACCTCTTTTCCGATCTGTCCAACCCGACGCTCCACTGTTGGGATTCGGTGAGATATGCGCTGGGGAGGATGGTCAAGCCCTCGTCGGGGGCTGCGATTTGGGCGAGGCTCTGAGAGGGTTGTGGTCTAGGGCTTGGTGGTGTCTGGAAAATTACGTGCGCTCATGCAAAGCAGATCGTACGGAAGCCCTGTCACAGAAATCTATCATCCTCACTGCCATAATGGGCCAATGCCTTTCCACTCTTTATCGCGCATAGTGTATATCGTTCTAAGATCGTCGATGCGAATGGCTTCGCCTATCTCGGTGCTCCCCCCATTGCT
>Ga0070733_10002902_pt1 | contig 11915 bp, 11 predicted proteins | sample Coa_R1_9_FD_66450 | JGI IMG/M metagenome (GOLD analysis project Ga0070733, IMG submission 66450) | Surface soil microbial communities from Centralia Pennsylvania, which are recovering from an underground coalmine fire - Coalmine... | ecosystem: Environmental > Terrestrial > Soil > Unclassified ... | reverse complement strand
CGTAAGCGCGACTTGTAGCATGCAGTGGGAAGGTTGTCCAAGAACTCCTGGGAAGATCTTCTGCGAATCGCCTGCCAGAGTGGGAGTCAAAGGCATACTTGCGGCACACAGACTTCGCCGCCTCACCAATCCCGCAGTCTAGTTTCGTTTGATTGTCACGAACCAGCCCGGTGCTCCGGAGTCGTGGATTCTCGTCTGAATCCGTTCCGGTTTGATGGTGGCGACATTCCAACCGCTTCTGGCGTCAAACACCGCTCTTATCTCTTCCTGTTGGATGGGGTGCGGGCCAGTATCGGGACCTTCATCGCTGAAGCACAACACATACAGGGTTCCACCATGCTCGGTCACCGAGGCTAGACTGGCCACGTATCTTGGTCGCTCGTCAGCATTGAAGGTGTGGAACAGCCCGCAGTCCATCACCGTTTGAAATGTGCGCCCTAAGCGTTCCAAATGGAATGCATCAGCCGCAGCGAACTCAGCCTCGATCCCACGGTCGTGGACCTTTTTTCGGGCCATCGCCAGTGCGGTTTCAGCCACGTCAACACCCAGGACCGAAAATCCCAGCGAGGCAACATGAAGTGCATTCTCGCCGGTGCCGCAGCCTGCATCAAGCACCGCTCCGGCGAATCCGCCTTCGGATGCCAAACGCACTATCGCCGGCTGCGGCCGGCCAATATCCCAAGGCGGAGGGCCATCGTGATACGACGCATCCCAGGGCAGTCCAGTCATCCGCTCGTGACTGGTTGGACGCCGTCCACCGAATGGGTCGTCTGCGACGGTTCCTGATCGCTCCGGCATCTTCGACCCTCCCCGCCATTGATCCTGCCAACTCAAAGTGGCTCACCAATTCGCAGCTTTGACTACTCTCCTTGGAGTCGGTTCATTCACGCCTGTACGACAAGTCAACATAGCCGTTTTTGTACGCGACTACGTTGTTCAGGCGCCATCTCTGCTCGTTACTGGAATCGCTGAAGAGGCGAAGTCCATCACCCAATGTCACCGGCGCTATCATCAATCTGATTTCATTCACCAGGCCGAGCTTGAGAAAACTCTGGCCCAACATGGCCCCTCCCACCATCCAGATGTTTGTGTGTCGAGGCGCGAGTATCTCATTCACCAATTTCTTGAGATCGCCTGAGTAGAACTCCACGCTCTTCCTTGTGGAGGGCAGTTTTCTTTTCGTTACCACAACCGTCGGAGTGTCGCCATAGGGCCAGCCAAGTTGCAGCGCGTGCTCATAGGTGCGCGAACCCAGCACGTAGCAATCTATTGACTGAAGGACCTCAGCGCCGTCGTCAGTGACCCCTTTTTCGTAGGCGTCGGCAGGACTGTCCATCCAGGAAATACTGTTGTCCTTCTTGGCGATGAAGCCGTCAAGGCTTGAAACTAGGTGCAGCGTTACCGTCGCTTTCATTCCGTTGGACATGTTCCTCCCGGTGAGGCCGGCGCCGGCCGCGTCCACGCTGTTGCGTGATCGCATCCCTCACCTGCAAAAATCTATCTTCGCCCCTGTCATCGAGTCAACCTCGCGGCGAGTGACGCTTACTTCCGCCCCCCGAGGCGGGAAAGGCTGCGGCCCGCTACGGGCTTTTTCTTGACGAGTTCAAAATCCAACGAACAGATCAACATGGAGGATGCGTCACGTCATTCGGTTGAATCGGAAAAGGTAATCCTGGCGGAGAGGGTGGGATTCGAACCCACGGTTGAGTTTCCCCAACACACGCTTTCCAAGCGTGCTCCTTAAACCGCTCGGACACCTCTCCGCGTGAGTACAAACAATCTATCAGATTAGTGTGCAGTGAAGAAACCAAGTCCGCTCAAAGGTCGAGGGCGGTCGCCGCAGTGATGCCAGGCTGCGCGGATGCCGCGGGTTTGCTACACTTCTGAGGCCGCATTTTGTTCCCCCTGCTCCGGGGTGGTGCAATTGGCAGCACATGGGCCTTTGGAGCCTAGAATCTTGGTTCGAGTCCAAGCCCCGGAGCCAGTTTTCCAATCTCACGTCTCATAATGATTCAGCGCAAGTTGATGTCCAGGGGTTTTGCACTTCCATTTGAAATAATCAGCAAATCGAAAAGGTACCAAGTTCCAGATCAGAGCAGGCGAAACGCTGGCGGGGACAATTCCAATAAGCAATCGGGTCAAGCAGTCTTGCGTCTTCTGGACACCGATGTGACGCGCCGCGGTTGAGGAAATTTCGCCTGGGCGGCCGCTCTACGAAGCAAATCTTCAAACTCACGTTCTTTAGTTCTTTTCCGAGGTGATGGAGACTTGCGTGACAGGCGTTTCTTCAGAGGCATGGGCAATCCTCCTGGGCCGGATTATTTGGGTCAATTAACCGGCGCCACAACAGTGCTCGGAAGGTACTGCCGGCAACTAGAAGTGTCAAGGGGATACCTTGGACAGTATTAACCGCAGATAAATCGGAAAGATGCTTTGCCCGCGCCGGGGTGATGGGAACAAAAAGCGTCTCTGTGCAGAGGAGCAGAAATCCCGGGGAAGTATCGATGCCGTGAGCATTGCTCTGGCGCGCGGAACAAGCTAGTCTTGGCCCGGACCATGAGCTCGCCGGAAATAACTCCCGAAATGCTGAGGTTGGGGCTGATATGGTATGTGGTTTTTCTTTTTTCCACGGTCTGCCATGAGGGTGCGCATGCCTTAGTGGCCATGTTGGGCGGCGACCTCACGGCGTTTCACGGCGGACAGGTCTCGCTCAATCCCGTTCCCCACATCCGGAGGGCGCCGTTTGGGCTGGTGGTAGTACCCATCCTCTCCTATGCGCTGGGAGGCTGGATGATTGGCTGGGCCAGCGCGCCGTATGATCCTTACTGGCAGCAAAGATATCCGCGAAGGGCCGCCTGGATGGCGCTGGCGGGTCCGGCGGCGAATCTGATACTCATGCTGCTGGCGGCGATAGCGATTCGTGCCGGAGTCGCGGCGGGTTGGCTGCGCGCTCCGCAATCCATCGGCATCGGGAGCGTCGCAGCTCTGGCCGATGGGACAACGAATTTGGGAACAACCTTTCTGAGCATCGTCTTTACCTTGAATTTGCTTTTGGCAACATTCAACTTGATGCCCGTTCCACCGTTGGACGGCAATGTGGGAGTGACCGTCCTGATGAAAGAGTCCGCGGCATTACGGTTTATTTCCTGGTCGCGGGAGGGACAGTACGGTTTGATCGGCCTTCTTCTCGCGTGGTACGCCTTCGGCTACATCTTCCAACCTATATTCTTCTTTGCGTTGCGTCTGCTTTACCCCGGCGTGGTCTATCAATAACTTGGCGCGGTCTTAGGGTTCTGCGGTGCAGGTCCAACCTTCGCGATTGATTCAAATGAACACAAATGTTCTGGAATGCGCATTAGTGACAAATTTGTCCCTGGAAGACCGGTGCTAAGGCTTGCGGTATCAAGAGGCGGGGAGAAGCGGTGATTGGCCATCCGGCTGCAATTGCCAATGTGATGAGATCGGGATTCATGAGCGCCCAGCAGGTGGGGCCAGCCCCCTATCAGGTGGAGATTTCTGGTTGGGACCTAAACGAGAATTTCTTTGTGGAGAATACAGAGCTGGAATGGACCGAAGAAGAAAAGATCATCCACGTACAGCACGCCGTCCAGCAGGGAGACTTGGTTTTTGTCCGGCTGATGGGCGCTACGACGAGGGATGGGGTATGCCCGGTAGCATACGAAGTAGGAATGATCAAATATCAACCGCAATTTCTAAATTATGAGATTTTGCTCAAGCAGATTCTGCCTCGGGAGCATTCCACCACGCCGACGACCGTGCGCAACTGAATAGGATTTCCCCTCGTAATAGATCACTACCAATAATACATTCTTCATGATGCATTTGAGGTGGGCAATGCGACCGCATGGCTCGATCTGAATGCGGAGCGGTGAAAGAATCGGGGATGAGTCCCTGTTTGGAACGATTGATCGGAGATTCGACTCTAAATTGGAACTCGGTCAGTTGAGAATCTCATCGGCACCTCTGAAACAAGCTCGTGAGTTGTCAGGATCAATTCCTTCACATGTGCCGTAAGCACCCTGATTGAATAGCTTTGCCAGGTAGTTTGACTTGTCAGACGTAACCCGTGTCGAGAAATTTGCTGGAGGAAAAAAAGCGTTCCTTTTGGCACTGTCCTTGCGATGAGAAGTGGCATGAGCCAAGTCCTGACAAGAACCGAAACACCGGAGAGCAGCGACGAGAGAATTGAAAACACCCCCAGCAATGGCTTCACCGTGTGTGTGGTGGACGATGACCCGGAAGTGGTGGAGATGATCCTGGCAACACTCGAGGAATGGGGATACTCGGGCGTTGGCACAACGGAACCGCAGGAAGCCCTGGATCAGGTTCAGTCTGGGAATTGCCGCGTGGTGATTTCGGATATCAAGATGCCCACCATGGATGGGCTCGCTCTGCTGGAACTGGCCCTGGCCGCCGACCCGGGCATCCACGTGATCCTGATAACGGGCTTCTACTCCTTGGAATCAGCCGTAGATGCCATCCGGCGCGGCGCCTACGATTACCTGGCCAAGCCGCTGGACCGCGCGCGCCTGAAGAAAACTCTGAAAGAAATCAGTGACACGTTCAACCAACGTCACCGGATTCGCGAACTGGAAGGGCAGCTTTTACAAGACCTGAACTTCCACGGGATCATCGGGAAAAGCCCGGCAATGCTGGAAGTGTTTGACCTGGCCCGAAAAGTGGCCAAGCACTACACCAACGTGTTGATTTCCGGCCAGACTGGCACGGGCAAAGAACTCGTGGCGCTGGCCATCCACAAGATGAGTCCGGTTTCGCAGCAGCGATTTGCAATCTGCAATTGCTCGGCGCTGGTGGACACCCTGTTGGAAAGCACCCTATTCGGGCACATACGCGGTGCATTCACCGGAGCGATGGACACGCGCCCGGGACTGTTTGAATACGCCACCGGCGGCACCGTATTTCTGGATGAAGTGGGGGAGACCTCGCTCCAGATGCAATCAAAGCTGCTGCGCGTGATTCAAAACCGGGAGATCCAGCGGGTTGGGTCGCCCGAAGTGCGGCGCGTGGATGTCCGGCTGATCGCCGCAACCAACCGCGACTTGAGGACGGAAGTTCTTGCCGGGCGATTCCGCGAAGATTTGTTCTACCGGTTAAGCACGATTCAGATCAACGTTCCAAACCTTATGGAGCGGCTGGAAGATATTCCCATGCTGGTGCAGTTTTTTCTGAAGAAATACAACCAGGCATACGGAAAACAATGCATGGGGCTGACGCGCCGCGCACAGACCGTCCTGTTGCAACATTCCTGGCCGGGAAATGTGAGAGAGCTGGAGAATGTCATTTCCGGCGCCGCGATTCGGACCACTGGTGTCTTCATTGACGTGGATGACTTGCCGGAGCAGCTCTGCAAACGAGCCGTGCGAACGAACTCAAGCGGAGAGGAATGGAGGCCGCTGCCGCTGGATGAAGTGAGGAGGATACACATTCACCGCGTGCTGGAGATGAGCCATGGTAACCGGGTGCGCGCCGCGCAGTTGCTTGGGATTGGCAGGACAAGTCTCTACCGTCACCTGAAGCGAGTGAACGGCGCGGAAAAGAAAAGCGGGCCAAGGGCGTGAGGGGTTGGGTTCGCCAAAGTAAGTTGAGGACAGAAGATGCAGAGAGTGTTTCAGCACGGGACATCATTTCAATCCGCAACAATGCCAACGCGCCGGAAGGGAGTCAAATACCGCGTTTTCAGCGCGTCTAAATCTCCGCGTGTGGCAACTGTCGTGCCCTCATTTGAGATATAAGGTGCCGCGGCTGCGGGCCTTTGCAGCACCGTGACCGTGCGGTCGGAAACTCATGAGCAATCAAACAGACGTTAGAATTGACTGGCAGCAACTGTCCGAAGAGGCGAAGGATGATCGCCGAAAGGGCAAGCGCATACCCATGCAATTCTCTTTGGAAATTATGGGGAAAGATAATACCGATACAGAATTTCATACCAGAGGCCGAACACGAAATGTCAGTCACCATGGCTGTTGTTTTGAACTCGACCGTGCGGTCATGCGCGGAGATTTGTTGGACCTGAAAGTAATACGGCGCGACCGCAATGGAAGGGTCGAATCTACTTTTCCATTGCCGTTCCGCGCGCAATGGGTCGTGCAAGAGGGAGAGTTGTGGGTTGTGGGCGCGGAGATGGTTGGGGCACAGGGACCATGGGGAATGGATTTTCCGCCGAAGGTTTCACCCGTGAATCGGGGATGATTCTTTGAAGACACTTCTACGGCAAAAACCAGCGAGCGAATCGGCCCAATCCACTTAGCCCCAAATAACCCCGGAAAAGGCGGGAGCCTGCCGCCTTTTAGGGGTGACATACCCCCACACTCACAGAGGCCTTACTAATCGGCCCACGATCGTCAATCAATTTGTCGCGCGCGGCTAGTTTGAGCCGGCCGTGGACGCAGCGGAAGATGTGGCTGCTGCAGTCGGCAGCATCAATGTGCTGTCCAAACGGCAGAGCAAGCCTGTCTGCGCGGGCAGATCAACCTCTTTGCCCTTGCGCGCCACAACGTAAATCGCGCTGCCTGCCAAACCAATGCCGAAACCACGTAGGGCGTTGCTGAACACCGCGCCGACCACCGAGCCTCCCCCAGTCCCTAGCGCAACGGCGAAAGCGTCTCCCTTAATGTCGTGCTTCTCCTGAAGGATTTGGCCCTCGTCCACCTTGATGTCTCCGCGACGCTTGTAATAGCCCTCTTTCGCGCGTGACTGAATGGCGATAATGCTCATCTGTACCGGAACTTCGCGATCTCCGATATGGATGGAGCGGAAGGTGAGGTTCATGGCCGCCTGTCCGCGGAAAATGGAAAAGAATCGCGGCCGGATGACCGCGCCGACCATGCCGGTGATCTTGGTTCCGGCGGGAAGCACCAGTTGCTTATCCACAAAGACCGGCTCTTCGACGGTGGCGATGAATGGATCGCCTTGATGGGCAATGGCACTGGTCACATTATTTTGGAGAAGGAGACGAATCTCGCTGCCTTGCAGGAGTTGATTGAGATCCTGGGAATGCGCGGGCAGAGACGCGATTAAACTGAAGCAAAGCACAGCAAACAGCGACACAACTTTCTTCATGAAATCCCCCTTGCCTCACTTGGCGTGAGGTTACCGCCCCGTAACGTGGAGCTTTGCGCTGGCGCGCGGAACCGGAAACGCGCCGCGGGCGCGCCACCGGACTGGGTGCGGAGGTCTTCACCCGCTTTGAGCTTACTCCGGGCGGCCCGAAAGGCGCAGCGGAAAAAACGCGGCACGATTCGTAAGCGGCACGGCCCCCGGAAAAACAATCCGACCATTAAGATTCGGCGATTGCATGAACAGTTGCCCTGGGGTCTGGAGTAAGTGCGCCACCTGCTTTCTAGACTAATGATTCCGTTGGCTGACGCGCCGCGAGTTGCTGTGCTAGACTCCGCGATGCGGACCTGCGAAGTGAATTTGCGCAGGACTGCCGATGCGTGGAACTTCGGGCTCTGTGCAACGTCGCCCCGCGAACCCCGCCAGGCCCGGAAGGGAGCAACGGTACCGGGATCACGCCGTGTGCCGCGGAGTACCCGAAGTTCCTCTCATCGTCTTTTTCTTTTAGGATGAGTTTCTGCCTGGACTCAGGGGTTGAGGCCCCTGATATCCTGAGACAGGGACCTGAACTGAAGCCCCGACCTGAAATTGGCCTGAAATCAAATGGGGCCAGGGACACGAGAAACAGGAAACATGAGCTACCAGGTGATTGCGCGGAAGTGGCGGCCACAAACGTTCGCCGATGTGGTCGGACAGGGACACGTGACGGCGACGCTCGAAAATGCCATTCGCAGCGGCCGCACCGCGCATGCGTATATTTTCTCAGGCGCGCGCGGCGTGGGAAAGACCACTACAGCGCGGATCCTGGCCAAAGCACTGAACTGTGTGAAGGGGCCGACAGCGACTCCCTGCAACGAATGTGATTCGTGCCGGGAAATCACCGCAGGAAACTCGATGGATGTGATTGAAATTGACGCGGCCTCGAATCGAGGCATCGATCAGATCCGGGAATTGCGCGACATGGTGAGGTATGCACCCTCGGGCGGGAAACACAAGGTGATCATCCTGGATGAAGCACACATGCTCACCGACGAGGCGTCGAACGCGTTGCTGAAAACTTTGGAAGAACCGCCCGAGCGCGTCATTTTCGTGATGGCCACCACACAGCCCGAGGATCTTGCGGAGACGATTCGGTCGAGATCGCAGCATTTCCATTTTCGAGCGTTGTCGTTCGCGGAGATCAGCGATGCATTGGCCGCGATTGCCAAAAAAGAGGAATTGACGGCGGAGCCGGGTGCACTGGGAGTGATGGCGCGCGCGGCGGAAGGCAGCTTGCGTGACGCGCTTTCTTTGCTGGAACAGGCGCGCGCGTATTGCGGAGCGAATATTACAGACGCCGCGGTTCGCGAACTGTTGGGAGTGGTGCCGGAAGAGGCGCTCGCGGAATTGGTGACCGCGATTGAACAGCACTCGGCGGAAAAAGCGCTGGCGCTGGTGCATCGTTTCCAGGCCGAGGGGCGCAACCTGCAGCACTTTTGCCGGGAAGCGATCCGCCATTTCCGGAATTTGCTGGTGGCGCGCGTCTGCGGTGCGGATTCGGATTTGATTGCCGCGACCCCGGAACAGCGTCCGGCCATCGCCCGGGCGTCCGCTTTGTTTAGCGAAGAGGAGCTTACGCGCTACTTCCAAATTCTGCTGGAGACGGATGACGATTTGCGGAAGAAGCCCGACCCGTTGCTGCACCTGGAGATGGGAATGCTGCGATTGGTCAATGCGGCGCGGCTGGCTCCTCTGGAGGAAGTTCTTGCGGAACTTGGGGGAGGAGGAACGCCGAGGGCTGCGACTGGATCAAATGCCGTGGGCGCACAACGAGGCCTCTCCTCATCGTTGGGCGCATCAACGGCCAGTTCAACCTCGCCAATGACATCCCCATCTCAAAGAACTGCGCCAACGACCGCTCAATCCGTCACGCCGACGGTCCGGGCGGCGGTTGCATCCGCTTCGCCGGCCTCATATGCCGCAGCGGCCGCACCCGCGCGCGAAAACCAGGATGCGTCGATTCCCGATGTCGCCCACTCCGCGGCCCAGATTTCCGGTATTGACCTGGCGCAAGTGGAATCGATCAAGTCCGTGATCGCTCAAAAGCAAAAATTTCTGGCGGAATTGATTGAACATGTCACCCGTTGGGAACTGGAAGGAAGCGAGCTGCGGCTCTACTTCCCCGCGCAAAGCCGGACTCTCGCCGATTTGATGCAGGCCAGGGAGCCGCTTGAGAAATTGCGCACCATCGTAAATGAAGTGACGCACTCGGCGCTGCGCGTTTGTGTTAAGCTGGAATCGTCGCAGGGGATTGATGCAAGTCGTGCGGCGCGAAGCGAACAAAATTCGCGCGCGCAGTTCGAGCAAGATCCCATCGTGCGGGCGATGTTGGATCGGTTCGGCGGCCAGATTACCGAAGTCACGCGCCGGGGCGAGGGTTAAGCCATGGAAGTCAAAGCTCTGCAGCAAATGCTTTCTCAGTTTCGCCAAATGCAGGAGAGCCTGCAAAAGCAGGTGGATGCCGTGCAGGTGGAAGCCTCGGCGGGCGGCGGAATGGTTGTGGTGCAGATGAACGGACAGAAGATGGTGACGTCCGTGCGCATCGAACCCGAAGTTTTTGCCGGCAAGGATCAGGAAATGCTGCAGGACCTGGTGCGCGCCGCGGTAAATGAAGCCTGCCGGCGCGTGGATGAGGAACTTGCGCGCCAGATGAAGAGCCTCAGCGGAAATATTCCCAATATCGCGGGAATCAAGATTCCCGGATTATTTTGACCGGTCGTCCTGTGACGCCCAAACACTATATTTCACTCAGGGAGACCCATGCCTGACTTTGCCGCGCCCATTGCGCGCCTGATCGATGAACTCAAGCATCTGCCCGGCATCGGCCAGAAGACTGCGCAGAGGCTGGCATTTCATTTGCTGCGCGTGAAGCCGGAGGAAGCAATAGCGCTCGCAGACGCCATCCGGGACGCCAAGCAAAATATCCGTTTCTGCTCGGTGTGCAATAACATTACCGACGCCGATCCGTGTTTTTATTGCACCTCCGCGACTCGCAACCGGAAAACGATTTGCGTGGTCGAGGAACCGGTCAATATCAACGCGATCGAAAAGACACGCCAGTTCGGCGGGCTATATCACGTCCTGGGCGGATCCCTTTCACCCTTACATGGCGTGGGCCCGGAACAATTGAAGATCAAGAGCCTGATCGAACGGCTGAAGGGCGCTGGGATCGAAGAGATTATTGTCGCCACAAACCCCACAGCGGAAGGCGAAGCAACAGCGGTCTACATTTCCAAACTGATTAAGCCGCTCGGCGTGAAGGTGACGCGCATCGGCGTGGGCATCCCGGTAGGGTCAGACCTTGAATATGCCGATGAAGTCACCATGCTCAAGGCCATGGAAGGCCGCAGGGAGCTGTAGTTCCCATCTGGTTTATCTGCACCAAATATGTGCACTCCAAGTAATTGACGCCTTTTCTTCTTGAAAAGAATCATCCGAGGGCGTATACAAATCTCATTGATTATTTTATATAGCGGGTGGCCTGGACTCCGAAAATTGAAATCTTGCGGGCTCAGGCTCCGGTTTTTTGATAGGGGGCCACATGGGCACTATTGACCGCAGGGCTTTTTTGGGAACCCTTGCGGGATCGCTTCTTGTTGCATCGCATCCATCCATTGCCGCAAATCTGCCATTTCCCGCAACGTTGAAAAATCCACCAAGGGCCGGCGCCATAACTTCTCCGGAGGTTTGCTGGTTGGACGTTGCAGCGCCATTTACAATATGGGACCCAAGTATGGGAATTTCCACGCAACTACTTCTGACGGCAACTTGCTTCCCCGGTGTGGATGGCTATCAGGATCCGAAAAATCAGACCGCATACCAGATTGTTCTCTACGATTCGTCGGGGCGCGAGATTCCCCTGGATAGCGGCGGGCGGTTCGATATCCCCGCGTTGCACACGACCATGGTCGACCTGGGCGAACTGGCCCATGGCAAAACATTCTGGGGCGCAGCTCGAATCCGAACGGCGCCATCGGCGGGTCAGGTGAACCATGCAGGCGACCTGTTCAGCGCGGGTTTTGTGCGCTGGCAGACGGCCTCCAACTTCGACAACGTGCACGCGCATCCCGCAGCGCCGCAACAGGCCATGGGACACTTCAACTATTCCATGCCCTTGCCCTCTCTGTCGGAATATCACGTGATGTTCTCGCTGTTTAATCCGAATGATGTGGAATCAACAGGTTCGGTGCGAGTGGTGGACCGGTTTGCGCAGACCATTGTCGAGAGACAGTTCAAACTTACACCTCACCAGACGCTCTTGTACTCGCTCGAGACTTTGAAGAATTTCGACAACCCGGGAGAGGGGCTGGCGGTAACGCCGTTGGAGGAAAAGCGCCTGAGCGATGGCGGCGCAGTGGTTGTTCACAACACCAGCGAGTCCGTGGCCTTTGCCTACACCATGATGCGCAGCCGCCAGGGCGGTACGTTCACGGTGGAGCACCCCCTGCACTACGCGGCGGACGGCGAGGTGAAACCGGCACGTGCCACACCGTTCGATGAGAAACACAACTTCCCGGTCCAAGGCCTGGTTTATACGCCGCTAATGTTCAAGGGCCTGCGTATCGGTGGCTTGGAATTCAATTCGCGCTTTTATTTAAGCTCCAGCCGGTGGCAGGAAGAGGCACTCTGGCTCATGCCATTCGTAACCAATGGCGAAGGGAACATTGCCTGGGTCTCGACCAAGGATGACCATTTCCCCGACCGTGTGAAGCCTTCCTCGTTGACGGCGAATGGAGTAGTAAGGCTGGCGGAGTTCCAGAGCGTTCGAATGGATGCCG
>Ga0070733_10002901_pt1 | contig 11920 bp, 9 predicted proteins | sample Coa_R1_9_FD_66450 | JGI IMG/M metagenome (GOLD analysis project Ga0070733, IMG submission 66450) | Surface soil microbial communities from Centralia Pennsylvania, which are recovering from an underground coalmine fire - Coalmine... | ecosystem: Environmental > Terrestrial > Soil > Unclassified ... | reverse complement strand
CGTATTTCGTCACAGCAAACTATTCTGGCGATTCCACCTACGCTCCCAGTACCTCCACGGCCGTTTCGGTGACTGTGGGTCCAGAGCCCAGCACTACGACAGTTTCGGTATTGACGGGAAGTCCCAGCGGTCAGGCGATTCCATTCAGCAATGGGCCATTTGGCAGTTTTGTTTACCTTCGGGCCGACGTGGCAGGCCAGTCGGGACAGGGCTTCGCGACCGGCAGCGTGACCTTTACCGATACCTTCGGAGCGATCCCGGGAGGCGGAACCTTCAGCTTGAATGGCGAGAGCAACACTGCGACTCCAAACGGGGTCTTCACGTTCGATACCGGGACTCACACAATCTCCGCGAGCTATAGCGGGGACGCCAGCTTCAACCCGAGCTCCTCGACGCAGCAGCAGACATTCACCATCACGCCCGGCTTCTTCGCCTCAATTCCAACAGCGCAGTCCAGTGTATCGATTGCGGCACCAGGTGGCAGTGGGACCAGTTCTGTTTCGGTGTCGTATTCTTCCGGATTCAGCGGGACGATTACCCTCGCCTGTTCCGGCCTCCCGTCGGAAGCCACGTGTGCATTCACGCCAGCCACGATCACACCTGGCGCGACGGCCAGCACAACAACCTCGACGATTACCGTCACCACGACCGCGGCAACGGCCTTGGCCGGTTCGCGGCGGCGAATCTTCTTCCCCGCATCGTGGGCGATGGGAGTCGGCCTCGTGTTTTCGATGATTTGTATGAGCGGCAAGCAGCGGCGGGTGCGCGCGTTGTTTTTGCTTCTGGTGCTCACCCTTCTGGTCGTCGTACCAGCCTGTGGAGGAGGTGGTGGAGGGTCCAGCACCAAGACGCCGCCTCCGAACGTAGGCACTCCCGCGGGCACATCCAACGTGACGGTCACAGCAACCAGCGGAACGAATGTCAGCAGCACCGGCTTTACGCTGATCGTGCAGTAAACACCTCGTTTACGAGCGGGGAATGGCCGTTTCGTTACCGTGACGAGGATCAAGTCGAGATACGTTCCCACTCTTCGTAATCTTCGAAGAGTGGGGATCTTCCACCGCTACCTCCCTTCCAAACAATGTTGCTGGTGTACGATTTAGTCGCAGCAACCTATATCCCATGAAACTTTCTGCGATTGCTTCGGCGCTTGGCGCTCGTCTGGAAAACGGCTCTCCTGAAACGGAAATCACCGGACTCAACGGGATCGAGCAGGCTGGTCCAGGAGAACTGACGTTCGTCTCCAATCCCAAATACGCTCCGGCCGCGCGGACAACCAAGGCATCGGCCGTGATTGTCGGCGAAGACTTCCCTGCGCTCGCGACAGCCATGCTGCGGTCGAAAGATCCTTATCTGTCGTTTGCACGCGCGCTGGAACTGTTCCATCAACCCGCTCGCCATGTCCCTGGGTTACATCCGACTGCAGTCGTTGATAAGAGCGCCCGCATCGGAGCCAACTCACACATTGGACCTTATGTTGTCATCGGCGAAGACGTGGAGATTGGCGCGAACGCGGTGCTGCTGGCGCATGTCGTCATCTATCGCGGCGTGAATATCGGCGACGACTTCTTCGCACACGCCCATTCGGTGGTGCGAGAAAACTGCCGTGTCGGCAACCGCGTTCTCTTGCAGAATGGAGTGGTCATCGGCGGTGACGGATTCGGCTTTGCGAAAACTCCCGAGGGACATTGGCACAAGATTCCTCAGCCCGCTCCGGTGGTGATCGAAGACGATGTCGAAGTGCAGTCAAATTCGTGCATCGATCGGGCAAGCGTCGGCGAAACTAGAATCGGACGCGGCGTGAAAGTGGACAACCTCGTGCAAGTCGGACACGGTTCGCACGTAGGAGAAGATGCCCTGCTCTGCTCGCAAGTCGGTCTGGCCGGATCAACCGAGATCGGGAACCGTGTGATTCTCACTGGGCAGGTCGGCGTCGTCGGACACTGTAAAGTCGGCGACAACGCGATCGTGACCCCGCAAAGTGGAGTTGCTGGAGATATTCCTGCGGGAGCCCTGGTCAGCGGGGCACCGGCGGTCGATCACCGAGCGTGGCTGAAGTACTCCGCGATTCTGCCGAGGTTGCCGGAACTCATGCGCGCGGTTCGAAAAAGTAACAAGGAATAAACACCAAGTTGCAAGGGATCAGGAAGCGGTTACGCTGACGTTGTTTCTCCGTGAGTCTGTGTGTCCCGGGCTGTGAGCACGTTTGGCCGGAATTCTTCCGGGAGTCCGCTCTCGATAACGGCGCGGACCTTCTCCATCAAGCAATCGCGCGAGCCGAAGTCCTTCGGCTCGATCGGATCATGGAAGATCACCTGCACTTTGCCCGGCTTGATGGAGAAACGCGCCTTCGGCATGCAGTAGTGGGTTCCAACGATTGTCATCGGAATCACGGGAACACCGCATTCCGCCGCAAGATAGAATGGGCCTTTCTTGAATGGCAAAAGCTTGCCGTCGAAAGAACGCTTGCCTTCCACGTAGATCGTCATGTTGAGCCCCTGTTCGACGACGGCCTTTGCGGCCCGCACTGCCTCAATGCCGGCATCACGATTACCGCGATCCACGGGCACGAGAAGTGCCCTGCGCATTGCCGGGCCGAGGATGGGAGTCTTGAATAGTTCTTTCTTGACCATTACCGAAGTACGTCGGGGAATGAGCGGAATCTGAATTGGCGGATCCAGATTCGACACGTGATTCGTCATGAAGATGTAACTGCGCGAATGATCGAAGCGTTCCATCCCGACAATTTCGACGCGCACCCCGGTGATCCACACGCCCGCGTAGGCTCCCCAATTAAATAAGCGATACAAAGGACGAATGTCGCCGGTGAGGAAGAGCCAGCCGAATCCGATCAATGCTGCCGGAGGCATGGCTAGTGCCCAGAAGAGCAGCATGGCGATAGTGCGGATCATTTGCTGGAAGACTCCGCCGGAGAATCCGTTTGCGCCTCGCCCTTAAGCCACGCAGCGCGGCGAGCGCGCTGTTCGGGCGTGATTTGAGCGAGGTCTTTCACTTCGTAAGAAAGTTCCTGGCGCGATCCGACTTTCCACTTTAGTTCACGCTCGCCACCGCGGCGTCCCCGCACCTTAACCGAGAGGGCATCGCCGGGGTTCAGGCGACTGATCTGCTGGCGCGATTCCTGACCTGCGCTTTTACCTTGGAGTTCGACGATCGTGTCGCCAACTTGCAATCCCGCGTGCTCGGCTTCGCCTCCTGGAGTAACTGCAGCCACGGACATAGGGCCATCGAAGTTTCGCGAGGCAATGAAACCGGGATCGGGAACCGTGCTGGTCGTCGTCTCGACGTGCAGGCCAACGGAGCGAAAAAACTCGTCCCACGGAATCTCTCCGGTTCCGGCAACGTACTTTGTAAAAAACCATCCAAAATCGGCATGGCTGACGGCTTCCGCGCCCTCGCGGACCCCGTTCGAGTCGTCGAAGTAGCGATGCTTCTGCGCATAATTGGCGTTCATCCATTGCAGGACTTCACGCAACGATGCATGCCCATGGCTGGCATCGCGCAAGGCCAGGTCCAGGATGACGCCAAGCAATTCACCTTTGTTGTAGTACGAGATGCTGCGTTCGGGCCGCCGGTAATACGCGGAGCCTTCGAGCCACGCTTCGAGACTTGACTCTTCGGCGGACTGGGTCAGGTGCGCCGGACGGCGTTCGAGTTCGGTGATCTCGTCGCCAAGCTGGGCAAGGAATTGTTTTTCCTCGAGAAGTCCGCCGCGGAACTGGATGATTTCTTCAGCCGTGCTGGTAACTCCCTCGCTGAACCAGAGAGCGCGCGTGTAATTCTCCTTCGTGTAGTCGACTGGCTCGAGCGTTCGCGGACGGATTCGCTTCACATTCCAGAGATGAAAGAACTCGTGCGCAGTGACCGCGGTGAGGGGATATAAACTGCGCTCGATCGATTCAGCGTTCAGCTCGATGGCGGTTGAGTAAGCGTGTTCCATTCCTCCGCCGGCGGGGCCGTGGGGAAAGTGATAGAAGAACACGTAAGTATCGAAGGGGCGATCGTTCATCCAACTGATCGCCGCGGAAACAATCTTGTGCAGGTCGGAAACGATCTTGGCAGCGTCGTAGTCAGCGGAATCAGCGTCAAAGATGACCCGGAAGCGTGCGCCCGCTTCCTCGAAGTCCGATTCCTGGAAGGTTCCGATCTCGACAGGAGAATCGACGAGGCGATCGTAGTTCTCCGCGAGAAACTCGTCATTGGCAGCTTTCAGGGGAGTGGCGATGTGCCAGTCTGCGGGAACGCCGGTGAAACGAAGCGAGATCGGGGAATAGCGGGCGTCCACAGGATACATCAGCACTTGCGCAAGGTTGAGGAAGGCATGATGCGGATTGAATTGGACGCCAAAGGGACCTTGGGAGTCCAGGTAAATCTGGTAGGTGACGGTCGCGCCTTCCGAGGCATCCTCGATTTGCCAGAGGCTCGTGTTGAGCGCACGAATCGGAACAGCTTTCCCAGAGCGATCGGTGGCGTGAATCCAGTTCACGAACTGAGCGAAGTCACGAATCTGGTAAAGGGCATTCCAGACCGGGAGTTGGAGTTCGCGCACGGCAAGACCGGGCGGGAGAGTGATTTGAACTTCGACGAGGTGTTGCACAGGCGAGGTGAGCGAGACGGTATAGGCTACGTGCGGCCCCGATTGCGCGGCGGCGAAGGTGCATAGGAGCCACGCAACCAGGATTAACGTTCCGGCAGTTTTCGGACGCGTAATTCGGACCCTCATGGTCTGTTCTTCGATGGTTTGGACGGCACCTGGGATCTCCACGGCACAGGGAGTCAATATCATTTCGACTCCGACAGCTGCTTGAGGCGAGTGGGGAGCTTTTCATAGATGCCGCCGAAGCCACCGTTGGAGAGGATAGCGACAACGTCTCCGGTGCGAAGCTCGGGAGCGACGGTTTGGACGATGGCGTCTGCGTCGGGAAGGAGACGGGCGGGCCGTCCATGCTGTTTGATTTCTGCGGCGAGGGCAGGCAGTTCGAGGCGCTCGTTCTCCGGGACAGCCTCTGAGCGGAACACTGCGGCGACGATGACTTCATCGGCTTGTGCCAAGCTGCGTGCGAGATCAGTTTGAAGGATCCGGCGGCGAAGCGTATTCGATCGAGGTTCGAGAATGGCCCACAGGCGCCCTCCCGGATAGCGTGCGCGAAGAGCCTTCAGCGTTCCAGCAATTGCGGTCGGGTGGTGCGCGAAGTCGTCGATGATGGTGACGCCGTTCACCTGCGCCTTGACTTCGAGCCGACGCTTTACGCTCTTGAAGGTCTTTAGCGCCTCGCCAATCGCATCTTTCGAAATGCCGCATGAAAAGGCCAGAGCCGCAGCAGCCGTCGCATTCCAGACGTTATATTCTCCCGCCAACTCAAATTCAAGGTCAGCCCACGGTGCTCCATCGTGGAGTACCGTCCACGAAGTACGCCCCGGATCGAGGCGCAGATTCGTGACTCTCCAATTGGCGCGCGGACCTGCCCCATAACGCTCTACCGGACAAAACGCTTTGGCGAGACAGCGCTCAAGGCTAGAGCTTTCGGTCGCCTCGCCTATGGCGCCATCAAAGGCAACGATGCGCCCGCGGCGCGGAACCAGATTTACAAGGCGCTTGAACGCGGTTTCGACGGCGTCGAGATCTTTGTAGATGTCGGCGTGATCGAACTCGACGGAAGTCAGGATTACGGAGTCGGGAAAATAGTGCAGAAACTTCGGCCCTTTGTCGAAAAAGGCTGTGTCGTATTCGTCGCCCTCGAGGATGAAGTACTTCCCCTGTCCGAGATGAAAGCTGGAGCCGAAATTCTCAGCGATGCCGCCAATCAGGAATGAGGGATCAAGGCCAGCGGAGTGGAAGATCCAGGACAGCATCGAGGTCGTCGTCGTTTTGCCGTGCGTTCCGGCTACCACCAGCACTTCTTTGCCTCGAAGGAATTCGTCATGCAAAAGTTGAGGGAGTGAACAGAACGGGATGCGATGGTCGAGCAGACTTTCAAGCTCAGGGTTACCGCGCGAGATCGCGTTGCCGACGACAACGAGGTCGGGTGCGGGCTCCAAATTCTTCGCGTCGAAGGGCTGTGCTACCTTGATGCCGAGTTCGCGGAGAAAATCTGACATAGGAGGATAAGCAGCGGCGTCAGAGCCGGTCACGCGAAATCCGCGTTGCTTGAGCATGCCGGCGAGCGAGGCCATGGCCGTACCACAGATGCCAATCAGATGAATGTGCTTCGGGTTGCTCATATGAAAATCGGTCACTACCAAGAGTGCGAAGGAAAACCGTCGAACTCCTACTGGCTCACGGCTGATTCCAGTATTTTCAGATTTACGTTCGCGTTGCCCGCCGTCAGTTTTGCTCTTACGCCGAACGGAAGGGTGATGTTACCTGATGTCACGTGGCCGGAGCGAACGCCGTACACGACCGGGATTCCCAGGTCGCCGACAACTCGGGTGACGACTTCTTGCAGCGTGTAATCCTGCTTTGCGGACTGCACGCAGTCGAGCATCTCCCCGAAGACGATGCCGCGCACTTTGCTGAGCTTGCCTGCGAGTTTCAGCTGCATCAGCATGCGATCGATCTGATACGGCTTGGCGGCGAGATCTTCGAGGAAAAGGATCGTGCCGTCTGTCTTGATTTCGTAAGGAGTTCCCAAGGACGCCACCAGGATTGAAAGACACCCGCCGTAGAGAATCCCCTCTGCCTCGCCTATGGCGAGGGCGCTCACTCCCGGATTCAATGGGATATCCCATGCCGCGCAGTCTGACAATGCGGATTGCCACGACAGCAAATCCACTCCACTCGTATGCGCCCAGTCTTTTGCAGCCATCGGGCCATGGAAGACCGCCATGCCGGTGGCATCGAGAAAATGAGTCAGCAGCGACGTGATGTCGCTATAACCGACGAAGATCTTGGGATGCGATCTGATTTTCTCGAGATCGAGCTGCTTCAGCAGATAATTCGCGCCGTATCCACCGCGCGCGCAGACGATAGCTCGCACGTCGTCGCGGATGAACATCTCTTCCAGTTCGCGGACGCGATGAGCAACGGATCCAGCGAAGTATAGGTCGCGCTCGAGGATCGAATCGGAGAAGAATGGACGGTACCCGGCGATCCGCAAGGCCTCGCACCCGGCGTCTAACTCATCGCGCTTGATATTACTGGCGGGCGCGACGATACCAACGGAGTCCCCGTGGCGAAGGGCGGGTGGCTTCACGAGTTGGCGGGTTGGTGACGACATGTTTGAAGTCGCGGCGCTCTCCTGCCCGTCAGGTTAGAAAGAACTCTCCTCGACAAATCAAGCGGGCGGTACCCCGTAAAAAGATATTGTCTCGTTCCCTCCGAACGACCTGTGTGCCGCCCGGGGCGTGAACCTTCACTGGGGAATCGGCGTGTCCCGTTGCCATGGCCGCGACTGCCGAGGCGCATGAACCCGTTCCGGAGGATTGCGTCTCGCCAACACCGCGCTCGAAGAATCTTACGGTGATGTCGTGCTGCCCGTTTGGCGTGACGAACTCGACGTTGACGCCCTGAGTAAAGCTTGGCAGGCGCTGGATTTTCGCTGCCTGCGCTTGCCAGTCTTCCGCGAACTGCGAGACGAAAATGACGTAATGCGGGTTGCCCATCGACACGGGGACCCCGCGAACCTCTCCGCCGGCCACCGCCAGCGCCAGTTCTGCAGCGACAGTGGGCTTGCCCATTTCCATTTCGAATTCGTATTCGGCTTCCTGGCGCGAGATGAGCGAGCAAATCTTAGTTCCCGCTCCAGTCAGGATGGAAATCCGCTCTTTCGCCCGTGTCGCACAGACGTAGGCTGCGACGCAGCGGGTGCCATTGCCGGAGATCTCCGCTTCCGAACCGTCTGCATTGATCAGGCGAACTTCGACGTCGGAGGTGAAGTGCGGAGCCATCCATTCCACGCCATCGGCACCGACTCCTTCGTGGCGATCGCAGATGCGCTTTGTAAACATTGCGATGTCAGTGGGGGCCACGGCTGCATCGATCAGCAGGAAGTCGTTGCCGCAGGCGCTGGCCTTAACGAAGGGGATGGTGCGGAGTTCCGGGCTCACTCGCGCTCCACGCGTCCGAGAGAGATGGCGCCGCCGAGAACGGTGGAAGCCTTCAACTGGCCAAGCAGTTCCTGCTGTTCGCGCCTGCATCCTTCCACGTCAAATTGCACGCGAACGTGTTGGGAAGTGCTGCCAGTGGCGACGTTTTGCATGAGGCGGTGGTGTGGCTCGAGAATGCGGTTCACCTCGTTGGTGATTTCCTCGACACTGGACCCGGTCACTTCGTAACTCGAAAGCAGGATTTTGACGTTAAAGGTTTCTTCGATGTGTCCGAGGAAGAAAAGCGTAAGCAGAACCAGTCCGGTAGCGAACATAGCTGTGACGTAGAGTCCGCCGCCAGCCGCCATTCCAACGGAAGCAACGACGAAAAGGGTTGCGGCGGAAGTCAGGCCGGTGGTGAGGCCACGTGTGTGGAGAATGGAGCCTGCGCCGATGAATCCGATGCCGGGAATGATCTGGGCTGCGATGCGGGTGTAGTCGGAAGGCTCGGCCGCCAATCCGCGGGAAAGTACGGTAAAAAGCGCTGCGCCAAAGCAGATAAAAATATTGGTGCGCAGGCCTGCGGCACGGTGCTTGAGCTCACGCTCGAGGCCGATGAGTCCGCCAAGAATCGCCGCCAACAGGAGACGAGTGAGCGAACTGGAGACGATTCCGCTCGCCATCTCCCCGTGCATCAGATTGACGAAGTGTTGCCAGTTCATGAGCCGCCCAAGCGCATCAACGATTCCCTCGGATGGCCGGATTTTATCATCGCAGTTGCTCCGAGCCGCATTTACCCGGGTGATTACCGCGCGCGGTAAAGGATCGCGCGGGGCTGCCCGGTCACGTGAATGTCGACGAGTTCGCGCAGGTGGCGATCTTGTATCGCCTGCCAAACAGGGTCACCTTCGAACGCAAGGACGTAATCGGCGTACTGCGAAGGATTCGCGAGAGCGCGCTCCCAAAGGCCTTCGGAGTCGGTGGGCTGCATCCAGACGCGGTGATTTCCCTCGTTGATGGTGCGCTTGAGCGGAAGTCCTGCGCGTTCGGCGGCGCCTACGTGATCTCCGACGTACATGAGCAGCGTTGAGTCGGGAGGCAGTTTCGAGAGCCATGCAGACAGTTGCACCTGCAGCTGATTGCGTGTCCGCATGTTAATTTGCGCTTCCGCCAGGCAGATGGGAGTTTGCCAGATTGAGATGTAACTGGCCGCAACGAAGACGACTACTCCGAAAGCAAGGGCGACACGCGCACGAACCGGCAAGTCTTCAGTGCGCAGAACGAGGTTTGCAAGGATCGCGAATCCGACCGCAAAGGCAGGGAGCAACTGCAATCCGTAACGGACGTTGTAGTGCGTGAAAGGCCACCAGCAAGGAACGAAGATCGGGACGCCACCGTAGGCGATCGAGAGGGCGTAGAACGGCAGTGGGATCAGCAAGAAGACGAGTGGCCACCAGACGGGTTCGGCGTTGGCGGCTCTTCGCAGCCGGGCATAGTAGACGGCAATGCCGATGGCGGCGACGCAAACAAGAATCCACGCGCGCTGTAGCCATTCGTTCCGGGCTATGTTGGCCTCGGCGGATTTTACAAAATACATGCCGGCGAGCACTGGATTGCCGCTGCCTGGATGTCCAGGTGTGCCTGAGGTCTGCGACCGTCGCTCAATCGCTTTGGCGGAGTACGGACCGTTCTCGAATTCAAGCGGATTGCGATAGATAATTCCGTTGTAGCTGAGCCAGAGGGTGGGGGCGACTGCGACAAGGAATACAAACTTCACGGCACTGGATCGGATCTTATTGCGGGCCCGCGTGCCTTCTCGTTCATGCTTGTTTACGGGGACGCTCGCAAAGAGTGCCCGGAGACAGGCCACCCCTGCCATTGCAACTGCGAGGAACCATCCGTCGTAACGGGTGAGGCATGCTGCTGTCAGGCAAAGACCGCACTTGATCAGAGCCTTCTGGTCTCCCCGCATCCACTCACTGAAATAGACGATCGACCAGATGAAAAATGCGAGGTAGAGCGATTCCCCCATCGCAGTGGTCTGCATGTAAATCAGATTGGGATTGGCAGCAAAGATGGCAGCAGCGATCCAGGCGGCGGTCCGGGATGGGCCGTCGGGCACAGCGGTACGCGAGAGAGTGCCGCGCGTGAGGCGAAAGATTCCAATGGTCGCGAAGACGTAGGCAACCATGGATGGAACCGATCCGCCGATGCCTTGTTGCCACATCCGATTTGAGATGAGAAACGGAATCATCAGCAGGTGCGGGAGCGGCAGCCAAACGGTACCGAGTTGCAACAGTCCGGGAGTTTTTGAGTCGAAAACGCGGCGGGCAATGTTGATATGCGCAATCGCATCGCCGTAGAGCAAGATCTCCGCGTGGCGAAAGTAGAAAAGCAGCGAGATCACGGATACGCAGGTGGCGAGCCAGGCGAGCAGGTTCACTTCCGAATCCCAATCGGGCGGGACGGGCTCGTTTTTGGGGCGGCGGGGCATAAGGACGGTCGCTTGTCGTTCGTCTTTGGTCGTTCGCCTTCAGCCTTCCGCTAGCTATTGGCAAACTAACTGAGGTGCGTCAGCTCGCGGAAGATCTGAAAGCGAGCATCAATTTCTTCACGGGTGAGAGACTGCAGTCGCTCGGTACCAAAACGCTCAACGGCAAACGATCCCATGACGCCGCCGTAGAACAGAGCCCGCTTGAGAACCTCGCGATTCACTTCGGATTGCGAGGCCAAATAGCCCATGAAACCACCCGCGAAGGAATCGCCGGCACCGGTCGGGTCTTTCACTTCTTCGATGGGCAACGCCGGGGCGCGAAAGGGATGACGTCCGATCCCGAAGGCGCCTTCGCGGAAGAAAATCGTCGCGCCATACTCTCCGTGCTTGATCACCAGGGCTTGCGGCCCCATGGCTAGAACCTTCTGCGCGGCGCGGGGAAGGTTGGTTTCGTGGGCGAGCATCTTGGTTTCGGTGTCGTTGATCAGCAGAACGTTAACGAGCTTCAGCGTTTCTGCGAGTTCCTTCGGTGTGCCTTTAATCCAGTAATTCATGGTGTCGCAACCGGTGAGCCGGACACCGCTCATCTTGCGGCGAACATCAGCCTGCAAGGTTGGCTGGATGTTGGCCAGGAACAGAAAATCGGTGTCTTCGTACTCTTCAGGAATGCGTGGCTGAAAAGTCTGGAATACGTTGAGGTCGGTGTAGTCGGTCTTCGCCTCGTTGAGATTGTCGCTGTAGGAACCGCCCCAGCGGAAGGTCTTCCCTTTCGCGCGTTCAAGGCCGCGCGTGTCGATGTTGTGCTGGCGGAAGACGTTCTCCTGTTCGGGACCGAAATCGTCGCCGACAACGGCGACCACGCGGACCTGGGTGAAGTAGCTGGCGGCGAGTGCAAAGTACGTTGCCGCGCCACCGAGAATATTCTTCACGCTGCCCGAGGGCGAGGTGACATCATCGAACGCTACGGAACCGACTACGAGGATGCTCATTCGTTTTTAGATACCTTCTTTGGAATTTATTCGCGAAAAACTGCGTTCCCTGCAAATGACACGAAGGCGCCTGAAGGAAGGCTCACTCATTTGAGGTACTTGCCGATGATCAGCTTCAATTTCTTCTTAGCAGGGGCTGGAATTGACTTGCGATCGGTGAGAATCGCGTGCGCGAGTGCCGAACCGCATTTGCAAGATCGTCCCTTAGGCATCGAGGCGACGGTCTGGCGCACGACTTTCGTCGCGTTCTCAGCGTTCTTGAGCAGCACAGCGACGATCTGATCCACGGTGACTGAGTCGTGATGCGGGTGCCAGCAATCGTAATCGGTGACCATGGCAACGGTGACGTAGCAGAGCTCCGCCTCGCGGGCAAGTTTAGCTTCCTGAAGATTAG
>Ga0070733_10002900_pt1 | contig 11923 bp, 10 predicted proteins | sample Coa_R1_9_FD_66450 | JGI IMG/M metagenome (GOLD analysis project Ga0070733, IMG submission 66450) | Surface soil microbial communities from Centralia Pennsylvania, which are recovering from an underground coalmine fire - Coalmine... | ecosystem: Environmental > Terrestrial > Soil > Unclassified ... | reverse complement strand
ACTCCCTGCACGTCGGTGAGAGATTCGCTGTTTCGATCCGCCGCGACGGATGAGAAGGTTTGGTTGTACCGTTCTGCTTCGCCGTAAGCGCGAAGGGTGAGCGAACCGACAGCACCCAGATTGAGATTGGCGCCGAGCGCGCCTTCGCCGATGCGCGTGTTGTTGATCTGGTCGGGAGTGCCGTTGCCGCGCGTCTCATTGAAATACCAACCGCGTGCGAAGATAAGGCTGTCGTCACCAATCTTGCGGCCGATCATGAGATCGGCGGTCGCGTCGGTGACGCCTGCCGGGATATCAACACTGCCGCGCTGATTTCTGGGAACGAGTGTGTAGCCGTCGGTGTTGAAGACCTGGCCGCCGAATGTGGTTTCCCAGCCGTTTTTCTGCGCGCCCCCCCAAACGGACAGTTCGGGAGAATTCTGGTTTCCGTAGGAAGTTTCGAGGGAGATGCCGGCCGGCTCTGGAGGGCGCGTGAGAACCTGGATCACTCCGCCGAGGGCATCGCTACCGTAGAGACTGGAGGAGCCTTCCTGCGCGATTTCGATGTCAGAGATAGACTCGCGAGGGACGCGATCCCAGTAGACCCATGCGCCGAACGGATCGTTGAGCGGAATGCCATCCTCGAGAACGAGAGCGCGGCTCGAGCCACTGGCGCCGAGACCGCGCAGCGACACGCCCTGAGCGGTGGGATTTGCGGTGCGACTGCTGGAGCGGCGGAAGAGGCTGAACCCGGGGACCTGGCGAAGCGTGTCATCGAGGGTGAGGGCAGGGATGGCCTGCACTTCTGACCGCGTGAGTTGAATATCGCTCAGAGGGACGTCGCTGAGGAGAGTTTGGCTGCGCGTGGCTGTGACAATTATGCTTTGATTTACCGCGGACGGGACGAGAGTGATTTCGAGTCGAGCGGGGTTGCCTGTTGCGGCGGTCCAGGCTTTTTCCAGGCGATCGAAACCTCTTGCATTCACGACGACAGTGCCGGAGTCCGCTGGAACGCGGTCGAACGCGAATGCTCCGGAAGAATCGGTTGTACCTGAGGCTGAATATGATCCTGCGTGCAGTTCCACTTGCGCGGCCGCGATGGAAGCGCCGCTCGAGTCCCGTACTGCGCCCTCGACTCGGAACTGCTGAGCGCGAGCGCCGGGAACCATGGCAAACAGAAATGCAATCGCTAATAGCGCGCGGAGACAAATTCGCTCTCGCCGAAGAGGCGAAGGCGGCGTTCGCGAAATGGAATCGCTAGCAAGCTTGGACATGAATTCGAAAGCTATTTTCGCTGACTCGATTGGATTTGAATGCTGGGCATCCATTAAAGGTGAAGTCAGGGAGGAGTTCAAGCGCTTGTTGTCGGTGAGGTGCTAGCCAAGCCATTGATTTTAAAAGACAAAGTCTTTATTGTCGGCATCGCAGCAAGTCCGCGAGATTGCACGGCGGCCGAAGTTAAGGCGGCATTGTGTTAGTCTGAATGGAAGGCATCTCTTTCAACTTGAGGGGATTTGAATGGCATCGACCGCACCGATTCGGCGCAGCGATCGGGTTTCGCTCACATTACTTTTGGACGCATCAGGTACTGACAGCCACGGCCAGGCATTCTCGGTGCCCACGCGCACGCTGCAGATCAACCAGACGGGCGCCGTTGTAGTGCTCGACCGCGACCTGAATACCGATCAGCATATCCACTTGAAGCGAAAATCGACGGCCGAGTCGCATCGGGAGGGCGACGTGAGGGTGGTGGGCCAGTTCGGTCGCGAAAAGGATGGGTTTCTGTACGGGATCGAGATTCTTCCGGGACAAAATGATTTGTGGGGAGTGGAGTTTCCACCGATTGCGACGTCGGAGGAAGCTGTGGCGAGGATGCTGCTGGAGTGCAGTCATTGCCGCGCCAGAGAAGTGGTCTACTTGAACGAACTGGACTTACGCGGATTCGAGACGAATCGCGGGATTGCGCGGCATTGCAAGGTGTGTGGCGTGCCGAGCATTTGGACGCAAGCGCCGCACGAGGATGAAAAGAAGCTGACGCGTTCGCGAGCGCGGCGCGATCAGAAAGACACTTTGCCGGAGGGCGGAGAACAGCGGGAGCGGCAGCGAATGAGAATGAAGACGCGCTTGACAGCCTGTATTCGCCAGGCGGGAGCGGATGATGAGTTGGCAGTGTGCGAAGACATTTCGCCGATCGGAATGTGTTTTCGAAGCAAGCGGCGATTCGATGCGAATGCTTCAATTGACGTAGCGGTGCCTTATGCGCCGGATTCGGCGAATATTTTTCTGCCGGCTCGGATTATTTATTCGGAGGAGATGCCGAAGGCTGGCTTGTTCCGGCATGGAACGGAATACCGGCGAAGGACCGCGGCAGGCGAGTAGTCAGTGAGATTGAATCAGGCAAGGCCGGAAAGGTAGGCGCGAGGCGCAAATGCTTTTTCGCCGACGAACTGACCGCCGAGAATACGCACCTTGCAGCCAGCCGCAGAATTAGCAGCCTCGAGAATCTTTACCTTGGTTCCGCAGCTGACCAACAGAAGTTTTTCGTCCGCGACCATCAGAGAAATCCCAAGATCATCCTGTGCTGCCTCGCAAGACCGCATTTCTTCCAAGATCTCTTCGGTAGCCGGCAACAAGACGTAATTTCGTCCTGTCTCGTCGCAAATCGTTGCAACTTTCCCGATCCACGCCGGGGCGGCCCTGGTGTGAGGCTTTATGGCGACGGCTGAACGAGCCGGAGCGGCCACGTTTGCGCCATCAATAGTGGCGATAAACCTGTAGCCGCGGCGTGGAAGCGTTTCGATATAGCGGGGCTTCTTGTGTGAATCGCAGAGAGCGCGACGCAGGGTTTGCATCGCAGCGTTTACACCGTGTTCGAAATCCACGAAAGTGTCGGCAGGCCACAGTTTGGATTGCAGCTCTTTGCGAGTCAACAATTCCCCGGGTTGTTCGAGAAGCATGGCGAGGATTTGAAAGGGACGGCCGGCGAGCCGAACTTTTTGGCCGTGTTTGCGCAACTCGCCCGTGCGTAAATCGACGTGATAGGCGCCGAAGCGGACTTGGGCTTGAAATCGGTTTACATCCGGCATAACGGAAGGACTGGAGTCGTAAGTGTACGACCAGCAGTGCTGAAACTCAAGACAGCCATGCAGCAGCGGCGGCTAAGCGGCCTAGTTTCAGCAATTAAAGGCTTTACCTCGGCTTTACCAACAATTGAGCTTCGTTGCATTGAAGCAAATCGAGAGAAGGAATAAAACTACGCACAGATCGAGGGAGAAAGCGGATGAATTCGATGGATTCAAAAACAGAGATTCGAGGGAGAGAGGAGACGGAGATGAAAATTACGACAGTGGTGAAGGGTGCAATTTTTGCAGCAGCGCTGGGACTAGCGTGCTTGCTGCCGACGACAACGCATGCGCAAGCGGACGTCTCGCCTGACGTCTATGAGACTGTTAGCACCGAGACGATTGCGGCGCAGAACCAGTTGCTAGCAGCGGCCAACACGGCGAAACCAGCCGATTTTCAAGGACGCTTCGCGCTGCCGTATGAGGTGCGCTGCAAGGGCAAGAGCCTGAAGTCCGGACAGTATGCGCTGTCGGTTAAGTCAGAGGGCACGGGCCGGGTGGTAACGATCACCCGCAACGGCGAGACGATGAACATTCGCGCGCAGGAACTGACAGGGAATCCTCCAGCGAGTCACAGCACCGTGCTCGTGAGGAAGTCGCATGAAGGGCGGCTACTCGAAGCGGTGTATGTGCGGCAGTTGAACATGCTGCTTTACCTGGACACGAATGCCGCGACCCAGGCTGGGCGGATGGAGCAGCTGCCGATTTCGTAGAAGTTGGCGGTAGAAGTTTAGCGCGGACAAGGAATGCCTCGCCGACCGAGCCCCGGCGAGGCGTTCGTGTTTTTGGCGAGCAAGAATTTGATCTCGTCCCGATGTAGATCGTCAGACCGCCACGGTTGAGCGTTCGCGAGAGCGGCGCCGGTGATATTGCATGGAGATGTCGAGATACACATTACCGGAGGGCGTCTCGAAGCAAAGGATCGTGGCTTCGGAGTCCTGGCCAGCGGCGGCGCACTGCTCCTCGGTAAGCACCTCGGGAGGAAACACTTTGAATTGAAAGCCGCGATCGTTGAGCTGCGTGACGGCGTTTCCGATCACCATGTTAGCGAGTTCACAGACGGCTTCGCGGACCATGGGCTGCGCTGAATCGACTTCTTCGCCCGCAAGGTAACTCGCAACCTGCGCGGCAGCTTGCGGATCCATGTCGAGAATCACGCGGCCTTGAATTTCTCCCTTGAAGCTGACGGAAGCGGCGAGGCCTTTGCGGCGATATCCTTCCTCTTCCATCGTAAGGTCGACGATGCGCGGGGCGGTCTTCATCATTTCGGCAAGAACCGCGTCAAGCGAGCCAATGAAGGGCTGAATCAAATCCATTCTCATCGGTCGCTCTCTCCTCCGGCGTGAACGGGTGATGCGACGCCGTCGTCATTGAGCACGTAGCGGATGATTTCGTAGAGCGCGTCGGGCTTCACTGGTTTTTGGACGAAGTGGCGCGCGCCCTTTTGGAGGGCGGCCAGGATGTTGTCCTGGTAGCCGACGGAAGAAACCATGACGATGCGCGCGTCGGGATGTTCCTGGACGATGCGCTCGACGGCCTCGATGCCTTCCATTTGAGGCATGGTGATGTCCATGAGAACGATGTCGGGATTTGTGCGGGCGTATTCGGTGATGGCGGTGCAGCCGTCACCCGCTTCGCCGGCAACCTGGCCGCCGAACGACTCGACCATTTTCGCGAGGCTCTTGCGGGCGAAGACGGAGTCGTCAACGATCAGGTAGCGAGCTGCCTGGTTGTCTTTCTTTCGCGTTAGGGCTTCAAACTGTTTCATAACTATCTCCTTCGAAAAATCTCGCGATCGGAGGCGGCTGGGGTGGCCGTCGAGTACTCCGGCAAGCATTTCGACTGCATGACACCGGCTAAATTCGAAAGGGAAACTACGCGATCGGCAAAACCGCGTTCAATGGCGGCGCGCGGCATGCTGTCGACGACGCACGTTTCGGGGCTTTGGGCGATTGTGATGCCGCCGGCGGAGTGGACAGCGGACATGCCGGCTGCGCCGTCGTCGCCCATGCCGGTCATCAAAATGGCGAGCGAATTATTTTTGAATTCCTGTGCGACCGACTGGAACAGAACATCGACCGACGGACGATGGCCATTGACGCGTGGAGCGTCTACGAGAATTGCAACGTTGCCGTGCTCCATGCGGCGCACTTTCATGTGCCGGTTTCCGGGACAAATGAGGGCGCGGCCTGCAAGCAAGAGGTCGCCGGACTGCGCTTCTTTTACTTCAATGGCGGACGACTCGTTGAGGCGCTGGGCGAACATTTGGGTGAAGCCTTCCGGCATGTGCTGCACGACGAGAAGGCAGCCGGGAAAATCCTCCGGTAGCTGCGAAAAAAGATACTGGAGGGCGTTGGGACCGCCGGTTGAAACGCCAATGGCAACGATGCGAGAAGGCCAATGAGGCATGGACGAGCGCTGCGATTCCTTCCTTCTGGTTGAAGGAACCGTGATGATCATCTTGGGGGCGCCCGATGCTGCAGCGACTTTGATCTTGATGGCGAGTTCGGCGGCGATTTGATCGATGCGGCCGGCAGCGGCGTCCTGGGGCTTGGCGACAAAATCGAAAGCGCCGAGAGCGAGAGCTTTCAGCGTGAGGGTGGCGCCGCGATCCGTTTGCGAGCTGACGACGATGACGGGAACTCGATGCTTGCGTGTGATCTGGCGAAGCATTTCGATGCCGTCCATGCGGGGCATGTCCAGATCGAGCGTCACGACGTTGGGACGAAGTTCGGTGATTTTTTTCAGGCCGAGCTCACCGTCCATGGCCGTTCCCACCACTTCGATCGAAGGATCGTGGACGAGCGCCTGGGGAATCAGCTTGCGCATGAGAGCGGAATCGTCAACGACGAGGACGCGAATTCGTGCGCTCATGCCGTTGCTCCCACTGCTGGGATTCGGGAAAGATGCGAAATCACCGCGGGGACGTTAAGAATAAGAACCACGGTGCCGTCACCAAGTATCGAAGCGCCGCTGACAAGCGCCGAAGTGACGAGGCGATCTTCGAGCGCTTTGATGACGAGCTCTTCTTCACCCATGAGGCTATCAACGATGAGGCCGAATTTGCGATTGCCCGCACCGATGACGACGACGAAGATGCGCTTTGCGCGCTCGGCCTTGGGCTTCGACTCGAGGCGTTCGAGGCGGACGAGCGTGAGAACCTGCTCGCGCAATTGAAAAACTTCGTGCTCGTCGACGTGGTGGATTTCTTCGTCGGCAATCCGGGTGATTTCAACCACGGAAGTGATTGGAACGGCGTAGAGCCGGCCGGCCACGCGAAACAGAAGTGCCTGGATACTGGCAAGAGTTAACGGGACCAGCAGGCGAAAAGTGGTTCCTTTTCCGGGCTCGCTTTCGAGCTCAATTGCGCCTTTCAAGTTGGAGAGAGCGGCCTGTACGACGTCGAGGCCCACGCCGCGGCCGGAAATTTCTGTGACGTGATCGGCTGTGCTGAGACCGGGCGTGAAGATGAGGTGAAGCGCTTCGGAATCGGTGAGCCGCGAGGCTTCTTCGGGAGTAAGAGTGCCGCGCTCGATGGTGCGCTCGACGATTTTCTGGCGATCGAGTCCGCGCCCGTCGTCTGATACCTCGATGACCACTTGATCGCCTTCGTGGTAAGAATCGAGGCGAATCGTGCCGCGGGCCGGTTTTCCAGCGGCCGTGCGCTCGGCGGCGGATTCGATTCCGTGATCCGCGGCGTTTCGAACCAGATGCGCCAGCGGTTCAGCCAGCGAGTCAAGAATGCCCTTGTCGAGATCCGTGTTCTGGCCGGAGAGCTCAAGCACGATGTCCTTATGTTGCAGCTTGGCCACGTCGCGGACGACACGAGGGAAGCGGCGGAAAAGCTGGTCAACGGGAACCATGCGGATTTTCATTACGGATTTTTGAAGTTCACCGAGCACGCGCGATTGGAAAGCCAGCGCATCGGAGAATTTACCGCGCAGAGGGTCCTTCGAATGGCTGCGTTCGAATTCGTTGATGGTGCGCTGCAGCATCGATTTGCCGATGATCAATTCGCCGACGAGGTTCATCACCGTTTCGATACGCGTGGCGTCGACGCGGAGAGAATTTTCGGCTGCGTGCGAAATACCTCCTGGCGCGCTACCGGCATGAGTATCGTCGAAATGCCCGGGGGCCTCGTGCTGGGAGCCGCTTACTCCGGCGGAGATCGCGGCGGCTTCGGATTCGAGGAGTATGTCGAGAAGATCGCGCGGCTTGGTCGGCTGTTCCTTGATTTCATCAACGGAAATGCGCGCGACGACTGAGGGTACCTGGCAACGCTGGCGAATCCAGTCCGCAGACTTTGAAGTTGAAAGCGCTGCTTCGATCACGCCGGACTGCTGAAGATCGGCGGCCTTTTCGGGATGCTGCGCGATTACTTTTCCTGCGCCTTCGAGCGCTTTACGGATGAGTTCAAATGCAGCCGCGGGGAGCGATTCGGAATCGAGATATAGGGCAACGTTGTAGATGTGGTCGCCGCGCCGGAGCGCTTCCGCGATCAACAGGCGTTCGTACTCGGTCCATTCGAATGCGGCTTCGCGCGCGACTTTTCGAGGCTGCACGGCAGGTTTCGTAAGCAGGCGTTGAATATGCTCGCGGAGCGCGCCTCCAGCCGGCGGTTGCAGATTATTCCGGTAGGCGGCCAGCATCTCGTGAAACGTGTCGGCGGCGGCGAGAACCACTTCAGGGATCAATCCGGCATGCTGTTGAGTAAGTTCCGGCGTGAGGACGTCCTCGAGTTCATGCGCGAGTTCGCTGAGTTCGCGGAAGCCGCAAGCGGCCGAATCGCCTTTGAGAGTGTGGACGGCGCGGCGGACGCTACGGAGGTGTTCCTTATCGCCCGGATGTTCTTCGAGCGCGAGCCCGGCCTCATTCATGGCCTGGAGAATCTCCGCGGCGCTCTCGAAGAAGAGATCGCGGAGTTCTGCAGCGCGCTCGTCGGGGAAAAATGTCACTGGGCGCCCTCGACGCGTTGATAGACGGTAGCGTTGTTCTGATGAATCATGTGAAACGATTTAGTGAGGCCGAAAAGGCTTTCCGCGTGGCCGACGAAGAGATAGCCTTCGGAATTCAGGCAGCGGTAGAACTTTTCTACAAGCCGCTTTTGTTCGGCTTCATCGAAATAGATCATCACATTGCGGCAGAAGATGACATCGTTACGCTGTGGCAGGTATTCAGTTTTCAAATTGTGGAAATCGAATTGGACCAGATTCTTGAGCGCCGTCTTGACGACGTATTTGTCCGCGACTTTATCGAAATAGCGAAGGCGGCAGGTGTAGTCCACGGTTTCCATTTGTGCTTCGGTGTAGATGCCCTGTTGCGCCGTGAGTAGCGCGGAGTAGTTGATGTCGGAAGCGAGAATCTCCACTTTCCACGGCGGCGGAATTAGAGGCTTGGGCGTGGGCATTTCGAACGGCAGCGGATTGCGGAGGTAGTAGTAGGCGAGAGCGTCGCAGACTAGAATCGCGAGGGTGTAGGGTTCTTGACCCGTGGAGCAGCCGGCGCTCCAGATCCGCAGCGTCCAATCACGACGCTCCTGCTTGCGCTTCAGAATTTCTTCGAGCACAACTTTCTGGAAAAGGTCGAGCTGTGGGCGAATGCGGAAGAAGCTCGTCTCATTTACGGTGAGGTTCTCGAGCAGAGCCGTGAGTTCCTGCTTCCCCTCGCGGCTGGTGAGCAGACGGTAGTAGCTGTAGAACGAGTCCATCTGGCAGGCCTTGAGGCGGCGCTGCAGGCGATCGCGCAGAAAATGCGTGCGGCGTTCGTCGAAATACATCCCGCATTCCTGATAGACCAAGGTCTGAAGGAGCTTGAGTTCGGGATCTGTGAGTGGAACTTCAGTGGTCAGTGTGGACATTCGCTCCTCGTCGAAATTGCATTGCCGGATCGACGACTAATTTCGTGTGGCACTACCAACGGGAACGGCGGCGGGTTCGGAGAATTCCTCGAGCCGCCGCAGCTCGCCGCGCTGCAAAATCTTGTTCAGGTCCAGAAGAATCACGAGACGGCCCTTCAATTTTCCGACACCCGTGATGTAATCGAGCTCGCCTTCCTGAAAAACCGAATGAGGCGCTTCGATCTCCGAGGGTGGAATGCGCAGAACCTCGGAAGCGGAATTCACCATCAAGCCGATGCGGCGTCCTTCCATTTCGACGACGACGACTCGATTTTTCTTGCCGGGTTCCGTGAATTTTTCGTTGAAACGCTTGCGCAAATCTATGACCGGAATGATCCGCCCGCGCAGATTGATGACGCCTTCGATGTAATCGGGGGCGTTTGGCACGGACGTGATTTCCGGAACGCGCACAATCTCGCGAACGATGGAGATAGGCAGGCCGAAGGTCTCGCGGCCGATTCGAAATCCGACTACCTGGATTTCCTTGTCCATGATTTTCTCGCCGCTCAGGTGCGAGCCATCTCCGCATATTCGCGGGCGCCACTTTGGCGCTCCGAGCCAGGCCCAGATCGCCGCGGTGGGAACCGGCGGCTGTCGGCATGGCCATCATCGATCACGAACCGGTCCATGGAATCGAGGAGATTGCGCGAAAGCTTGGACATCTGCTCGGCGGCGGCAGCAAGTTCCGTCGAACTCGAAGTGGATTGCTGCACGAGCTCCCGCATTTTCTCCATGGCGCGGACGACGCCCTGTGCGCCGGAGGCCTGTTCCTCAACGGATGAAGTAATCTCCTGGGTGATCTCTGTGAGGCGGTTCGTGGCCTTGGCGATTTGCGAAGAGCCACTCGACTGCTCGGTAGTAGCCGCGCCAATTTCCTGCGAGAATTTGTAAACTTCGGAGACCACCGCTGAAATCTTCTCCAGCGCGCCGCTCAATTCCTTGTTAAGAACCAAGCCCTCTTGAACCATGGAAGTGCTCTTTTCCATGTTGTCGACGGCTTCGCGAGCTTCCTTCTGAATGCCTTCGATGAGCTCCGAGATTTCTTTTGTGGACTGGGTGGATTTTTCGGCGAGCTTGCGGACTTCTTCGGCGACAACGGCAAAACCAAGGCCATGCTCACCGGCTCGCGCGGCTTCAATGGCGGCGTTAAGCGCGAGAAGATTGGTCTGCTCGGCGAGGTCGTCGATCACTTCGATGATTTTGCCGATGTCGTCCGCACGGCGGCCAAGCACATCAATAATTTCGGCCGACGATTGAATGGCGTGGCTGGTGCGGTTCAAGCCCTGAGTGGCTTTTTCCATGGTGACCATGCCGGTTTGGACTTCGTCTCGTGAGCGGTGCGAAATATCGACGAGCAATTTGGCCGTGTCCGCAACTCGCTGGATGGAGGTGACCATCTGGTCGATCGACGCGGAAGTTTCTGCGACGCTTGAACCCTGCACCTGTGTGTTCTTCACGACGTTCTGCACGTTGATGCTCATCTCGTGCATTGTGCTGGTGACTTCATCGATCGCAGATGCGGCTTGCACGCTGACCTTCGCCGATTCATCGGACGCGCTGGCCATCTGCCCCGCGCCGCTGGCAACCTGGGCGGCGCTATCGCGCACCTGGCGAACAAGGTCGCGAAGGCCCTGCGTCATCCGCGCGAACGCTTTCGCCATCGTGTCCTGCTGGGAGCGCGGCATCACGCTTACGGAGAGCTGCCCTTCAGCTATTGCAGCCGACACGTCTGCCATTTCTTTGAGGTGAACAATCATTTTGTTGAAATTCTTGGCAAGAATGCCTACTTCGTCTGCGCGATGGATATCAATCGATTGTTCGAGGTCGCCGGTTTCTCCTATCCGTTGCGCCACCTCGATCAACTGATTGACAGGTTCGCGAATCGTTTTAGCGGTGAAGAAAGCGATGCAGACTCCCAGGAGAATCGCGACCAATGTGCCGGCAGTGGTAATGACAGTGCTCCACGTGGTTGCCGATGCCGCAGAAGCGTTAGAGTCCTGGAGCGTCTTGCGTATACCGGTGCTTGCATCGTTGAGGACGCTGGCAGATTTTGTGGTCCATGAAGCCGGATCGTGCTGCAGGTAATAAATCTGCAGATCGGAGACGGTGGCATCGCCGGCATCCACCTGATGGCGCTTGGCGATCATCTGTTTGGCGAAATTCTCGGCCCAGTTGTGTTCGTTCTCCTCCACCTGCCCGAAGGCGGTGCGGAGATTGGCGTCGTTTCCTTTGCCCTCGCCGTCTTTCAGAAGCCCGAGAAGATTGGAAACTCCTTTGTTCGTTTTCTCCTCGTCACGCAAGTCGCCGCTCAATAGATAGTTTTCGAGGAAGAGGCGATTTTCCATCATCTGAAAACGTACATTTTCAATGAGTTCTACATCGCTCAGTGTGGCTGCTGCGGCCGAGCGCGCGGCATGCTCCCGCACCACTGTGAACATATTGACCACGAACAGCGCCAGCATAATCGCCAGAATGGCGCCGAATCCGAAATAGAGCTTTCTGCGGATCGTCATGACTTACGCCTCCACTGCATGCCCGTCGATACGTTCTCCCCCACAGGAGAGGTGTGCGTGCCGCTAGTTGAAATCGAATTCGATAATCTCGGTGCTTTCTTTGGGAGCTGACTCAAAGCGCCACTTCTTGATCGCGTCCAGCGCAGAACCGACCAGCAGCGGGCTGCCCCCAACCACCTTCGTGCTGGTTACTCGGCCATCGGGCGAGATCGTCACCTCGATTTTCACCTTGCCCGTTACGTTCATTTGCTTAGCGAGGACCGGAAAATCTGGAACGACCCTCGTCTTGACCTTGCGCTTGACGGTGTCGACGGGACTGCTCTGCGCCAAGGCCTTTGGAACCAGAACCGCAGACGTCGACAGGACTAAGGCGACGGCCACCAACCCGATTGAAGCAGCTCTTGGCTTCATGC
>Ga0070733_10002899_pt1 | contig 11929 bp, 13 predicted proteins | sample Coa_R1_9_FD_66450 | JGI IMG/M metagenome (GOLD analysis project Ga0070733, IMG submission 66450) | Surface soil microbial communities from Centralia Pennsylvania, which are recovering from an underground coalmine fire - Coalmine... | ecosystem: Environmental > Terrestrial > Soil > Unclassified ... | reverse complement strand
GGAACCACTCCCACTGGAGGAGAAAAAGACTGAGGCGTGACGCCGCGTTCGCGCGCCCCAGCCCCGGCCAAAATCCGGACGGTGCGAAAAAAAGGGAGATGAAGCCCGCTTCGAGGAGCATCCCGTCCGATTGATAACTGGAAAAGTCCTGAGCGGCAGCCACGAACGAAAGAAAGCAGGCGAAGCAAACGGCAAGCATTCCGCGCGGCCAGATATTGAAAACGAGCAGCAGAGACGCGGCGATGCCGATCCAGCAAACGAGCATCAGCGCGCGGTCGCTCGAGCCGAGCCAGAACAGCGAGGGCGCGAACCAGAAGCGTTGCGAGTGGATCGTGGCGGAAACTGCTTGCAGGTAATCGCCGGCGGGGAGAACCCCGGTGGGTCCGATGAGGCCCTTGATTTGAAGGAGCAGCGAGTAGAACGCGGAAAAGTAAATCAGCCCCAGCGCTCGCAGAAAAATCCATCGCGGCCAAAGATGGCCGGGATTCTTTTCGCTCGAACGCTCGGGACCGAGCAGCCAAAAAATAGCCGTCGTGAGCCATTCGTTCTTCGGTTCGGGCATGTCCGGGGAATTATACTGTCAGGAAAGGCTTGGGTGCTCCTACGCTGTTCTCGTCATCCTGAGGTCCAGACATATTGGCCCGAAGGAACTCTCCCGAGGTTTGAAGGAATGCAAAGAGTGGTTCTTCGCTCAGAATGACGGCAGGCGGCAACGCCAAGGTCATGTCGCGGGCGGCTCCATGGCCCTTATAGGGCGCGAGCTTGCCGCGGAGAGATTACTTGGGCTGCAGCAGCCAGTCGTTCGTTGTCTCCAGGAATTGGAAGCCGTAGCGCTGCCAGGGCGCCCCGGGCGCTTCTCGACGCACCACTTGCGCGCGGCCGACATGACGATCCTGCTCTCCGGCCAGGAAGACTTCGACAGGCGCGCCTTTGGTTAGCGCTGACGTGCAATTGCAGAGGAACCCGGACGCGCTCACGTTGTCCGTGGTCGCCGATTCTTCAAATGGCTTTCCGTTTCTGTCCGTACCGCGCAGCTTTAGGATCAGGCGCATCCGAACACGGACATAGCCGCGGCGCTCCGGCTGCTTTTTCTCAATTTCCGCGGCCAGGGTCGCCCGCAGAGCCGCGAAATCCACCGGCTTCTCAAAATAGCCCTTTGCTCCGAGGCTCTTGCAATGCTCGCGGTACTTCTCCGCGGATTCTCCCGTGATCATGAAGATGGGGATGAGCGACGTGTAGCTGAGCGAATGAATGCTTTGGCACAACTCGAATCCTGAGCAGTTGGGCATCATCAAGTCCATCAGGATAATATCCGGCTTGTGCTCGAGGGCCAGGCCGAGAGCTTGTTCGGGCTCGCCCGTTTCGACAATTTCGTACAGGTCGGACAACCGCATGCGCAAGAGACCGCGCATCGATTCTTCGTCATCAATAATCAGGATCTTCGGCAAGTGGCCACTCCCTTTTTCGAGTTTTGTTGATGCGATCGCGTGGCAATCATTTCGGGCCTGCCGCGACACGGGAATCAAGCGCCTCGCGGACTTTGCGCGCCAGGCCGTCTCGCGAGAAAGGCTTGGCCAGGAAGAAGCTTCCCGGCTCGACGGGGCCCTGCTCGCCGACGCCCTGGCCGGCATACCCGGACATGTACACGACCATCATTTCGGGGTGTTCGTGAGTCAGCTCCTCCGCGAGCGCCCGGCCGCCGATGCCGGGCATTACGATATCCGTGAGCAACAGATGGATGGTTGCCTGATATCGTTTGCTTACGGCCAAAGCCTCGATACCATCGTTGGCAACCAGTACTGTGTAGCCGCAAAGCTCCAAAGTGTTGCGCACAAGGCTGCCCAGAGACGTTTCGTCTTCCGCTACCAGCACGGTCTCGGTTCCCTTAACTGAAATCGGATCTTCGGAGGAGCTACGCTCCGTCTTCGCGTAGGCTTCTTCCACTCGGGGCAGATAGATTTTGAAGGTCGTGCCGGCGCCCGGCGAACTCTCGACGTCAATGTAGCCGCCGCTCTGCTTTACGACTCCATAGACGGTTGCGAGCCCGAGTCCCGTACCTTTGCCTTTTTCCTTGGTGGTGAAAAAAGGCTCAAAGGCTCGAGCTTTGGTATCGGCGTCCATGCCGATTCCGGTGTCGGATACGGTGAGCTGAACATAGGGCCCCGGCTTGACTGGATAGGGATATCGCCGCACAAAAACGTCGTCCATCACCATGTTTCCAGTCTTGATGGCGAGCGTTCCGCCTTTTGGCATCGCATCACGGGCGTTCACGGCCAGGTTCATGATCACCTGTTCGAGCTGCCCATGATCCGCTTTCACTCTTCCAAGTCCTGGCTCCGAAACGGTGTTTAGTTCGATGTCCTCGCCAATGAGCCGGCGCAGAAGCTTCTCCATGTCGGAAGTAACGCTGTTCAAGTTCAGAACTTTGGGATCGAGCACCTGCTGGCGGCTGAAGGCGAGGAGTTGCCGGGTCAGCGAGGCGGCACGCTTTCCCGCTTTCAGGATTTCATCCACACTTCCGCGAAGCGCGTTGGTTTGATCGAGGCGTTCCTGCAGGAATTCAGCGTATCCAATGATGACGCCGAGCAGATTATTGAAATCGTGCGCGACTCCGCCCGAAAGCCGGCCCACCGCTTCCATCTTTTGCGACTGGCGGAACTGTTCCTCCAAATGCTTGCGGTCGGTGATGTCGCGGTTGACGATGACGAGCTTTTCCACTTGCCCGGCGGAATTCCGAATCGTGTTGGCTGTGGACTCGAGAACGCGCCAACCGCCCCCCTTGTGCCGCATCCTGTATTCGATCCTGCGGCCTTCGCCTCCCGTGCGCGCTTCCTTCGCCGCGTCCATGACCACCTGACGATCATCGGGATGAATCTGCTCAAACGGAGATGTGCCTTTCAGTTCGTCGGGACTGTATCCGAGAATTCTTTCATAAGCCGGACTGTTATAAATCCGCTCTCCATCTGCGCCGACGACAGCAATCATGTCTACCGCATTCTCGGTGATCAGCCGGAAAAGCTCTTCTCGCTTAGCCAGTTGGTGACGCACCCGGTAAATCTGGAGCTGCTGATAAACCGTGTAAATATCGAACAGCAGGACCATTCCCACAAGCCCTCTGACCGTAAGGCTTAAATTTAAGGCGTCGAAATCTTGCATGTGATGCAGCATGGGAAGGACGAAAGAAACGATGGTCAGGGTCAAGAGAAGGGTTACAAGGACAGCGGAAGACCAGAGCAGCCATTCCCGGCGCTCGATCTTCCGTATGGTGGACTGAATGACACTTCCCGAGAGCGTGCTCATGGCCGCGCACATCCGCGAGTGTTTGTGAGACCACAACCTGGATGGGAAAGCGTCAGGCGCGTTCTGAGTGTGGTTTTGCGAAAAGCAGGATCGGACATACGAATCCCTCCCCGAAGGGGACCGGCAGGAGAGGGAAACGGCAATACTTTCAGCCGTCCGACAGACTCATAAAGCAGTTCTATTTTATCGAGCGCGGGAAGGTGCCGGTCAGTTTACACAAAAGGTGTACCCCTAAAAGGTAACATCAACGAAGCGGAATTTCTCACGATGAGGCGGGTGCAGGTCACACTGCACTTCTTGAGCGCGCCTTGCCCGGCTATTGGATCACGTACTCCACTATGACGCCTTTCTTCTGCGAATAAATTAGATATTCGCCGGGTGCGACATCCGCCAAGCGGTTTGTCCGCTTCTTGGCTTCCTCAAGTCCCTCGACGGCTGTGATCCAAAACGATTTGCCGTCCTGCAGTCGTTTGAAAATGTCGAATGTGGCTTCCATAGTCCATCTCCTGCGACATATCGAATGGCGAGGTCCGCATAAATTCAATAGTGGATTACGCATCTGGGTTGCCGTTGAGGAGTTTGAAGAACCTGAACAAGATCAGATGGTTGCAGCCTAACTCAAGCTTGGCTACATAGTTTTGCTGAGGAATTAAATTCCGGATGGATTGCCTAAATGGGGTACCAACCATCGCCGTGCTTCTGCAATATTTCGAGCACCCTCGCAACCTGAAGGTATTAGCGAAGGGGAACTGGAGGTCGGCCCAGCCCTCCACCTTGATCTCTCAAGGCCTACGACATCCCGTTCCCCCTGCGGCCCACATAGTGTTCGAGGCCAGGGCGTTCAACAATACAGTTAAGCCGTTAGGCCCGGAGGGAACTTACTGTACTTCTGAGGAAAGGATCAGCTGCCAATCTCTATTGAGTGGTCTGCAACTTCCCGCACAAGCGGGTAGAAATCAATCCGGTTACGGTTCAACGATCTGATTTCGCACCGCATATCGAACCAGTTCGCTCACGGTATGAAGCTGCAGTTTGCGCATGATGTTGGCGCGATGTGTCTCGGCCGTCTTGACGCTGATGCAAAGCGAGGAGGCAACTTCTTTGCTACTCTTGCCCTCCGCTAGCAATTGGACGATTTCCCGCTCACGAGATGTGAGCCTCTCGCGCATTGCCGTAGGGGTTTCCGAACGAGTCCTGCCCTCGTTAAAGCTTGTCAGCATCACTTCTGTAGCTCGAGGCGTAAGGAAGGGCTTGTGATTCGCAAGAGTTTCCACCGCGATAATGAGATCCCGGTCCGAGTCCGACTTCACGATGTAACCTCTCACGCCGGCTTCGAGAATATCTCGAATGAGCTGGTCGGAATAATGCACCGAGAGAATGAGAACTTCCGTATCAGGTGATTCCTTGCGGATTCTCTTTGCCGCGTCCACGCCGTTGAGATCCGGCATAGCGATATCCAGGATGGCGATATCTGGTTTCAATTCTTGCGCCTTCGCAACAGCCTCCCGGCCGGTATTAGCTTCGCCGCAAATTTCCCATCCTGCATGCGTTTGAAGTAAGGTCTTAATACCACGCCGCATGAGATCGTGATCGTCCGCGATTAGGATACGAAGCGCTTTCACTTTTTTCTCCTGCAAAAGGAGATTTGGACACGCTTCAAACAAGTATACACGAGAAGCCGGAAACACAATCCGCGATACAGAACAAGCCTAGGCCCCCTCCCATTTCATCCTCTTTTGCTTTATTGCACTTAGGGGACATCCGCGCTTCAAATTCGTTCGGCAAGGCATTGCCGCAACTGCCGCCGCGCACGCGAGAATCGCGTTTTCACGGCTGAATGAGTCAAATCCAGAGCCTTGGCCGCTTCCTTTGTCTTCCGTTCCTGGAGTCCCAAGATCCACACTACCACCCGCAATGTACTTCCCAGGCTCCCGATCGCCTTCCACAGGATTTCCTGTTTCTCCGCTCTTGAATAGAGGACGTCGGGATGACAAGCGTCGTTGGCACGAAGCATTTCCAGCGGGCCCGGCCCTTGAGCAGGATCAGCCTCGTACCACAGGTGCTGGGCTTCTGAGCGTCGTTTGCGAACCCTTATCATCGCCTCATTCATGGCGATGCGAAGCAACCAACTTGAGAAGCGAGCTTGGCCGCGGAATTGGCCAATATGCACGTAGGCGTTGAGCAGAGTCTGTTGCGCTGCATCTTCAGCATCTTCCCGGTTGCGCGTAATTCTTAGAGCGGCGTGGAATATCTTCCGCACATGCGGCTCAACCAAACACGTAAAGGCCGTTTCATCCCCAGTTTGAGCCTGTGTCACGAGCAAGAATTCGTCGATCGAATCGGGCGTCGCCGAAACCTCATCAATACTATTGTTGGCGGGCCGCTCAAGTTCCGTGAGTTTCGTTCGATCGTCTTGCACAGGTCTACCTCATTTCGATTTCATCTTGCAGATAACCGGCGACTACTCTCGAAGCTTGTTCAATTCCTGACCTGCACCTTTGTTGATTTGGCCAACGCGCCCGGGGAAGCCCATGCGCTTGCCAAAAAAAGGCAGCCCTACCGGCACAACAGGCGGCCAAGGTAATTCAGGCCACCGGCACCGTCTATCGGAAGCATGCTGTAACGCCGGTAGGGATGTTCCTGTATCTCGGGCGGGGCAGCTTAAGTCCTTTTTCCGCTGTGGTTTTGCCTGATCAGGGAATGCAGCCCGAAAAAATACGCTAGAGCATGTATTGAGACGCACTGCGCATCCGTCGTAAAAGTGGTGACGAAAGCTGCGAGATTCGCCGCCAAATTCGTTTTACGAGGAGGACCAAAAATGCTGCGTTGGGCGCTGGGCTTTTTCATCATCGCGCTGGTGGCTGGGCTTCTTGGCTTTGGTGGAATCGCTGTCGCGGCGGCTGGGATCGCGAGGATCCTGTTTTTCATCTTCCTGATTCTTTTCCTGGTCGCTCTACTGGGCGGGCTTGTCCGACGGGCGTGACAACGTGACAATTTGAACGAGACTTCCCCAGCCTGTACAGGTGCAGGGTTCCCTAATTAAATGAGGAGGAACAAATAAATGCGTAATATCTGCTATGCCTTCATTGCGATTCTTCTGGTTGCTTCTACGGCCTTCGCGGCCGATGACCAAAAGAAACAAGAAGAACGCCTCGAGAACGCGGGGCAAGTAATGAGCGAGATTCTGAACATGCCAGACAGTATCCCGCACGATTTACTCGACAGAACCAAATGCGTCGTAGTCATTCCTTCCGTGCTCAAGGCTGCCTTTATCGTCGGCGGAAGTTATGGGCGCGGCGCGATGGTTTGCCGCAGCGGCGAAGATTTCACGGGCCCCTGGGGCGCGCCGGCGATGTACGCGTTGGAGGGCGGAAGCTTTGGCTTCCAACTCGGTGCCCAGGCCACGGACTTCGTGTTTCTAATCACGAATAAGCACGGGGCAACCAGTCTGTTGCACAGCAAGGTAAAACTCGGCGGCGATGCTTCGGTAGCTGCTGGCCCAGTGGGCCGCGAGGCCGAAGCCGACACCGATGCCTATATGCGGGCTGAGATCCTGACGTACTCCCGCTCGCGAGGGCTGTTTGCCGGTATTTCCCTGGAAGGTTCAACACTGCGTCCCGACGGCGATGCAAATGAGGCTCTATATGGACGCAAAATTAGCGCATCAGAAATCGTCATAGGTCCATCTCCGAGCACCCCTGCTGCCGCCCGCACGTTAGTTGCCTTGCTTGACAAGGCTTCCCCCCACTCCAAAGCCGCCTAAAGTAGAACCGGGGGACGGTGCAAACCGTCCCCCGGCCTCTCTTCCCCCCGCACGTACTGGTTTAATGCAGCCCTTCTGTTTCCTGTAAGATCCTTTATCTGAACAACTTGCTTCTTTGGATTACCACAACCTCCCATGTTCAATTCCAGCATTCACCGTATTCTCAGTCTTTCGGCTCTGTGGTTTCCTGTTTTAGCGAGCGTCGGTTTTCGTAGTGTGTGGTTCGGTTGCTGTCGCCATGAAACAAATTCAACGAGGAACCTCGAAGTCGCTCTCCTGGCTTCGCAAGCCACTCGACGCGCGGAGCATTCTGCAGGTGGCGCAGGTTGTTCTCTTTTTGGTGGGGGCAGGATCCCTGGCCTATTGTTTCACGGTTTATTTCGGGGCAGATTGGTACCAGTCCCAGGAGAGGGCGCGATTTGAAGCAGCCTCTGCCAATTACTCGCAAAATACCGGCTCAGCCGGCTCGGCCCAACCTGCGCCGATGATTCGTAATGTCAAGGCAGAATTGTCGGCATCCCCTGCAGCGAGCGGTCCTCTTGGAATGATCGATATTCCCCGGCTTGGCATTTCGTCTGTGATCGAAGAAGGAACGGACTCGAAAACGCTTCTCCTGGCTGTGGGGCATATGCCAGGGACGGCGCTTCCAGGCGCGGACGGCAATGTGGTTCTGACAGCCCATCGCGACACATTCTTCAGAAAGCTAGGCAAGTTGCAACCCGGAGATATGATCAACATCGCGTCGGTCGAGAATTCGTACCGCTATCGTGTGGAGTCCATGAGTGTCGTCAGCCCTTCCGATGTGTACGTGACAAATGCATCCATCGGCAAGACGCTAACACTCATAACCTGCTTTCCATTTCATTATATCGGTCCTGCCCCGATGCGCTTCGTTGTGCGAGCCGTAATGCAGCCCTAGCGACCCCGATACAGAATCGGCTTGTGCTTGAATACTGGGAAATATGTACCCGGCAATTTGAGATTTTACATATCCTTGCGAGGTTCGTCTGGAGAGCTAGGGAGTCGGGTGTATAAGGTGCTGATTTGCAGGGAGTTACAACCCTCCTTATTAGAGACCCTGGTAGCCGAATTGCACCTTGAGGATGCGAAACCAGTTGACAGCCTAATACCAGGCCTTTATCGGAGGGTGATTATGAAGGCGACCTACGATATCTTCAGAGAGCTTCCAGATAGCAGCCCCATTTGGATCGAATCTGTCCAAGGTCTTGAAAATGCCAAAGTCCGTCTAAGCAACTTAATCAAGTCACGCCCCGGCGGTTACTTTGTTTACGATCCTGAAGCGGCCAAGATCGTTGCGACGGCCATGGCGTTTGCCTAAGTAATTCCAGGTGTCCAATAAAATCCAAGCTGGCTATAACCGTCCGATGAGAAACAGTATCAGAAGAACCAGAAGCACAAGACTTACCCCGCTCCCTGGGTAGCATTTCCAATCCGGGCTACGCGGCCATGTCGGAAGACTGCCGAACACCGCCATGCCCAGCACAACCGTCAAAATGAAAAGCAACACTGGATTCTCCTTCGACCCAAGAGCTTTGTGCGTTGCCCCCGCCTTATTAATTGCGCTCCAAGAGTAGTCTCCTGAAAACTTCTTGACCATCAAGCAATCCCTGTATGAGCCATTCGCTGTTCCCTTAGTTCGAACATACAGGGCATTGTGTGATTCCTTGGCGCGTGGGCGGGCATTTCTGTCGTTTTCTCAAACAAGGAAGTTGCAGCGAGAACCGTCTTCGTCATGAAGCAGCAAAAAGAGAAAGGCCATAAGTAAGAAGGGCCACTAAGAGGCGGCTATCAACCAGATTCGTCTGCTCGTCGATGCCGCGACTCGACAAGCCAGCTCCATCCGGCGAAACCCATTTTCCTTGTATTTCCGCCTGCAGAACTAGCCCTTGCTTCGTGTGCTGTCTCCCTCGAACGGCGGATTCCAAGCCCACAATTTGAAACCATCCCCCTGCGCCGTCTCGCAAACCAAAACTAAAGCTTGACACGTTATTTCCGGATATGTTAAACGGCGCCGGGGAAAGAGGTCTGGTTATCATACCGAAACAGAATTGACCGTTAGAAATTTCTAGTAGATGCCCGGGATGCCCGGGTTGGATTTCTAGGTTTCCTATTCAAACGCCGCGGGGGTAGGCCCCGTCACTAGATTTTTGGGGGGAGGAAACGAATGCGCTCGCTAAGAATGGCCTTTCTGCTTTTGGCATTAGTGTTTTTCGGCCGAGCATCGTTATATGCCCAAAGCAACAAACCCGCCGACGATCCGTCGAAGGCGGCGCCCGCAGCAACCAAGGAAGAAGTGGAACAGTTGCGCAAGGAATTGGCTGCGCAGCGACAAACAATTGAAAACCTGGAAGTCTTAGTTGAGCAGCTAACTAATGCCAAGGCGCCAGCCCCAGCCCCGGCGGCTGATGCTCACCTGATCAGCGCGAACCTGCCGCAGCCCGCGACTGTGGCCGAATCAGACATCGAGGTGCCTGAGCCTCCTGCGGAGCCTTTCGAGATCCAAGCTCCGAAAAAGGCTAGCACCGCGCCTGTGACTGCGGGATGGAACGGGGAACATTTCTTCATCAAGTCCGCCGACGGCCAGTTTCAAATTCAGCCCTACGGATACGTGCAGACCGATTATCGCTTCTATTTGGGCGATGGCTCTCCTGCTAACACCTTTACCCTCCGCCGCGGCCGGTTTGGCTTTCAGGGAAATTACGGCGACCACTACCAGTTTGGCATCCTGATCGATGCCGCCGCCACAAGTGGAGCCACGATCCGGGATATATACTTGAACGCGAAATTCAACAACGCGTTCCAGATCCAAGGCGGGCAGTTCAAGGAACCGTTTGCTCAGGAACTGACCGCTGGCATCACCAACATTGATTTCATGGACCGAGGCTTGCAGGCCGCGCTGTATCCCTCCGCTGCCTCGGCCTTTCGCAGCCCCGGCATCACAATTCACGGGGATATTGACAATGGTGCGTTCCAATATTGGGCCGGCGCCTTCAACGGAAAAGGTTTTTCCATCAATAACACCACGAGCGTGCCAGAGGTCGTAGGCAGAGTTCGCTTCTATCCTTGGCGCAATAAACCAGCCAGCGCGCTGCACGCGTTCGCCTTCGGCGGGTCAATCGCTTACAGCATGTCCCGCGGACTTTCCAACGAGCAAACGCCCCCGATGCAGATCCCAGACGGTTCTTACTTCTGGTTTCCGCAGTTCCCTGTCAACGGAAATGTATGGCGGTACGAGGGTGAATTCACTTATCTGAAGGGTCCTTTGGGAATCCGCGACGAATACGTCATTGCGTCTTGGAACCGGACCGGAGTCGGTACCGAGCAATTGGGCGGACTTGGATTCAGCAATCTTCCGAACATCCGATTCCAGGGTTGGAACACCGCTATCACCTACCTGCTCACCAAGGAACTGCGGCCGGAAAACGGCACTCCGCGCGTCAAACACCCTGTGTTCGGCCCGAGCACAGAGACAGCTGGAGGCGGTGAACGCGGATGGGGAGCCTGGGAATTGGGGTTCCGGTACTCCGGGATTCAAGGGAACGAGCCTGGCGTCTTTATTAACAACGTCTTCACGCCTCAGCTTGTGCCCACCTTCGACCAGCACACCGACCAGTTTAGCTTCGGTGTCAATTGGTATCTCAACTACTGGGTGCGCTTCCAGTCCGACATCGATATTGATCGCTTGAAGCAGCCAAGCACCATCGGTGCTGTGCCGCAGAATTATGTAGTGTTCGAACAGCGGCTGCAGTACCGCTTCTAGGGCGACGAGGATCCGGTATGTATCAGCATGGCTTCGCGGCTGGCAAATATGCCTCGGAATCAGACAGGCCTTCACAAAACCGGAAGCAAGGCAATGGCGCGGAAATATCGAGTGGAAATCCTGGAGGAGGTTGTTCCATGAGGTTTAGAGTCACGAAGATTGTTCTTAAACTGGTGCCGGTGGTGGCCCTTGCATTTCTGTTAAACAATTGTGGGGCGGAGAGGTTTTGTCCCACTTGCGGGACCACAGTGAATGGAGCCTACACCGTCCTCGATGTCATCCCGGTCCCGGAGCACAATCCCACCGGCGAGCCGGGCGGTCCTTTCAACTCCTTTGACATAAGCTGGTGGGATCCAAACCTGCGCCGGGCGTACAGCTCAGACCGTATCGGCCTGGACATCGTGGTCACGGACACCGTCCTGAACGCAGCCATCGGTACGATCGGCGGGCTCAATGAAGTGGCGGAAGCCGGGAACAACGCCAGCCCGTGCTGGGGCCCGCAACAGGTCGCGGCTGCCACGAGCGCCATTCCCTCGATCATCACTGGGGTGGGCAGCACGAACCCAGGCCGGGTGGGTAACGGCCTCACGAGGTTTGGCTGCCGCAACGCTCCCTATTTCGCGGCTTTCGGGACCGCTTTCCCCGGGTTTGGCGCCAACGGATTTTTCGGGGGATTTGTAGGGGCGCAGTGCTGCGCCTCGCGCGCCAATGGTGTGAACCCCATCTCGGGGCCCGACGGTAACTTGGTTACTCCCGACGGCAAGACCCTGTTTGTAGGCAACGGCAGTTCTACCGTCGTGGCCTTCGATCTGACCACCGGGAGCTTTACAGGTGTCGGGCCCACCGTCATCGCCGACTTCCCCACAGGCTCTTCGCCCGATTTCGACGGCCCCGTCGGCGTGGCCCCCTGCATCGCCACCTGGAACGGCGGTGCCGGCAGCGATCCCACCTGCGCGGACGACCGCGCCGACGAGATGGCGTTTGGGATAGCGGGCCCTTCGGGCACAACGTGCACGCAAACGATACCAATCACGGCGCCATGTCACGGCATTCTTGCGGTATCCAACGGCGACCCGGGACTGCCG
>Ga0070733_10002898_pt1 | contig 11930 bp, 10 predicted proteins | sample Coa_R1_9_FD_66450 | JGI IMG/M metagenome (GOLD analysis project Ga0070733, IMG submission 66450) | Surface soil microbial communities from Centralia Pennsylvania, which are recovering from an underground coalmine fire - Coalmine... | ecosystem: Environmental > Terrestrial > Soil > Unclassified ... | reverse complement strand
TGAGCTCAAGAATCAAGCCGCCGCCCTCGTCAAGATGACGGTCGAGACCGACAAGGCCTCGAAGGCTTCCAAACCGAAGAAGGAAAAGAAGGCCGCTGCGGCGTCCTGATCCCCTTCTCGTCGCGCGATGAGGTGGCCCTGGCGATGATCGCTAGGGCTTCGTCGTCTCTGGGGCCTACTTAACGACTGGAGACAACATGCCCGCACCTCGCGCAGTTCTTGCCGATCTTCTCGCCAACAACATGAATCCTGGCCAGGCCTGGACCGTGACCGACAAGGGAGGCCACCTGACCCCAACGCCGAAGGTGGGGGCAAAGCACGCAGGCCAGCACATCAACCAGCGGTCCCTTCCAGTTGCAACCCAGCCCGTTCAGAACGCGCTGAAGGAGCTCCCGAAGAAGGAAGAACCCAAGCCGGTCGTCGCTCCGAAGGTCGAAGAGAGGGTCGTTGACGAGGAAGTCACTGTCATTGCCAGCAGCAAGAAGAAGGCGCCCGGGCCCATCGTCGCTGCTGAAGCCGTCAAACCCGTGGAGAAGCCCACTGACGAGAAGCCGGTCAGCTGACCTTCCTGATCTTCTCGAAGATCGCTTTCTCAATCTGGCAGATCCGCATCCGGGTCAGGTCGTAGATCTGACCGATGCGCTGCAGAGTGTGTGGTCCGTTCTGGGCAGCGATGTGAACGCAGTTGTGACCCTCTTTGAACGGGATCCAATGTGGACATCGCTTCCGCTGGCAGTCCACTCCAGCCTTGGCTTGTACGGCGAAGCAGGTTGTCCCATCGACGACACGGTTGCCCGTGTCACCGGGTTGAACGACCTTCAAACGTTTCTTGCCTTCTTGCATTGAGTGGCCCACCAGATGAGTAGAATGTAACGGTAGGCCCCCTCCGTGTACAAGAGATCAAGGGGAATGGGCATGAGACCCAACAGCCTGACACAAATCGCAAAAGGAAACCAAGTGAGCCAAAAGAAGACGTACGTCCTTGACACCAACGTCCTGCTCAGCGACCCGAACTCCCTGCACTCGTTCGAGGAGAACGATGTCATCATCCCGATGGCAGTGCTGGAGGAGTTGGATCGCCACAAGAGCCGTCCTGATGAGGTGGGCCGAAACGGCCGCCAGGTCAGCCGCACCCTGGACGGGATGCGTGAGAAGGGAAGCCTCGTCAAGGGCATTGACCTGCCGGGTGGCGGGCGACTGAGGATTGTGACGATCCCGGATGACATCCTGAAGGATGCACCCGTGGAACTGCGCGAGCCCAAGGTCGACAACCTCATCATCGCTTTCATGCTGCGCCTCTCAAAGGCGGGCAAGGAAGTGCTGTCCACGTTCGAGCCAGCAATCCTGGTGTCGAAGGACATCAACGTCCGCATCAAGTGCGACAGCCTCGGCATCAAGTGTGAGGACTACAAGAAGATGCGTGTGGCCGAGAGCACGCAGAAGTTCTACCGTGGTGTCGAGGTCGTCGAGATGCCCGAGGAGCTGGTGAACTACTTCTACCAGCACGGCAAGCTCGACCTGCCCGATGACATCAGGGGCCAACACCCGCCCCTGTACCCGAACCAGATCGTCGTCCTGAAGAATACCCTGAACGGGCAGACGACCAAGAGCGCGTTGGCCAAGTGCGTGGCACCCAATCAACCGTTGGTCCCGGTCGCCAAGATCGAGCAGGCCTTCGGCCTGGTTCCCAGGAACAAGGAGCAGAACTTCTCGCTGGACCTGCTGTTTGACGAGAAGATCAAGCTGCTGACGTTGGTCGGGCCCTCGGGCACTGGCAAGACGTTGCTCGCACTTGCGGCGGGCCTCGAGCAGCTCAAGGGACTGGGTCCCGAGTCGAAGGCGAGGTACGACAAGATGATCGTCACCCGCCCGGTCCAGCCCGTCGGCAAGGACATCGGCTTCCTGCCCGGATCGCTCGAGGAGAAGATGGAGCCGTGGATCGCACCGATCCGCGACAACCTCAATTTCTTGATGGACACCAAGCGCAACCGCCCGAAGCGGAAGAGCAGGGGAGGCAGCGATAGGCAAGGGTTCGACGACAACCTGTACCTCAAGCTGATGCAGGAGCGTGGCTTGATCGAGATCGAGGCCATCACCTTCATCCGGGGCAGGTCGATCCCGAACGCTTTTATCGTCATTGACGAGGCCCAGAACCTGTCGATGCACGAGCTGAAGACCATCATCACCCGTGTGGGAGACGGCACCAAGATCATCCTGACGGGTGACATCGAGCAGATCGACAACGTTCATGTCGATGTCTTCACCAACGGGTTGACCTACGCAGTCGAGCGGTTCAAGGAGCACCCCATCGCTGGCCACGTCACTCTCATCAAGGGAGAGCGTTCTGAGCTGGCAACCTTGGCCTCGAAGATCCTGTGAGGGGTATGTAGGGTCTGGAGATGCCGACACCGCTTCAGATCCCCATCAAGTACTGCAAATCGCTGGAGGGTCCCGAGTACACGGCATGGACCTTTATGACAGCGACGGAAGCGTCGCGCTTCTTCCACAGAGCTCTGTACGAGTGGTGGGGGTTCTGTGTCAATGGCACCAACAGCCTGACGGTCCCGGGCGGCCTCGCTGCGGTCAGCGTCCCAACAGGTAGCCTCGTCGCCAAGGGCAGTGACGGCACGACCAGCTTTGGGTTCGATGTGTTCTCGAGCCCGGGTTCAAACTTCATCACCATGATGAGCGGGCAGGTCAGCGGGACGCTGGTCGGCAAGTACCTGGTTACGTGGATCCCGGGCTCGCCCGACGAGCAATCGACCGACGACGGTGTCTACTTCATCAAGTCGGTGGAGGATGCCACCCACATTCGGGTCGACATCCACAGCGCGGGCACCCGACGGTTGGGCAACCACCCGTTCTTCTGGGACAGGAACAACATCAACTGGCGCATCGTCGACCTCTACGCAGCAACGTTGATGTCTGGATGGGGAGACGGCAACTACCAAGTCCTGACGTTCCAGGGCGCGCCCACTGTCAACCCGGGCCAAGCACAGTCACAGGTCAAGATCACCCACCATACCAGCTCGGCAGGCAACGAGGGCACCGTGGGCCTGATCTTCTCGCCTGGTGGCACCTGGAACGGGACGAACTTCACTGACGGGACTATCGAACAGGACGTCTCGTTTTTCAACCTGAGTGGCAGCGGCGCCACGGGCCAGAGCACTTACACACTGATCGGTGGGCAGGACTTCATCATCGCCGAGGTTAGGGGCCCGAGCCCACAAGGAAGCTTCACCAACGGCAGCGGCTTCCACATCGAGATCCCAAACCGAAACTACCCTGAGGAGATCGACCCAAACCCGATCGCATGGGTGACATGGCAGAACGCTGTCCCCAGCCAGGTGGCAGCGACCTACTACAACGGCTTCAACATGGTGTGTCAGGACACCGTCGTCCGCACCTGGAAGACGCTGGTCAGGTCACCGATGGGAGACCGGGTCAGGGCAGACTACACGGGCAACGCCTACGGGACGGGCCAGTGGCAGCAGTTCCAGGTCCCGATCTACCGCTTCGCTGACGTAGCGTTCGACCGGGTGGGTGATGCTCTGTTGCACAACGACCAGTACATGACGACCGATGGCATCCTGAGCCTGACGGGTGTCCCCGGGCAGTTCAGCCTCGCGCGCGTACGGCTGCGTCACGTTCGATTTACTGTCGCGACGCTCCCGCGCGGGTCACGCATCGGTGACCCGATCACTGACCCCAACGGGTGGGTGGTGGTGTCCAACGGCGTACTGTGGCCTTGGGACGACGCGCTCATGCCCGAGGGACCCTGGAGGCTCGGCGTATGACGATCCACCTGTGCCGTGACTTCCTGACTGACACGACCGCATCGTGCCCGGGCACCAACATGTATGCCCTGGGCATGTTCCTGGTCGCTGTGGGCGGGTTCATTGAGATCGGCAACACCAACTTCGACCTGTTGGGATCTGGCTCGGTTGCCCAAGGCGTCAGCGCCAGCATCAACATGGGCTTGGGCACCTACGAGGTCGCTATCCCGACCGGGTCGCACCTGGTGTCGGCCGCCGACGTGGGTCGCATCCTAGCCTTGAAGTCACAGCTGTATACGTTGGACAACTCGGGCTTGTTCCGGGTGACAAGCGTCAACGTGAGCAGCAACGGCCTGGGCATCGACTACCGAACTGCGTCGACGCCTCCGCCTGAAGAGAACCTCAACTGGCACATCTTCGTCAACGAGGCTGTCTTCGCCCAGTCGTGGCAGTCGGGCAGCAACGGCCTCAGCAACTACGGGTCCTCATCGCCCAACACGTCATCGATGGCCAGCGCCAGCCGCATCGTCCTGCAGAGCGCAGACATGTCGTCATGGCAGGTCAGGATGTGCCTCGAGAGCCTGCAAGACGTCAGCGGCGCGGTGCCCTCGGCATTCTCGATCGCTCCAGGTTTCGGCGGTGTCCAGACGGGTGACTTCGCCGCCGTCGGCACGGGCGTCAACACGGGCAAGCGGATCTTCCTCCATGCCGCGGAGTGGTACGACACCACGTCGAGCCTGTACCAGGGCATGACAGTGGGCCTGTCTCCCTCCAGCCGCGTCAGCGGCAGCTTGTGGACGAATGGGCAGTGGCGCATCTCGATGATCGTCGATGACGTATCGGGAACGTGCGGGATGGTCAACCAGAACGTCAGCCTGCAGGTGCCCACACCCCTCAGCGGTTCGGGCTGGTGTGTCTTCGGCCTGACACAGGACGAGCAGGAGATCCCGTCCCAAACCAACCTGAGCAACGAGGTGGTCTCTGCGGCCCGCCTATTCGTTGTCGGATCGAGCAACCCGCAGTCAAACCTGACGTGGCAGTCGCAGTTCCACGTCGACAACAACATCCAGGTCGTCGGTTGGAGCAAGCTGGGCTACCCGGTCGCGGGTGTCCTCAGCCTCTACAGCGACATCAGCAACCCAGCCAACACCCACGTCCGCTACCTGTCGCAGTCGGTTGACAACGTGTGGACGGGACAGACGGAGCTGTTGGACGCTGAGGTCGTCCTGGGAACTGTCGACGTCACCCATGATGCCGCCAGCTCCTCGTCGTTGTTCCCATTCCAGCCGCGACGGGTGGGCCGCCTGCCGTTCTTCATGCAGGGTCGGGCTAACTACGCCAACTGGTCGGTGACGGGCGATGGCAACTGGTACCACACTGAGAACGGTGTCTTCATGCAGTGGGGCGGTCCTGTTCCGACGGGAACTGCGGTGGGCAGCAGCACCATCCCGATCAGCGGGAGCAACGAGCTGCAACAGGGCCTCGATCCCCTCGGCGCGTTCTTGCCCGGCAGCGATCCCCCACTCCCACCCGTCGTGCCCAACATCCTCGACGTCGATTCGACGAGGTTCCGCAAGACGTACTCGTACTTCCGCCAAGTGCCCGTCAACGTGGGGGTGATCAAGGGCGGCTCCAACCCTGCCAAACCGTGATACTATAAGAGGGGTTCCATGCTGACCGCCAAGTTTCTCAGAGCGCACACAATGCCCACCAACCCCAACCCGTGGTTGTGGTTGAAGCGACTGATGTGGGAGTTCTGGGGGTTCTGCGTCAACGGCGACAACGGCCTGGCGAATCCGGGTTTCGGCGCGTTCGCAGCGGTGTCAGGCACCCAGCTGCCCGTCAACCTCACGACTGCGGGCTTGCTCGACTCGGGCAGCGACGGTTTCACTGCAGTCGGTGAGCCTTTCTTCAACACCGTCTCACAGAACATCTCGTCGTCCTACGTCGGCAAGTGGGTCGTCATGTGGCAGTCGGGATCGAACTCCACAGACGATAGCATCTACCAGATCACGCAGTGGTTCAATTCGGGGTCTGTCAGGCTCAATGTCTTCACGGGCGGCACGCCCTACACGGGCAGCCTGCACCCGTCACTGACGACACGTAACAACATCAACTACAGGATCGTCGACTTTGCTGCGGCAGCAGCTGTGGGTGGCAGCTTGAACTCGGACTACATGATCCTTCAGTTCAACGACGCCGGGACCGTCAATCCTGGCCAGGCCAGCTCCCAGCTCAAGGTCAGGTTTGCTCTCGACTACAACGGCAGCGACCCCATCATCGGTCTCACCATGTCACCGTCAGGGTCATGGGGCCTCCACAGTGGCAGCTACGGTTTCACAGATCCAACGTCAGAGCTCGAGCACTCGTCCAACGGCGGTGGCTGGGGTTCTTTGCAGAGCGCGGGTTCGGGCTACATCAGCTTCTGGGCTGCCAGCGATTTCTTCATCATGCACCTGGCGACGACGCAGAACTTTCACTCCAACGGTTTCCACGTCGAGATCCCACAGCGTCTGTACCCACAGGTTGACGACCCCAACCCGATCATGATGATGGAATGGGGCCAGGACACGCCGTCACAGACTGACTCGAGCCAGATGTACGCGGGCGGTCTCTACATGCACAACCCGCCCGACAGGTCGACGATGCTGTACTACGGCATGGGTCGTCGTTTCTTTGCAAATGACCAAAACGCCGTCGGTGGCCAGACCAACGGTCGCTTGAACGGTGCGTTCTTCAACACGTACCAGAACAACTTCCTATTCACTGATGCCGTGCTCTGCAACCCGCAGACCCCAGGCCAGTACCAGCTCGCACGGGCTCGCATGCGCCGAGCGCGGTTCATCGCTCCCATCATTCCACAGTTCCAGCGTATCGGCAACAACGGCGAGTGGTTGCACGTCATCAACGGCATCATGTGGCCTTGGGACAACACGCTGTTGTCTTACAACCTGTTCTTGGGAGGCACCTGATGACACTCCACACCTGCCGAGACTTCCTCGAAACGGGCGTCACCCTCAGCAACAGCTCTTGGGTCTATGCTCAGTACCTCACCGCGATCTTCCTGATCGGTACCCTGAACTACGTCATCGTCGGGCAGACGAACTTCAACCTGGCCAGCGCGACGTACCTCAAGGCGAGCGGCAACACCGCCAGCATCAACCAAGGAGGCAACGACGTCTATGCCGTCGCTGTCCCAGCGGGCACCTATGTGGTGTCTGCAGCTGACATTAGCCGCATCCTGGTCCTCAAGAGCCCGGGCAACGGGATGGTCAACTCAGGCCTGTTCCGCATCACGGGCATCAACACGACCAACAACTGGTTCTACATCAACTACCGTTCGGGTAACGTTCCTCCCGTTGAATCGGGCGTGCAATGGAGCGTCTACGAGAACGAGCTTGTCTTCTACGGCAACGTCAACTACACGGGTAACGGTTCGAGCACCGGGTACACGGGCCAGGGGACGGCGACGCAAAGCCGCATCATCTTGCAGAGCCCGTCATCCATCTCCTGGCAGGTCAGGATCGCATTCGAGAACTCCGTTGACACTGGTGCGAACGGCACCTCGCCCAGCTCCGGCTTCAGCGCCGGCGCGACGATGACAGTGGGCTATGGCGGGACTGTCGCCGGTGACTTCACACCCGGTGGTCAACACACCCATGGTCCGCTGTTCTTCAACAACAGGGGAGGCGTTGCAGGAAACTACTCATTGTTGGGTACCAGCGTAGGTTTCTTCCCAGCTGACAACCAGTGCCGACACTACTACTGGGGCGATGACAGCACGGGTTCGTTTTTCGGTGCAGCCCGCCCAGTCGTCCCGACAGTCAGCACGTTTTCCAATGGCAGCATGGTCCACTTCGGCTTGCCCGAGGACGAGGAGTTGCCGCTACCCCCGCATAACGCACAACGTTTGTTCGTGATGGGTGCTAACACCCTGACCAACGGTGGCAATAACGGCATATACTTCCAGGGCGACCCGCCAGCGGGTCGAGGTGGCATGGCATTTGGCCTCAGCAACCAGCCCATCAGCTGCATCTACAGCCTCTACAACCCGTTGTTCGGCAACACCTTCGGCGGCACGTCTGGGAACAACCCAGCGCGGTCCAGCCTCAACGCGGGTGACAACCAGTACACCGCTTCGACAGAGCTGCTGCCCGTTGACCTGGTCGCGGGCACCATGGACTACATGAACGGTTACGGCTTTAACGCCGAGATCCTCATTCTTGAGGGACGTCGCTTGGGCCGGGCACCGTTCCTCAGGATGGGCAGGACCAACTACGGCTACTTCCAAGTCTCGACAGATCCGAACAACTCGTGGTTGCACTTGAACGACGGCATCTACTTGCCGTGGCAGGGCGCGATCCTGCCGTGAGGTGCAATGCCCGCTCCCGTCCTGAACGCTAAGTTCCTCAGATCCTTCCACGTCAACCCGACGCCCGGCATCGGCGCGACGGCTTGCATGGGTTGGGTCATGAGGCTGATGTTCGAGTTCTGGGGGTTCTGCGTCAACGGCAGCAACGACCTGGTGAACCCAGGCTCAGGCTCGATGGCAACCACGGCAGGCACCGACTTCATGTCGATGCCCATCGGCTGGGCCTCGGGTAGCACAGTCCTGCTAGCGACAGGCAGCGACGGGCAGACGACGCAGGGGCTGCCCTACTTCCAAGCAGGCAGCTCGACACCGTTCTCGTCGGGTGTGGTGGGCAAGTGGCTGACAACGTGGCAGAGCGGCTCAACGTCAACCGACGACAGCATCTACCTGATCACGAGCTGGCTCAACTCGTCGAGCATCGTCCTTGACCCGACCTACGGTGGCACGCCTGTCTCGCCGATCGGAACCTCGGGCTCGCTGCCCCAGCTGACAACCCGTACCAACATCAACTACCGCGTCATCGACTACCAGGCGGCCGCAAACCTGGGCTATGCCAACGGTGACTACTTCGTCATGCAGTTCTCCAACGCCAGCAACGTCAACCCGGGCCAAGCCAGCTCCCAAGCCCGGTTGCGAGGGACAGCGGGCCAGAGCACGCTCACGAACTTCGGCATCACGTTGTCGCCGTCGGGTTCATGGAACGGCACTAGCTTCACGGGTGAGGTCTACACGGAGGTCCTCTCTGAGGGCAACATCGCGGGCCCTGGTGGCGGCGGTCACACAGGCGACTGGTTTTTCGACTTCGGCAGCAGCAACGGCTACGTCACTGTCATCGCAGGTCCAAACTTCTTCATCTGTCAGATCGGTTCGGCTGAGGGTGGCTTCCAAGGTTTCTCAGAAGGTGGAGGTTCGTGCTGCACCATTGAGATCCCACAGCGCCTGTACCCCCAAGCGTCAGACCCCAACCCGATCTGCTGCATGAACTTCGGGAGCACCGGCGTGGGTGTCGGGTCACAGGTCGGCTACGGTTTCGCTCACCGGTTTTTCCCAAGCCCTTACGACAGCCTGACCCGTAGGTGGCCCATCATGGCACGTTGCCCGACGGGCTCGTACTGGCACTCAACGCCCTGGCAGAGCTTTGGAATCCAAGGAGGCAACATCGGCAGGTGGGAGTTCTTCTACAACCAGCCCCAGAACAAGTTCATAGCGGGTGACGGCATCCTGTGCATGGCAACGCTCAACGGTCAGGCAAGCTCTGCGGGCCAGTTCAGCCTGGCACGTGCACGCGTCCTCTCGACCCGGTTCACATCAGGTGCCTACCAGTACTACCTGCGCGTGGGCGATGACCATGACAAGTGGATCCATGTGGGTGGCGGCGTCCTGTGGCCTTGGGACCACGCCGTCATCTCTGGCCGTCCTCTCTTCGCGGGGTTCTGACCATGACAGTACACGTCTGCAGGGACCTGGTCCTCGGAAACAACGGAGCCGCCACTGGTTCATACGACACTATGTGGGCGCTGATGGTGTTCATGCAGGGTGTCTTGGGTTACACACCCGAGTCACAGCGTGGCAACCTTGTGCCACCCACCAATGGTGACACCACGATCACCTACTTCACGTACTCGGGCGGTAGCACGCTCACGCCGTACAGCTCATCGATCATCAGCCTTCACAGCGCATCGTGCTACATCACCTCGTCGGGTCCCCACACGCTGGTCCAGTTCTCGACTGACACTGTCAACCTGCTATCGGCTGCGTACCCGGTCAACTGGCCTTCGGGTTCTGGCGCTTGGCCTGGGCCGGAAAGCTTTGGTTCGTTCGGTCCGGGCGGTGGGGACCCGTTCTACGGTAGCTGGATCGCCATCAAGAGCCTGAACAACCCACGGGTGAACTCGGGCATCTTCCAGATCATCAACTCCACGTTGTGGCTCAGCGGCAACGCAGTGGAGATCGACTACAGGACGACGTCACCCACCGTGCAGGAGACGACCAGCCAATTGACAGCGTCGATCTGGTTGCCACCTCCCGGGTCTGACATCGCTTCATTGCCCGCGAGCCGTGGCATCTTCAGGACAGGCGATTGGCCCTTCGATGGTGCGACACCTGCTTGGGCCTCCAACGGGAACACGGGTGGTTATCAGGGGAATGGCAACAGCACCTACCCGCGGGCAGTGTTGACCAGCCCGCACTCGACGGCGTACCAGGTTAGGGTCGCTATCGAGACGCCCAATGACGTTGGGTTCAACGGTGCCGCCCAAGCGTTGCCCGTGCTGACAGCGATCCCGGGCTTCAGCGGTTCGAGCGGTGACTTCCAGTCGGGTTCATACGCGGCCGACGAGGCGGTGTACCACATCCACATCCCACAGTGGATCAACTACTCGCTTGCCAATGCCTTTGGTTACGCTGGTTCGCTGCCTGCACTCGACTACTTCAGGAACACCAACGACACAGTGCATAGCCCGATCAGGTACAGGTTCTACGCTTGGGGCGATGATACCACAGGAACGTGTTTGGTGTTGATCAGGAACGCCAACGGCGCACAAGATGCATACTACGTTTTTGGGGTCCCTGAAGATGAGACGCAACCGCTACCTCCCCTGCCTGTACAGCGACTCTTCTGTCACGGGTGCCAGCTGGCAGGCTTGTCGATCGATTGGATTGCAGGCACCCGGAACAGTGACGGGTACGGCGGCAGCGCATACAGCCTGACCCGCTGGCAGGGTCCCATCTCAGCGCTGGCGTGCAGCTACGTCTACGCCGCGGGTGCACAGTCCAACGGCAACGGCATCAGGTTTGACGGCACGGCGGGTGACACCCCGTTCCTTGAGGGCTCTGAATTGATCCCGGTTGACATCATCGCCGGTACGGCTGACACACTGGCCCAATGGGGCGGTGCTCCTGCCAACCTCTTTCCCATCGAGCCCCGACGGATGGGCAGGTTCCCGTTCGCCCGTCAGGGCAGGAGCACTGGCATGTCGTCCTGGACCACAGATTCCAGCATGATGTGGTTCCACGCTTCGAACGGCTTTTACGTCCCTTGGGGCGGGATCGTAGCACTGTGAGGTCCCATGTCAACGTTCTTTGAGCTGACAGCGTTGGAAACCCTCACGCTCTTCACGGGATCGGTTCCGGGCAATGGCAACACAAACGGCGCCCTGTTCTCGCCCATCCAGGACGTCAACGGCACTGGTCCCAGCATCTCGACGGGTTCATGGTTCGGTCTCGCCAACACCTGGGGCGCCTCGGCGTTGCTGACTGGGACGCTGACGGGTTCGTTGAGCGAGGGACACTGGTGGGGCATCGACATCTCGTGGGGCACGTACCTGATCCCGACCGAGAGCATCGATCGAAACGATCCGACCAGCAACATGTTCGTGTCGCCTGACCAGGGCGTTGCCCCGGGTGCTTGGGACCCGTTCCCCATCCCAGTCCCACCCCCGCCCCCACCGCTGCCCCCTCGTGACCTCACGAGATACCGGAAGGCGTACTCCTTTGGCCGCAACCAACCCGTCCGTATTCGGCTCGTGCGGGGAACGTGACGGCCCCTGCTAAGCGCACGGGGTATATTTGTCGTAGGGAAACGTGAGCGGCATTCTCGACAACAAGAGCCGCGTCCTCGACACCATCCTGACGATCGAGGGACGCAAGCAGCTCTCACAGGGCGGGGTCGACATCGCCTACGTTTCGTTCTCGGATGGCGCGACGTTCTACGCCGCCGACGCAGCCAGCGGCAGCCAGGACGCAACGCAGAGGATCTACCTCGAATCCTGCCAACTCCCGCA
>Ga0070733_10002897_pt1 | contig 11933 bp, 14 predicted proteins | sample Coa_R1_9_FD_66450 | JGI IMG/M metagenome (GOLD analysis project Ga0070733, IMG submission 66450) | Surface soil microbial communities from Centralia Pennsylvania, which are recovering from an underground coalmine fire - Coalmine... | ecosystem: Environmental > Terrestrial > Soil > Unclassified ... | reverse complement strand
GCCAGATTTTCGTCAGCATGACCGAGGCGAACCCGCGATTCATCTTCGCGAAACGCCACATCGAGCACCCAATGGACACTGTTTTCGATGCCCCAGTGGCTTCTGACCGCAGTCGCGAACAGCGTGACTGACGAAAAGCTTAACAGGAAGTAGCGTGTTTCTTTGGTCGTCTTGTGCTCCATGCGCCGTTGCGCCCGCACCACGCCAATCCCTCGCAAGCCTTTCCACTTGCCCCCTGGATCCAGGTACGCTAAGATGTCTGGATCCGAGAGCGTCCAGTGTTCACGAATCTCCACGCGCCCATGACCTTTTTCGACCTGTCGCTCTGCTTGCCAGTACGCGCTGGCAAAGCCGTCCTTTTCGGCCAAAGTAAAGGTCGCTTGGACCTCGTCGTAGAGGTTGCCTTGATTGTCTTTGAGGGCCAGCGCATAGTCGCCCTCTTGCTCGATAATCTGCTCGGCAATCTTGAGTTGCGTTCCCATGGCATCAATCGTCACGATACATCCGTTGAGTGCCAGTTGCTCTAAGAGCAGGGGGATGGCGGTAATCTCATTGGACTTCTCTTCCGTCGCCAGTTGAGCCAACACGAGACGATTTTCGACGGCCCAGGCACTGAGCAGATGCAGCGCCTTTTTCCCTGCTGCCTGATCGTGCGAACGGCGCAAGGTTTTGCCATCAATCGCGATGACTCCTGTGACCGTCGCGGTCAGCCCTTGCACCCACTGGAAAAACCTGGCCTCAAATTGCTCTGGGTTCATCAGGCTGAATACTCGCCCAAAGGTATCATGAGACGGAATGCCATTGGCCAAGTGCAGCAGGTCCGTGAACCAGGCTTCCTTTGCCTTCCCGAATTCCTCGATTTCCACCCATCCGTCCGCTCCGCAGATCACTCCACAGATCGCCAGGATGATGATATCGCGTAAACGATGCCGTTTGGTTCGCTCCATGCGCGGATCTTCCACTTGAGCAAAGAGCGTCTCCAGGTCTCTCACATCTCTTTCTTCCATCGTAACTGCCCAGGTCCGCTGGGGACTTGCCAAAGGTCGTAAAACCCAGTAAAGTACAGGCATGAGCATGGAAGAAGAAAATCAGCGCCTGCGTGAACAAGTGGCCCAGCGTGATGCCAGAATCCAGCAGCAGGACACGCTGCTGTGCCAGCAGAGCCAACAGATGCAGCAGATGCAAGCCCAGATTGCGGCTTTGACCCAGCAGATGAAAGACCTGCAAGAGCGGCTGGCGAAAGATAGCCACAATAGCAGCTTGCCCCCTTCCTCGGATCGCTTTGTGCGGCAGCCAAAAAGCTTGCGCAACAAGAGCGAGAAGAAAACCGGAGGACAAGAGGGCCATCAGGGAACGACCTTGCGGTTTGCGGAGGTGCCAGATGAAGTGATTGAGCATCGGGTCACCGTCTGCGCGTCCTGTCAGCACGATTTGCGCGAGGTCGAGGCGTGCGTCACGCTGCGTCGGCAAGTGGTGGACATGCCAGCGCCACGGCTGATCGTGCAGGAACACCGCGCCGAACAAAAGCAGTGTCCCCGCTGTCAGCACATCACGTTGGCCTCGTTCCCCACAGGAGTAGCGGCCCCCATCCAGTACGGACCGTTGATCGGAGCGGCGGCCGTGTATTTGACCCAGCAGCAGTTGTTGCCATTGGAACGCTCCTGTGAAGTCCTGCGCGACCTGGTGGGGGTGCAGAAGAGTGAAGGGACGGTGGGGGAACTGATCAAGCGCACCGCCTGCGCGCTGGCTCCCGTCGAGCAGCAGATCACCGAGGCGTTGATCGATGCCGCCGTGATTCATCAAGACGAAACGGGCGTGTAGGTGGCTGGGAAGCGATACTGGGAGCATGTCACCAGTACGGCGAGCCTGACCCATTATCATGTGATGCGAGCCGAGGACAAGACGCCTTGAACGCCATTGGCATCTTGCCGGTCTTCAAGGGCATCAGTATCCATGATAGCTGGGCCTCGTACTTCTTGTATGACTGTGAGCATGCGCTCTGCCTGGTGCATGTGCTGCGCGAGTTGGTGTTTCAAGCCGAGGAGCAGGGAGCCGTCTGGGCTGCCGACCTCATCGACTTGCTCCTGGCGATGAGGCAAGCGACCCACCAAGCGCGCGCACAAGGTAAGTGCTGGCTCGATCCGCTGGAAGTGCTGGATTGGGAAAGGGCCTTTCTCCGCGTGCTTGATGAAGGCGATCACGTCACGCCACGAGCGACGGCCCCGCCTGGCACCAAAGGGCGTATCAAACAGAGTGCCGCACGCAACCTGCTCGACCGGTTGCGCAAACACCAGCAAGCGGTCTTCTGCTTTCTGGAAGATCTGCGGGTGGATTTTGACAACAATCTGGCCGAGCGGGACCTGCGCATGATTAAAGTGCAGCAAAAGGTGTCTGGCTGCTTCCGCAGCCTGGCGGGAGCACAGGCGTTTAGCCGCATTCGTGGCTATTTGTCCACCTTGCGCAAACAAGGGCTTCCTCTGTTGTCGGCTTTGCAGGCGACTCTGTGCGGTCATCCTCTTCTTCCCTCATTTGAGTGAACCTGAACGGACCTAGGTAGTTACCTTCCATCTCTGTTTTTCCTGTTTTTGAGATGGATTCTATCACCTTCTGACTAGTTTTATTTCACTGCTGGGCTTATTTAGATGCGATTGCCCTGGGGTGATGAGTTATTCACTTGACTTCGTACACTAAAATATGTTACGTTAGGATATAACCTATTTGTGTAACAGCAGCGTTTTGAAGCTAAATCACCATTAGCCGATATGGGCTTCCATGTAAGCCCATTGTTGATACCCGTAGCAATGCTATACGTACTTTCGATCAGAATCAGGTGCTAAATCTAATCTAGAACCATGCGGAGAATGGATATGGATGTTGCTAGAGGTGTTACATTCTTGAGCTTGGAGCTGGTGTCCATCGCTTTGGTCTTACTAGAGCTCGAGAGCCTTGAATTGGCTCGCAGCGACGACAGCCAGTGGTTAAACCCGGAGTTGGGTCAGTGGGGAAGTTGGTGTGTTCGTAGCGCCCAGGGTCAAGATCATTGCGCCGCCCGCGACGTCTCCTCAGATTCTCTGGTCGCAATTCGCTTCCCCTGCACCCAAAAGAGGCACCGACTCCGGGGGGTTCTACGATGATTTGCGTTACCACCCGTTTCCGCCTGAGGCACTCCTGGATGCTCCTTCCGATGTACCTGACCTATCGCCGGATGCAGCGAGATCTCAAGCAGGCCTCGGGACTGATCCGCTATGCCTTCCTGCTGCAGAATCCGGTCGCCTGTTGCACGCTCTCCTTTTGGGAGTCTGAGGCAGCTGTTATCAGCTTCTCCAACGTGCCCAGCCATGTGTATGCGGTTCGTCGGGCCAAGAGTTGGTGCCGGGATATCTGGTCCGCCTATTGGAGGATTGACGCGGTCAGCAAATACGCGAGCCAGTGGCAGGGACCTGGGCGGGGCATATGGCCCGCGTTGATACCCCATGCCGTCTATCCCTGGCGCCTCGTGCCGCCACCTCTAAGGGAGGGGGGCGAGCGATGAGCATCATCGGCATAGAGGTTCTACTGTGCATGGTGCTGGCAGTCATCTTTCTGGCGGCTGCGGTCCCCAAGCTGCGCCACCCCAAGGGCTTCGTTCTCGCCGTCCTGGAGTACCGCGTGCTACCACCTCGCCTCAGCGTGTTCTATGCGCGCCTCGTCCCCCCTCTCGAATTTTTGTTGGCGCTCCTGTTGCTCTGCGGGACGGCAATCCGGTCCGCAGCCGTTGTTATCTCGCTGCTCCTGCTCAGTTTTATCGTCGCCATCGGCATCAATCTGGCACGGGGCCGCAATCCCGACTGCTACTGCTTCGGCAAGGCTAGCCGGCGACCGATTAGGGGGCGGCTCCTGCTCCAGGATGGTGCTCTGCTCACTGCGGCTCTGGTCATCGTCGCTACCGCTAGCGAGTGGGTGGCGCCGGAACCCTGGTCGGTGTTTTGCCTCTTCGGTTTGGTTCAAGGCGGAATCCTTGGGCCTCTACTGGCCTGCGCGGCAGTAAGCGCGTGCGCCGCTGCGCTCCTTAGCAGGTCGCGCAGTCTGGCAGGAGGCAGCATGAGAGGGAGTGGGGTAGTACGGAATGTAGATCGCTCCCGAGTGACGAAACCTGACACCAATTGAAGTAAAAGGACGTGTTACCTCTCGAAGTGCTAAAAGTGATAAGTGATAGAGGAAGGAAGGTTTGAATGACTGGTCTGTGGCTTGCAAGCTACCTTGTCCTGTGGGGAATCGTCCTGGTCGTGTGCGTCTTGCTGGTCGGAGTCCTACGGCAGCTTGGTCTGCTGTATCGCCGACTTGAGCCGGGCTCACCATCGTCGCAGGAAAGCGGCTCCATCCCCGCACTGGAGTACGATGGGCCGACCATCGGCTCACCACTAGTGGACCTTGATGCCCAGAGCATCAACGGCTTTGGAAACCTGCTCTGGACCACCCTGGATAAAGGTGAGGCCAGGCTGTTCGTGTTCATGTCTCCCATGTGTGAGGCCTGCCAGCATATTGTAGAGCCGCTAAATGCTCTGGTGGCGCATACCAACCGCGCCGTTCGCTCGGTTGTGATCATGCGTGCCGATGAGCAGGCTTGCCGAGCGTTTTTGAGCGTCTTCCCGCTGCACATGCCCGTCGTCTGTGATCGAGATCGCGCCATCACCATGGAGCTTAACGTTCATCGCACCCCTTTCGGCTTACTCTACAACGACCACGGCATTCTGATCAGAAAGGCCCTCCTGGAGGGGCAGGAAGATCTGCTGGCCTTGCTTGGTGATGGAGCGGCCCCCGTTAGAGCTCAGGCCAACGTGTTCCCACCATTAGCGTCGTCCCAGGCGCAGCGTCCTCGTAGTGCGTGAGTTGCTACACTGCAGCTCTATTGATTATGCGGAAACTCGATCCGGACCCAAAGGGGATTACCAGGCAAAGGAGTCAATCAATGGATGAAATGATCAAGCGGATAAGCGAGCGGTTGTCGGCCCAGTCCTCGCGGCGTGGCTTCTTCTCGAGGGTGAGTAAGATCGTACTCGGCGCGGCGGCAGTTTTCACGGGCCAGGGCTTCCTGGCTCAAACAGCGGAGGCGAGAACCTTGCAATGTTGCACAGGCACCCCTTGCCCGAGCAAGGGCTGTCCCAGTGGTTCCAGTGTTACATACACCTGGAGTTGTGGAAGTCATTTCTACTGTCACGACTGCCACACCTCCTCGGGAACCTTTGTTTGCACATACTTCACTGCATAGCTATCTTTGTACCTTCATCAGAAGCTTGAAGTAGGAGCAGCAGGGAAACTCACCTGCTTCCTGCTCGGCATAAGTTGGCTGGAAGGGGAGTATCTGGCAGTTGCTCCCCACCGGCTCAACTTCGCCGCCCTGGCTCTGGTTGTCGAACCGCCTACGCCTGGGTGTAGTCCACCTTTTTGAAAGTTCTACTCATGCTCAAGAGTATACCATCACAGATCGGGGAGAGGGGCTTCTCTCCGACAAGCTGCTAGGAGGTGCGTGCCATGATTTCGCTCCGTCAGCGCTTGCAGTGTCTGCCCCTACTTTATGGCGGCATAGCTGCTGGATTGATGCTTACCATGATCACTCGTGTAAACAGAGGGGCTGAACTCGCCATGGCTATGCTGATGGTTGGAATGCCGTTTTTACTCGCAGCCCTGACGGGTTTGGGCAAGACCACCACGGCTTGAGGGGTCTCGATGATCGGTACGATCGGGTCCCTCGTGCAGGAGACCTCCAATCGCTGGCGTTGGCTACTCTCGGCCAGCCTGTATACTCTCGCCTGTTTCGGCTCGGCATCGCTGCTGGGTACTATGCTGGGTGTCCTGGGGCAGGTCATACGAGGTTTGGTCCACGGCACGGCGTTCCCCCATGCCGGAGCATGGCTCATCGGTCTGCTCGCCGTAGCTTATGCGGCGAGTGACGTGGGGTTGCTATGGCTGCCCCGTCCAATACTGAGGCACGCCGTCCCCATCACGTGGTGGCGCTGGTGGGGACCGTACAGAGCGGCGCTGGCCTACGGCGCGGCACTGGGTCTGGGCGTGATGACGCGGATCCCCTTCGGGGCCTTCTATGTGCTCTGTGCCTGGTGCGTCCTCAAGGGCGACCCAGGCTATGGCGCCCTGCTGATGGGCACCTACGGCGCGGTGCGTGCGCTGGTGATCTTCCCGGCAAGCTGGGGTCTCTACTGCCATCGTACGGCCGTCACAACCTGGTTTTCCAGCCCGCTCTTCAATCTGTGGCGAGCGCAGCGGGTCCTGGCCGTCACGCTGATCCTGTTCGGCACGCTGGTCCTCGCATCCGCGGTCTTGTCTTGAGAGCGCCGCTCCCTATCTTTAAGGCGTGCTTTCTGCCTTTCCCTCCCAAGGGGAGTGGCAGTGGGCTGTGGCGTTCGGACGAGCCACTGGACGTTTCGGGGCAGATGCCTTTACCTTGCAAGAGGATGGGAGATTGCGCTATCCAGCAGGGGCAAACCTCTGGTTGAGCGAAGTGCGTCAAGAAAATGCGTTCACGAGAGCCGTGCTGTCTATCTCGCCTACCAGACCGATTGTCAGCGCTGTGCTCTTCGGGAGCAGTGCTTGGCGTCAGGAGCCAGAGGAGATCGGGCACGACGAGTCAGTGCTGTACGCCGTCTCTTGCCTTCACCTTCGACTGTTGAGCACAAGCCGGTCCTGCTCGCAGCAATACGGTGAGGGGATGTGGCAGGCCGATCCTTTCGTCGCACCTGGATGACCCACTGGCGTCGGCAATACGTTGAGGTCCTTCCCCTGGTTCGCACCCAGCAAGAGGTTTTGCCTCCTCCTCGCCCACCTCGCGCCATCCGTTCTCATCACCGCTGGAGTTGGTAGGACCGGCTCGCCTGCAATACTTTGTGGGGACCACCGCAATTGCGTGTCACCGTCGCTGGTGTTCCCGCTTTTCTCACTATAAGTGTGTGGTAGGAGGGGCTGGCCAATAGCAAGGATTTTCAATCAGTATCAGAACCCTCTGAATGGATCACGAGGGGTATGATCCTTTGTCCACTTCCAACACACACTTTTTCATCGCAGAAACCACAAATGCAACGAAGGAAGTTTTAGAGCCACTTCATTTGAGAGGGACATCTCGTTGTGCATCCCGTGGGTAGGGACGACCCTTGCGGTCGCCCTGGTTGCTTTGGCGTCTTTAATATACTGTGTTATAGGGTTATATAGTAACGGAGGATGCCTCGGGGTAAAAAGCCAATCATGCATCTCTTCCTGAGCCTGAACGAAAGGCAAGGTATATGCTTCCTAAGAAAAAAAACACTCTGGTTGTGATCATATTCTTTCTGGCATTTGTGCTCACCAGTTTCTTTCTGAACTGGCCGGGAGGACGAGCAGCGCATGCCGCCGGTCCCACGCTCACCATTTACCCATCATCAGGCGCTTATTCCGCCTGGAATAAGATTTCCGCGACCGGAGCCAATTATAAGCCGCTGGAAACCGTGAATGTTTACTGGAACTATAAGGGTCCTGGCTCTGGAACACTGGTTGCCACAGCCACTACCTCCAGCGCTGGAGCTTTCAACGTGAGTTTTAATCGGCCGCTGTTTCCCACCGGCACCTACACCATCGCTGGCGTGGGTCAGACCTCCCACTTCGTGGCGACAGGCGTTTTCCTACTATTGCCCTCGATCTATGGCGCTCCGCTGGATAGCGGTCCAGGGACGAAAATCCACATAACAGGCAATGCTTTTGGAAATGGCGAAACCGTCAAAATTTACTGGAACTATAAGGGTCCTGGCACCGGCACTTTCATCACCAGTGCCACCGGGAATGCCACCGGCACTTTCTCGCTCTACAACTATGTTCCTGCCAATGCCCCTCCAGGCTTTACCATCCTGGCAGGCGTCGGACAAACATCTAAAGCTGTCGCCATGAACACAGTGTACGTCTATCCTCCAACCCTGGCGCTGGCTCCAATAAGTGGAGCCGCCGGTACAACGCTTACTATGAGCGCGTATGGATTCACTGCCGGTGAAAATGTGAGCCTGTATTGGGATAATAGTTCCACGCCGTTGAGTACAACCAGGACCAACGGATATGGCTACTTGCCCCTCATCACCTTTACCGTACCAATCGGTACCGCTCCTGGCTCCTACCCGGTGAAAGCTGTCGGCGTCACCAGTCATATCACAATAACTAAAACCTTTGCAGTGGTCTTTCATACTTCGACTTTACAATCGACGAGCGGCCCTGTTGGCGCAACCGTCAACCTGTCGGGTCATGGCTATGCTCCCAATGAGCAGGTGAAAGTCATCTGGAATTACACCGGCCCTGGTGCCGGCACGACCGCGGCCACCGTCGTCGCCGGTCTTTCAGGCGTGTTCAGCGCCAGCTTCACTGTGCCAGCAGCAACAACAGGCGCCTACACGGTAGCAGCAGTTGGGGCGACCAGTAACAGTGTCTCCCGGAACACGTTCACCATCATAAACGGCCTGGCGAGTAGTGTTTCATCAGCCTCTCCCGGCGCTTCTGTCACAGTGGCGGGTAGTGGCTATCAAGCACTCGAGCCCGTCCAGTTATACTGGGATAGCGTCACCGGCATATCGCTGGGTACCGCGCTAGCCGATGCTTTCGGCAATATCAGTCGGAGCGTCGTGCTGCCTGCCTCGGCCAGCCCGGGGGCGCATATGATTATAGGTGTTGGACAGATCAGCCTGCTCTCATTTTCAACCGGGGAAACCATCAATACCAACTGGAGCGACTTTGGTTTTGATGGCAACCATGACCATCAGAACACCGCTGAACATACCCTGAGCGCGACGAATGTCGCTCAGCTCAAGTTACAATGGACGGCTACAACCAGTACAAAGGTGCTGAACTCTGGATGCGGAGCCGCCACCAACGATTCTTCTCCGCTTTATGCCAACGGCTCTATGTACTTTGCGACAGCCGATGGGTATCTGAACGCCTACAACGCCAAAACAGGAGCCCTCGAATGGCAATTCAACACGGGATCCGATTTTCCTAACTGCTCCAGCCCCCTGTATGATCCTGCAACTGGCCTGCTCTTCTTTGGAGAAGTAGGTTACAACGGCGCTGGCGCGCCTAGCCCATTTTATGCCCTGGACGCTCAGACCGGTAAACCTGCATGGAGTCTCCTTCTCCCGTGGGATCAGTATTCCTTCCCGACGGCTGAGAATAAGACGCTTTTTATCGGCATGTCGGATGAGGGACATAATGAGTCGCTCTATGCCATTGACGAAATCACGGGGCAGATCAAATGGACTCAACCGGCGACCGGCAGCATCTGGGGTGAAGTGGTCGTTGATCCCGCCGCGAATATGCTCTTTAATACCGTTGGCAACCCTGGACCGGAGGTGAATGCTCGCAATCTGACCACGGGTGCGCTCATCTGGGAATTTACCCCCGTGAGTTATGGCAATGACGATGATGCAGGTTCGCCTCTTACGCTTGGCAATGGCGTGGTCTATGAGAATGACAAAAACGGCATAGTCTACTCCCTGAATGAAAAAACAGGAGCTGTTACCTGGTCAACCGCCGTCGGCGCCCACAGCAACGGAGATGTGTCCGCTCCGGCTCTTTCATCAAATGGACTGCTCTACGTGAGTACGCTGGATTCAACGTTCTACGCGCTGAATGCTTCTAGCGGAGCCATCGTATGGAAGTACACGACTGGCGGACCGGTCTATAGTTCGCCTGCGCTGGCCAACGGCGTCGTGTACTTTTCTTCGCTCGACCATTACTTCTACGCGCTGAACGCCTCGACAGGAGCCTTGTTATGGAACTACCGCTCGGGCGCTCAAGCGATTATCTCACCAATTGTTGTCAATGGCTGGCTCTATTGCGGCTCATCCGATGGCAAACTCTACGCTTTCACCCTGTAGGAGGAAATATCATGGAAGAAAAAGATACACCCACAGTGACCATTCCTGAAATGGTCGATGAAATGCGCGCCGGGAAAATGTCTCGCCGCGAGCTGGTCAAGTCACTGGCCGCGCTGGGCATATCCACTGCCGGCATCGGCGCCATTACCGCCGTCGCTTCACGAGCCATCTTTACCCATTTCACGCAGGCGGCTCCCGTCCCTCAAAAGTCAGAGCAAGACCTGCATCTTCACCAGCAGCACCTGGCGCACCAGCTAAAAGGCGATATCCCGGCCCTTCAGCAGGACTATGCTGACCATGCCATCGTGGAAGATAGCATGCTTTCGCGTCCATTCATCGGTCGTGAGGCCATCATAAGTCGCAAAAACAAGGGCATGGCCGCGATCCCAGATTTACACATCCATGTCACCGGCCGTGTCACCCAGGGCGGTCAGCTTACCGTTGAATGGGTCGCAACCGGCACGCATAGCGGCGACTTCCCCGATTTACCGGCCAGCGGTCGTACCTTCTCTATCCAGGGCGTCACCGTAGTCGTGCGCGAACACGGAAAAATCGTACGCGAATCCATCTATTATGATATGGATGAGGTCCGCCGCCAGCTTCACAAAACGGCGTAACTGTTTTCTTGTTAACGAAACCGCCGTCTTCGTCCTGATGAACTTAGGCAACCAAAGTCGGTAATAAGCGTCTTCGTCCTGTAGGGACAAGGGGCCTGGTGCTTGTCCTGGTGGGAGTGCTATTGCGCCGGGGAGACAGGCCATAATGAATATTAACGATCAAGATTGGTAGTGAGCTGTCATGCTGAGCGCAGCGAAGAATCTCGCTTGCCACATACAGATTCTTCGCTGCGCTCAGCATGACAGGGCCGATTTTGATTGTTAAAAGTTCATCAGGACGGAGGAAACGCCCCATTCCCGTTTTTGATCGGTAAAAACCATTAGGGATCTTGTACCCGTCCTCGTTCTGGTGGGGTATCTGCTAATGGACATCATGAAACCCGGCGGAAATCACCCCGCCGGACAGGCCCCCGGCCCCCACATTCACCCCGCGTCACCCCTCTGCGTTTTTTTTCGCAACCACATACTTCGATTGTTAACCATATCTACATATAACCATAACCTCTTAAATATCAGTAACCGCTACAATGTTTGCAGGGGCTGGTAGGGACCGAGTTTTGTTGTGTCAATTCTAAACGTTTGGGGTGAGGCATGGATGTTCAAATCGCACCCATTCGGGGTTTTAACGATCAAGAGGATCGCGGGGCAGCGGCAACAATTGCGCTGGTAGATGCTCAAATCGCGCCTGTTCTGGATTTCAACCTGAGGTACCTGCAAATAAAACGCGTACTTGACGTACTTTTTTCGCTTCTCGTTCTGATTCCACTATCTATAGTAACGGTCATTATTGCGATATTGATTCGCCTGGACTCAGCAGGACCCATTTTTTACCGTCATAAACGCGTGGGGCTGAATGGAGTTGAGTTCTACATGCTTAAATTTCGCTCTATGTATGCCAATTGTGATGACTCCAGCCATCGCGAAGCTGCTGCAAAGTACATGAGCGGTCAGAGCCTCAGTGAAAATGCGACCGATGACCTGTTATACAAACAGGCCGACGATCCTCGTATCACCAGGGTTGGCCGCTTTCTCAGGAAGATGAGCATCGATGAACTTCCCCAATTCTTCAATGTGCTGCGGGGCGAGATGACGCTGGTTGGACCACGTCCGCCGCTGCCCTATGAGGTCGAGCTGTACACTTCATACGATCGCCTCCGTCTATTTGGCAAACCAGGATTGACCGGCCCCTGGCAGGTCTATGGGCGCAGCCGCGTGCCTTTCCAAACGATGGTCGAGATGGATATTGCCTATCTCCAGCGCCAGTCTCTCAGGGAGGACCTCAAGCTCATTGCCCTCACCGTCCCCGTCATGCTGCTGGGACGTGGAGGAGCATAACAGTCTGTCAAGCTTCAATGAGGGCCGTTCATTTGGCTACGCTTGAGTGAGCTATGCAGCTTGATAGCGCCGTACATCTACTTGTACACCTTCATTCACGGCT
>Ga0070733_10002896_pt1 | contig 11933 bp, 10 predicted proteins | sample Coa_R1_9_FD_66450 | JGI IMG/M metagenome (GOLD analysis project Ga0070733, IMG submission 66450) | Surface soil microbial communities from Centralia Pennsylvania, which are recovering from an underground coalmine fire - Coalmine... | ecosystem: Environmental > Terrestrial > Soil > Unclassified ... | reverse complement strand
CGCCCGTGAGAGCGCCTACAAATCGTTGACGCGCTATCGCCCCCACTACTACCGCGGTGAAATAAAGTTTGTGCGGGCTGAGACCGTCACGGATTTCCCTGATGATCCCACCGCGGTGTGGTCTCACTTAGCCGCTAAGATTCAGGTCGAGACCGTACCAGGCGATCACTTGGGAATCCTTGGCACGCACTTCGAGAGCCTTGCCTCGGTGATTTCCCGTTTCCTGCGTGAAGTTTCGGCCTAGCGGCGAAAGCGCCGTTCCAACAGCGTCAGCCAAGGATATAATCCACCTGAATATGAATGGTGCAGAGAGTCTGATCCGCACACTGGTCGCTGGAGGCGTTGACGCCTGTTTCACAAATCCCGGCACCTCCGAAATGCACATTGTAGCCGCGCTGGACCAGGTGACGGAGATGCGCTGCGTGCTCGGTCTTTTCGAAGGCGTGGTGACGGGCGCGGCAGACGGCTATGCACGCATGGCCGAGAAGCCCGCATGCACGCTGTTGCATCTCGGTCCTGGTCTAGCGAATGGCACGGCGAACCTGCACAACGCAAGTCGAGCGCAAGTTCCGATCGTCAGCATCGTTGGCCAACACGCGACACATCATCTGCTGTATGACGCGCCGCTTACTTCGGACATCGAGGCGATTGCACGGCCCTATTCCAAATGGTTGCGCACATCGTCCGCTGCGCCCGAGCTAGGGCGCGACGCCGCTGAAGCCATCACCGCCGCGCGTACCGCACCGGGACAAATTGCCACGCTGATTGTCCCCGCCAACGTAGCGTGGAGCGACGGGGGCTCGATTGCCGCAATCCCTGCAGTGCCGAGCGCGCCACGACCCTGCACCGAATCTATCAATCGAGCGGCGTCAATGCTCCGGTCAGACTTGCCCACGGCGCTCGTGCTCTCCGGACCCGCGCTGTATGGCGACGGGCTCAAAGCAGCAGGCCGTATCGCTGCGGCCACCAACGCGAAACTACTCGCGCCCTATCCCATTACGCGCGTCGAGCGTGGCGCGGGTGTTCCTCCGGTGCAACGAATTCCCTACATGCCAGAGCAGGCCGTTGAATTTCTGAAAAATATCCGCCAGCTAATTCTAGTGGGAGCGGATGCTCCGGTTTCCTACTTTGCTTACCCCGGCAAGAGCAGCGTGTTGACCTCAGCAGAGTGTGAAATCCATGCGCTGGCGCGCCCGGGAGAGGACTATGTCGGCGCACTCAAGGGCGTGGTCGCGACGTTGGCGTTGCAGAATCGCAAGCCGCTACTGACGGACAAAGCCGAGCGTCCTCCCAGACCCAGCGGCGAAATCACGTTATCCGGTCTTGCCACGGTATTGGGAGCGTTGCTCCCTGAGAATGCCATCGTCGTCGACGAGGCCATGACCTCTGGTCGAGGCTTCATGGCTGCCACGACGGGAGCTCCGCCCCACGATTGGCTCGGTAATACCGGCGGTTCGATCGGCATAGCCCTGCCACTGGCTGTCGGCGCAGCAGTAGCCTGTCCCACGCGACGCGTCTTGTGCCTCACCGCGGATGGCAGCAGTATGTACACCCTGCAGGCGCTGTGGACCATGGCCCGCGAAGGCCTGAACGTAACGACAGTCGTGTTTGCGAATCGCACTTATGGAGTACTGCAACGTGAATTTGCGGGCCTTGGCATCGGGGCACCTGGTCCCCGCGCCGCAAGTTTGTTCGACATCGGCCGACCCACGCTCGACTGGGTACATCTGGCGAAAGGAATGGGCGTACCCGGCAACCAACTCACAACACTCGATGGATTTGCAAAAGCACTGAGAGAAGGATTTGAAAGCGAAGGACCGACATTGATCGAAGTTCCGCTATAGAGTCTGTGCGAGAAGTCGGGAATCTTTGTAGGTCGTAGCTTCAGCTACGACACGAGCCCGACGAAATCCTTGCGGCTTCACAGGTTGCGGAAAAAGTAGGTTTTTTAGGGGGTCGGAGCCTTAGCTCCGACAATACGTGCTTGGCTTTCATTGGGCTTTAGCCCCTGAGGACAAGGTTTCTGGCATTTTTCCGCAAACTGTTCAGCCGCTGAAGTACCGATTTTGCAGCTCTCACACACACCCTGTGCCGCGCGTGTGCAGATGAGGCTGGTCTCGCGGCTCGATGTCTCGGAGTCGAGGTCATCAAGTCCGCGCAGGGGATGCCGCTATCTTTGCGAGCTCGTCCTTCTTGGCTTTTCCAGTGGGAGTTAGCGGCATCTCGGCAATCGACAAGATCTGCGATGGCCGTTTATACGGCGCGAGATTTCTCGCTGCGTGATCCGCCACTTCAGCAACGGTCGCGGTTGAGCCCGGCGACAATTGAACGAAGGCGATTACCTCCTCGCCTCCATCGGCGCCCTGGACGGTTCGTCCAATCACGGCGGACCGCACCACTTCTGGATGGGTATTCAACACCGCCTCGACTTCGGCGGGGTAGACGTTCATCCCGAAACGCACGATCAATTCCTTGGTGCGCCCCACGATGAAAAGATGCCCACCCTCCAATCGGGCAAGGTCGCGCGTGTTGAACCATCCATCCGGGTCAATGGCAGCGGCCGTTTCCTCCGGGGCGCGATAATAACCCTTCGCAACATTCGGCCCGCGCACTGACAACTCGCCCACTTCGCCATCACCCACGTGTTTTCCATCCGTTCCTACCAGCTTAATTTCAACTCCCGGAAGAATCCGGCCGACGGATAGATCTGTTCGAGGTTCCTCAACGATGGCCTGCGCAATCGTGGGCGAGCATTCCGTCACGCCGTAACCATTGTGGAGAGTCATGCCGAACAGACTCTCGACGGCCGATTTTACAGCGGCCTGCAGCGGTGCGCCGGAGGAAGAAATGATCCGCAGCGCGGGAAATTTCAATGGCCCGGACAATCCCTTCGATTTTGCATAGTCGGCCAAGAGAGCGAACATCGCCGGCACGCCGAGTACGATTGTCAGCCGATCACGTTCCAGTGACGCGAGCGCTGCCACTGGATCGAAACGGGGCGCCAAATACAGCGTGGCGCCGCTGAGCAGCGTGCCAAGCAAAACCACGGAAAGTCCCACGGCGTGGGACATCGGCAGCACACCATAAAGCCGGTCTTCGGGAGTCAGCGAACGGATCCGCGCCGAAACCGCTGCTATAAAGAGCAAGTTTCTGTGCGTTAGCACCACGCCTTTCGGAAGCCCGGTGGTGCCGGAAGTATAGATCAGCGCGGCAACTCGATCAGCGCTGCTGCCGTTCTTCTCGATTGCCTCGGGTTCGACTTGCTCATTCAGGGCACCAACGCCGATAATGCCCAGTCCCGCGACTTCTCCGATCACCGCGCCATGCCGCTTGGCGTGCTGCGTGGCATGCGGCGAGACGCTCGTCATATAGATCACGCGCCGGGCGCCGCAGTGATCTCGAATATCATCAATCTCGCGTGCCGATAGTCGCGCATTTGCCAGCACCGGCCATCCATCCATCTCAGTCAAGGCCAGGAAAATCGCAATGAACGCGCGGCAGTTCTCACACACCAGCATGACTCGATCGCCGGGGCGCACACCCGAGTCGCGAAGCCACGCGCCGGTCGCGGTTACCACGGCATCGAGTTCGCTATACGTCCAACTTCCGCTGTTTTCGACTAACGCTAGCCGGTCGGGCGAGCGCTCGGCCCATCGCTTGATGACATCGCCGATGCTCTCGGGCAGGGTCTTCAAAAGTTCGGATGGCTGAATATCAATCATGGCCGTTCATCATACCAGTTCATAGCAAACCGCCGTGCAGCGCAACCGGACGGCCGCGGCGCGTCCAGCAATGGATCCTGAAGCGAGCGACCGAAAAGCGTAGGCGGAATTTGAACGACGAGCGTGGCCGCGGGACAACGATGGATCCCGAATAATTCTGCGTGCGCACATCCTATCTTTGCGAAGCTACAGGCGTGCGGCCGGAGTCATCGCCGAAAGTGTCGAAGCGTCAGCCTTTGCAGATACCAGAAGCTGCAGCCAATTGCGGTATACCGATGCGGCCGATACCTGCCAGGTGCCACGCACCTCACTGGACACAGCAGCCTCGGGAAATTTCGCCAGAAGCTCCTCGCGCGGCTCCGCAACAACAGACTTTTGAAAATCCGAAAGAAGTTTTGCAGCCGCTTCATCGAAATAACCGTGCGGCATCGTGGGATACGTCTCTCTCTCTCGACGTAGAAATCTCTTTATGTCTCTGCGGTATTCCTTCAGCAGGGTCCGTGTGCCGTACTCCGGATGTCCTTGGAAATGCACGAAGAGACTAGCCTTTTTCTTTTTCACAAATAGATCAACGCCCGCATCCGCGGATTGCGTAAGAACCTCATAACCGCAGGCAGCCAGCGCATTGGCACGCACTTCGTTCCATCGGGAATGTGGAATTTGCATCATGTCGTTAACACCGTCCGTGAGCGCGTGCTTCCGAATCTTTTCGTACTTGAACACGCCAAACTGCTTGTCGGCCAGCCGGTGTCGTGGAATGCCATCGCTGTAGAGAACGCCGGCATGTGCCGCCAGGCACGATAAAACGGTCGAAGTTGTATTGTGTTCGGCCCAATCCAAAACTTCGGTCAACGCCGACCAATAGGGCTCGTTCCGCAAATCCGCTTGGCGTGGCTCAGTACCAGTCATGATCACGCCATCAAAACGGCTGTTCAGCAGTTCGCCGATCTCGGAATAGTACTTGCTGAGATGCTTCTCTCCTGCATCCGTGTGGGGAAGTTTCGGCAGAGTATAAAGTTTCAGCGATACCGGAATGTTGCCGGCGGCGGATTCGAGGAGGTCAAAAAATTGTACTTCGGTATCTTCCAGCGCCGAATCCGGCATGTTATTAATCAGCGCAATTCGCACGCTCCCGGTTTGGGCATCCGGGCCGCCTGCGGAGTGCGCCCGATTCTTCCGCACTAGAAGATCGGGAACTCGCCCTCCGTCGATTGCGATGGACATTCACATACTCCCAAGCCAGGAAACACAAAAGTTTTGGCAGACTTACTACGCCGCTTTCTCGAGCGCCTGCTCCAGGTCGGCGAGGATATCATCGATGTGCTCGATGCCCACGCTCAACCGAATCATCTCAGGCGTCACGCCCGCCTTCGCTTGTTCTTCCGGCGTCAATTGCCGGTGCGTCGTGGACGCGGGATGGCAAGCCAGTGATTTCGCGTCGCCCATATTGACCATACGCTTGAACAAGCGCAGCGCATCAAAACATTTTACGCCTCGCTCGAAGCCACCCTTCACTCCGAACGTCAGCAGCGAACAGAAATTCGTGCCCAAATACCGGTGCGCCATTGGGTACAACGGGCTATCAGGAAACCCCGCGTAATTTACCCACGCCACCTGCTTATGATTGCGCAAAAACTCCGCTACCTTGCGGGCATTCTCCACGTGCCGCTCGACGCGCAATGCCATCGTCTCCACACCTTGCAGCAACAAGAAACCATTGAACGGCGAGAGCGTCGCTCCCGTATTGCGCTGTGCGACGGTCCGGCAACGCGCCACATACGCGGCCGCCCCGTAGTGCTCTGTGTAAACGACGCCGTGATAGGCGATTTCCGGCGTATTCAGCATGTAGTAGCGTTCCGGATGGTCGCGCCACGGAAATTTTCCGCTGTCCACGATCATTCCACCGAGCGTAGTGCCGTGCCCTCCCATGAATTTCGTCATGGAATGCACCACCACGTCCGCACCGTACTCAATCGGTCTCAATAGGATCGGCGTCGCCACGGTGTTGTCCACAATCAACGGTACGCCGTGCTTGTGCGCGACTCGCGCCAGACCTTCGATATCAGCGACATTCCCCGCCGGATTGCCCACGCTCTCGCAAAACACCGCTCGCGTGTTCTCGTCGATCAACTTTTCAACGGCTTCAGGACTATCGTTCTCCGCAAATCGCCCGGCAATTCCCTGCTTCGGCAAAATATGCGCCAGCAGCGTGTACGTCGCCCCATAGAGTTGCGGAAGTGAAACAATGTTGTGACCCATCTCCGCAATATTGATAAGCGAGTAGTGAATCGCCGCCATGCCCGAACTCACGCTGAGTGCTTCGACGCCGCCTTCCAGCGCGGCAACTCGCTTTTCGAGCACCGTGTTGGTGGGATTTCCGATGCGGGTGTAAATATTCCCCAGAACTTCCAGATTGAATAAAGCCGCACCATGCGCCGCGTCGTCGAATTCGAACGCAACGGTCTGATAGATGGGCACGGCCACGGCTTTCGTCGTGGGATCGCCATCATAGCCCACATGAATCGCGATGGTTTCTCGCTTCATGCGCTACACATCCTCGGCGTTAGGAAAATGGCTCAAGGGGTTTTGATTCTCGGCGCTTCGCGATCGATCGCGCCGCAAGCCACCGCGGAAGAGCTTCGTTGACTCGCTCATTCGGCAATCGTGGACATGCGCGAAGCCGGAACAGACGCTGGATTCCGCGCGAGCGACTTCATCATCGTCTGCGTCACGCGTTTTGCGGCGAAACCGGCGCCAAAAGCGAAACGCATCACCGGTCCGAAGCTGTTCGCCGCCGCAAGCCCGACGAAGTAAAGGCCGGGAACGGATGACTCAAAGCTGGACGACAAAACCGGCATGCCATGGAGGCATTTCAGCTGCGAGCGAATTGCTGGATTGAGGAAAGCCAATCGCTCCATATTCACTTTGTATCCGGTCGCCGCGATAATATGGTCGGCATCGATTTCGCGTGCCGAGCCATTCAATCCACGCAGCTGCAAGTGTACTTTGCCGTTCCGAACCTCGGCGCGCTCCACGTTGTATCCCAGTTCGAGCGGCACACGCCCCATCACCTTGTCCTTGACGAACCACCCCGCGGAAGGGCCTAGCGTTGTTCGCACGAGATCAACCCGCAAACTCTCCGGGAGATAATGAAATAGCGCAGCTCCGTCAGAAAAGAAGCGCGAGCGCATTCCCGGACCTAGCCCCGAATCCGGGTGCCGCATTCGCTGCAACCACGGTCGGCGTTTGCCAGGCACAGGCGCGGTGTGAAATTTCAGCGAATTCGCGCGAGCCACGAGCGTTGCATCCGCATCGGCGTCACGCAGCAATCCGGCCATGTCAATGGCCGAAGAACCGGCTCCGAGCACCACAACGCTACGGCCCTTGAACTGTTGGAGATCGTGATGCCGATAGCTATGCGAAACAAACTGCGCCGGCAGTTGCGTCAAGTTAGCCGGCACGTGCTCGAAGTGCGTGATTCCCACCGCCAGCACCACTCGCCGAGCCTTGACCACTTCACCATCGTCCAATCGCAATTGAAATCCATCCGCCGCGCGCTCAATCCCGGTAACGAATTTGTCTTCGAGCTCCGGCACCATCCGATCCCGGAAGGCAAGCCCATACTCGCTAAACGTTTCCAGACGCACCGGAATCCCCATGTTGGCGTACTCGATTCCGCGCTCCGCGCAAAATTGCTTCAAAGTAAATTTGCTCTCTGGATCGTAGATGTTCGAAGCGAAACCGTCAGACTTGAGCATCATGCCCTTCGGCATATGCGCCAGCCAGCTGTCCATCGTACGGCCAAAAATTCGAAAGGGGATACCGCGACTGCGGAAATGCGCAGCCATCGAAAGTCCATAAGGACCCGCGCCGACAATTACGGTTTCGATCATAATCTTAGAAATTACCTCTCTCTGTGGATTCTGTCGATTGCCGCGGTCGGGGTGACCCGCAGACGAGGGCAATCCTCAATGCTGGCCCGGAATCGGCCAATTGTCCAGACCCTCTGCCCGGGGCTGTACCCTGTGAGACAGGCCCTCACGCCCGTTCATGTGCAATCCTGTTGCCTGTCAGAAATTATGTAACTACTGTAGAATCAACAGCATAGGCTATCCACGAACGCCCCTTGAGGGAAATCCTTTTCCCTCCGCGCCAAGCGATTACCCTTGCGCTGTTGAGTCCGGTTGTCAACTCGAGCGCACGTGGCTTTGGCGTTCCCGAATTCCCCGATGGCACGTTTCTTCGACACGCAGGGCATGGGCCATCGAATTAATCCGGCCCCATCGAACCGCGGAAGCCCGCCGAGCGGTGCCACGTGTGACGAAGCTGCGACTTGCCGTCCAACCAAAAGTAAGGAATAATCACAAAGCAAGGAAATAGTGGTGAGGTAAGGAATATATGATGCAGCGTTCCACGGTAACGAGAAAGGGCCAGACGACGATTCCAGGAAAGATTCGCAAGGCCTTGCGAATCAATCCAGGCGACACGCTGGAGTATGTGCTGGAGGGCGATCATGCCACGATTCGCGTGCACCCAGGCGCCCGATCACTTAAGGGTGCGCTCGCCAGCAAGAAGGGGCAGGGGATGTCCTTCGCCCAAATTCGCCGGGCCGCCGTGGTGGCTGCGCGCAATCGCGAGGACATCCCGTGAGCAAGCGGCGGCTCGTCGACACCAATCTGATCGTTCGTCATTTAGTACAAGACCATGAAAAACATGCCAAAACGGCTGCCAGACTCTTCGATCGCTCAGACAGGGGCGACGTCGTGATCGTAGTGCTGCCCGCTGTTCTGGCCGAGTGCGTGTTTGTATTGGATTCCTTCTACGAGCATCCACGTGGAGATATCGCTGCGGCACTCAGCACCCTCATTTCAAGTCCCGGCGTCGAAATCAGCGAAGAGACAGTTCATCTCGACGCTCTAAATCGATATCGAAAAACGACGGTTCATTTCGTGGATTGCTTGATCGCGGCGACCGCATCGTCCGAAAATATGCCGGTCGCCACTTTCGATCAGGACTTTCGAAAATTCGCCGACGTGCGCGTCGAGACCCAATAATTCTGCTCTTCAACTTATCGTTTTCAACCCTCGATGGTCAGCCGGCAAGGCCGCATCACTGAGCCGAGAACTGTGCGCGTACCAACGCTCTCATACCATCGGGGTTATACTCGCCGCGTTCTCGTTCGTGGCAGCCTGGATTCAGGGAATACGTCAGGAAACCGGCCGGGAGCACGTTGGGCGAGCCATCAGGCATGCTTGCAAATCACTTCGAGCGCCAGTGAAAATGCACCGAAGAATCCCTCAACTCGACGCTGTCCGCGGCCTGGCGATTCTGGTCGTAATGTTCCATAACATCAGCCCGAAATATCCCATTTTCCATTCGGACAAGTTGTTTAGCGATGGTTGGATGGGAGTCGACCTGTTCTTCGTGCTGTCCGGGCTCTTGATTACGGGGATTCTCTTAGACACGAAACAATCGGCCGGCTATTTCAAGAATTTCTACGTCCGGCGCTGCCTGAGAATTTGGCCCCTCTATTACTCGCTGCTCTTTTTCATGTTCGTGGTCGTTCGTTTCCTGAATCCTTCGGAATACCATCTCGTCGTACAGACTTCCTCGCCGTGGTGGGCGTTTCCCCTGTTTTTACAGAATTTCCTGCTTTCTATTTCAACCAATGCAGCAGGCCCCCTTGGCGTAACTTGGTCGCTCGCCATCGAAGAGCAGTTTTACCTGGTTTGGCCCCTGATCGTGCGATTCTGCTCGTCCACTCAAATAAGACGGCTCGCCATCGCAGAGCTTTGCGTTTCTCCCGCGCTGCGCTACTACCTCTCGCTGCATCACGTCGATCTCTACACAAACATATTCTGTCGCCTGGACGGCTTGATGGCGGGCGCGCTTCTCGCGCTTCTCATACGGTCCGAAAATTTTGTACCGTCGAAGCTACTGAGACGAGCCTGGATTCTGCTGCTGATCGCGGCGCCGCTCGCATTTCTGACAGAGGCATTCCATGCAAGATGGATTGTCTTCTCGTTTACGGCGCTAGCCTCGGCAGCGTTCGTCTATGTTGCAATGTTCTCGGAACGAAAATGGCTTCAGACAATAATGACCAACCGCTTCCTGATTTACACCGGGACCATCAGCTACGGGCTATACTTGCTGCATAAAATTCCGATTGGTGTGGTGCAAGCACTTCATCTGGACCCGTATCCCTATCTACCTCTGCCCACTATTTTCATCCTCAGCTATGCCCTTGCGGCGCTCTCTTGGAATCTGCTCGAAAAGCCTTTCCTAAGCCTGAAACGATTCTTCGATTCGAAGCCGCTCGGCACAGATTCGGCGAATCCCTCATCCCGGCTTGGCGTGTAAGGAATAAATCGCCCGGTTGCCAGAACTCAAACGCACGCAGAAGAACTACCAATGGGCGTTTCCGCCGGACGCCAGTGGTGTCGTGTTCTCGGGCTCCGATTGCTAGGGAACGACTGCTAAGGCTTCATTGGAATTGACGCTTTCATGGCCTAGCGCATCTACTGCCCGAGTCATGTAGTTATAAGTTAGACCGCTCTTCACAGTGTTGTCAGTGAATGAAGTTCCCGGAACAAGCGAAGAATTGATCCGCATATAATTGCCCGCTGGCATCGTCTTCCGATACACGTTGTATCCGGCAATCTGCGAACTGCTGGCCTGCCATTTCAACACGACCCTGTGAGTTCTGCCAGGTAATCGCAGACTGGCGAGGGACGGCCACCCACTGGTCTTACGGACCCATTGCGCGCTGAACAGCAAGACACTGAGCACCGCGATCCCAGTACCGGCCTTCATCCAAACGGAGACGCTGCGGTCCTTCATCAAGAGAATCTGACACATTACGAGCAGCGCCAACGCGACCCCTCCGACCAAAACGACCAGAAACCAGCTTCCGCTGAGTGCCTCGGGCACCAGTGACGGAAAGTTGTGAAACTTGTGTCTCAACCGGGGATCGATCCAGATATTTTCGACAGTGAATAGAAAAAGTAGTGACGCGAGGCTCCATGCAATCAACGGCAACGCCGACCTTTGACCTGAGGACGTAGCGAACCTCCACCGATTGCACGCGCTCCCGATGCGAATCGCGCCCAAATGTAATTCATCTCTTTCCCAGCTTCAAATCAAATGCCTGCCCGCGCGTGTCTCCTATCGAATCACAAGTCCTTCTATGACCACTTCGCGTGCCGTTCTCCACAGCGGCGACGTCGTCGATGTCGACGACGTCACGCACAACCGCACCACGCCTAAGCAATTCTTCTATTGGCGGTTTCCGAAATCTCCGTATAGTCTTGGTCTCGCAGTGCGCGGGAGCTTTCCTACAAATGACGAATGACAAACTTGTGGGCACGTGGAAACTCTTATCTGCATCAAGCACAACATCCACCGGGGAGCGCATTGAAACCCCATATGGCCCGGGCCCCGCGGGCTTTCTCACCTACGGCGCGGACGGCAGAATGACGTCGCTGATCAGCTACGGCGGCCGCAAGCCACTCTCTTTCGGCGGCGGAACTCGCTCGCCGCAGGAGGAACAGGCCGAAGCGTTCAACACGTTTCTAGCTTATGCCGGGCGATACACGCTCGGCGACGACAAAGTCACCCACCACGTGGAAATTTCTTCGATTCAGAACTATGCGAATAAGGACATGGTGCGCAGCATCAGATTCGAAGGGGATCGCATCACACTGACCACGCCGCCAATGGCGGTGAACGGAAAAATCCAGACCATCGAATTGATCTGGCAGCGTCTGCCGGCCGGCTCCTGATTCGCCTATTCGCTGGAAAAGTGGATTCGCGTTTACAGAGTCACGGCAAGACTTTTGAGGCCCCGGAAGCCGAATGTCGGAGCCCACTCCGGCGGCGGGCCCGCGAGCTTCATTTCCGGAAAACGCTGCACCAGATTCAAGAGCGCAATCTGCCCTTCTAACCGCGCAAGTTGATTTCCAATGCAAAAATGCGGACCGGCGCTGAACGCCAGGTGCTGATTGTTCAGCCTTCTCAGATCTAGCTTATTTGGTTCTTTGAATTGCTTTGGATCCCGGTTCGCCGCGCCCAGCATGCACAGAATTGACCATCTCTTCGGTATCCGCTGGCCGCAAACCTCGATATCTTCCTTCAGCACCCGAGCTGTGAATTGCACAGGGCTCTCATAACGCAGAAGCTCTTCCACCGCCGAGCGGATCATCTCCGGTTTCT
>Ga0070733_10002894_pt1 | contig 11936 bp, 12 predicted proteins | sample Coa_R1_9_FD_66450 | JGI IMG/M metagenome (GOLD analysis project Ga0070733, IMG submission 66450) | Surface soil microbial communities from Centralia Pennsylvania, which are recovering from an underground coalmine fire - Coalmine... | ecosystem: Environmental > Terrestrial > Soil > Unclassified ... | reverse complement strand
TCCCCGCCGCCGGACGCAGCGAAGCCGACGCGGCGGATCGCCTTGGCTTGAGCATGCATGCGCTCAGCGAGGACGAGAAGCGCGCAAGCGATCTTCCCCTTGGCTTGATGGTCGACGAGGTGACGGGTCCTGCTGCACGCGCCGGCATTCAACCCGGCGATATCGTGCTGTCGTTCAACGGGGAGCTGGTCGAGTCGCAGGATCAGGCGAGCTCCCTGGAAGCCAAGGCGAAGAAGCAGATAGCGGTGCTGATCCAGCGCCATAACGTGCGCCGCTTCGTGTCGATCGAGCTGAGGTGAGCGGCGCGTAGAACACGCTTTCGTTCATTCAAGCTTGCATGGACGAGGTAGTGACTACCTCCGCGCCTCGACGATCCCCCGGATCGTGCGCCGAACGAGATCGAGTTCGGTCGACTTGTCGAAGAAATGCTGCGCCCCTGCGGCCAGGCATTCGTGCTCGTATTCGGGTCTGGGGTTGTTGGTCACGACGATCGACACCACCGGCAACGCGCGCTCCGCGAGCTTTTTCAAGAGCGCGAGCCTGCTGCCCTTCGCAAGATGCAAGTCGACGATAGCGATATCCGCGGCGGCCTTGGCAATGCCGTCCAGCGCCGTGTCCGAATCCTCCGCTTCGCCGACGATCAGCACGCCGTCGATCGCGCCCACGAGTTTGCGAAGGCGCCGCCGAATCATCTCGGAGTCCTCGACCAGAAACACTTTCACGGGGGGGCTCGCGCTTGTCGATTTCATGCAACCAGTATGGCGCGCGGGCCAGGCTCGCGAAATCAGCGATGGATAAGAGTCCTGTAGGAAGGAGGGAAGGCTTGTACGCCGATTCCTACAGGCGACGCCTGGATGCGCGCCCGATGCTCGCCCCGACTCGGCTTTGTTCGAGGCGTTCGGCCCCAGTCACAACCCGCCGCTTTCCTCGTCTTCGAACAGCTTGTTCTTGATCGCGTAGCGCACGAGCCCCGCATCGTGCGGGATCTGCATTTTCTCGAGGATGCGCGTCTTGTACGTGCTGACGGTTTTCGCGCTCACGCAGAGCTTCTCGGCGATTTCCGAAATCGTTTCCCCGGCGACGAGCCGCCGGAACACGTCGTACTCGCGGTCGGACAACTTGTGATGCGGCGCTTCGTCAGGCGGGGCGGAGAGGTTCAGCGCGAAGCGCTCGGCCATCGCGATGCTCACGTAGGCGTTGCCCGAGGCGATCCGGGTCACGGCCTTGACGAGTTCGGTGGGCGCGCTTTCCTTGGTCAGATAGCCCGCGGCGCCGGCCTTGAACGCGCGCACCGCGTACTGCTCCTCGGCGTGCATGGTGAGCACGAGGATGCGCAGCGCGGGCATTTCTTCGTGAATTTGCTTGAGGAGTTCCAGCCCGTTACGGCCGGGCATCGACAGATCGAGCACGAGGACCTGGGCGTCGCCCTTGCGCGCGAGCTGCAGGGTCGTGGCGGCGTCGGCGGCCTCGCCGACCACGGCCACGTCGGATGTGCTTTGCAGGATACGGCGCAAACCATCGCGAACCAGGGCGTGGTCGTCGGCGAGCAAGACGCGGATCATTGCAAGGCTCCTTGGTCGCGATCGCACACGGCGTGGCGGTCGCGTCGGCAGCGTAGGAGCAACAATTTTCCATCATACGAAAGCGCTTGGCGAGCAGGGATTGCACGAAGTTCCTGCGAGGCCCGTCATCCGGCAAAAAACGGGGTTAAATGCGCGGAGTCGAAGCCGCCGGCGCGCTCAGCCGATTTCCGGCGTCTCGGCGGCGCGCGAGGCGGCCGTCTTCAAGGTTTTGCCGGCGCGCGGCGGCGGGCAGCAGGCGCCGCACACCATGCCGTCGCAGAGGTCGTATTGGTAAGCGACGAACTTGCCGCGGCAGCGGCTGCACGGGACCATCTGCACGATGTCGGCGCCGAAGAAGCGCACGAGCGTCCAGGCGCGGGTCAGATCGAGCAGCAACTCGGCGCCCGTCGTCCGGCAGTGTTCGACGTAGACGCGGTACGCCTTGGTCAAGGCGTCGAGGTGGGTCTCGCCCGCGTCGTGGCGCATGAACAGGTACGCGTTATAGAAGAGCGACGAGTGGATGTTCGCGAGCCACGTCATGTACCAGTCCGCCGACGAGGGCAAGAGGCCGCGCGGCGGCGCCTTGCCTTTGAGCTCGTGATAGAGGCGGATCATGCGCTCGCGCGGCAGCGTCAGCTCCGTTTCCAGCACCTGCATGCGCGCGCCCAGTTCGATCAGCTCGATTGCGCGCAGGACCTGCTGGGCGTCCTCGGCGACGCTTTTCCTCGTGGTGTTCGTGCCGTTGGCGGCATTGGCGGCGGGCGCTTTCATGCGAAGGCCTCGGCGGGCTGCGCGGCGAGCACGATGGCGGCGTGCGCCGGGATCACGTCCGCGTTCTTGGCCGTGTGCGTGAGCGACGAGAGGATCGTGTAGTCCTTGAAGCGGAAAAAGCACAGCAGATGCTGCGTCGCGGCGATCTTGACGATCTGCGCGGGCGACAGGTTCTGCAGGATATCCGCAACTTCCGCCGAGATGCCGAGGCGATACATGCCGATCGCCTTGTCTTCGCGCAACAGCCGCTGCGCGAGGAGCATGTACGACAAGTTGAGTTCTCGAATCGAATCCAGCGGGTTCTCGCTATGGTTCATTTCCTTTTCCCCGGTAGGTAGTGCCGCGAAGCGTTCGCGGCATGCCGTGACGGCCCGCTCAGGCGGCCACGGATTCGCGCACGGCTTGAGCGAAACGCTCGAGCGAAGTCAGCGACCCGAACACGCTTTGGTATTGCGCATTGCCGATGCAGCCATCGAGCGTGATCAGCATGCCCACGCCGCGGGCGAGGGCGACGATGTCGAGCGCATGCTTGGGCGCGGCTGGCTCAGGAGCGACCGGCATGGACGCTGCCGGCGCGAAAGCGGTAGTCGGCGCTTGCTGGCCGCTGGTGTGATGACGCTCTTGAATGGTGTCGTTGTAGTAACGGCATGTCATGGCGAACCCCCGGTAGTGTGTGGACTGTGTCTCTCAGGTATGGCGCTCAGGTATGACGATTTGTGATCAAAGTATTGGTCACGCCCGGGGGAATGAAAATCGGCGATGGCTTGAGTTTGCGTAGGCGTACAGGAATGCCTATAGGCGTTTTCCTACAAGGCGGCGGATGGCGAGGAAGGCGAGGCGGGGTTTACGCGGGGCTGTCGTCGCTGACGGCGGCGAGCGGCAGGTCGACCGTCAGGCGCAAGCCCCGGCCCGGCGCGGTTTCGATGGCGGCCGTGCCGTTCAAGAGCCGCACGCGCTCGCGAATGCCGAGCAAGCCGAACGATTTGTCCTTGCGCGGCGCGTCGGCGGCGATGCCGTGGCCGTTGTCGGCGACGATCACGCGCCACGCTTCGTCGACGAGCATCGCCTCGACCTGCACTTGAGTTGCCTTCGCATGGCGCGCGACGTTCGTCAGCGCTTCCTGGACGATGCGGAACACCGCGGTCGAAGCGGCGGAGTTGAAGCTCGGCTCACCCGTGGGGAAGTCGAGCCGCACAGGGATGCCGTAGCGGGTTTCGAAATCGCGCGCGAGCCAATCGAGCGCCGGCACCAGGCCGAGGTCGTCGAGCGCGACGGGCCGCAGACCGGCCGCGATACGCCGCACCGAGGTCACCGTTTCGTCGATCAGCGACTGCATCGACTGCGCCTGCGCGCGTAGTTCAGGCGACATCGCGCGGTCCTGCAGATCGGCTTCGAGCATCGTGAGGTCGATCTTGATGGCGGTCAGGCGCTGGCCGAGATCGTCGTGCAGCTCGCGGGAGATGCGCTTCTGTTCCTCTTCGCGCGCCGCTTGAATGCCGGCCGACAGCAGGCCGAGGTGCTCGAGTTCCTTCACGCGCATGCGCTCCTGCAGGTCGCGCCGCGTGAGCGCCACGAGCCGCGCGTAGAGCATGCCGCTTTCGACGAGCAGCACCACCAGCACGAAGCTCGCCGCTAGCAGGCCGTAGATCCGGCCGACGTAGAAGCCGAGGTCGAAGCGGCCGTGATTGAGCATCGCGGCGAGCGCGATGTCGATCATCCAGGCGCACAGCACGACGCGCAGCCACATGTCGAGCGTCGAGCGCGTGCCGAAGCGCAGCAGCGCGAGGAACGCGGCGAGGCTCGTCGCCCAGACGAGCGCGATCGTCACGCGATAGACGGGCGTGAAGCGGCCGTCGTGCAGCAGGTCGGGCAGCAGCGCGCGGCCCGCGGTCGCAAAGGCGGCGAGGGCGAACGCGAGCGCGAGCACGATCGCCGCGCACAGCAGCATCGCGCGGCGCGGCGCGATTTCCAGCATCCGGGCGCGCGGGCCGCCTTCGATGCGCCCCCCCTCGAGCAGCGCATAGGCGATCACGAAGAGCGGAAACCCGGCATGCCAGAACACGTAGATCCACGCCGTGCTCTGCGGGCCCGCACCGATCAGGCCGCCGGCCGCGAAGAGGCCGGGAAAGGAGAGCGCATGCGCGACCGTCAAGCCGGCCGTGAAGAGATAGCCGCAGGCGAGTATGAGGAGGCGCTGGGATCTCAGCGAATAGAACTGCCCGAAGAGCAGCATCGAGGTGATCAAATCGGTCACCACGAGCGCCGATTCGTAGGTCGGGACGAATGCCCAGATGACCGGCCACTCGCGCTTGGCAAACGGGACGGCGACGAGAAACGCGGCCACGCTCACGAGCATCACCGTGAGCGCGAGCCGCCGCTCGCCGGGTCCGGCCGGCACGGTCGACAGGAACATCCGATTGCCTTGCGCGAATTCGCGTCCAGCGTCGTTGCCAGGCACCCCCGCGTAGCTGGCGAGCTGTTCCATTCTTGACCTCACTTCACCGCTTGTTGGATTGCCGCGAAAGGAAAGCGGCGTTTTGGAAGTTGGCGCAGTGCCTGGTGCGGGAAGTGTACTACCGGCTGATCGATCACGCGATCGCGCCGCCGCCGTCGACGAGCACGGTGGAGCCGGTCGCATAGGGCGTGGTCGCGAGATAGAGGACGGCGTTGGCGATGTCCTCGGGTTGTCCGACGCGGCGTGCCGGCAGGCGGGCGGCGGCGCTGTCGTACATGCCCTGGCGCGCTTCGTCGCCGAGCTTGTCCCACAGCGGCGTCGCGATCAGGCCGGGCGAAACGGTGTTGACGCGCACCGGCGAGAGTTCCAGCGCCAGCCCGCGCGCCAGCGCTTCCAGCGCGGCGTTGATCGCGCCTTGAAGCACCGACGACGGGCTCGGCCGCACGCTCAAGAAGCCCGACACGAAGGTCAGCGAGCCGCCCTCCGCGATCCTGGCCGCGCGCGCCACGCGATAGGCGCCCCAGAACTTGCTTTCCATCGCGGCGTAGGCGTCGTCGAGAGCGAGTCGACGCACGGGACCGCCCGGCGTTTGCGCGGCTGAGATCACAACGTGATCGAAGGCGCCGGCTGGCGCGAAGAATGCTTCGATGCTTGCCGCATTGGTCGTATCGAGCACCGCCGTCGCGACGCGCTTGCCGACGGATTTGCCAATTTCGGCGGCGGCCGCGTCGAGCTTCGTCTGGTTGCGCGACGCGATGACGACGTCCGCGCCGCGTTCGGCAAACGCCTTCGCGGTTGCGGCGCCAATGCCGGAGCTGCCGCCGACGACAAGAACGCGTCGGGATGCCAGTTCGCTCATATCAAGCCTCGATTCGTGAGTGGAGTGGAAGGTTGTTGCTACGACGTGCCTCCATTCTGCGAATCGAGCAGCGCTTTGATAATTGGCGTGGATCTTGAATCACTTTCAACCGCTGTCAAAAGATCTCGGCGGATCTCGGCGGATCACAGCGGCTTTCGCGTCGCCGAACGACTAACGCGGTGATGGATTCAGGTACGCGTCCAGCTCGCCGGACATCGCATCGAAGCGCTCGATCAGAAAGTCGAGCAACGTACGCACGCGCGGCGCCATGTAGCGGTTGCGTTGATAAATCGCGTGTAACGGCGCATCGGGAGAGCGCCATTCGGGCATCACCACGCGCAAGCGGCCGGCGCGCAAATCGGCGCCGATGTCCCAGATCGACTTCATCGCGATGCCATAGCCCGCCACGGCCCATTCGCGGGCAACGGCGCCGTCGTTGGTTTCGCGGGCCGCCGCCAGCGGCACCGTATACGTTTCCCGGGCTTCGTCTCGCGCGAAGCGCCATTCGTTGGCATAGCCATTGGCCGAGGCGAGCACGATGCAGGGGAATCGTTCGAGGTCGCGCGGGTGCTCGGGCGCGCCGTGTTTCGCGAGATAGTCCGGCGCTGCGCACAGGACGCGCCGGTTTGCGGCGAGGCGCCGCGCGACGAGCACGCTATCGGGCGGCACGCCGAAGCGGATCACCAGATCGAGATCGTCCTGCAGCAGATTCGCGAGCGAATCGGACAGCACGAGCCCGAACGTGACCTCCGGATACTGCTGGTTGAACTCGTCGAGCCAATCCTTGAGGACGTGACGGCCGAAGTCGGACGTCGCCGAAATTCGCACCTTGCCGCGCACGACGCTGCTGCCGGCCTGCAGTGCCGCGTGCCCGTCGTCGAGCGCCTGCAGTGCCTGCTGGCAGTGCGAGAGGTACATCCTGCCTTCCTCGGTGAGCCGCAGCTGACGCGTCGTGCGCTCGAACAGCCGCGTATGCAGCGCCGCCTCCAGTTTGACGAGCCGCGCGCTCGCCGCCGCGGGCGAAAGGCCGAGCTTGCGGCCTGCCGCCGAGAGTCCACCGAGATTCGCCGCTTCGACAAAAAGCCGGATGTCGCCCAGGTTGTCCACGAATTTTCCGTTTTGTTTGAAATTGATTCAAAGCCTACGCCAATTATCAATCGACAGCGTGGCTTGCAGAATGCGGACATTGCCCGTTCGTCACCGCAATCTCATGAAGCTCGATCACGCCACGATCGTTACGAAGGATCTCGAAGCCGCGCGGCATTTCTTCTGCGCGGTCGCGGGCCTGACCGACGGTCGCCGGCCGCCGTTCGGCGTCGGCGGCCATTGGCTCTATGCCGACGGGCGGCCCGTCATTCACCTCGTCGAGGCGACCGTGCCGTCGCTCGAAGGCCGTACGGCGCCGCGCATCGACCACGTCGCGTTTCGCATCGGCGACGGCGGCGAGTGGCGCGCGTTGATCGAACGTCTGCGCGCGAACCAGGTTCCGTTTGAACTCGCCGAGGTGCCGCTCACGGGCGAGCGGCAGGTGTTCATCGCGCTGGGGCCAAGCGTCGTCGTCGAATTCGTGAGCCGGCTCGACGGCTTCTTCGAAGAAGACTTTCGGGGATAATGCGGGCTAGCCAACTCCATCTGCCCCTCCCATGCGCGTGCTGATTTCGAGCGCTCGTCTCGTCGGCGTCTTGTTGATCTGGGCCGCCATCGCCAACGGTATCGTCGCCAAGTGGGACAACCCGGCCTTCGCGCTTTCCAACTACTTCAGCTACTTCACGAACATTAGCAATCTGTTTGCGTCGGCGGTGTTGCTGGCCGGTGTATTCAGGAGCGGCAAGTCCGCGTCGCGCACGCTCGACATGCTTCGCGCGGCCGCGACGCTGTACCTGCTCGTGACCGCCGTCGTCTACGCGCTGCTGCTCGCGCCGATCGATGCGCTCACGCATGCGACGCCGTCGTTCAACAACTGGGTGCTGCACCGGATCATGCCGGTGGCGATGGTCGCGGACTGGCTGATCGATCCGCCGCGCACGCGCCTGCGCTTCCGTGAAGCGTGGGTGCTGCTGATCTTTCCGATCGCCTATGTGACCTACACGCTGGTCCGCGGGCCGATCGTCGACTGGTATCCGTATTCGTTTCTCGACCCGCAGCGCAATGGCTACGGCTTCGTGTTCGAACATCTGCTCGGGATCGTCGCGGGTTCCATGCCGTTGATCGCGGCGATCATATGGTCGGCGAATGTGCGGCGCGCGGCGAAGCCGGCCGTCTGAGGCGGGCTTCGCGCGCGCGGCGAGGTTCCGCTTACCGCCCGCGTGGCGCGCCCGTGGACGCTCTCACGACCAAGCGCGGCGCCGATGTGATGCACACGCGCGGCGCTGATTCCGCCGCGCCGACATAATCGGGCGACGCCGCCAGCAACTCTCTCAACAGCCCCACCGCAAGCTCCGCTGCTTCGGCCGTCGGCACCGCCACGGTCGTCAGTGCGGGACGCGCTTCGCGCGCCGGCTGAATGTCCGTGATGCCGACCACCGACAGATCGCGCGGCGCTTGCAGCCCCAGATCCGCCGCCGCATGGAGCGCGCCGAGCGCGGGCAGATCGTTCGACGCAAAGATCGCGGTGATCCCCGGCTCGGCTTCGAGCAGCGCGCGCGTCGCGGCGTAGCCGCCTTGCACGGAATCGGGCGCGTGGCGCAAGTGCGATTCGGGCGCGTCGAGCCCCGCGCGCTTCATCGCATCGAGGAATCCTTGATGGCGCGCGGCGTGAATCCCCGACACCTTGCTGCCGACGATCGCACCGATCCGCCGATGCCCCAGCTCGATGAGATGCGTGCCCGCCAGCTCTCCCGCCAGCCTGAAATCGACCGCGATGCAATGCAGCCCCGGCGGCTCCTGCGGACGCTCCCACATGCACAGCACGACCGGCGCGCCGCGCGCCTCGGTCTTGTGCAGATCGGCGAAGTCGAGATTGGCGTTCGTCACGAGCACGCCCTCGGACAGCGTTCCCGCGATCTGATCGAGATAGGCGCGGCCCGTCGCCGGATCTTCGTTCGTATTGCAGATGATCACGAAATGGCCGCTTTCGCGCGCCGCGCGCTCGACCGCGAGCGCGAACTCCGGATAGAACGGGTTGGCGATGCTCGACACCATCAGCGCGATCGTCGGCGCGCGGCCTTCGGCCAGTGCGCGCGCCGCGAGGTGAGGGCGGTAGCCGAGCGCCGTCACGGCGTCGAGCACGCGCAACCGCGTCTCCTCGCCGACCCGGCCGCGGCCGCGCAACACGTTCGACACGGTGGCGGCGGTGACGCCGGCAAGTTGTGCGACTTCGCTGAGCGTGGTCATCGGGTTGTTTCAATATTTAGGCTGGCCTTCCAACATTTGCATCGCGGCGCAAGGCGCGGCACTATCGGCCCCACAGACAGAACGACATTGGAGACGCCGCAAATCACGATCGCCACGCGATCGCTTTTTTCGGCCTTGCTGATTAAGCGCTTAATCTCCGATGTCGAGCCGATTAGATCACGGAGACGACGCGATGGCGAGCATTTCGTTGAGAGGCGTGCAAAAGGCATACGGCGACGGTCCGCCGGTGATTCGCGACGTCGATCTGGAGATCGGCGAGAACGAGTTCTGCGTGTTCCTCGGGCCGTCGGGCTGCGGCAAGTCGACCTTGCTGCGGATGATCGCGGGCCTCGAAGACGTCACCGACGGCGACCTCGCGATCGGCGGCAAGATCGTCAACGCGGTGCCCGCCGCCGAGCGGGGCGTGGCGATGGTGTTCCAGAGCTATGCCCTCTTTCCCCACATGACCGTGTTCGAGAACATGGCCTTCGGCTTGAAGCTCGCCAAGAAACCCAAGGACGAGATCGAGCGCCGCGTACGCGACGCCGCGCGCATCCTGCAACTCGAGGCGTTGCTCGAGCGCAAGCCGAAGGCGCTGTCGGGCGGCCAGCGCCAGCGCGTCGCGATCGGCCGCGCGATCGTGCGCGAGCCGGGCGTGTTTCTGTTCGACGAGCCGCTCTCGAACCTCGACGCGACGCTGCGTGGCCAGACGCGCGTCGAGATCGCGCGTCTGCACAAGCAATTCGCGAAGGCGAGCGTCGTCTACGTGACGCACGACCAGATCGAGGCGATGACGCTCGCCGACAAGATCGTGCTCCTGCACGCGGGCAAGGACACCGAGCGCTACGGCAGCATCGCGCAGATCGGCGCGCCGCTCGAGCTCTATCACCGTCCGAAGAGCCGCTTCGTCGCGGGCTTCATCGGTGCGCCGCGGATGAACTTCCTGCCAGCGAAAGTCGCTTCGGCCGATGCGCGCGGCGTGTCGGTCGTGCTCGACGGAACGGGCGAGACGATGCGCGTCGCCGTGGGCGGCGAGACGTTGCGTCCCGGCCAAGCGGTGACGCTCGGCGTGCGTCCCGAGCATCTCGAACTGACTGGCGACGCGGCCTCGGATGCTCGCCCGCAGACCGGAGCCGCCGTGCTGACACGCACGGTCTCGCTAGTCGAGCAGCTCGGCGAGCACAGCTACGTGCATCTGGACCAGCCCGGCGGCGCCGCGTTGATCGCGAAGGCGCCCGGCGACACGCGCCTCATGCACGGCGACACCGCGCGCTTCGCCGCGCAGGCCGCGTCGTGCCATCTGTTCACCGAGGACGGCCTCGCCGTCGCCGCTCTCGAACCGCTCGAACTTCCCGCTTGATTCGATTTACGCCAAACCGACACCCACCAAAGGACCTGGAATGCGCCTCGGAGTCTGCTACTACCCCGAACACTGGCCGGAATCGCTCTGGGAGGACGATGCCCGGCGCATGAAAGCACTCGGCATCGAGCAGGTGCGGATCGCCGAATTCGCGTGGAGCCGCATGGAGCCGTCGCCCGGCGAATTCGACTGGGGCTGGCTCGATCGCGCGGTCGACGTGCTCGGCCACGCGGGCCTCAAAGTCGTGATGTGCACGCCGACGGCCACGCCGCCGAAGTGGCTGATCGACCGCCATCCCGACATCCTGCCCGTTGGCGCCGACGGCCGCCCGCGCGCGTTCGGCTCGCGCCGTCACTACGACTTCTCGTCGCCGGCGTACTACGAAGCTTCGCAACGGATCTGCACGGCGGTGGCCGAGCGCTACGGCAAGCATCCGGCCGTCGCGTACTGGCAGACCGACAACGAGTTCGGCTGCCACAACACCGTGGTCAGCTATTCGCCCGCGGCCGTAGCGCGCTTTCGCGAATGGCTCAAGGCCCGCTACGGCGCCGTCGGCGCGCTGAACCGCGCCTGGGGCACGGTGTTCTGGAGCATGGAATACCGCAGCTTCGACGAAGTCGACGCGCCCGTCGCGACCGTCACCGAAGCGCATCCGTCGCACCGGCTCGACTACCGGCGCTTCGCGTCGGACGAAGTCGCGCGCTACAACCGCATGCAGGTCGAGATCATCCGCGCGCATTCGCCGGGGCGTCCCGTCGCGCACAACTTCATGCAGATCTTCACCGAGTTCGATCACTACAAGGTGGCGGCCGATCTCGACGTCGCCGCCTGGGACAGCTATCCGCTCGGCGCGCTCGAAGAGCAGTGGTTCGCGCCCGAGGTGAAGGCGAAGTGGCTGCGCACTGGGCATCCCGACTTCGCGTCGTTCAATCACGATGTCTATCGCGGCATGTCGAAAGACCCGTTCTGGGTGATGGAGCAGCAGCCGGGCCCCGTCAACTGGGCGAGCTGGAACCCCGCGCCGCTGCCGGGAATGGTGCGGCTCTGGAGCTGGGAGGCGTTCGCCCACGGCGCGGGCTGCGTGTCGTACTTCCGCTGGCGGCAGGCGCCGTTCGCGCAGGAGCAGATGCACGCGGGCCTCAACACGCCGGACAACCGGCTCGACATCGGCGGACTCGAAGCCGGGAAGGTGGCCTCCGAATTGAGCGACGTGCTTGCCGCCAAGGCCGATGCCGACGCGAAGGTGCGCGCTCAGGTCGCGCTCGTCTACGACTACGAGGCGAAGTGGCTCTTCGAGATCCATCCGCAAGGCGCCGACTTCCACTATCCGCGCTTCGCCTTCGAGTACTACTCGGCGCTGCGCTCGCTCGGGCTCGACGTCGACATCGTCTCCGCGCATGCGCCGCTCGACGGCTACCGCCTGATCGTCGTGCCGCCGCTGCCCGTGGTGCCCGACGATTTCGCGGAACGCCTCGCGTGCTCGGGCGCGCAGGTCGTGATCGGACCGCGCACGGCCTCGAAGACACGCGACCTGCAGATTCCCGCGAACCTGCCGCCGGGGTCGCTCGCGTCGTTGCTGCCACTGCGCGTATGGCG